>Ga0315336_1000130_pt1 | contig 325260 bp, 303 predicted proteins | sample ASW5metaG_FD_204512 | JGI IMG/M metagenome (GOLD analysis project Ga0315336, IMG submission 204512) | Ammonia-oxidizing marine archaeal communities from Monterey Bay, California, United States - ASW #5 | ecosystem: Environmental > Aquatic > Marine > Intertidal zone | place: USA: California...
ACCGATAAATAAGGGTTGAAGACTTGACTGACGCTGAAACCCAGCAAGAACCGACGATGGAAGAAATCCTGGCGTCTATTCGCCGGATTATTTCCGAGGACGGGGAGGAAGAGGAGGCACAGGAAGTTGTTGCCGAGGCAGCACCCGTGCCTGAACCCGAGCCGGAACCAGAGCCTGAGCCGGAACCCGAGCCCGAACCTTTACCCATTCCCGAACCAGAGCCTGAACCCGAACCAGAGCCTGAACCAGAGCCGGAACCCGTGGAAGATATTCTCGAGTTAACCGAAGTCGCAGTTGAAGAGCCGCCGGTCCTTGAACTGGATGCGGCTTCCGAGATCGTTGAAGTCGCGCCGGAACCTGTACCGGCTCCCGAACCTGCTCCTGCACCGGCGCCCGTGGTTGCGGCTGAACCCATGCCTGACCCTGCCGGTATTGTCTCCGATATTACCGCTGTTGCTACCGCAAGCGCCTTCACGCAGTTTGCCGGTGCTGTAAGTAATGCCAAGGGTGTCCCCTTGGGGGGCATGGGAAGAACACTCGAAGAACTGGTTAAAGAACTGCTGCGGCCGATGTTGAAGGACTGGCTCGATCAAAACCTCGAGACAATCGTCAACCGGGCTGTGGAACGCGAAATGGCCAAGCTGGCTGGACACGCCGACGAAGAATAGACGTCTCCGTTCTGATTTTGAGCGGTATTTATTCCGGAAGTGTGTTATCAGCAGCGCTTGAAATATTAGTGGCATATGCGCGTTTCAAGGTTCTCTGACTGGTCACTGAAAATTCAAACATTCTGAAAGTTGGCATTTGCCATAAAGGTGAGCAGGTCACCCGACTGCGCCCGCCTTTACGAACAAGACAAACAGGGACGAGACCGTCATGCTTGAGAAAACGTATCAGCCCCAGGATATTGAAGCGCGCCATTACACCAAGTGGGAAGAAGACAACGCCTTTGCTTGCGGGACACCGGCCGATGCCGATCCCTACACGATTGTTATCCCCCCGCCCAATGTAACCGGCAGCCTGCATATCGGGCACGCTCTTAACAACACCCTGCAAGATGTTCTGATCCGCTATCAGCGCATGCGTGGTCGCGACGCCCTGTGGCAGCCCGGCATGGATCACGCCGGGATCGCCACGCAGATGGTCGTCGAGCGACAACTTGATGCGGACGGCAAAACTCGTCACGACCTCGGGCGCGAGAAGTTCATTGAACGCGTCTGGGACTGGAAAGCCGAAAGCGGTGGCGTCATCACCGATCAGCTCAAACGTCTGGGCGCGACCTGTGACTGGGACCGCGAACGCTTCACCATGGACGAAGGCCTGTCCAAAGCAGTCATCAAGGTTTTTGTCGAACTCTACTGGCAGGACTTGATCTACAAGGACAAGCGTCTGGTCAACTGGGATCCCAAACTGCATACGGCGATTTCCGATCTTGAAGTCGAACAACGCGATATTGATGGCCACCTCTGGCATATCAAGTACCCGGTCGAAGGCGAAGCCGGCCGGTTCATCACGGTTGCCACCACACGCCCCGAAACCATGCTGGGCGATACAGCCGTTGCCGTGCATGCCGACGACGAACGTTATCAGGACATCATTGGCAAGTTTGCTATTCTGCCGCTTGTCGGACGTCGCATTCCCATTGTCGCCGATCAACATGCCGACCCGGAGCAGGGATCAGGGGCCGTCAAAATCACCCCGGCTCATGACTTCAACGATTTTGAAGTGGGCAAACGTCATGACCTCGATGTCATCAATATCCTCGATCTGAATGCCTGCATCGTCAGTGGTGAAGAAGCCGGTGATGTGCCGGCAGACTATCAGGGCCTTGATCGATATGAAGCGCGCGACCGGATTGTCGCAGACCTGCAGGCCCTGGATCTTGTCTCCGAGATTGAAGACCATGCCCACACCGTGCCCTACGGGGACCGTTCCGGTGTGGTGATTGAGCCGTGGCTGACGGACCAGTGGTATGTCGACGCCGGGACGATGGCAAAGCCAGCGATCGCTGCGGTCGAAACCGGCAAGACAAAATTTGTGCCGGAAAACTGGACCAAGACCTATTACGAATGGATGCGCAATATTCAGCCGTGGTGCATTTCGCGCCAGTTATGGTGGGGACATCAGATCCCGGCGTGGTACGGCCCGGACGGCAAGATATTTGTGGCCTACGATTTCGATGAAGCCAGTGAATTGGCGAGGGCGCATTACGGAAGTGAAACCGAACTGGTGCGCGATGAAGACGTGCTCGACACCTGGTTCTCGTCGGCACTGTGGCCGTTTTCGACACTGGGCTGGCCCGAAAAGACACCGGAACTGGAACGCTATTACCCGACCGACGTCTTGATCACCGGGTTTGATATCATCTTTTTCTGGGTTGCCCGGATGATGATGATGGGGCTTCATTTCATGGACGAGGCTCCGTTCCACACAGTCTATATCCATGCCCTGGTACGCGATGAACATGGCCAGAAAATGTCGAAGTCCAAAGGCAACATCATCGATCCGCTGGAATTGATTGACCAGTATGGTGCCGACGCCTTGCGCTTTACCCTGGTTGCCATGGCGGCACAGGGTCGCGACATTCGTTTGTCAACCGACCGTGTTGAAGGTTACCGAAACTTCGCCACCAAGCTCTGGAACGCCGCCCGTTTTTGCGAAATGAACGAGTGTCGCCCAGTGCCGGATTTCGATCCGGCAAACTGTCAGCTTACCGTTAATCGCTGGATGGTCAGTGAAATCGCCAGACTGACCGACCGTGTAGATCAGGCTCTGACCAGCTATCGCTTCAATGATGCGGCCGGTGCCATCTATCAGGTTGCGTGGGGCGTTTTTTGCGACTGGTACCTTGAGTTCATCAAACCGGCCCTGCAGGGCGATGATACCGGCGCCGCAACAGAAACCCGTGCGGCCTGCGCCTGGGTCCTCGATCAGATCCTGACGCTGATGCACCCGATCATGCCGTTCATCAGTGAAGAACTGTGGCACCATATGTCGGCCGAGCCGCGGGACGGTCTTATTCGGGGAACGTGGCCCGAGTTTACCGCCGATATCCAGGATCCGGACGCTGATGCCGAGATGGACTGGACGATCCGCCTGATCACGCAAATACGCGCCGTCCGGTCGGAACTGAATGTGCCGGCGGGTGCAAAAATTCCCATGGTTATCGAAGGTGCGGATGACGGCAATATCGCCAGACTGGACGCCCAGCGTGATCTGATCATGCGGCTGGCCAGAATCAGCGAATATCATGTCGGTGATGGTTCGAGTGGTGATCAGTCAGGGGCTGTTCAAATTGTGCTCGACGAGGCAACAGTGGTGTTGCCGCTGGCCGATGTTATCGACATTGATCAGGAACGCGCCCGCCTGGCCCGTGAAATCGAAAAAATGGATGATGAAATCGCCAAGATCGACAAAAAACTGGGCAATCAAAAGTTTATCGCCAAAGCGCCCGGTCATGTGGTTGAAGAACAGAAAACGCGACGGACTGATGCCGAAGCAACACGAGATCGATTAAACGCTGCCCGGGATCGGCTGGCCTGATCAAAGCGACGTAATCAGGCGATTTGTTTAGGTCTGATATCTTCGACGTTTGAAGCCTGTTCATCGTCGGCAATCGCGTCGAGCGGCACAGCCGTCGTGCTCTTGACGGTTTTGAGGGCCATTTGACTTTTTACGTTGGCGACGCTGGGCAAGGTGAGCAATCTTGTGTCGAGAAAATGTTGGAAGCCCTGCAGATCCGTTGCCGAAATAATCAACTGATAGTCGAAATCTCCGGCGACCCAGTAGCAACTTTGCACTTCGGGAATTTCGGCGATTGCAGATTCGAAAACTTCCCGCGCTTCGCTTGAACGCGTGATCAAAGTCACGCCGGCGATTGCCGTTACATGGCGACCGACTTTGCCCGACGCCAGGACGCAGGCGTAGTGATCAATGATACCGGTTTGTTCCAGACGTTTAACGCGGTGCCAGCAAGGCGCTGCAGAAAGGCCAACTCTTTCGGCAAGATCCCGGTTGGTCACGCGACCCTCGGTTTGCAAAATATCGAGAATATGTCGGTCAATCTTGTCGAATTGAGTCATTCAAAATGCCTTGTCATTTAGCAAAATGCCTTGTCATTTAGCGCCCGAAATATGATTTGCCTCGGCACTATCTGGATATAACCATTTAGTGACCCGATTATGACCAATGTGAAACATCATTTCACTAAAGTTGGTGTCACAACATATTACTTTGTGTTAACAATAGGGCGATGCGGTGATCAGGAAATCGCAATTGGGGAATTATCTTCCTGAAAGTTATTGAATAACAATAACTTGATTATCGGTGCCAACTTTTTCAGGTAATTACGTTTTACGGGTACATAATTTTAAATAATCGCCTATATAGCTAGTCATAGAATGACGAATTTGAGGGAGCGTTTGAGTTGATGTCCGATGTACGCCTGCTTTTGGTTGAGGACGACGAGTTCGTTCACGCGTTGCTTTCCGCCTACCTCGAAAAAGAGGGATTCAAGGTAACTGTGGCGATCGATGGTCGGGAGGCCATGGCGCTCGTCGACTCTGAATCTCATGCCCTGGTTTTACTCGATCTGAACTTGCCCGATGAAGATGGTCTCGTGCTCGCCCGCATGATGCGCTCACGAACATCGGTCCCGATAATTGTCATCACCTCACGCAAGGATGAAGAAGACCGAAAAGCTGCATTTGAAATTGGCGCGAACGATTTTTTGACCAAGCCCTTTGACCCGCGCGATCTTGTTGTACGGGTAAAGGAATTAATTGGTGCCAGTTCAGATGGAACAGCCACTGGACCGGACACAAATCTGGTACCGCTTGGAGACCTCACACTCGACTTTTCGCAACGTATCGTCACAGTCGGCAATGGCACGGCAGTTGACCTGACGCGCGGAGAATTCAATTTGCTGGCGGCCCTGGTACGGGCACCCAACCGTGTATTGAGCCGTGCGCAGTTACTGGATGCCATTACCGTGTCCGATGAGCCGCCTTCAGAGCGGACGGTCGACGTCCTGATCAGCCGCCTGCGTCGCAAAACCGAGACAAACCAGAGACCGCGACTTGTCGTAACAGTCCCGGGCTGCGGTTACCGATTGTCTCCGACACTTACCAATTGACTGTTCATCGCGACGACGTGGAAACGCCCGCCATATAATCATTCATTGCAGCGAATGACAGCGCCGCCAGTTGATCTATCTGGTCGACCAACCGGAAGATCTCCTCGTGACTTTCGCCCTGCAATGCCTTGCTTTCCAGATCACGAATCGTCTCCGTCAGGCTGGTCAAACCGGCAGAAGACGTTGTCCCCGACATTTTGTGCGCAATCTTGCCTATCATTTCGCGATCCAGTTCAGAACACTCCATGTGATCGCGCAATGAAACAGTCATATCCTGGTATGTCGTGCGTGCCTTGCCAAGCAACAGTTCGACGCGATCTTCGCCAAGATCCGTGATCATTCTGGCTATCACACTCTGGTCGAGAACTTCAGGAACCGGTAATTTTTGTTCCAGATTATTCTGCCCGCCGGTCGGCATATCGGGATCAAAAATACGTTGAATTGCCGACACAAGGTGTTCGGGCGTCAACGGCTTGTGGAGAATTCCGTCCATACCTGCGGACAGCGCCTTGTCCTCGGCTTGCCGTGTAACATCGGCAGTCAAAGCCAATATCGGAGTTTTCACACTGGATGGCTCCTCAAGCGTCCTGATCATTTTGGTGGCTTCAATACCATCCATATCCGGCATCTGAATATCCATCAAAACCAGATCAAAATCTTCCTGTTCGAACAACCTGACGGCTTCAGCGCCGGTTTGCACAAGCGTCGTTTGATGACCAAACAAATTGGCATAGCCTGAAATCACAAGGGCACTGGTTTCATCGTCTTCGGCGGCAAGAATTTGCAATGTTCCGAGGTCGTGCCCGGCTGAGACATTCTTGTCCGATTGAAGCGTCAATACCGAAGCAATGGGCAACGGCAAGACGACGACAAAGACAGTACCGCCGCCTGGACGGTTGTGATGGCTGATCCGGCCCTCCATCCGTTCAACAAGTCGTTTGGTAATCGCAAGTCCAAGGCCACTGCCACCAAAACGTCTGTAAACCGCTATATCGCCCTGAAAAAAATCCTCGAACATGCGTTTGCGAATATCTGCCGGCACACCGACACCGGTATCCTTTACTTCAATGATCAAGCGGCCATCCTGTGCCTCAAGGTCGTATCTAATCGCGACATCAACCCGGCCATCTGCGGTAAACTTGATGGCGTTATCCAGCAGGTTGTAGAAAATTTGACGAATGCGTGTGGGATCGCCGAGCAGCCTTGGCGGTACTTTTTCGTCAACGTGAAGGTTCAGCGACAGGTTTTTTTCCTGAATTCGAAGACGCATGAGTTCGGTGACATCGTCGGTCATGCTTCGCAGGTCAAATGCGATCTCTTCAACTTGAAGCGTTGACGCTTCGAGCCTCGAAAGATCGAGGATATCGTCGAGAAACGAGCCCAGCTTGCCGCCGGCATCCAGCAATGTCTCTGCCAGTTGACGCTGGCTGGTTTCCAGATTCCCCGAGGCCAGCAATCGCGCCATGCCAAGAATTCCGTTCATCGGTGTGCGGATTTCATGACTGAGCGTCGCCAGGAACGTCGTTTTGGCGGCGGAAGCGGCCTCGGCTCTGTCTCTGTCCTTTATGACTTTTGCTTCCGCCTGTTTTCGCCAGCTGATATCGGTGATGGCCAGGTGATTGGCCCGCTCGCCCTTCCACCAGGTAGCGCCGGCTCGAACTTCAATCCAGATGAGGGAGCCGTCTTTGGTCGCACCTTCCAGTTCATAAGTCACGCCATCGAGAAACTCGCCGGCAAATATTTTCGGTCTGTAATGATCAACTTTTGACAGCTCGTGGGGTGGCACCAACAATCGTGTTGTCCCCAAAGAAATAATTTCTTCGGGCGACGGATAGCCAAATATCTGGGCGACTTTTCGATTTGCAAACAAAGGCTGTTGCTCTTTTGAGACGATCAGTACGCCTTGTATGGAATTTTCCGCAAGGCTTCGGAAATCCCGTTCGCGCAGGCGCAGAATAGTCTCAAAGGTCTTGCGCTGATCAACATCGTAAATCCAGTTGATCACACAGGGTTCGCCGGCGAACTGAATATTTTGAACCGTCAACAAACCCCAGAAAGGCTGGTTTTCCGCATCATGAAATTCAACTTCAGATTCCAGAATTTCGCCTTGCCGCCTGAATTCATAAGATAACTCTGTTTCGACACGTTCGTCAGCCAGGATCGAAGATGCCATTCCACCGGCGAGTGAACTTTTACTTTCACCCAGCATTTTTTCGGCTTGCGGGTTAGTAAACAAGATTTCGCCGCCAAAAGACTGGCAGATCAGGACACCGATGGGACTGATTGTCAGCAAATCAAGCAGCTGTTCCTCGCGAGCGAGAAATGTTGCTCGGTCATATCGCTGACTGGCAAACTCACGCGCCGACAGGAACAGAAAACACAAGACGGTACCTGAAAGCCCCACGGGTGCGAGAACAGGACTGAGGGGCTCATCTCCCAGCCAGCCCAAAACATTCAGGAGCGCAACAACCGACGTGAGCAAAACGGGCAGCAGAGCCAGAAAATTGACGTACGATCGGGAGTTGTTCAGGACGAACACATTCCAGAAAACCGACGCAGCAATGATCAAGACGGCCGTAAAGAAAACATATTTGCTGAAGACGAAAGCGACTGGATAGTTAACCAGTGAATACAAACCGACAATCAGCGACAGGTATATCAAGGGGCCCAGAATCTTGTTGGCCAGAGGCACCGCCTCTGCGAGGTCAACAGATTTGCGGTAAAATTGAACAGCCGCTACACCGAGAAGACTCTGGACCATGATCCAGCCGAGCGTGAAATATCTGCCGAGATCGTCAAAGACCAGATATTGGTACCCCAGTGCCGTAAATTCAAACAGACAGGCAAAAGTCACGAACAACAGCAACGGTGTGTGACTGTTGTCGCGCGTGATCGCCAGCTGGATCATCTGGTAGAGCCACGTCACCAACAGAATAGCCATCAGAATGCCGTGGAACACAGCATCGTTCCGCGACTGATCGATGTAGGCGGGCAGCGTCGACAGATTGATTGGAAAATGCGCTACCGGTCCACTGACCCGCAAGTAGTATGTCGCACGGCTCTGCGCCGGAAAATCAAGTTCCCAGGTTAACAATCGAGCCGGGTAATCGCTGTCTCGTTCGCCGGTACGGACATTGGTGATGCGTGCCTGAAAACTTCCGTCGGAACGCGGCACGTACAGCGTCACCTCGTGCAGGTTTGGAAAATTGATGTCGAGAATTCGGCTGGCCGGGCGAAGGGACATATTGTGAAAAATGACTTTCAGCCAATGTGTCGCTCGCGACGGTATCACCGCAGTTCGTCGCGCTTTAAAGGGGATAAAGTCCGGATCGTGGCGACCGCTACTGATTTCACCAATCGTCAAATGCGATTTCGGATCAGCAAGATATAAAAGGTGGCGATTAATTGATTGCCAACCGGCCTCGTTCGCCGTCGATTGATTTTCTATGACAACGTCACTGGCCGCAGAATGGGAGAAGGTGGCCCCGACACAAATCATCAACAGAGTCAAAATTGCGTATCGACGTGGAGATCGGGACCGCATTACTATACAACAGCACTCGAGATCAGGTTCCGGGTGCGGTGTTGCCCCATTTCACCATGACCTCTATTTACAGGTCTTGATCGTCAGGCCTTTCGGCAAGACAGTTTCGGCATCGCCACAAGCCACATCAAGCATGGACTGTTCGAGATTCCTGGCGCCCGACAGGTTGGCACCCTGTAATCGTACCAGCCGCATCGAAACTTCCTCGAAATCGACGCCGGACAAATTTGCACCCGCAAAGTTTGCCCGCTTTATTTTGGCCCGAACCAGCTTGGCACCCGACAGATTGGCGCCCGACAGATTGGCACGATCGAGATCGGCGCGTTGCAGGTTGGCCTTGCTTAAATTTGCCCCGGTCATATCAGCACGCTCGAAATTGACACTTTCCAGATCGGCCTTTGAAATATTCGCCCCTGCAAGAATGGCGCGTTTCAGATCCGCTCGGCCTAGATCAATACTTGATAAATTCGCACTGCTGAGATCGACGTTGTCCATATCCGCGTCACGGGCATCGGCATTGGACAGGTTGGCTCCCTTGAGTGAGGCCTTTTCCATATCGACGGCGATCAAATCCGATTTGGCAAAATTGATGCCGTCGAGCACGGCCTTTTCCAGATCGGCCCGGCGCAACTGAGCGCCCGACAGATCAGCGTTGCTCAGATCGGCACCCTTGAAGTCGACATCGCGCAGATTGGCATTCTTGAGTTTGGCGTTTTTGTAACTGCCATTCTTGAGGTCCGCGCCACGCAGGTCACATTTTTCGCAGGCATTTGACGATTTGAATTTTTCCAGCTGGCTCGCATCGAAAGCGAGAGCAGGGGAGGCGGCAAATACACCCGCGATGATGAACGTCCGAATACGCATTATCGACCTTTCGAATCTAACTGTTGCCAGTTCTGTAATGAACAGATTTGCCGGAGACTTCCGAACAAGTGCAAACTATACGCTGAATAGCTTATCTAATCGCTTTCAATATCCAGGGTCAATTCACGCCCCGGTTGGCTGATATATAAAAATAAGTACATTTTCCGCACAAACAAGTGTGCTTTACTTGAAGCGTGTCTTGATTCCGGGCTAATTAAGACCCTCAATTTTTTCCAAACCGTCTCCAGGAGTTGGCCGAATGCCTACCTATCGTTCCCGCACTACGACACATGGCCGCAATATGGCCGGCGCCCGCGCACTCTGGCGCGCCACCGGGACCAAGGAGGGTGACTTTGACAAACCCATCATCGCCATTTCCAATTCATTCACCCAGTTCGTGCCGGGTCATGTCCATTTGAAGGATCTGGGTCAACTGGTCGCCCGTGAAATCGAACGTGTCGGCGGCGTGGCCAAGGAATTCAATACCATTGCTGTCGATGACGGTATCGCCATGGGGCATGACGGTATGCTGTATTCGCTGCCCTCACGTGATTTGATTGCCGATTCCGTCGAATATATGGCGAACGCGCATTGTGCCGATGCGCTGGTTTGTATCTCCAACTGCGACAAGATTACGCCGGGCATGATGATCGCTGCAATGCGATTGAACATCCCGACGATCTTTGTCACCGGTGGGCCGATGGAAGCCGGCAAGGCAAAAATCGGCGGCGAGGAAAAGGCCCTCGATCTGGTCGACGCGATGGTCGCCGCTGCCAGCAGCGATATGTCTGACGAAGACGTCATGACGATGGAGGAAGAGTCCTGCCCGACCTGTGGTTCGTGCTCCGGCATGTTCACAGCCAATTCGATGAATTGCCTTGTTGAGGCCATCGGCCTGGCGTTGCCGGGCAATGGCAGTGTCGTGGCAACCCACGCGGATCGTGAAGAACTGTTTTTGCAGGCCGCACGGACCATCGTTGATATCACCCGGCGCTATTATGAATTGAATGACGAGACCGTCCTGCCGCGGAGCGTCGCGAATTTCAAAGGATTTGAAAACGCCATGACGGTTGATATCGCCATGGGCGGTTCGACAAATACCGTTTTGCATCTTCTGGCGGCGGCGGAAGAAGGGAAAGTCGAATTTACCCTGAAAGATATCGACCGGTTGTCCCGCCGTGTCCCGAACGTTTGCAAGGTCGCACCCAGTAAACCGGACGTCCATATGGAAGATGTGCATCGCGCCGGCGGAATTTTCGCCATTCTTGGCGAATTGTCGCGTGGAGATCTCATTCATCTCGACCAGCCAACGGTTCATACGCCAACCCTTGGCGAGGCGATTGAACACTGGGATATCACCACGACCAAATCAGCCGATGTCGAAAAACTTTATCAGGCGGCACCAGGCGGTGTTCGGACCATCGAGGCCTTTAGTCAGGATAAGCGCTGGGATCTTGATCTCGACCGCAAAGATGGGGCGATCCGCAATATAGAGCACGCTTTTTCGAAGGACGGTGGCCTCGCGGTTCTCTACGGCAATATCGCCATGGAAGGCTGCATCGTGAAGACTGCGGGCGTTGACCCGTCGATCCTCAAGTTTTCAGGACCGGCCCGCATCTTTGAAAGCCAGGATGCAGCCTGCGCCGGAATTCTTGGCGGCGAAGTGGAGGAGGGCGACGTTGTCGTCATTCGCTACGAAGGCCCCAAAGGCGGTCCGGGCATGCAGGAAATGCTTTATCCCACCAGCTATCTGAAAAGCACCAAGATCGACAAGAATACGGCACTGGTAACCGATGGCCGTTTTTCGGGTGCGACGTCAGGTTTGAGTATCGGCCATATTTCTCCGGAAGCGGCTGAGGGTGGCGCGATTGGCTTGATCGAATCGGGTGATATCATTCTGATCGATATCCCGGCCCGGTCTTTTGATGCCGATATTTCGGACGAAGAATTTGAAGAGCGTCGCGTAAAAATGGAAGAACGCGGGCCCCAGGCCTGGCGGCCGATTGGTCGCAACCGGGTGGTCAGCGCAGCTCTTCGCGCCTATGCCGCACTCACGACGAATGCCGCACGTGGCGCTGTTCGTGATGTTGGCCAGGTTGAGCCGGACTAGCGGACAGGGAAAAGTTGAGGGACGCGTAAATGGCATTGGCTTTTTTGGGGAGAGCAGCGGCGTCTTTTCGCCCGTCGTTCGGCGGGCGTTCAAGCTCGGACGGCGATGCCCTTGTCGAACCAAAAGTTCGCCTTCGTGTTCGCCCGAAAATCATTTACGCCTTTGCCGGTGATGCTATTGCGATCAGCGATCAGCCTGGCGATCTTGCCAAACTGGGCAAGGAATCCATTGCCGAAATAGGACTGTGTATTGAGGTCGTCAATGACGGTGACGCGAATATTACTGTCGCTGAAGTCGGCCTGGCCGGCTGGTTTGAATCTCCGCAGATCGCCGTACACGAACCATTGCTGCATGACAACAAACCGTGGCCGCGCACGTTGAAGCCGGGCGAAAATGTCGTTGCTCATCTGGCCACGGGCCTGAAGAACCAATCGGTCCTCAAATCGTTCAAGCGCGCTTATGTTCGCACGACAGATGATGTGGTTTGTTACGGTGCGGGCGGACCGGCGCTCAAATTCTACATCAAACGCATGCGCGATCAGGCGTCGAGCTCGACCCAGACCGGCGTGTGATCGGAAGCTTTTTCTTTCGCACGGGGGCGTTTGTCAATCTCGCTGGCCTTGAGCAGATCAGCCGCCTGCGGTGACAGTAATAAATGATCGATGCGCACGCCGTTGTCTTTCGGCCAGGCCCCGCGTTGATAATCCCAATAGCTGTAGGATATTTCGTTGCCGTGAATAGCCCGCCACGCATCTGTCAGGCCGAGATAGACCATCTCGCGATAGAGCGCGCGTGATTCCGGCATGCACAAGGCATCTTCGGCAAATCCTCCAGGGTTCCAGCAATCGTCGTCGATAGGGCAGACATTGTAATCACCGGCAAAGACAAACGTCTCTTCCAGCGCCAGCAGTTCCTTTGCCCGATTGATCAGGTGGCGCATCCACGAAAGTTTGTAGTCAAACTTTTCACCCGGTACCGGGTTGCCGTTGGGCAGGTAAATTGACGCCACCCGAACCGTGCCAATCGTCGCTTCAATAAACCGGGCTTGTGGATCGTCCTCATTGCCGGGCAGACCGCGTACGACGTCTTCAATGGGACTTTTCGCGAGGATGGCCACGCCGTTGTAGGTTTTCTGGCCATGTACGGCGATATTGTAACCGGTGTCACCGATTTCGAGTTCCGGGAAGTTCTCGTCTGTACATTTGAGTTCCTGCAACAGCAGGACGTCGGGCTGTTCCTCGCGCAGGTAATCCACCACATGCCCGAGCCGGGCCTTCAGTGAGTTAACGTTCCAAGTCGCAATTTTCATGATTGTTCCGCAAATTTCTCAACAAAAAGGCCTGCGCAACGGCAGGCCTGTTTACTAACACGTTTCTCGCAGAATTCAGACCGCGAAACTGGATCCGCAACTGCATGACGACGTAGCATTGGGATTGGTCACTGCGAAGGAGGCCCCGATCATGTCCTCGACATAATCGATCATCGAGCCCTGAAGGAAACTGATCGACAGCGAATCAATAACCACCTTGGCACCGTCGCGCTCAATAATGATGTCGTCGTCGTTGAGCGTATGATCAAAAGCGAATCCATACTGGAAGCCGGCGCAACCGCCGCCACTCACCGATACACGCACCATGCCGTCACCTTCGTCTTCCTGTTCCATCAGGAAGCTGATGCGTTTCGCGGCGTTCTCCGATAACTGTAGCGGAATGTCAGAGGCCGGAGGCGTGATCTCGTCAACGTTCGACATTTATACTTTTTCCTAAAACCAATCGATTTAGTCGGGTACTTACTCACCTTATGTAATCATTAGCCCCGATTTGTCAATATTTCGTTGCTACGGGGGTGCCAAATCTGATGGTTATTGAACCTGAAAAATTGCTTTCAGGCCAATCGTTTGAGGGCCTTGAAAGCCGGTGCCAGCCGGAGTACCTTCCGCGCCATGAGCCACACGGAAATATTTGTCCCGCCAACGCCCGCAGCCTTTGCCTGCCGACCGGATCAGAGCCGCGGGCGACGTCATGCCGAGCGCGAAAGTGCCACCCGCACGTCGTTTCAGCGCGACCGTGACCGCATCATTCATTGCGCGGCTTTCAGGCGGCTCAAGCAAAAAACGCAAGTGTTTGTCGCCCATGAAGGCGATAACTACCGCACCCGGCTGACGCATTCGCTGGAAGTCTCGCAAATCGCCCGCTCACTGGCCCGGGTCTTTGGTCTGGATGAGGATCTGGCCGAAGCCCTGGCTCTGGCGCATGATCTCGGCCATCCGCCCTTTGGCCATGCCGGGGAAGACGCGCTTGATCTGGCGATGAAGCCATTCGGTGGTTTTGACCACAATGCCCAGACATTGAAAGTTCTGACACGCCTGGAACAGCGTTATGCCGACTTTGACGGCCTCAACCTGACGTGGGAGGTGCTGGAAGGCATCGTGAAGCACAATGGCCCTCTCAGTGGCAGCCAGCCTGACGCCATTGCGGACTATATGGACGAACACGACCTCGAACTGGACACATTTGCCAGTGCGGAGGCACAACTGGCCGCCATTTCCGACGATATCGCCTACAATAATCATGATGTTGACGATGGATTGCGGGCCGGACTGTTCGAGATTGAGGAGATGGCCCACCTGGAACTGGTCGGGCCAGTGTTCATAGAAGTCGCAAACGAATACCCCGACCTTGATCGTTCCCGGACCATACACGAGGCCGTGCGGCGTCTGATTGAGGTCATGGTCAATGACGTCATCGAGGAAACCCGTCGCCGGATTGCGGTCCATAACCCGCAGAGCGCTGCCGAAGTTCGCTTACTTGGCGAGCCGCTGGTCGGATTTTCGGCTGAAATGGCCGTTAAGGAACGGGCCCTCAAGGAGTTTCTGTTCGAAAACATGTATCGCCACTTCAAGGTTAATCGCATGATGAGCAAGGGACGGCGTATTGTCGGGGAGCTTTTTGAAATATATCTCGGCGAACCCGGTTGCCTGCCCAACGACTGGCAAAGCCAGACAGATGAAGCCGGCACACCGCAAACAGCTCGCGTTGTTTGTGATTTTATCGCCGGCATGACGGATCGCTTTGCCCTGGAAGAACATCGCCGCTTGTTCGACGTTTACGCTGGTATATAAATGAATTTTTTCAGCTACTTAACAGATATTGTTAGCAATAAACTTGAAGAACTGGTTGCAGCTGGCACGTTGCCGGGCGATCTCGATTTCTCAAATGTGACGGTCGAGCCGCCGCGCGATTCATCACACGGTGACGTGGCGACCAACGCCGCGCTCGTGCTGGCCAAACAGGCGAAACAAAAACCACGCGATATTGCCGAGGCTCTGGCGGCAGCGCTGCAGAGCGTTCCGGAAATCGAGACGATTGATATCGCCGGTCCCGGCTTCATCAACCTGCGCCTGGTTCCGTCATTCTGGCAGGCCCGGCTTGGTGAAGTTCTGAGTGACGGTACGGACTACGGGAAATCAATCGATGGCAGCGGCGAAAAGGTCAACGTCGAATATGTCTCCGCCAACCCGACCGGACCGATGCATGTCGGTCATGCCCGTGGCGCCGTCGTGGGGGATGCGCTCGCCCGATTGCTCGACAAGGCGGGCTATGACGTCACGAAGGAATATTACATTAATGATGCCGGTGGCCAGATCGATGCGCTGGCCCGCTCCGTCCACGTGCGCTACCGCGAGGCGTTGGGCGAGGATATCGGCGACATGCCGGAAGGGCTCTATCCCGGAGACTATCTGATCCCGGCGGGCAAGGACCTGGCGGCGCGCGATGGTGATAAATGGCGCGATGCACCGGAAGAAGACTGGCTGGAGATGTTCCGCCGCTTCGCCGTCGACGCCATGATGGTGATGATCCGCGAAGATCTCGCGGCACTTGGCATCAACCACGATGTCTTCACCTCGGAGAATGACCTTGTTCAGGCCAACCGCGTAGATGCAGCCATCCAGCAGATGGCCGATGCCGGCTTGATCTACGAAGGCGTGCTCGAACCGCCCAAGGGCAAGGAGCCTGACGACTGGGAACCGCGCGAGCAAACCCTGTTCAAGGCGACGCAATTTGGCGATGACGTTGACCGGCCGATCAAAAAGCCCGACGGGTCCTGGACCTATTTCGCCTCCGACATTTGTTATCACGGCGACAAATATGAGCGCGGGTTTGGCACCCAGATCGATGTCTGGGGCACGGATCACGGCGGCTATGTCAAACGCATGAAATCTGCGGTCAAGGCCATTTCCGGCGGCGAGGCCGAGCTCGACGTCAAACTGTGCAACATGGTCAACCTGATGCGCGGTGGCGAGCCGGTCAAGATGTCGAAACGATCCGGCAGTTTTGTCACCTTGCGTGACGTCGTCGAGGAAGTCGGGCGCGATGTCGTGCGCTTCATTATGCTAACACGGCGCAACGACGCCATGCTCGATTTTGATTTTTCTGTCGTCACTGAACAGTCGCGCGACAACCCGGTTTTCTATGTCCAGTACGCCCATGCACGGGTTTATTCGGTGCGCCGCAACGCGGCAGATGCCATTGACGCTGCATCACTTGGCGATATTGATCTGGCGACACTGGCCGATGCCGATTTGTCACGCTTGACCGATGCCGACGAGCTTGGTTTGATCAAGCTTATGGCGAGTTGGCCCCGGACAGTGGAGACGGCAGCAGCGGCGCATGAACCGCACCGGGTGGCATTTTACCTGAACGATCTGGCTGCAGGCTTTCACCAGTTGTGGAACCGCGGCAAGGAGGACATCTCCATGCGCTTCATCATTGAAGATGACATTGAACTGACGAGGGCGCGTCTGGCTCTGATCAGTGGCGCTGCGGCGGTTATCGCCAGCGGCTTGGCCGTCATGGGTGTCGTCCCGCTTGAGGAGATGCGCTAATGGCTTCCGATATCACGCCACCGCCACCACCTCCGCCGCCCTCTTCTCCGCCGCCACCGCCACCACCGCCATCGGCAAAACCACCTGTACCGCCGACGCCACCCGCCGCACCGCCGATTGATCCGCCACCTGAATATTTGCGTCGACCGCACAATCACGATGCGCCGGTCGAGGCCGCCGCCAGCACCAGATCGGGCAGGGGGCTCGGATTTGCCTTTCTCGCTGCACTTACAATTGGTGTTTTTGGCGTGGCCATCTGGTTCGCTTATCAGCAGGGCGTGCGCAGAGGTGTTCAGATGGCACCGCCATTGATCAAGGCCGAAACGCAACCCTTCAAGGTCAAGCCGGAAAAGCCGGGCGGTATGAAAGTGCTGCATCAGGATAAATCGGTTTACGACAGACTTTCCGGCCAGCCCGAGGCTGCGGAAGTCGAGCAGCTTTTGCCGCCACCCGAATCCGTCGTCGAGAAGCCATTAGCGATAGTGCGCGACGAAGGCACGACGGCGATTGTACGCGACGAAGGCACGACGGCGCCCGAACCCGTCGAGGTCAAGCCAGTGCCAGTCGCGGAGCCGGAAGCTGAAAAACCGGTGGCGAAACCGGAACCGGTCGCAGAGCCGAAGCCCGAACCTGTTCCGGTAACAATACCCGAACCCGTGGTCGTGGCAAAAGTGGAGCCCGCAAAACCGGCCCCTGAACCGGTCGCCAAACCTACCGGTCTGACGGGTGGCTATCTTATCCAGATCGGGGCCTATCGCACGCCGGCGGCTGCGCAAACGGGATGGACGCGTCTGGTCGCCGGACACAAGGCCTTGTTGGGCAGTCTGAAGCCCATCGTCGTGCGCGCTGATCTCGGTTCGCGCGGAATTTTCCACCGCCTGCGGGCCGGGCCGGTAGATGGCGCCGAAGCAGCCTCTGCGTTGTGTACACGATTGAAGCAGCGCAAGGTCGGCTGCCTTGTGATCAATCCCTGACGTGACGGCAATTCTCTCCGCCATATTCGGTTGCGCCGGGCCGGTACTCAGCGATACCGAGCGCGACTTTTTCAAGGCCGCCAATCCACTCGGCTTCATCCTGTTCGGGCGCAATTGTGAAGACCCGGATCAGTTAAAAGCCCTGACGGCGGATTTACGAAACTGTCTGACGCGCGACAACGTTCCGATCCTGATTGATCAGGAAGGTGGTCGCGTGGCTCGCTTGAAACCGCCGCACTGGCGCAAGGCACCAGCGGCAGCAGCGTTCGGTCAAATGTACAAGGTTGATCCGGAAAAGGCGGTCCCGTCGGCGCGCCTAAATGCCGTTCTGATGGGACAGGAACTTTGCGAACTCGGGATTAATGTCGATTGCGCACCCTTGCTCGACCTGACGTTTGACGGTGCCAGTGATGTCATTGGCAATCGGTCCTATTCCGATGATCCTGAAGTTATCGCCATCCTGGGGCGCGCGGTTTGTGATGGTTTAATCGAAGCCGGTGTATTGCCCGTCATCAAACATCTGCCGGGCCACGGTCGCGCCATGGTCGATAGCCATTTCTCACTTCCCGTTGTCGACACCACCTATGCCGAACTGGCCGCAACCGATTTTGTACCTTTCAAGGCGCTGTCCGATATGCCGCTGGGTATGAGCGCGCATATCGTTTTCACCGACATTGATCCCGACAATCCGGCAACGACCTCGCGCCGTGTGATCGACGACGTCATTCGCGGTGAAATCGGCTTCAAGGGTTTTTTGATGGGCGACGATCTCTCGATGGAAGCGCTCGACGGCACGATCGATCAGCGCGGTGTCGCATCAATCGCGGCCGGCTGCGACGTCGTCCTGCACTGTAATGGTAAACTCGACGAAATGCAGGCGGTCGCGGCAGCGTTGCCAATGTTGACGTCCGAAGGCCTTGAGCGCTGGCAAAAGGCGAGTGCAATCACCGAAGGACAGACAGACAAATTATATGACACTGCCGACAATCTTGATCTTCTGGCCCTCCTGACGGAAATGGTCGGGGATATCGTCTCATGACCGGCGATCTTGGAAACATGGCCTATCAGGTTTCGATCTGGGCGCTTCCGGTTTTGCTGGCGATCACCCTGCATGAAGCCGCGCATGCATTTGTTGCCTGGCGGCTCGGCGACGATACGGCTTACAGGCAGGGCCGCGTGACGGCCAACCCGCTTCCCCACATCGACCCCATCGGCACCTTTTTTCTGCCGGGATTTCTGCTCGCGACCGGTGCGCCGTTCCTGTTTGGCTGGGCCCGACCGGTGCCCGTAAATTTCTACCGCCTGCGCCACCCGCGGATGGATATGGTCTGGGTCGCCCTGGCCGGACCGGTCTCCAACCTGCTGATCGCCATTGTCGCTGCCCTGGCCTTTCATCTCGTCAGTATGGTACCGCAGCCCGACGTCGCCAAATGGATCGCTGAAAACCTCAACAACGCCATCCGGATTAACCTATTGCTGGCGGCTTTCAACATGTTGCCGCTGCCGCCGCTCGACGGTGGGCGGGTGGCGGTCGGTTTGTTGCCTGACTTCCTCAGCCGCCCGCTGGCCAGCCTTGAGCGCTTCGGTTTCATGATTCTGATCGGCTTGATGTTTGTCTTGCCGATGCTGGGACAGCTTGTTGGTCTGGACCTTAATTTATTCTCCGCGATTATTTCGCCGATGCTCGACTTCCTGTATAACTTCGTGGCAATCGCAACCGGACACGCCTGAATATTTTGCAATTTTAGAATGATGATGATTTGACGGACGATACCACCATTGATCCGCCCGAAGACGGCTGGAGCGATTTTGCCGCTGACGACGGAACGGCGTACGCGACACCACTGGTAGTCGACCTGCATGGCTATGAAGGGCCGCTTGATGTTCTGCTGGCGCTGGCCCGGACGCAAAAGGTCGACATCACCCAGATTTCCATTCTGGCGCTGGCCGAACAGTACCTGCAATTCATTGCCGAGGCTCGCCGCCTGAGCCTTGAGATTGCCGCCGATTACTTGGTGATGGCCGCCTGGCTGGCCTATCTCAAATCCAAGCTGCTGCTGCCCGATCCGGATGAAGACGGCGATGAGCCGAGCGGTCCTGAAATGGCGGCGCGCCTGACGTGGCAATTGAAACGCATCGAAGCCTTCCGCGACGCCGGCGCCAAAATAATGGCGCGCGATCGACTTGGCCGGGATGTTTTCAAACGCGGCCAGCCCGAAGGTATCCGGCAAATTCGCTCGTCGACCTATGAAGTCACGTTGTTCGAACTGCTGCGCGCCTACGCCATCCAGAAGGAAAGCAAGGGCATTGCTGAAATAAGCCTGCCGCAGCGCCATCTCTATACCGTCGAGCAAGCGCTGGAGCGACTGGCCAATCTGCTGGGCAGCATACCGGGCTGGGAGCGGCTTGAAAGTTTCCTCCCCCCCGAGTTGCGCGTGGGTCCCGGATCGAAGGGCGCGCTTGCCGCGACGCTGAGTGCGTCGCTGGAAATGGCGAAAACCGGCAAACTCACCGTCAGCCAGGGCGAAACGTTTGGTCCGATCTATCTCAAACGCAGCGACCGCCACGATCAGGAAGCCACTGATCAGGACGACCTGACGCAGGATAACCGCGACCCTTCTTACGAAGGCCCCGACGATCATCCGATTACTGATACTGAAACAGATAACGACGAGCCCTCATGACAACCGATCACGACGATATTCCGCCCGAACACCTTCGCATGGTCGAGGCCTTGTTGTTTGCCGCTGCCGAACCGCTCGACGCCGCCAGTTTGACCGCACGCCTGCCCGATGAAGTCGATGTCTCGCTGGCGATCGAAACGCTGGTCGAGAGGTACAGGGATCGTGGTGTAAACCTGGTCAATGTCGCGGGCCGCTGGGCTTTACGCACGGCACCAGACCTCAAATTCCTGCTGGAAAAGGAAGTGCAGGTCATCCGCCGCCTGAGCCGGGCCGCCGTCGAGACCCTGGCTATTATCGCTTACCATCAGCCTATTACCCGGGCCGAGATCGAGGAAACACGCGGCGTCGCCATCAGCAAGGGCACGATGGATGTGCTGATGGAGGAGGGCTGGGTCCGCCCCAAGGGCAAACGCAAAACACCGGGCCGTCCAGTCACCTACGGCACGACAGCAGATTTTCTGGATCACTTTGGTCTGGCGGAACTAACGGATTTGCCAGGCCTTGAGGAACTCAAGGCCGCCGGGCTGCTTTCGGCGCGCCCGCCCGCCGAGCTCGTCGCCGAGGCCCGCGCCCAGGCCGCCTCCGCCCCCCAGCCTGAGGACGAGGACGAAAAATTCTCCGAATGGGATGATCCGGAAGATGCCGGAACCGACGACGAAGAAGAATAACTGACTTTATGAGTGTGAATGAGACGACCATCCGTCAGGGCACAACTGACGACGCCGCCGAGCTGCTTGAGATTTACCGGCCCATTGTTGAAAGCACATCGATATCCTTTGAACTCGAAGTGCCGTCTGTCGCGGAATTCGCACGGCGCATCGAAGTTTCCAACGAAAAACACCTGTGGCTGGTCGCAGAAATCGACGGGGCGTTGGCAGGCTATGCCTATGCCGGCATGCACCGGGCGCGCGCGGCGTATGGCTATTCCACAGAAGTGTCAGCCTATCTGCATGCCGATTTCAGAGGGCAGGGACTGGGGAGCGCGCTTTACAACAAGCTCTTCGACGAATTGAAGGATTATCCTTATTTCCACGCCTATGCCGGCATCACCATGCCCAACGACGCCAGTGTCGGGCTGCACAAGAGTGTCGGCTTCAGTCATGTCGGCACGTTCGAAAACGTCGGCTTCAAGTACAATCAGTGGCACGACGTCTCATGGTGGTATCGCCAGCTCAAGCCCGGACTACCGACCTGAGCGATTAATTCTTTTCCTCTGATTACAAATGAGCTAGCGTTCTTAAGTAATTGAATTTTATCCGATTTATCCAGGTGTTTATTTGAGATAGATCGGTCCGAAGAACTCGGATGAACCTGTAAGAAATCACACGCGTCGTTGGTCGCGTCCGTTTTGGGGTCGTCTGGTTTATGTTGGTCTTCGGGGTTTTTCGAACTGTGAGGTTGCTCGCAGTTTCGACCTTCCTGATAGTCGGTTTTGTTGCGCTGGTCGGCGAAGCCTCTCGCACGTCCCATGCCGCGACCCAGGGCTCTATCGGCGCGACGTCCGATGGCGCGCTCACAATCACCCTGACCATCGCCATTCTTGCCCGGGTATCTGGCATTGATGACATCGACCTCGGTACGTGGAGCGGCACCGGCGATCTGGCGATCTCCGACGATATTTGTGTCTGGGCGTCGGGCGGTGGGTATTCCATCACCGCGTCTGGCGACGGGGCGGGCGGCGCATTCACGCTGGGCTCCGGCGATAACACAGTCGAATACAGCGTCAAATGGGCGGATGGTGGTGGCGCGGAAAGCGGTACGGCGCTTACATCAAACTCGGCGCTTGAAAGTCAAACCTCGACTGCGACCTCCAGCGATTGCAACGGCGGCAACGATCCATCAGCCACAGTGGCCGTCGAAATCGCTGAAAACCAGCTTGCCGGCGCAGCAGGCGGCAGCTACAGCGGCACCATTACCCTGGTCGTTGCGCCCGAGTGATTTGCGACAAAGCGTCGCAAGGCTCATTTTTCCGTTGCCTGTACTTGCCGATTAAGCTAGAGATGCAAATGCGAATGATTTGCAACAACTGAACCCCGACGCACCCGCAACAGATCATTCATAGCGTCTTAGTTGAATTGGCAAAAAGATAAATGAACCCGACACGAATTTCGAAAATAGAGGCGAACTCCGCCGTTGCCACCGCTTTGTTGGCCCTGGTTACAGTAACCAGCTTCGCGGCCCCGGTTTTCGCCGCCGACGGCATGGTCAACGTCTATTCCTATCGCAAGGAAGCGCTGATCAAACCCCAGCTTGATGCCTTTACTGCCGCCAGCGGTATTCGCGTCAATTTGGTCACCGGCAAGGCCGACGCCTTGCTCGAGCGCCTGAAAAGTGAAGGGCGCAACAGCCCGGCGGATATTCTGCTCACCACCGATATCGGGCGCATGGTACGGGCGCGGGACGCCGGTGTCCTCAAATCGGTGAAATCCGCAGCCCTGACATCGTCAATCCCGGCGAAGTACCGCGATCCGGAAGGTCACTGGTTTGGACTTTCTGTCCGGGCACGGATCATCTTTTATGCGCCGGACCGCGTGAAATCGTCTGAGTTATCGACCTACGAAGACCTGACGCAGGCCAAATGGAAAGACCGTATTTGCATCCGATCATCGTCGAACGTCTATAACCAGTCGCTGCTCGCCTCCATGATCAAACACAACGGTGCCCTGAAGGCCGAATCCTGGGCCAAAGGCATGGTGGCCAACTTCGCACGCAAACCGCAGGGCGGGGATCGCGACCAGATCCGCGCTGTGGCCGCCGGTGAATGTGATGTCGCTGTCGCCAATACCTACTATTACGCGGCCATGGGCAGCGGTAAAAAGAAATCAGATCGCACCGCCGCCGCCAAAGTCAAACCGTTCTGGCCCAATCAAGCGGGACGCGGTGCCCACGTCAATATCAGCGGCGGGGCCGTCACGGCGAGCGCCAAAAACACGGAAAATGCCATCAAACTACTCGAATTCCTCGCCAGTGCTGACGCCCAGCGCCTGTACGCCGACGTCGTCAATGAATACCCTGTGCGTGCCGGTGTGCCGGTGTCTGACGCGGTCAAGGCCATGGGCGACTTCAAGGCCGACGGCATAGTGCTGGCCGAGGTCGCCAAACACCAGGCCGACGCCATTCGTATGTTTGATCGTGTCGGCTGGCGCTAGTCACGTGATACCCCGGAATACATGACAGTCGCTGTTGAACCGGGTGCAGCCCGGCGGACCAATGGCGGCCGATTGCGTCTCAATCGCTGGAGTATATTTGCCCTGGTGATCGCGGCGCTCGTGGCCGTACCGGTTGTTGTTGTCTTCTCGTTCGTCTTTACGCCGGCCACCGAAGTCTGGCTTCATCTCGCGGACACAGTCCTGCCGCAATATATCGCCAATACGCTGTGGCTGATGTTGGGTGTTGGCGTAGCCTCGTTGACCACCGGCGTAACGACGGCGTGGCTGGTAACGATGACAAGGTTCCCCGGTCGGCGGGTTTTTGAGTGGGCCTTGCTGCTGCCGATGGCGGTGCCGGCCTATGCCATCGCCTACACCTATGCCGGCATGTTCGAATTTGCCGGACCTCTGCAAATCATGCTGCGCGAGACCTTCGAATGGGGGCGGGGCGATTACTGGTTCCCCGACATCCGCACGCTCGGCGGCGCATTTATCGTGCTGGGTCTTGTGCTCTACCCATATGTCTATTTGCTGGCGCGTGCAGCGTTCCTGGAGCAATCGGTTTGTGTACTGGAAATCAGCCGCACCCTGGGCCGGGGTCCGTGGGGCACGTTTTTCAAAGTCGCATTGCCGCTGGCGCGCCCGGCCATCGTCACCGGCCTCGCCCTGGTGTTGATGGAAACCGTCAGTGACTTCGGTACCGTGCAGTATTTCGCCGTTGATACTTTTACGACAGGCATCTTCCGCACCTGGTTTGGTCTGGGCGATCCCGGTGCCGCAGCCCAGCTTGCCGCCATTCTGATGGTGTTTGTCTTAGCCCTGCTGTTTCTCGAACGTCGTTCGCGCGGCAAGGCCCGGTTTCACCACACTTCGTCTCGCTATCGCGTCCTGCCGCGCTATCGTCTGGGTCGGGTGACTTCCAAACTGGCCTTCCTCGCCTGCATCACGCCGCTGTTCTTCGGGTTTCTCCTGCCCGGCGGACAATTGCTGGTCTGGTCTATTGAAACCTCGGGCGAGATGATTGACGCGGCTTTCTTCGAATTAATCTGGAACACTGTGTTGCTGGCCGGCGCGGCGGCGATAATCGCCGTCATCATCGCCATTGTCCTCGCCTATGGCCTGAGAATAGGCGGCTCGCGCCTGACGCTGATAGCCACTCGCATCGCCAGCATCGGCTATGCCGTGCCCGGCACTGTTATTGCCGTGGGCGTGATGCTGCCCTTCGCCTGGCTGGACAATACGATTGATGCCTGGGCGCGCGAGACACTGGGTATCTCAACCGGCCTCATTCTGTCCGGTACGATTTTCGCGCTTCTGTTCGCCTATCTCGTGCGATTCCTGGCAATTTCGTTCAATACGGTTGAAGCCAGCCTCGGCAAAGTCACGCCTAATATGGATCGCGCTGCCCGGACGCTGGGGGCGAGGCCACTTGGTGCCTTGCGGCGCGTTCATGCGCCGATGATGTGGAGCAGTTTGCTGACGGCCGGGCTATTGGTCTTTGTCGATGTGATGAAGGAATTGCCTGCGACATTGATCATGCGGCCATTCAACTTTAATACATTGGCCGTGCGTACCTTCGAACTGGCCTCGGACGAACGCCTTGCCGATGCGGCGAGTGCGGCGCTGGCCATCGTTGTTGCGGGCATCGTGCCGGTGATCCTGTTGTCACTGGCAATTGCGAAGGCGCGGCCCGGACTGGGCGTATCGAGGTTGGAAGATTGAGTAACTACGGTCTCAGACTTGAAGGCATCCGACATGTCATCGACGGCATGCTGGTGGTTGATGATGTCAGCCTTGATGTACCGGCAGGCGAAGTCATGTGTTTGCTCGGCCCCTCGGGCTGCGGAAAATCAACGACTTTGCGTATAGCCGCGGGTCTGGAAGAGCTGCAGCAGGGCAGCGTGAATATCGAAGGCCAGGACGTTGCCGGTGATGGACTTGATCCCGTGGCCCCCGAAACACGCGGCGTCGGGCTGGTTTTTCAGGATTATGCCCTTTTTCCGCATTTGAGCGTTTTGGAGAACGTGGCTTTCGGCTTGAGCGAATTGCCCGAAGTCGCCCAGAAAGACCGTGCATTGGCGATGTTGGCCAAAGTCGGCATGGAAGGCTACGCCTACGGCTACCCGCACACCTTGTCTGGCGGTGAGCAGCAACGTGTGGCATTGGCCCGGGCGCTGGCGCCGCAACCTCGGCTCATGCTAATGGATGAACCGTTTTCCGGCCTCGATATCCGTTTGCGCGACAAGGTCCGCGATGAGGCACTGGAATTATTGAAGGAAACCGGCACCTCAACCTTGCTGGTGACCCATGATCCGGCAGAAGCCATGCGCATGGCCGACCGGATCGCCGTCATGCGCAATGGCCGCATCGTACAGACCGGTACACCGTGGGATGTCTACGGCAGTCCTGCGAACGCGTTCGTTTGCTCTTTCTTTAGTGAAGTCAATGTCTTGCATGCTTTTGTTAAAGACAATTCTGTTCATACGCCCGTTGGCGATCTGTCAGCTGGTGGCCTTGCAGACGGGGCTGCGGCAGAAGTGCTGATCCGCCCCGAGGCCCTGCAGGTTTACGAAGCCGGCAGTGGACCTGCCGGCGGTGCCGAAGCCGTCGTCGCCGCGTCCCGCCTGATGGGGTCGTATTGTCATGCGACGATCCGCTTCGGCAGCGGCGTTACAGCACTAGATTTGCACGTCCACGTCGCCGGACCGCACCCGCCACAAATGGGATCGCGCGTCAAAGTCAGGCTCGACCGGGCCCAGGCTTTTGTATTTCCAGCCGAGGCGGCTACGGCTGAATCGGTCTAGTATATTATTGTATACTCCAGGCGTTGCGTCATGCGGCCTATTCTGCGATTATCCCGCCAAATTCACGGCTTTGCACATCTGCAGTGGCCGCAACCAGTTAAGGATTAGAGAAAATGGGTGCATTCAGTATTTGGCATTGGCTGATTGTCTTGGTCGTCGTTCTCGTATTGTTCGGCGGTAAAGGTAAAATTTCAGGCCTGATGGGCGATTTCGGCAAAGGCTTGAATGCCTTCAAGAAGGGCGTCAAGGAAGAAACCAACAAAGACGTCGCCGAAGCCGCCGATCCCAACAAGACCATCGAGGCAAATGCCGCAGCATCGGACGCCGGCGTCGAAAAAGACCAGGCGGCCAAAAGTTAGCGGATTGCAGCAGAAGCGTTCGCCTTTAGAGCAAACCTTACACATGGAACGGGGCTGCCACGATGTTTGACATCGGCTGGCCGGAATTATTCTTGATCGCGGCTGTGACGCTTGTCGTCGTCGGGCCGAAAGAAATTCCGCACGTTCTGCGCAATGTCATGGGCTGGATCAAGAAGGCCCGCAGTCTGGCGAGTGAATTCCAGTCCGGGGTCGACGAAATGGTACGGGAATCTGAACTCGACAAGCTCAAGGAAGAGATCACCGAAAGCGCCGGCGGCGATATGGACCTGGCCAAAGAGATGCAGGAAGCCATGGACCCCACCGGTGAAGCCGAAAGCGCGCTTGATTTTGACATGTCCGGTTTTGATGCTGCAGACTCTTTGCCTGAAGACGACGAGTGGACGGACGCCCGGCCCAAAGACCTGACGGGCGAGGGCGAGGCGATGGTTGAGAAATCCGGGTTTGAGAATTCAATGCTCGACGACAGCCAGATCGAAGAAATCAACGCGGCTGTCGAACCCGCTGCCGACAAAAACGGTTAGATGGGATTGAGCCGGTGAGCGAAACAGTCGACGAAAATCAGGATAAAATGCCGCTGCTCGATCATCTGGTCGAGCTGCGCACCCGGCTGATGTACGCCTTTGGCGGATTTATTGTCGCCTTTTTCATCTGCTTTTATTTTGCCAACCCCATGTTCGACTTTCTGGTCCGACCACTGGCCGGCCTGTGGGAGGGCCAGGCCAACAAGACGATGATCTTCACGGCATTGCACGAGAAGTTCTTCACCAACATCAAGATCGGCTTTTTTGCCGCCGCCTTCATCTCCTTCCCGATTGTTTCGGGCCAGATCTGGATGTTTGTTGCACCCGGTCTCTACAAGAAGGAAAAGAAGGCCTTTTTGCCGTTCCTGATCGCCACGCCGCTGCTGTTTTTGCTCGGCGCGTCGATGGTCTACTATTTTGTCATGCCCGTGGCCTGGCAGTTCTTCGCCAGTTTCGAATCCGTCGGCGGCGAGGGAACCTTGCCGATTGAGATGGTCCCGAAAGTTGGTGAATACCTGAGCCTGGTGATGCGCCTGATCTTCGCCTTCGGTATCAGTTTTGAATTGCCTGTATTGATCACACTGCTGGCCCGTGTCGGCATTGTCGGGTCAAAGGGCTTGAGGAAAAAGCGCCGCTACGCCATCGTCATCGCCTTCATTGCTGCTGCTATCCTGACGCCGCCGGACCCGCTCAGCCAGATCAGCCTCGCGCTTCCGATCATCTTCCTCTACGAAGTTTCAATCTGGTCGGCCATGTTGATCGAGCGCCAGCGCAGGAAAGATGCTGAAGACGAGGCAAAAGAAGACGAGGCCGACGATGTTTGATCTTAAATGGATACGCGAAAACCCTGATGATTTTGACGCCGGTATTGCTCGTCGCGGTCTCGAGGCGATGTCGGCATCCATTCTCGATCTCGACAGCCGTCGCCGGACTTGCCAGACCTCGCTGCAGGAAAGCCAGACCCGGCGCAACGATGCTTCAAAGGCAATTGGTGTGGCAAAGGGGCAGGGCAACGAGGCCGAAGCCAAGGCTTTGATGGACGAAGTCGCAGGCCTGAAAGAAAGCCTGAAGGCGGACGAAGAGGCTGAACGTGCCTTGTCGGAAGCACTCGACGGTTTGCTTTCCGGCATTCCCAACATCCCGATGGACGATGTGCCTGTGGGCGCGGACGAAGACGATAATGTCGAGGTCCGACGCCACGGGGACGTGCCGGTGTTTGATTTCGAGCCCAAACAGCACTTTGAAATCGGTGAAGCGCTGGGTCAGATGGATTTTGAGGCTGCCGCGCGCATTTCCGGCGCCCGCTTCGTCTTCCTGTCCGGGGCGCTTGCGCGCATGGAACGGGCTCTGTCTTCCTTCATGCTTGATCTGCACACCACGGAACATGGTCTGACGGAAGTGAACCCGCCGGCGCTCGTGCGCGACAATGCGCTGTACGGCACGGGCCAGTTGCCCAAGTTTGCCGATGACCAGTTCAAAACCACGGATGGGCTGTGGCTAATCCCGACGGCGGAAGTGCCGTTGACCAATCTTGTTAATGATCAGATTCTCGCCGAGAATTATCTGCCGCGACGCTACACCGCCATGACCTGGTGTTTCCGTTCCGAAGCCGGTGCCGCCGGCAAGGACACACGCGGCCTGATCCGTCAGCACCAGTTCACCAAAGTCGAAATGGTCTCGGTCACCACACCGGACGAATCAGACGCAGAACTCGAACGCATGACAAACTGCGCCGAGGAAGTGCTCAAACGACTGGGTCTGGCCTACCGCACCGTCGTGTTGTGCAGTGGCGACATGGGGTTTTCGGCCCGCAAGACCTATGACATTGAAGTCTGGTTGCCGGGACAGGATACCTACCGCGAGATTTCGTCCTGCTCCAACACCGGCGACTTCCAGGCCCGACGCATGAAAGCGCGCTTCAAAGCCGAAGGCGAGAAGGGCACGCGTTTTGTCCACACCCTGAACGGCTCCGGCCTCGCGGTCGGGCGCACCCTGGTGGCCATTCTTGAAAACTATCAGCAGGCCGATGGCTCCGTCGTCGTGCCCGAAGCATTGCGCCCGTATATGGGCGGTTTAGAGGTTATCACTGCCAATGGCTAAAGCCGGAAAATCTGCCCTCAAGCCTATACCTGGTCTTCGGGTTTTGCTGTCGAACGATGACGGCATCAATGCGCCCGGCCTCAAAGTGCTGGAAAAAATCGCCAAAACAATCAGTGACGACGTCTGGATTATCGCGCCCGAGACCGAGCACAGCGGAGCCTCACATTCCCTGTCGCTGCATAATCCATTGCGTATTCGCCAGATTTCAAAACGCAAGTTTGCCATCCAGGGCACCCCGACGGATTGCGTCATGGTCGGCGTCAATCATGTCTTCAAGGATCAAAAGAAGCCCGGTCTTTTGTTGTCCGGCGTCAATCGCGGTGCAAACCTCGGCGAGGATGTGACGTATTCCGGCACCGTCGCGGCGGCGATGGAGGGTACTCTCGTTGGTATTCCCTCGATCTCGATGAGCCAGGTTGGCCAGCGCCTTGAGCGCATCAAATGGGCACCCGCGGAAAAACACGGCCCCGCCCTCGTGCGGAAACTGTTCGACCAGGGTTGGCCCGAAGATGTGTTGATCAACATCAATTTCCCGGATGTTCCTGCCAGCGCAAAGGTCGGTGTCAACGTTTGTCGTCAGGGCAAGCGTGATCTCGGCAGCATGTTTATCGATGAACGCACTGATGCCCGTGGCCGGAATTATTACTGGATCGGCTTCCGTGACGTCGTCGGTGCACCGGAGCCTTCAACGGATCTGGCAGTCGTGGAGCAGGGCGACATCGCCGTGACGCCGCTGCAACTTGATCTGACGCACCAGGCCACGCGCCGCAAACTCGCCAAAGCACTGGCCTGATTCGCCCGTGATGGACGATACGCGCGTCATCCGTCTGATCATGGAGCTGCGCCAGTCGGGCATCACCGATACGACCGTGCTGTCCGTCATCGAACGACTACCGCGCGATGAGTTCGTACTTTCGAACTTTTCCAAACAGGCGTTTGAAAACACCGCCTTGCCCATCGAACAGGGCCAGACCATCAGCCAGCCCTATGTCGTTGCCTTCATGACGGAGGCATTGCAAATCGGCGAACGTCAGCGCGTACTCGAAATCGGTACGGGATCGGGTTATCAGGCCGCGGTGCTCAGCAAGCTTTGCCGCCGTGTCTATACCGTTGAGCGTTTCAAATCCCTGATGCGCGCCGCCGAGGAACGTTTTCGCGCTCTCGACTTGCACAACATTGTCACCCGGCATGCCGACGGCAGTCTCGGTTGGCCTGAACAGGCGCCTTTTGACCGCATTATGGTCACGGCAGCGGCGGCAGAAGTACCACAGGCATTACTGGATCAACTCAACGTGGACGGCATTCTGGTCATCCCGGTCGGTCGCGAAAACCAAAACCAGGTCATCAAACGCATCCGCCGCACGGCCGAAGACTCCTTTGAGGAAGAGGTATTGCTGCCGGTGCGATTTGTGCCCCTGGTCGATGGTGTAGCGAGCGAGCGTCGGCAATAATATTGAAGCCACGGGCTTCGCTTCTTATGATGACAGTCGTGATCAAGAGCAACGCCACAAAACCTGCAAAAACACTGTGCGCTATCATCGCTGCACTGGGTATCGCCCTGTTTGTGAGCGGCTGCTCGCGACATACGCCGGCACCACTTGTTAACAAGGCGGGTGCCGTTGGTGCCAACCCGACCAAAGTCATTGCTCAGGTGGGTGATACCGTCTACGCCATCGCCAGCCGCTTTGGCGTGCCGGTGCGTGATCTCATTCAAACGAATTTCTTGCTGCCGCCCTATACCGTCCGGCCCGGGCAATTACTCAAACTGCCCAAGCCCGGCGAGCATGTTGTCGCCAGCGGCGACACCCTCTATGGCATTTCCCGGCAATACGGCGTCGATATGACGTCGCTGGCCCGCATCAACCGCATGCGCCCGCCCTATACAATTCTGGTCGGTCAAAAGTTACGCTTGCCGGCAAACGCCCAGATGACCCAGGTCGCTGTGAACCAGGAACCGGTTGTGCTCAAGCCACCGGCCGCCAGGCCAAAGGCAAGGCAGCAAACGGCTGTAAGAGTTCCGGGCAAAAAGCCGCCCGTCAAAAAAGCCACCCCAGTCAGGGATCCAAAAGTCCCGCCGCGATCCGGCAGCCGTTTCGCCTGGCCGCTCAGAGGGCCGATCCTGTCGAATTTCGGCGCCAAGAAGGGCGGTTTGTATAACGATGGCATCAACATCGCCGCCAAACGCGGGCAGAAAGTCCACGCCGCCGAGAATGGCGTGGTCGCCTATGCCGGCAACGAACTGCGCGGTTTCGGGAATTTATTGTTGATCCGTCACAAGGGCGGTTGGATGACGGCCTATGCCCACGCCGACAAACTGCTGGTCAAGCGCGGCCAGACCGTCAAACGCCAGCAAGTCATCGGGTTTGCCGGTTCCAGCGGCAGCGTCGCCAAACCACAGGTCCACTTCGAAATCCGCAAAGGCTCCCGCGCCGTAAATCCGCTAAAATACCTGGCGACAGCGAATTCCAGAGTGATTCGGCTGGCTAAAAGTGACTAGAGAACTTCGGACTTAAACCGGGACTTCGTCTTTCAGGACGGTGACGCGGTGCATCAGGCGGTGGGCGGGGTGATAGTCGGCGACGGCGTAATGCACGGTCGCGCGATTGTCCCACATGGCCACAGTGTCGGGCGTCCAGCGGAAGCGCACCTGAAACTCCGGCAGGGTAATGTGATTGATCAGGTAGCCGAGGACGCTGCGACTCTCATTGTCGCTCATGCCATCGATATGACGCGTGAAGGATTCGTTGATGAACAGGACCTTCTCGCCGGTCTCGGGATGTGTGCGGACCACGGGATGTGACACCGGCGGATGGTCGAGACGCGCGGCCTCCATATTGTGGAAGCGCTCGCCCTCCCAGAGATACTTTTTGAAGGGTCTCTCGTAGAGGTACATGTAGTCGTGCGTCGCTGTCAGACCATCGAGCATATTCTTCATATGATCGGGCAGGGCCTGATATGCCGTCATCATGTTGACCCAGATCGTATCACCGCCCGCCTCAGGCACGTCGATCGAGCGCAGGATCGAGGCAAAGTCCGGCATCGCGGCAAAGGAATAATCTGAATGCCATGTATTGACCGTCGGCGGCCGGTCGGCGTCGTTTTCCAGCACCGATACATAGGCATTGTCCGGATGGACACGAAACATGCTGTCCGGCACTTCGGGCACCCGGCCAAACAACCGACCGAAATCCGCCTGCTGATCCGGAGTCACTGGCTGATCGCGGAAAAACACCACGCCGTAATCCATCAGTGCCTGATGAACTGTCGTCGCTTCCGCATCACTCAACGGTTTGCACAGATCGATCCCGGTGATCTCGGCACCAACGCAAAGCGTGAGAGGGGCGATGTCCATCTGAACTGCCTTCCCTAGTCCAGCGTCTTGCCGAGACGACCGGCGAGATCCTGGATGTATTGCCAGGCGACACGGCCGGAGCGTGAACCACGTGTGACAGACCACTCGACGGCCTCGGCGCGCTGGGTCTCTTCATCGATGTCGAGGTTATAGTGTTTGGCGTAGGCCGTGATCATCTCGAGATATTCCGCCTGGCCACAGGCATGGAAGCCGAGCCAGAGGCCAAATCGATCAGACAGCGAAACCTTTTCCTCGACGGCTTCCGAGGGATTGATCGCGGTTGAGCGTTCATTTTCGATCATGTCGCGCCGCATCAGGTGACGCCGGTTGGAGGTCGCATAGAAAATCACGTTGTCGGGACGGCCTTCGATGCCGCCTTCCAGCACCGCTTTCAGCGATTTGTAAGTCGAGTCATCGCTGTCAAACGACAGATCGTCACAGAACAGGATGCAGCGCCGCCCCGTCACCGTCAACAAGGTGAGCAGGCGTGGAAGCGTCGGGATGTCCTCGCGGTGGATTTCAACCAGAACCAGGGATCCCGGTTTCTTTTGGTTAATCTCGGCATGGGAGGATTTCACCAGCGAGCTTTTGCCCATCCCGCGCGCGCCCCACAAAAGCGCATTATTGGCCGGAAATCCGTCGGCAAAGCGCTGGGTGTTCTCGACCAGAATGTCGCGCACTCGGTCAACGCCCTTCAACAGCGATATTTCGACCCGGTTAACCCGGTCTACAGGCTGCAAAACATTATCCTCGGCGTGCCAGACATAGGCGTCGGCCACACTCAAATCCAGTGCATCGGGCACCGGTGGCGACATCCGTTCAAGCGCGTCGGCAATACGGCCGAGAAGGGGGGCGAGATCGTCAGTATTCATGTAAATAAAGTCCTGGATTAAATGAGCGCGAGACCCTATCACACCCTGCATCAGGGTCAATATTTGGACGCTGTTGCCGGGCCATATTGTGATGGTTTGCAAACCGCTCTCATATCGTTATAGTCCGGCAACTTTTTCAGCGCGGCAATAACGCGGTACTTATGCCGTTTTCCTGTCGCGCTTGCCAATTTCAAGGGGGCAAATATGCTCATTTCTACAGCTTACGCACAGGCTGCCGGCGGCGCGCCCGAGGGCGGTATGTTCATGCAGCTTATGCCGCTAGTTCTGATTTTCGCCGTTTTCTACTTCCTGCTCATTCGCCCGCAGCAGAAAAAGGCCAAGGAACACAAAGCCATGATCGCCGCCGTCCGTCGCGGCGACAAAGTCGTCACCGCCGGTGGTATCTTCGGCAAAGTGACCAAAGTTCAGGAAGATGACCGCGTCACGGTTGAAATCGCCGACGGTGTGAAGATCGAGGTCGTTGGTTCGACCATCTCGAACGTCATTGCCCGCAGTGATGCGCCAGCTAACGACTCCAAGAAAAGCAGCACCAGCTCGGACGATGAACGCGCGCCCGCTTCGAATGACGACAGCATCGGCAGTCGCCTCAGCGGTCTGCTTGGTGGCAAGAAAAAATCCGACTAGGGTTCAACAATGCTCTACTTTGCGAAATGGAAGATCCTGCTGATCCTCGGCATCTCGCTCGCCGGGTTAATTTTCACTGCACCGAACTTTCTTGACAGGGAAGTGACCGACGGTCTGCCGGACTGGTTGCCGCACAAGCAAATCAATCTTGGCCTCGATCTGCAGGGTGGATCGCATCTGCTGCTGGAAGTCGATACCAACGCAGTCGTCCAGGAACGTCTGCAGGGACTGGTCGAGGCGGCGCGCGCCGATTTGCGCAAGGCCCGCATCGGCTATACCGGTGGTCTGGGCGTGTCGGATGGCGACAAGGTTATTGTCCGCGTCCGCAAACCCGCCGATCTCGACAAGGCCGTCGAAGTCGTCAAGGGTCTGGCCAATCAGCTACAGCAGAACATGATGGGGCAGGGCGGTGGCGCCGACATCGACGTCGAAGTGCTCGACGGCAACATCATCCACATCACTATGACCGAAGCCGCCATCGCGGATCGCAAACGCGCCGCTGTCGAACAATCGATTGAAGTTGTGCGTCGGCGCATCGATCAGACCGGCACGCGAGAGCCAACCATTCAGCGCCAGGGTGACGAGAGAATTCTGATCCAGTTACCGGGCGTCAAGGATCCAGACCGGATCAAACGTCTGCTGGGCAAAACGGCCAAGATGGTCTTCCGCTTCGTTGATCAGTCGACAACCGTGGCCGACGCCTTGCGCGGACGTGTACCGCCGGGCTCCGAGTTGCTTGAAGAAGAATCGCGCGAAGGCGACGGCCCCCCCCGACAATATGTTGTACGCAAACGGGTTATGGTCAGCGGTGAGTCGCTGATTGATGCGCAGCCAACCTTCGACCAGGGCCGCCCGGTTGTCAGTTTCCGATTTGACTCAGTCGGTGCCAAGCGCTTCGGCGATGCCACGGCCAAAAACGTCGGTCGTCTGTTCGCCATTGTGCTCGATGGCAAGGTGGTCAGTGCACCGGAAATTCAGTCCCCCATTCTCGGTGGCTCCGGCATTATCACCGGTGGTTTCTCGGTCCAGGGGGCCAATGATCTTTCAGTCCTGTTGCGCGCAGGTGCCTTGCCCGCGCCCCTGAAAATTCTTGAAGAACGCACAGTCGGTCCTGATCTTGGTGCCGATAGTGTGCGCGCCGGCAAGATCGCCAGTGCCCTGGCCTTTGTGCTGGTCATGGTCTTTATGTTCGGCGCCTACGGCTTGTTTGGCCTCGCCGCCGATCTGGCTCTGATTATCAATATCGCCTTGATTGGTGCGGCGCTGAGTGTGCTGCAAGCCACATTGACCTTGCCGGGTATCGCCGGTGTGGTGCTGACAATCGGTATGGCCGTTGATGCCAATGTGCTGATATTTGAACGTATTCGCGAGGAGATGGCCTCGGGCAAGACACCATTTGCTGCGGTGGATGCCGGGTATAAACGCGCGCTGACGACGATTATTGATGCCAACGTCACCACGCTGATTGCGGCGATCCTGTTGTTCGAATTTGGATCGGGTCCAGTCAAGGGCTTTGCCGTGACGCTTGCCATTGGCATCGTTACGTCCATGTTCACCGCCGTGACACTGACGCGTTTGTTGGTCGCTCTGTGGCTTCGCCGGACCCGTCCGGTCCAGTTGCCGCTGTAGGAGAGATAAGATGTTACGTATTCGCCTCGTCCCGACCAAAACGAACATTCCCTTCATGCGCCAGCGTCTTACGGCCTTCGTCCTGTCCGTCGCGCTTATCATTGCGTCAATCGGCCTTTTTGCCAGCAAGGGTCTGAACTACGGCATTGATTTTGAAGGTGGCATTCTGATCGAAGTCGGTTCCGACCAGGCCGTCGATATCGGTAAAATGCGCAGTGCGCTTGGAAACCTCGGCCTGGGTGAAGTCGCCTTGCAGGAGTTTGGCCGCGATACCGACGTACTGATCCGCGTCGAACGCCAGCCCGGTGATTCGACGGCCCAGCAAGTTGCCGTCGATGCCGTCAAGGTAGCACTGGCCAAGGAGATCGCTTCAAAACTTTCCTATCGACGCGTTGAGTTCGTCGGCCCGAAAGTCAGTGGCGAACTGGTTGAGGCCGGAACCATGGCCATGTTACTAGCCGTTGCCGCCATGCTGATTTACATCTGGTTCCGCTTTGAATGGCAGTTCAGTGTCGGTGCCGTGCTCGCCCTCGTGCATGACGTCATACTGACCATCGGCGTATTTTCACTACTCGGGCTCGAGTTCAATCTTTCGATTATCGCCGCCATCCTGACAATCATCGGGTATTCGATGAACGATACCGTGGTGATCTATGATCGTATCCGCGAGAACCTGCGGAAGTACCGCACATTGCCGTTGAAGGAATTGCTCGATCTCAGCGTTAACGAAACGCTGGCCCGCACGGCCATGACCTCGGTCACGACCTTGCTTGCGCTGATCACGCTCTTTTTCTTTGGTGGCGAGGTTATTCACGGCTTTACCTTTGCGATGATGTGGGGCGTTGTTGTCGGAACCTATTCGTCGATCTTTGTCGCTGGTCCGTTGCTGCTGTACTTCGGTATCCGGCGCACGGATGAAGATGCCGGCAAGGATGACCCGAGCGTCGCCAAGGGCGACAGCCAGGCCATCGAGGCCGACTGACACCTGAGCAAAGGAGCAGGGCGCAGACATGGTGGATGTCACGCCACTCATCCCGAAAGGACGCCAGGTTTTGCAAGCCTATGGCGACGGTAGTTTTGTCATCGCCGATGTGCGCTATCGCAGCAATGTCATCGTCCAGATCGAACAAACCGACGTGCTGCCAATCGAGAACTTCGACGATTTGACGCTCGATCACCTCACGGGATTATGGGCGGAAGGCGCGGACGTCGAGTTACTGCTGATCGGTTGCGGGCCAACCATGGCCTACGTACCCGACGATCTGCGAGCTGCCCTTAAATCACACGGCATTACAGTTGACGGTATGGACACCGGGGCCGCTTGTCGGACCTACAACGTTCTGCTCTCCGAAGAACGCCGCGTCGCGGCCGTTCTGTTCGCGGTGGAGTGATGGCGGACGACACAAACATTCCACTTATCGACATCAGCGGCCTGGACGCTGATCCTTCCGCCGAGCTTTCTGTTGCCCGGCAAATACGCGAGGCCTGCATTGATCGCGGCTTTTTCTATTTGACGGGCCACGGCATCGCGGAAGAATTACTCGCGGGGGTGTTCGCCGCAAACCGTGAATTTCACGACCGCCCTGAGGTCGAGAAGCTTGAAATCAAACTCAACGCCTGGCATCGCGGTTATCAAGCCCTGGCAACCTCGACGCTGGTATCCTCCGAACGTTTCGCCCCGGCGAAGACCGCCAATCAGCTCGAATCCTTTATTCTGCGTCACGAAGTATCGCCGGACAAACCGGGCTACGGGAAGCGTGAACTGATGGGCCCCAATCAATGGCCGGCAGACCCGGCGTTCAAGGCTGTCGTCAGCCAGTATGACGAGGCGGTACGAGAGCTTGGTTCCCGGCTGCTACCGCTATTCGCCTTGGCCGTCGGTGAAAACCGGCATTTCTTCGGGCAGTTTTTTGATCCGGCTTCAACGGCATTGCGTCTAATTCATTATCCTCCGGCGGCCAGGGATCGTGCGGCCGACGAATTCGGTATACATCCCCATACGGATTACGGCTTCATTACGATCCTCGCTCAGGACGATGTTGGCGGGCTAGAAATTCAGACGGCTGAGGGCGACTGGACGACAGCGCCCTCGATCCCGGGTAGCCTGGTCGTAAATATTGGTGACATCCTGGCGCGCTGGACCAACGATGTTTTTAATTCAACGCCTCACCGTGTGATCAACAAATCAACCACGCGCGAGCGCTATTCCATCGCCATGTTTTATGATCCGGATATCGAGGCCAATATTCGCGGTCTCGACTATTTCTGCGACGACCAGTCCCCGGCAAAACACCTGGCCATACGCTACGGCGATTATTATCGCGACCGCCTCGATAGCAACTACCCGGATCGCACCAACGATCAAACCTGATGATCAGTCGAATTCAAGCTTGGGCGCGTGAGCCTGAAAATCGGCGTCTGTGTGACCCAGCCAGCTGATCGCCTCCGACAGACTTTCAAAAATTGCGATCTGGAAGGGATTGGCCGAAACATTTGTCAGCTCGACATAATTTCGCCAGCCCGCCAATGCCTTGTCGCTGGAACAAACGACGGCGCTCTTCAGCTTCTTCTCGATAGAATCTTCGGGGTCGTTCTCGAAGAACCTTTCCGAGAAACCCATGGCACCAAAAATTTCCTCATTTTCAATCGCCCAGGTTCCCTCCCTGAAATCAACGAAATGATTGTATCCCATGATTTCGTCCGGATACTGCCCAAGTGCCGCTTGCCAGTTGATCCATTCATGGATGGTCATTGTGACGCCAAATCCGTGCCAGACAACCACCCGCAAGGGCGTGGCGATGGTGTAATTGGGCTCCACCCGGCTACGGGACATGTCGGACACCGGTAGTTGAATTTACGGGGACTTCGTTTATCTATTTTACCAACTCAAATAATTTCTGCTTTCATTGTTCTTATGACGCCAACAAAAACAAAATTCAAAAGAAAATTTGTGCTCTAAAAAACATTCTATTCACTATTTGAGATGGTTTGATGCAGGCAAAGGGCAAATAGCTCGTTCGCGGTGGAGATATCCAGTTTGTTATAGGCACGTTTGCGATGCGTGATGATGGTGGTTGGTTTGACATTGAGATCCAGTCCGATGGCCTCGCTGGTCATGCCCTGAAGAGCGCGGGCACAGACCTCAACCTCGCGCCTGCTGAGACGACCACCAATTTTCTGAACCGTATTTTCAAGGAACTCGACCGGCGGGCGGGTGGCAGCGGACCATTCCTCAACCGCTGCCAGCGAGATATGTTTGGCTACAAAGGAACAAACGAGCGGGGCATTGAGACTGGCACGAGCCAAATCTTCTTTATCAAATGAGCCCGCCGATTTGTCGCGATAAAGATTAACCGTGAACCAGCGACCATCGCGCTGATCAACAAAAGACAACCGATCGACGATGTCCGATTTATCAAAGACTTCGCTGCGATAGACCGGATCGGAAATATCCCGGGCCATCAGGTGGCTAACCAAAGGACTTTCGAGCGCAGGGGAGGAATGCAGGACTTTTTCGAAATTGGGATCGGCGTGATAAAGCTTCAATCTGGTGTAACGCTCACCGGCCTCGGCAGCAACTGGGTCACGCCCGAAACTTTCCGTGGCAAAAACCTGCGGTATCAGATCACGATCTATCCGGATGATGACCAAATGGTTGACCTCGACCTGGCGATTAAACACCGATAGCAGGACTCCCGGGAACGCCGGACTGCCGAGCGCATCGACGGCCGGTGCAAAACCCCTCAAATCCTGATTCCCAACCGTCAATTTGTGCTCCCGTATTGTGTCCTCAGTCGTGAGGACAGACTGCCTAGCCAAGCCAGCCTAACATAGCCCTGACAATGGCGGCGATTGGTGGATCGCGTAATACCATTGTCAGATCGGGAGGGAATGATGTTCTTGCAGAATTACTGGTATGCCGTTGCCTGGGATCACGAGATCAAACAGGTGCCGTTCGCGCGTACGATTTGTGGCGAGGATATCGTTTTTTACCGCAAACCCGATCGCTCGCTGGTCGCGCTGGAAGATTGTTGCCCGCATCGTTTGCTGCCGCTCTCCGAAGGGCGGGTGGAGGGGGAGCACATTGTCTGCGGCTACCATGGTTTCACGGTCGATGGCGACGGGGCCTGTATCTCGATGCCACAACAGGACAATCTTTGCGGCAAGAAACTGGTCCAGGCTTATCCGATTGCTGAAAAGCATCGTTTCGTCTGGGTCTGGATCGGCGATGAAGCCCTGGCTGATACCGATCTGATACCTGATCTGTATTGGGGCGACGATCCTGAATGGATACACGAAGGCGGTACGTTTCGCGTCGAGTGCGATTACCGCCTGTTGATCGACAATCTGATGGACTTGACGCATGAGACCTACGTTCATCCGACCAGCATCGGTCAACTCGAGATCACCGAGGCCGCGATCAAAACAACATCCACCGACAAGACCGTTTCGGTAACGCGCTGGATGCATGATGTCATCCCGCCGCCGTTCTGGTCATCCAACCTGAAATCGAAAGAACCCTGCGACCGCTGGCAGATTTGTAATTTCAGTTTACCGGCCAATGTGATGATCGATGTCGGTGTCGCATTGACTGGCACCGGCGCGCCCGAAGGTGATCGCAGCCAGGGTATTACCGGCATCGTCATCGATTTGATGACGCCCGAGAGTGAGACTTCGACCTGGTATCACTGGGGCATGGCGCGGGACTTCGAAACCGACAATCAGGCCCTGACGGTTCAAATCCGCGATGCACAGGCCGCCGTGTTCACTGAGGACGTCGGCGTACTTGAGGCTCAACAGAAAAGCATAGACACCCGACCGGATCGTAAACTGGCGAATTTCAGGATCGACAAGGGCGGTTTGTATGCGCGCAGGATCATCGACGCGGAACTCGAGAAGCAGCGTTGATTAGCGTTCCAGTCAGCAATAATTGGTTTGACTCATCGCGAGAAATTTTCTCTGTACAATACTACCTTTTTGTCCAATTCGCCCTAAATTGCATCCTATACTAGCAGCCGAACCTGAATAATCAGGTGGCGTACTGGCCGGGGTTCATTAGCGGATGTCTGCTGAAAATCTAGGGGATCCTTTTGATCAGGCGATCCTCAATGCCGAAAACAATTCAGTCCTTCAAGATGTCATGGACAAAATGGCGCAAGGTATTGCGGTGTGGGACGCTGATCTCAATCTGCTGCTTTACAGCCAGAAGTTTCTTGAGATCTGGGATCTCGACGAAGATCACGTTAAAAAGAATCCCCAGCTACCGGTCTTGCTGCGCATCATTCTGCTGAAAGTCGGTGTGCCCAAGGATCAGGTCGACGAAATGGTCAAGGTTCGTCTGCAATCCTTGCAGGAAGATGACGCTGATTTATCCTCAATCATCCAGTTGCCCGACGGTCGCTGGCTTGAGAATATGGCACGCCGTGCCACGTCCGGGCGCTGGGTCATGACCTACACCGACATTACGGCACGGCGAAATGCCGAGGACAAGGAACACGCGGCACTGGCCGAACTCGAACTTCTGAATCGGCAAAAAGACCGGTTCTTCTCAATCATTGCCCATGATCTGCGCAGCCCCTTCAATGCACTGATGGGATTTTCCAGCCATCTCGTCGACAAGGCCGACCGGCTTTCCGCCGATCAAGTCAAGGAATTCTCGGGCTACGTCCATCAGTCGGCCGAGCAGGTCTTCAAGCTATTGGAGAACCTGCTGGACTGGGCCCGGCTACAGATGGAACGCGTCGAGCATAATCCCGTCTCATTCAATGTGCCCGAAATTGTTCGCCGGACAGTTGATGTCCTGGGGCCAGTGGCCGAAGGTAAAAACATCCGTCTGATCGATGATACATCAGACCTGCAAACCTACGCTGATCCCGACATGATCGACACAGTGATCCGGAACCTTGTAAATAATGCAATCAAGTTCACACCGGAGAACGTTTCTATCACAGTGTCGGCGACCCGGAAAGAAACGCACATTGAAATCAATGTGGCCGACACCGGCATCGGCATCGACGAAGCGCGTATTTCGGACATGTTCTCGCTGGCCCAGACGTCCAATTCAACCAGCGGCACCGCAGGCGAGGCCGGCACGGGTCTGGGTCTCATACTGTGCAAGGAACTGGTCGAGCGGAACAACGGTGAAATTCATATCGCCAGCCAGTCCGGCGTCGGCACCGATATCTCGATCATGCTGCCACACACGCCGGAACAAGCCTGCTGAAATAAAAAAGGCGGAGGCCCGAAGACCTCCGCCAATTCGAAAACCTGAAAGTTTTCCTAGAACAGGTTTTGCGCCGCCACCATGGAAAACAACATGGGGAACGACAACAGGGTATTGGTCCGCGAGAACAGCATCGCCGTGCGCGCCGCAGCCGCTTTGGCATCTGCCTCGACCTCGACCATACCGAGGGCTTTTTTCTGGTTCGGCCAGATGACGAACCAGACGTTGAACCACATAATGGCGCCCATCCACATGCCGAGACCGATGAACATGTCTTTCGGGACGGCACCACCGCCGCCCAGCGTAATGGCGGACATCAGATAGTCGCTCATGTACGCAACGATCAGGCCGGTCACGATGGTCGACATCGCACCCCAGCGGAACCACCACAACGCAGCCGGGGCAATAACCTTGCCGATGGCCGGTTTCTGGTCATCCGGAATGTTGGGCATGTTGGGGATTTGCACAAAGTTGAAGTACCAGAGCAAACCGATCCACATCACGCCGCTGATGACATGCAGCCAGCGGAAGAAGTAGACGCCGAAGTCTGATGATGAATAGCCCTGTGATTGATAGTAGATAACGAACATCACGGCCGCGAGCACAAAGCCCGCGATCACGGTGTTTCTGAGTGAGGAGAGTATTGCAGCCACTGTATTTTCCCTTCGTCGATCGTTACGGATGACTTGATACGCCAACCCTGCTGATCGGGTTAACCAAACGGGTCTGGCGGATCAAAACATTCCCAAACCCCGATACCAAAACAAGTCGTTCTTATTGTTATGCTCACTTGAATACCCTGGTCCGCACGTGCGAATAACGGGTACGTTTTGCGAACCTAGGAGCTTTTTAAACAAATGTGAAGGCTAAACGAGAAGAATTCTCATCTTAACCAAGATTAATTTTACGCCGATTTACCCCCCACATGTTGTGCTATAAGGCGTAATATACCACAGAATGATGAAACAGGACGATCAAAATTATTGCATCCGCCAGGCGAGGGCGCGGGACTACGACCGCTATATCGCAACATTGGCGGCCCCGTCGGCTTTGCGGGGATACCTCTCTGTGCTGCTGGCCTTCAATGATGAAATCGCCCGCGTGCGCGATACCGTCTCGGAGCCGGCGCTTGGCGACATCCGCCTGACGTGGTGGCGCGAAGCCGTCAACGAAGCCGCCCTCGGCACCGCAAAAGAACACCCCATCGCCCGCGCCCTGGCCGTGACGTTACAAACCCGTGACGTCGATCCGCATTATCTGCATAACATGATCGACGCCCGGGCACGCGACCTCGACGATGCCCCGTTCGCCACGCTGGAGGAACTGGAAAAATACGCCGACGCCACCTCCGGCAATTTAAGCCTCGCCATGCTCGACGTGCTCGGCGTGAAAGAGGACGCCGCCCAAACCGCCGCCCGCCAAAGCGGCACCGCCTGGGCCCTGATCGGAATGCTGCGCGCACTTCCGCATCACCGCCGCGCCGGCCGACAATTCATTGCCAGAGATATCGAAGTATCCACCATTGCCCGCCGCGCCGAAGACCTCGTCATCGCCGCCCGAGGCCTCAGCCGCCAGGTACCAAGACAAACCAACGCCGCCCTGCTGAGCAATCGTATCGCGGATATTTATAAGGCGCAGTTGATGGCAGCCGATGGTGATGTCGAGAAAGCCGACTTCGAAATATCGCAGTTGAAGAAAGCGGCAACTGTCCTGTGGCACAAGGTGCTGGGTCGGTATTAACACCATCCGTCATTCCGGCGAAGGCGGGAATCCATAGGGCTATTGCCGTGACCACTTTCGGTTCAGTTTGGACTCCCGCCTTCGCGAGGGTGACGTCTGAGTGCAGGCCCGGATGCAAACGGTCCAGTAGCTCTACTCCGCCGCAACAGCATTCCCGCCCAACCAGGCATCGAAATCGGCCAGCGCCCTTCGGCTCATGGCGGGTTTGCGTTCCTTTTTGTGGACGCGGGTTTCCAGTGGCGGGAATAAACCAAAATTTACGTTCATGGGCTGGAAGGATTTGGCGTTGGCGCCGCCGGTGATGTGGCTGATCAGGGCGCCGAAGGCTGTGGTCGGCGGCGGCGGGGGCAGGGTGTTGCCCAATTGCTCGGCGATGGCGAAGCGTCCGGCCAGCAGGCCCATGGCGGAGCTTTCGACATAACCTTCAACGCCGGTGACCTGGCCGGCGAAGCGCAGGCGGGGGTCGGCGCGAAGCCTCAATTCACTATCCAGCACCACGGGGCTGTTGAGGAAGGTGTTGCGATGGACGCCGCCGAGGCGGGCAAATTCGGCTTTTTCGAGGCCGGGAATTTTGCGGAAGACACGCGTTTGCTCGGCGTATTTCAGCTTGGTCTGGAAGCCGACGATGTTGTAGAGCGTCGCCAGTTTGTTGTCCTGGCGCAACTGTACAATGGCGTGGGATTTCACTTGCGGATCGCGCGGATTGGTCAGGCCGACGGGCTTCATCGGACCCCAGCGCAAGGTCTCGGGGCCGCGCTCCGCCATCACTTCAATCGGCAGGCAGCCTTCAAAATACGGCGTGTCCTGCTCCCAATCCTTGAATTCGGTTTTGTCGCCGGTCAGCAGATCGTTGATGAACTCCTCGTACTGCGCCTGATCGAGCGGGCAGTTGATGTAATCGTTGCCATCGCCCTTGTCATAACGCGACTGGAACCAGGCCTTGTCCATGTCGATGGACTCGCGATGAATAATCGGTGCGATGGCATCGAAGAAGGCGAGGCCGTCATCACCGGTCAAATCGCGGATCGCAGTGGCCAGCGCGTCCGACGTCAACGGTCCGGTGGCGATAATCACTGACGACCAGTCCGCCGGTGGCAGGCCGTCGATTTCACCGCGCTCGACCGTGATCAGGGGCTCGGCCTCGATTTCTGCGGTTACTGCGTCAGAGAAAGCGTCACGGTCGACGGCCAGGGCGCCACCTGCGGGCACCTTGTTGGCATCGGCGCAGCGCATGATCAACGACGAAGCCCGGCGCATTTCCTCGTGCAGCAGGCCGACAGCGTTATTTTCACTATCATCCGAGCGGAAGGAATTGGAACAGACGAGTTCGGCCAGGCCGTCGGTCAAATGGGCATCCGTGCCGCGAACCGGGCGCATTTCATGGATGATCGCCGGCACACCGGCCCGGGCCAGTTGCCACGCGGCTTCACAACCGGCGAGGCCGCCGCCAACAATATGCACTGCTGATTTGCTCATGTGTCCCTGAATTCCAGAGTTTGCTTGATGGAGGAGGGGTATAGGCCATACAGTCGCGGCGACAAAATCAATTCTGCCGAAAAGCCGGAGAACCTGCGTGACCCTCGAAGATTTTACCCCGATCCTGATAGCTGTGGCGATCCTCTTGACGTTTCATTTTGTACGCCAGTTCATGCTGGGTCAGACCATCAGCGCTCATGAGTTGTCCGAGCGCCTGAAAGATGAAGACGCCGATATCGCCCTGATCGATGTGCGCAGTGAGGGCGAATATGCCAGCGAACTCGGCCATATTCCAGGTGCCGTTAATATCCCGGTCGGCGAAATCGGCGCCGAGATCAAGGCATTGGGCCGCGATCTCACTGCCGATCCCGACAAATTGTTTGTTACGATCTGCCGGACCCACAACCGCTCCCCGCGCGCCGCCCGCATGCTGCGCTCGGCCGGTCTGAAGAACGTATCCGTGCTCAAGGGCGGCATGATGGCCTGGGCCGGCAAAAAACTGCCGACAGAGTGACGATCAAGAAGTGATCACACATCAAGAAGTGATCACTGTGGAATTGACGCGATTATGTGGACGTGACAGCATAAATCAAACGTCAACTCAACGAACGAGGTCAGCCATGACTTTATTCCGTCGACTTTCCCTGCTTCTCCTCAGTGCTGTTGCTGCTACTGCTTTTGGCGGTACTTCGAGCATCGCCGCACCACAGATCCTCGGTCTGGTGGCCAGCGCTGATCCTCTGCCGCTGAATTGCGAAAACGGCATTTGTGCGACACAGGCCTCAAGTTTTTGCCTACAAAAATGGCGTCTGTCACCGCCGGCGGGTACCACGTTCAGCGTCGCCAGTAATCGCGGACTTCGCTTGATCGCAACACTGAAGGACGGTTCACAAATTGTTGTTCCAAATCCAAAAATGTCAATCGTTGCTTCGCGCGGGCACACCTCGGTTCAGCTCAGTGTTGATGTCAAATGGATGACCAGTCGCGGCTATCAATCTGCAGCGCTGGAAATCGGTGAGAATGTCTCGCTGATTCCGCATGAAATGGCGAACGACCCCAAACCGCAGACGGCGCGCGACATCAAGGTCGCGACGGGCCCGTTGCGAGCGCTGGGCAGCAAGATGGTCGATCATCAAAGCGGCGTCTCCGGCACCGCGCTGGGTGCTGCCAAACTGCTCAACCGGGTCGCCAGCGCCTTGCCGAAACTGGGTCGCTCACTGGTGCCGATCCGGGAGAAAGCCTGGGAAAACGGCATGCAGGGCGTGGTCAAGGCCAGCGCCCGCCAGATAGCTACCGCCCGCGGAGAGTTCAATAATTGCTTTGAACGCACCACCGTTGGCTATCAGTCCTTGCGCCAGTGTCTCGGTTCTCGCCACGACATCCTCGTCGGCAAAATGAACGACCGCTATTGGGCCGCGACCGACCAGAATATGTAATCGAGTCAGGTCGGGGAGAGGCGGTAGACACGGCTTGCCGTGTCATGGAACAGGCTCGCTTTATCGGCGGCGCTGTATTCCTTCGCCAGGCGCTTGAACGAATTCCACAGAATATTGTAGCTGCAACTGGTTTTATCGACCGGAAAATTTGATTCGAACATACAGTGCTCGACGCCGAATTGCTCGATAGCGTGCTCGTACCATGGCCGTGTCGCTTCCATCAAAGCCTTGCTGGACGGGGGTTTGGGCTGTTCGTGCCAGCCAAAACCGTTGATTTTCATGTTAATGCCGCCGAGCTTGGCGACGACGTTGGGGCAGGTGGCGAGTTCACTGATCGCCTGACGCCACGCCGGCAGTCCTTCGTCGCGTTTGCCGGCATAGGGTCCAATGCCGAGCGGACCTCCAAAATGGTTCAGGATAATGGTCGTCTCGGGGAAAGCACGAGCAAGGTCGGTCAACTCGACGAGTTGATGCGGATAACACCAGCCCTCGAAGCTCAGGTTACGCGGAGCCAACGCGGCAAAACCTTCGCGAAATTGCGTATCCAGATAGAGATGCCGCATCGGATTGAAGTGGCTGTTGGGCACCTGATCACTGGCATCCCACGACGCGGGCTGGCGAATACCGCGAAACCGCCCGCCACCCGCCGCGATATGAGCATCCAGGACATCACCGACTGCTGCACCGAGCGTTAGATCAGCGGCTCCGACAATTCCGGCGGCCACCCGAACGTCGCCGTATTTGCCCGATGCACTCATCGCCGCGATGCCGTTAACAAATTCGGTTTCGCCGACGCTGCGCATCTCGGGCGGACCATCCGTCTTGTGCATGGCAAAACATTCCACAAACACTGTCGAGCGCACGTTATGGCCGCTGTTCAGATCGCTGAGGATTTCATCGAGCAAATAGCGGTGAGATTCCGATTTATAATGGTAATCCCACAGATGATGGTGCGGATCACAGACCGGCAAGTCCGGTTCCAGCGTCTCCTCAACCGTCAGATCGAGCCAATCCTGTTTTACCGACATAAATCGCCCCGCCAATTCGTTCCAAAATGAAAATTCACCGCCTTGACAGGTTTAATGAAGCCATCCAGCCCCGACAAGCACGCGTTTTGGAGTGAACCGTCGATTAATTAATTAACTTAATTCTAATTAATATTGAAATTATTGTTCTGAAATAAGGAGTTATAAGACATTTTTTTGTACGATTTTTGATATCGCTTCGGGGTTTTCCCGGCTAGTATTTTGCTTCGTTTGCTCGTCGACATGGGCAGACACCCGATTTGTAACCAAGTGGGAGATGCCGCTATGGCAAAAGCCGCCAAAAGTGCTGCCAAAAAGGCAGGACGGCCACCCAAGTCGACCAGCAAAGCCAAAAAACCGGCTAAACCGGATACTGACGAACTCCTGCAATATTATCGCGACATGCTGCTGATCCGACGCTTTGAGGAAAAAGCCGGGCAGCTCTACGGCATGGGCCTGATCGGTGGCTTCTGTCATTTGTATATTGGCCAGGAAGCCGTCGTAGTTGGATTGATGTCAGCAGCGGAAGACGACGACTCGGTTGTCACCACGTACCGCGATCACGGTCACATGCTGGCCTGCGGCATGGACCCGAACGGTGTCATGGCCGAATTGACGGGTCGTCAGGGCGGCTATTCCAAAGGCAAGGGCGGCTCGATGCACATGTTCTCCGTCGAGAAAAATTTCTACGGCGGGCACGGCATTGTCGGCGCCAACGTCCCCATCGGCACCGGCCTTGCCTTCGCCGAACGATATCGCAACACCCAAAACGTCGTGATGACCTTCTTCGGTGACGGGGCGTCGAACCAGGGCCAGGTTTACGAAGCCTTCAACATGGCGGCGCTGTGGAAGCTGCCGGTGATCTACGTCATCGAGAACAATCAATACGCCATGGGCACATCGCTCAGCCGCGCCTCGGCCCAGCCTGATTTGTACAAGCGCGGCGAAAGCTTCGGCATTCCCGGTCTGCAGGTTGATGGCATGGACGTTATGGCGGTCAAGGCGGCCGGTGAAAAAGCCATCGCCCATTGCCGTGGCGGGGAGGGGCCGATCATCCTGGAAATGATGACCTATCGTTATCGCGGTCATTCGATGTCAGACCCGGCCAAGTATCGCACCAAGGAAGAAGTTCAGAAAATTCGCAAAGAACGGGATCCGATTGATCACGTGCGCGAATTGTTGCTCGAGGCCAAGGCGACAGACGAAACAACGCTGAAAGAGCTCGACCGCGAGGTCAAGGCCGTCGTCACCGATGCCGCCGAATACGCCCAGCAAAGCCCCGAGCCGGACCCGGCCGAGCTTTACACCGACATTTTGATCGAAGCCTGAGGGACCGGACATGACCATTGAAATTCTGATGCCGGCTCTCTCGCCGACCATGACCGAAGGCACGGTTGCCCGCTGGCTCAAGGCCGAAGGCGACCAGGTAACGTCGGGTGACATTCTTGCAGAGATCGAAACCGACAAGGCAACGATGGAGCTTGAAACCATCGACGAAGGCATTCTCGGCAAGATCCTGATTGATGGCGGTACCGAGGGTGTCGCGGTCAATACGCCCATCGCCATTATTCTCGAAGACGGCGAAGACACCGCTGCCCTGTCAGCCGCTCCGCAGGCCGCCGCACCGGTCGCAGCACCTGCTGCCGAACCTGCAGCGCCGTCCGTACCGGCAGCACCTGTCGCGGCCAGTGTCGCTGCAGAAGACGTGCCCGCCGGGACCGAGATGGTCTCGACGACCGTGCGTGATGCCTTGCGCGATGCCATGGCCGAAGAGATGCGGCGCGATGCGGATGTTTTCCTGATGGGTGAGGAAGTCGCACAGTACCAGGGTGCCTACAAAGTCAGCCAGGGATTGCTCGATGAATTTGGCGACCGCCGGGTGATCGATACGCCGATTACCGAACATGGTTTTGCCGGTGTTGGTGTCGGTGCCTCGTTCAGTGGCCTCAAACCCATCGTCGAATTCATGACGTTTAACTTTGCCATGCAGGCGATCGATCACATCATCAACTCGTCAGCCAAGACGCTCTATATGTCGGGCGGGCAGATGCCGAACCCCATCGTCTTTCGCGGCCCCAACGGTGCCGCCTCTCGTGTCGCCGCGCAGCATTCGCAATGTTACGCAAGCTGGTATGCCCATTGCCCCGGCCTCAAGGTCGTCGCACCTTACTCGGCAGCAGATGCCAAGGGCCTGTTGAAATCAGCCATTCGCGATCCCAATCCGGTGATCGTTCTCGAACATGAAATCCTTTATGGCCGCTCCTTCGATGTGCCGGCGATGGATGACTTCACTGTGCCCATCGGCAAGGCACGGATTGTCCGTGACGGCACTGACGTGACAATTGTCGGCTTCTCGTTCTCCGTTGATCACGCGCTGGCTGCCGCCGATGCCCTGGCCGCCGAAGGCATCAGTGCCGAGGTCATTGATTTGCGCTCGATCCGGCCGCTTGATACCGAGACGCTGGTCAACAGTGTGCGCAAGACCAATCGCATGGTGACGGTTGAGGAAGGCTGGCCGCAGTGCGGTGTCGGCTCCGAGATCGCCTCGCTGATGATGGAACTGGCGTTCGATGATCTCGATGCACCCGTGTTGCGGGTCACCGGCAAGGATGTGCCGATGCCCTATGCCGCCAATCTTGAAAAACTGGCGCTACCCACCGGTGAGGAAGTCGCCGCCGCAGCCCGCGCCGTGTGTTACCGGTAAGGGCAGGGGATCAGATCATGCCAATCACCTTAACAATGCCCGCACTGTCGCCGACCATGACCGAAGGCCGTCTGGCCCAGTGGTTAAAGAAGGAGGGCGATGAAGTCATTGCTGGCGACGTCATTGCTGAAATCGAAACCGACAAGGCAACAATGGAACTGGAAGCCATCGACGACGGTGTGCTGGCCAAAATCCTTATCGCTGCCGAGACGGACGGCGTTGCGGTCAACACACCGATTGCCATCGTGCTGGAAGAAGGCGAAGACGCCTCGGCGTTAGACGGTTATGCAACAGAGGCCGCTCCGACGGTCGCAGCGGCAACTCCGGAAGCTGTTGCCGCGCCGGCCGCTGCACCGGCGGCACCCGCTGCCGCAGCAACCGGCGGCGACCGCGTGATCGCCAGTCCGCTTGCCCGACGTCTTGCAAAAGACGCTGGTCTGGATATTGCCCTGGTAGCCGGTTCGGGCCCGCGTGGCCGGATCGTCAAGGCCGACGTGCTGGCGGCGCAATCGGGTGGCCAGGCTTTGGCCGTACCGGCAGCGGCAACACCACAGGCCGCCGCACCGGTGATACCCGCAGGCGCTAATTACGAAGAAATTCCGCTTACCGGCATGCGAAAAACCATTGCCCGGCGTCTGGTCGAGGCCAAGCAATCCATCCCGCATATCTACCTGACGATTGATTGCGAGATCGACAAGTTGCTGGCGCTGCGTGCCGACGTCAACGAAGGCCGCGAGAAAGCCGACAAGGTTTCGGTCAACGACTTTGTCGTCAAGGCATCAGCGCTCTCCATGCTCAAGGTACCCGGCGTTAACGCCAGCTGGACCGATACGGCCATGCTGCAATACAACACTGTCGATATCTCGATTGCCGTGGCGATTGAGGGCGGCCTGATTACACCGGTCGTGCGCGACGCCGACAAAAAGAGCCTGGGTGCGATATCGGCCGAAGTCAAAATGCTGGCGGGCAAGGCGCGCGATGGTAAATTGATGCCGGAAGAATATCAGGGTGGTGGCTTCTCGATTTCGAACCTCGGCATGTTTGGCATTCGCGAGTTTTCCGCCATCATCAATCCGCCGCAGTCGGCAATCCTGGCTGTCGGCGCCGGATCACAACGCCCGGTCGTCAAGGACGGTGCTCTCACGGTTGCCACGGTGATGACCTGCACCATGAGTTGCGATCACCGCGTGGTTGATGGTGCGCTCGGTGCCGAGTTCCTGGCGGCCTTCAAGGGTTACATCGAAAACCCGCTCAGCATCCTGTTGTAGGAGAGTTCAATGGCGGACACAGCGTTCGACCTGATCGTTGTCGGCAGTGGGCCCGGCGGATATGTCGCGGCCATACGGGCGGCGCAGCTCGGCATGAAGACGGCGGTGATTGAAGGTGACAGCCTTGGTGGTATCTGCCTCAATTGGGGCTGCATTCCGACCAAGGCTTTGTTGAAGTCGGCGGAGATGTGGCATGCGCTACATCGCCTCGAGGAATTCGGCATGTCGGCGGACAATCCAAAATTTGATCTCGACAAGATCGTCAAGCGCAGTCGCGGTATTGCCGGCCAGCTCAGTGCCGGTGTTACGCACTTGCTGAAAAAAAACAAGGTCACGGTGATCAACGGCTGGGCCAAAATCGATGGTCCGGGCAAGCTCAACGTTGAAAAAGACGGCAAGTCCGTGGGCACATTCACCGCGCCGCATATCATTCTGGCCACCGGCGCGCGGGCCCGCGAATTGCCGGAGCTCGAGGCCGACGGCAAGATCGTCTGGACTTATCAGCATGCACTGGCTCCGAACATGATGCCGAAATCCTTATTGGTTGTCGGCTCGGGTGCCATCGGTATCGAGTTCGCCAGCTTCTTCAACGCACTGGGGGCCGAGGTCACCGTCGTTGAGGTGATGGATCGCGTTTTGCCAGTTGAAGACGCCGAGATATCAGCGCTGGCGGCCAAGGCGTTCCAGAAACAGGGCATGACGCTCCATACGAAAACGACGGTGACCAAGCTCGACAAGGCGGCCAACAGTGTGACGGCGACGCTCGATCATGGTGGCGGCAAGACGTCTCAAATCACAGCTGATCGCGCCATCATGGCGGTCGGCATTACCGGCAATGTCGAGAACATCGGCATCGAGACCACCAAGGCCACGGTCGACCGGGGTCACATCGTCGTCAACGGCTGGGCCGAAACCGGCGTCAAGGGGCTCTATGCCATCGGTGATGTTGCCGGACCGCCGTGGCTGGCGCACAAGGCGAGCCACGAAGGTATCGTCTGTGTCGAGAAGATCGCGGGCGTCGACGGTGTACATCCCTTCAAGAATGATAATATTCCGGGCTGCACCTATTGCTCGCCACAGGTCGCCAGCGTTGGCCTCACCGAGGCCGCTGCTAAAGAGGCCGGGCACAAGATCCGCGTCGGCAAGTTCCCGCTGCTCGCCAACGGCAAGGCGATTGCACTGGGTGAACCCGACGGGCTTATCAAGACCGTATTCGATGACAAGACCGGTGAATTGCTCGGCGCCCACATGATCGGGGCCGAGGTGACCGAGATGATCCAGGGCTATGTCATTGCCCGCGGGCTTGAGACAACCGAGGCCGAACTTGTGCACACGGTCTTCCCGCACCCCACGGTTTCCGAGGCCATGCACGAATCAGTGCTTGATTCTCTCAATCGTTCGATACACTTCTAGATCATGGGTAACGTCGAAAACATCAAGACCAACGCGGGCACGCTGCGCAAGCCGGACTGGATCCGTGTCAAGGCACCGACATCGAAGGCCTTCTACGAGACGCGCCAGCTTATGCGGGATTCCAAACTTAATACAGTGTGTGAGGAAGCGGCCTGTCCCAACATTGGCGAATGCTGGACGCAAGGCCACGCCACCGTGATGATCCTCGGTGACATCTGCACCAGGGCTTGTGCCTTTTGCAACGTCAAGACCGGCAAACCCGGTGAGGTCGACACGGAAGAACCCGATCATCTGGCCGACGCTGTGGCCGAACTGGGTCTCAAACATGTCGTCATCACATCAGTTGATCGCGATGATCTCGACGATGGCGGGGCATCGCAATTTGTCACCTGCATCGAAAAAATTCGCGGCCTTTCGACCGACACAACGATTGAAGTTCTGACGCCGGACTTCCTGCGCAAGGATGGCGCGCTGGAGGCTGTTGTCGCGGCGGGGCCTGACGTGCTCAATCACAATCTTGAAACAGTGCCGAGGCTCTATGCCACGATCCGTCCCGGTGCGCGCTATTTTCATTCACTGCGTTTGCTCGACATGGCCAAGGAACAGAACCCGGGCCAGTTCACCAAATCCGGCATCATGGTCGGCCTCGGCGAGGAAAAAACCGAAGTCCTGCAAGTGATGGACGATATGCGCGCGGCCGGTGTCGATTTTATTACCATCGGCCAGTACCTGCAGCCGACCTTGAGTCATGCACCGGTGGACCGCTTTGTCACACCGGATGAATTCAAGGATTACGCCACGGCCGCCCGCGCCAAGGGTTTCCTGATGGTTTCGGCGACGCCGCTAACACGGTCATCATATTTCGCCGGAGACGATTTTGCCGAGATGCGCGCCAACAGGGACGCAAAGCTGACAGCGAAATCGAAGTAACCCGGCATGCCGACCCATGCCGAAAAACGCGATCTGCCTTATTCGCGGGCGCAGCTTTTCGACCTGGTGGCCGACGTCGAAAAATACACTGAATTCCTGCCGTGGTGCGTCGGCTCGCGCATTCGCTCGACCGAGGGAAACGTCATCACCGCCGACCTGGTGATCGGTTATAAACTCTTTCGCGAACGCTTCACCTCAAAAGTCACGCTCGACAAACCAACGCGCATCGACGTCGCTTATTCCAATGGCCCGTTCAGATATCTCGACAATCACTGGGTCTTCGACGAAGCCGCCGACGGTAAATCCTGTGCCATCGATTTCTACGTCGATTTCGAATTCCGCTCAAAGCTGATGCAAAAAATGATTGGCGTGGTCTTCAACGAAGCCGTCAAACGCATGGTCCAGGCCTTCGAAAACCGCGCCCACGATTTATATGGTCAAGCGAGCGAAAAATAAATCGCTGTAACGACGGCTGAATTATGTCCGGTATGCAGGGCGATGGGCAGCCAGATATTGCGGGACCGCTCGAAGGCGAAGGCGAAGATCGCGCCCAACAAACCCACAAGTACGATATAGGGCGGCGGATAATAGAGATGGATGATGCCGAACAGGGTGGCATTCAGCGCGATTGCCACAGAAGGCCGCCAGCGCGTTCGCATCCAGCTGAAGATCACGCCTCTGAAGAAAAACTCTTCGGCAACGGGCGTTGCGATACCGATCAGCAGCAACACCGTAAGATAAGCTGGCCATGTAAAGCCGCCGGGCGCGATCAATCCTGTGACGAGATTTCCCAGACTGATCCCGGCCAGACGCTCAATAGCCTCCATGGCCCCGGCCAGCAGAATGCCGACCAACAAACCGATCAACAGTGTTTGAAGCGACGCCGGAACAAAACCGACGTCCCGCCAGTCCAGACCGCGCTTGCGGCGCAGAACCAAATGAATGGCAAAAATAATGGCGACGACCTGCACCAGGGTAGATACCAGCAAGACCGTGAACTTCGGCGCGCCAGACTGAAAGGCACTGCGGTCGAACAGGAAGAGGGCTGCAAGGACCAGGGTTGTGCCCAGCATGACCAGCCCGACAATCACGGCAGTCAGCCATAACACATCGCGTCCCCGGATCGGGGATGGTCGTGTTCTTGTTGCGAAAACGGTTTCGTTATTCGTCGACAAGATCGATCAACATATCCAGTGCGGCGATGACGGTGGCAATGCGGACTTCGTCGCGACCGATTTCGCCGAAGCGGCATTCCTGATGTTTTGTTAGCTGGCCCGTCAAGGCGGCGGCGATATGGACCAGGCCGACCGGTTTATCCGCTGTACCACCGCCTGGTCCGGCGATGCCGGTTACGGCAACGGAGGCGTCAATGCCATCGTAAGCGATCGCACCTTCAGCCATGGCGCGGGCAGTTTCCTCGCTGACGGCTCCGACTGTGTCCAGGGTTTCAGCCGGCACGCCGAGTAACTCCATTTTGGCGGCGTTGGCGTAGGTCACCATGCCGCGGTCGACAACATTTGAAGCGCCGGGAACATTGATCAGGGCGGCGGAGATCAATCCACCGGTACAAGACTCGGCTAACGCAAGGGTGAGTTTTTTCGCGGTGTAACGCTCGATGACATTTTCGGCACGCGCATTAATTTCGTCAGGGAACATTGGGGATTATCCAAAACCGTTGGGGAAATAGGTCGCCAGGAAGAACAAGCCGAACCCGGCCAGGACGCCTGCTGCGATATCGTCGACCATTACGCCAAGCGCGCCCGGCACGGCGCGCTCAATCGCGCCGATGGGCCACGGTTTGAGAATATCGAAAAACCGGAACAGCACAAATGCGGCCAGATAGATCATCAGCGCGGGCGGGCCGGGCGCGACATATGTGCCGACCGCGAGCGTTAGCCAGACACCGGCGACTTCATCGACGACGATCATACCAGGGTCACCCCGGCCATCGACCTTGATGAAACCGGCGCTCGACCACCAGCCGGCAAAGAAGACCAGCACGGTCGCCACAATCAAGCCGGTTAGCCCCCAGGTGTCCTGAATGATCCAGGCGAAGGGCAGGGCCGCAACCGATCCCCAGGTGCCCGGCGCGAAGCTCAACATGCCGGAACCGAACCAGGTTGAAATGAAGGCGGCGGGCTGGTGGAAACGCAATCCGTCGGGCAGGGGGGTGAACAGGGCCATGATGTCTCTCAAACTTGATACCAGGTTCCATTGTGGGCCGACGGCGATGCGCTTGCCAGTGCTTTGTCATATTGCAGGCAGTCGTTCAATCAGTGATGATGTGCCCATGACGACGTTCAAACATATTACCGTGGCCCCGCTGGCCGCCAGCATCGGCGCCGAGATTTCCGGCGTTGATCTCAGTGCAGCGATGCCGGACGAGGTCTGGCAGGAAATTCACCAGGCGTATCTCGATTACATCGTGCTGTTTTTTCGCGACCAAACCCTGACGCCGACGGATCAGGTCAATTTCGCTGCCCGGTTCGGACCGATTGGCAAGTACCCTTTTGCCCAGCCGGTCGAGGGACATCCCGACGTCATCGCCATCATCAAGGAAGCGCATCAGACTTCAAATTTCGGCGGCATCTGGCATACCGACACGACCTATCTGGAATGCCCCTCCCTGGGATCGGCATTGTACGCCCGCGAGGTGCCGCCCGTCGGGGGCGATACAATGTGGGCCAATCAGTACGCGGCTTACGATGCGCTCTCCGATGGATTGAAAGAAATGCTGGACGGCCTGAAACTTCTCAACAGTGCCAGCAAGAACAAGGCGTCACTGCGCGAAGACCACCTGGCCGATGGTGCAATGAAAGGCCAGGACGAAAGCCGCATGGATGTTCAACAGGCCTTTCACCCGGTGGTGCGTACGCACCCGGAAACCGGTCGCAAGGCCTTGTATGTCAGCGAGGCTCATGCGGTTTGCTTTGAGGGCTGGACTGTCGAGGAAAGCACACCGCTATTGGGATACCTGTATGAGCATACCCGCAAGCCCGAGTTTACCTGCCGTTTTAGCTGGACCGTCAATACCCTGACGATCTGGGATAATCGCTGCGGCCTGCATTATCCGCTCAATGACTACCACGGCCACCGCCGTGAGCTTTACCGCGTCACCATCGAAGGCGACCGCCCGGTCTAGGGTAAGCGCACGGTTGCCACCGCTTGCGCCGCAATGCCTTCGCCACGACCGGTAAATCCCATTTTTTCCGTCGTCGTCGCTTTGACGCTGATGCGGTCCGTTGCCAGGTTCAGGATATCACCAATCCGCGCCCGCATGGCATCGCGGTGAGGGCCGACTTTCGGTTTCTCGCAAATCAGCGTGACATCGACATGGGCGATGACGCCGCCACGTGCAGCGATCTGATCCCGGGCAAAGGCGAGGAAGATATCAGATGCTGCACCTTTCCATTGATCGTCACCCGGCGGGAAGTGGTGGCCGATATCGTGATCGGCAATCGCGGCGAGCAGGGCATCGGTCAAGGCGTGCAGACCGACGTCGGCATCGGAATGACCAGCCAGTGATTTGTCATGCGACACATCGATGCCACAAAGCCTGATCGTTCCGCTTTCCGGTGCTGTGGCTGCGAAGCGATGGGCATCAACGCCCTGGCCCGTTCGAACATCGGTCAAAGCCTGCATCAACATTTTCTCCGCGAGGACGAAATCCTCCGCCGTGGTGATTTTAATATTTTGACTACTGCCCGTGACGAGGGTGACTTCGAGACCAGCGGCTTCGGCGACCGCGGCATCGTCTGTCAGGTTCTGGCCACCGGCGGCACGATGTGCGGCAAGTATATCCTTGTAGCGAAAACCCTGTGGTGTCAGCGCGCGCCAAAGACCACTGCGATCGACCGTGTCAGAAATAACGCCGGCTTTGTCTCCGCGCTTGATCGTATCGACGACGGGCAGGGCGGATATCGCGCCAGCCTGCGCCTTCAGCGCAGACAACACGTCATCGATCTCGGTAGCCGAGACAAAAGGACGGGCGGCATCATGGATCAAGACGTGATCAGGCGGTGACGCTGCCAGGCCTTCCAGTCCATTGAGCACCGAAATCTGCCGGGTATCCCCGCCGATGACAGGCGGTGGCAAATCCAGTCGGGCCATTGCATCTGAGTACAGATCAGCATCATCGGGGCCGATGACAACACGAACATCATCAATCGACGGGTGCGAGAGGAAGGCCTGCACCGTCCGGCGCAACAGCGCAACTCCGCCCAGGGGCAGGTACTGTTTCGGGCGTTCACCCCCCAGACGATGACCGCGTCCGGCGGCGACAATGAGCGCTGTGACTGACATGCCGGGACCGTAGAGTATGTTTTTCCTAATTGGAATCAATTTGATGGGTCAGAATGGTCTGCTGACAAGGAACGTAACGAAGTGCGATGGGGGCCCATCGGACGAGTTACGTGACGCCGTCAGAGGGCCATTCTGATCCACCGAAGGCCGGATTTCTTTGACCCAGGTCCGCGTCAGGCTGTTTCCGCGATGCACCGCATCGCGCTGCACGACCTTCCTCAACCTGGATCAAATAAATTCCGGTCAAATGGTTCCAATTAGGAAAGACATGCTCTGCGACGACATGCCGCAACACGCAAGCGTGAGGAAGATTGACTGGTCGTGAGGTCTTGCACAGTCCATTTCCAAACTAAGGAAACCAGCGATCTGTATTTTTTTGAGGAGGGAAACGCGTTATGCCCAACACATCCGGTCCCGCTAAAAACTCACCCGCCCTGAAAACTGCAGTGCCTTTGGTAATTGCCGCTGCCATGACGGCAGCAATACCGGCATGGGCCAACGAACCAGTCAAAAACCCGGTCGCTCAAATTCAGATCACGGCAGACAACAATCCCTGTGCGGCCAAAAATCCCTGTAACCCTTGCGCGCCAAAAAACCCGCTCAATCCTTGTTCGCCCGGCCACATCAAGGCACCGGACGCTGACTTGACGCTGCCCCCTGCGGCAGCGGAAAAAGTCTACAAACGTCTCAAGAAGAACATGGCAATGGCCTTTGCGCTCTCGGGCCAGGCGTCGATCAAGCGTTATCAGACGTGGCAGCGCTATAACAAAACACCCTACCAATCGACCCAGCACGGGGATCGCTACCTCAACAACTACGGCAACAAGGCGGCAAAGGCTTACGGCAAGTTTGAAAAGTCTGGCAAAATGCCTGTCGGTGCCGTCTTGGCCAAAGACAGCTTCACCGTCCTGAAAGACGGCCAGAAATTGCCGGGACCTATTTTCATCATGGAAAAAATGAAACCGGGTTTTAAACCTGAATTTGGCAACTGGCGTTATTCGATGATCTTGCCCGATGGCAGCTTTGTCGGCGAAACCGGCGGTGAGGGTGATCAAAACGTCCAGTACTGTGGTGCCTGTCACGCCGCTGTGCCCCCGGCGCATGACCATATGTTTTATCTGCCGGTCGGAGATCGACGCAAATTTTGACACGCTTTCTGCGCCTGCGGGTACACTTGTCGGGAATTAGCTCTATTTGATACACTGAGTTGTCCCTGAGCCAGAGGCGGAGTGAGTTTTGCACAGACGATTGGTCGAGCCTGCGCTACAGGCGCTGGATGAAGAGCGGGCGGTCTATTTTTATGATCTCATCGGCCGTGTCGAACGAGACGCCCGCACGAACGACGTGGCAAATCTGGTCTACCTCACTTTGCGCGAGAGCATCCCGATTTTGCCGCCGCTGGTCGAGGCCGAGGACGTCATCGAAGAACTGTTCAAGTTCATCGCCAAATACCGCATAGATCTCGAACACCGTATCCACAGCCCGCGCTTTGTCGTCGATCCGACATTCCTGCGGCCCATGATCATGCTGTTCGTCAAGGAAATCAGTGATCTGGTCTGGAAACGCGTCGAAACCGGCGAAATATCCGCAGACGGTGCTGAAATCTGGCGCATGGAATGGCCCTACGAAGAAGATCAGGAATTCCCGTATCTATCCCCCGAAGAAGAAGACGCCCTCGAGGACGAACAGGCCGAAACACCTGAAGAAAAAGAACTGCTCGACCGGTTGACTGCCCTTGTCGGCAAGGGAAATACCGGCAAGACGGATTAGAACAACGCCCCTGGCAAAAAAAGAGAGCTTCAGATGAAAATCGCTGTACCCGACCTGATTTCAAATTCCTACTTCCCGGCGATCGCAGCAGTCGAACTTGGCTATTTCAAGGAACAGGGCCTGGATATGGAACTCGAGCATATCTTCCCCGTCGACAAGGCTTGCGAAGCGATGCGCGACGGCGAGATCGACTTCGTTGCTGGGTCCGCCCACAGCTCGCTGTCCGCTTTTCCGGAGTGGCGCGGCGCCAAACTGATTTGTGCGCTCTCCCAGGGCATGTACTGGCTTCTGGTCCTGCATGTAGACCTGGACGCTGAACGTGGCGATCTTGATGCCGTGAAAGGGTTGCGAATTGGTGCCGCCCCGTTCGTCGAGCTGGGTCTGAAACGATTGCTCACCGAGGCCGGCATCGATCTCGAGAAAGACGACGTCAATATCGCACCGGTACCGGGCGCTATCCAGCCAGGCGTATCATTCGGGATTACGGCAGCAAAGGCCCTGGCGGAAAAGAAGATCGACGGCTTCTGGGCCAATGGAATGGGCGCGGAAACAGCCGTCAGAAACGGCGTTGGCAAAGTGATCCTTGATGTTCGCCGGGGGGATGAACCGACGGTGGCGTTCAATTACACCATGCCGTCACTGCTCACGACAGAGGCACTGATTGATCGTGAACCGGAAACGGCTGCGGCCGCCGTGCACGCGATCGTTAATACTCAGGCCGCCCTGAGGGCGGATGTCAGCCGGGCGACGGAGGTCGGCAAGAGCCTGTTCCCGCCGGGCGACGCGGCGATGATTGCAGAGGTGGTCGCACGTGACCTGCCTTATTACACACCCGATATCTCACCTGAATTCGTCACGGGCATGAACCAGTTCGCGCGCGATATGGGTTTTCTCAAGGGTGATCCGGATTACGAAGACGTCGTCGCGACCCAATTCACAAAGCTTTGGCGATAGATGGCAACGAACGGGTCGACATCGTGAAGCGGTTCGACCATGTCTGATTCTAACGGCACAGTTTTGATCGCGGGCGCCGGTCCGGTTGGTCTGATCGCCGCGCTCCGTTTGTCGCAGGCCGGTATCCCCGTCACGCTGTTCGAGAAGGAAGACCAGTTACTGGATGATCCACGCGCCGCGACGACGCATCCGGCGACGCTGGAGATGCTGGACGAGATTGGCATGGCTGCTGAAGCGGAACGGCAAGGTCTTGTATGCCACGAGTTCTATTTTTGGGATCGCCCCGCAGGCGAGATTATCGCCAGGTTCGATCACCGGTTACTGGCGGACGAAACCAGGTTCCCCTACGTCGTTCAATGCGAGCAATACAAACTGGCGAAGATCGCCCTCGGCATGCTGGAGGATTACCCGGATGCTGAGGTCCGTTTCTCGCATGAAGTTATCGGTGCCACGCAAGATGGCGATGGTGTCAGTCTGACAGTCGCCGGACCGAACGGATCTGAGACCATCACCGGCGCGTACCTGATGGGTTGCGACGGCGGGCGCAGCACCATACGCAAGTCGAGCGAAATTGATTTCGAAGGCTTCACTTACGACGAGCGATTTGTCGTATTTTCCACGACATTCGATTTCGAGGCCGAGCGCGACTGCTGCTTTCGAAATTATTATGCCGACCCCGACGAATGGTGCAATTTGTTCAAGGTGTCGCACAACGGACCGCCGGGATTGTGGCGGGCCGTATTCCCCACTGACATCAACCTGAGCGACGACGAGGTGATGAACGACGAGGCCATCCAGTCGCGCATGCAGAAGTTTTTCCCCAAATCCGGTGACTACGATATTTTTCATCGCAACGTCTACGTCATCAACCAGCGCGTCGCCTCGACTTTCCGCCAGGGCCGAATTCTGCTGGCCGGTGATTCCGCACACCTCAACAACTCCATCGGTGGCATGGGCCTCAACGGTGGTATCCACGACGCGATGAACGCCACGGAAAAATTGATCCGGTTATTGCGTGATGGTGAAGATGAAAGCGTGCTTGACCTATACGACGTTCAGCGCCGAACGATAACCCACGAATTCACCCAGGCCCAAACCATCGCGAACAAAAAACGGCTCGAGGCAAAAGATCCGGAAACACGCAGCAAGAACTTGAATGAACTGCGCCAGACTGCAGCGGATCCGGAGCGGGCCAAGGCGTTTTTGATGGGATCGTCGATGATCTCCGCGGTTCGGCGTGCCGCAACACTGGGCTAGATCAATGCAATAAATCCCTGGCGCGACAGTCGGAGTGGACTTTTGCATAGACGATGGGTCGAGCCCGCCATGCTGGCGCTGAATGAAGAGTGGGCAGACCAGCGTTCCCGATTTTGGAGATCCATATCCGACTTCCGTTTACTGGTTGAAACCGGACGAACCAAGAGAAGCCTGGAACAGTCCGCTATTGACCCAAAGCGGACCTTTCTGTTTTGTGAAATCGCCACCTGTTCGAGGGATTCTACTGCGGCGGAGAACTTTTACAATCGGCGACAACTTCCCCTTTAAGACAGCCGCCACCTATTTCCCGCGAGACCAAGCCCAACTCGCTTACCCGCTTTCTGACTTCGTCGTCGTCGTTCGCCAAGGCCTGCGCATGTCGGAAGTCACTGTTCGCAGCGTCCCGTCTGCCGAGCCGGAATCGAATGGCCGCTCGCACGACATACATCCCCCAAGTGGGGGCATCTGCCAACAAAATGGCATGGGTCGAGTCTTCCAGGGCGCCGAAATAATCCGCCATTCGATAACTAATGCGCGCCCGGGCGATCAGTATAGTCGGGTTGTCCGGCAGCAGTTCCATCGCTTCGTTGCAGGCGTTCAGAGTCTTGGAGTCGCGACCTCGTTGCCCCCCGACCCAACACCGATTGGCGTAGGCCATGGCGTAATCTGGGTTAATCTTGATCGCTTCGTCGAAATCCGAAAGGGCGCGATCATGGTCGCCTTTCAGGAACCAGGCATTGCCTCGATTGGAGAGCGCGACCTCATGATCGGGGTCCAACCGGACAGCCTCGCTGAAATCCGCGATGGCCTGATCGTATTCACCTTGTATCGATCTGGCGATGCCTCGGTTGACGAAAGCCTGAACGTATGTCGGGTTTTGACGGATCGCGATATCGAAGTCGTGAATCGCACGCACCGTGTCGCGCATCCCTAGCGCCACATTGCCGCGGTTGTAGTACGCTGCGGAAACTTCCGGGTCCAAACGGATCGCCTCGCTGAGATCCTGGATTGCCTTGGTGTGTTCACCGTTGTCCAGCCAGGCGGCACCCCTGTTGTTCAGAGCCGCAGCGAGTTCCGTATACGACACTTCTGCCGATTGAATGAGGGCTGTGCAGGCTGAAATGATGTCGTCGGGTTTCTGCGCCAGCGAGCAGAGGTTGACCGTCTCGGCCAGAACCGACGTGGACGTTGTTGTCAGTAAGTAGACAATCGCGCACTTGAGCATTCGGTAGATGGACATAAGCCCCTCCGGCAGTTCCCCGGGGGCAAAATATTTCCGGGCAGGGACATTACTTTGGCGGGTCAGCCAACAGAAGTTATTGGGAAAAGATGGAGTTAATGTAATTTTATTATTATGCTTGAATTTCAGCCGGTTAATCTTGTATGGGGGCGAGGTGGTGACAGGCGGCGACGGCGTTATTCCATTGCATGAGGTGTCCGAGGCGCGTGCTCGTCTGGCTCGCGAGCCTTTCGGCATCCTCGATTGGACCGTCGATGCCTCTACCGGGCGAATTCATCGCGGCGACACGGAAGTAAGACTTGAACCCAGGGTGATGGACGTCCTGGTATATCTGGCCAGTCGGCCGGAAGAAGTCGTTACCCGTACGGAGCTCGAAGACAACGTCTGGACCCAGGTGGTTGTCAGCTATGAGACGCTTACAAGCACTGTCCAGAAACTGCGGAAGGCATTCAATGACGATGCGCGGAATCCCCGTTTTATCGAGACGCTGTCCAAAAGAGGCTACCGTCTGATTGCGCCTGTTGCCTGGCAGGACAACGCGGGCCAAAGCCGACAGTCCAGTGACCCGGTAGATGCGTCCATAACGACGGTCCCGCGACAACGCCCGCTATTTCAGGGTGCACTACTTATCCTGGCTTTGGTTTTCGTGCTGGGCGGGTTTTGGTATTCGAACAGTCCCTCACTGCCGCCGGATAATGAAACCCGAACGGACGAATCCATTCAACCGACTAGTTCCGGCCTATCGCAGCATCTGCCCGCAAAATTATCAATTGCAGTTCTACCCTTCGTGAACAGTAGCGATGATCCGCAGCAGGAATACTTCGCCGATGGTATGACGGACGACATCACTACCGATCTCTCTAAGGTTTCCGGACTTCTGGTTGTCGCTCGCAATTCAACGTTCGCTTACAAAGGACAACATCTCGATATCCGCACCATCGCCCGCGAACTTGGCGTCCGCTATGTCGTCGAAGGGAGTGTGCGCAAAGCCGATGGGCGCGTGCGCATCACCGCCCAGCTCATAAATGCCGACACTGGGTTGCACGTTTGGGCTGACCGTTACGATCGCGAACTTAAAAATATATTCGCCCTTCAGGATGAAGTGGGTCAGAAAATTGTTGAAGCGCTGAAGTTGAAACTGACCGGCACTGACAAACGCCGCCTGGCGCATCAAGGCACCACGAATGTTGCCGCCTACGATCTTTACCTGCAGGGGCGAGCGTTCGAAAGCCAGTTCAGCCTGGATAGTTTGACTGAGGCTTTGCGGCTTTACGGCCAGGCGACTGAAATCGACCCAAACTATTCCGATGCCTATGCACGCATGGCCAACGTTTACGTAGTGCAAGTAACACTTGGTCTGGTCGATGATGTAGAAAGTGCAAGAAGCAAGGCCATCAGTCTGGCCGAACGCGCCATCGAGGTTAATGCGGAAAACCCGTATGCCCATTGGTCATTGGGACAAATCCTCCTTCGCCACGGCAATTCAACATCAGACGATTTTGCACGCAGCATTTCTGAAATAGAGCGCGCCATCGAAATTGATCCCAATTACGCTGATGCCTACGCACAACTCAGTTTCAATTATTCCGGCGACGGTCGTTTGGAAATTGCGATGCAATCAATCGAAACAGCCATGCGCCTTAATCCCCGCTATCCCTTCTGGTATCTGGTAGCGCGGGGACAAATTTACTATATGCAGAAGAATTACAAAGCGGCGATTGCCGATCTGGAAGCTGCAGAGGAACGAAACCCCAGCATATCCTTTACGAAGTGGCGGTTGGCTGCCGCCTATGCTCAAGCCGGCCGGGTCGACGATGCCGAGTGGCAAATCGACGAAATTCAGAATAACGGGTTCAATTCGAATGTAGATGACGCTATTCGCATTTTAGCCTTGCAACACCAGGTCGATATAAATCACTACAGAGACGGCCTTATAAAAGCTGGCCTACCCGAAAGCTGACGACCACTTGTCGCTATTCGCGGTCCATAATCGGAGCGTCGAAAAACGTCTGCTTTCAGGTGAATAGCGGACCAAATTGAGATCCCGTCACACAGCCTGCTTATGACCCACAACGGAAACCCTTGTTAGAGCTATTTTGACCGCGCGAGCAGAGAGCGTCAGCCGCCCAGAATGCCTGTCTTGACCTCGTAGTCCACTGCGATGCCGTAGTCGGGATCGTTATCTGAATCGACCATGATCTGACCGGCCCTGTTCAATAGTTTATGGCAATCACGCGACAAATGTCGCAGTTGCAGGGTTTTTCCCAGCGCTTCATATTTTGAAGCCAGACCTTCGATGGCCTGCAATGCCGACTGATCGACCACCCGACTGTTCATGAAGTCGACGATGACATTGTCGGGGTCGGTCCCGGGGTCAAAAATCTCGTCAAAGCCATCGGTTGAACCAAAAAACAGCGGTCCTTCGATCCGATATACTTTTGTTCCCCCGGACGTTTCTTCCGTATTGGCATGAATGCGTTTGGCGTTGCTCCAGGCATAGGCCAAAGCCGAAACAATAACCCCAACGACAACAGCAATCGCCAGATCGCTGACGACCGTGACGATGGTGACCAGCAGCATCACCAATACGTCTGTCAAAGGAATGCGGCGTACAATTTTCAGGCTTTGCCAAGCAAACGTCCCGATCACCACCATGAACATCACACCGACCAGGGCCGCCAGTGGAATCTGTTCGATCACGCCAGAGGCGACCAGAATAAAAGTCAGCAGGAACAACGCAGCCGCAATGCCCGAGAGGCGGGTACGGCCACCCGATTCCACGTTGATCATGGACTGGCCAATCATGGCGCAGCCGCCCATGCCGCCAAAGAAGCCGGTGACTGTATTGGACACACCCTGGGCAATGCATTCCTGAGACGCGCCACCGCGTTTGCCTGTCATCTCGCCAACCAGGTTGAGGGTCAGCAAGCTTTCGATCAGGCCGATCGCTGCCAGGATCAGGGCAAAGGGCAAAATAATACGCAACGACTCAAGCGTCATCGGGATCATCGGAATATGGAACATTGGCAACCCGCCTTGAATGGATGCCAGATCACCGACGCGAGGGACATCAATTCCGAAGAAGATGACAATCCCGGCCACGACGGCAATACCTGCCAAAGGTGCGGGAACGGCGGTCGTAATTTTTGGCACCAGCCAGATCACAACCATCGTCAGGCCGACCAGCCCCAACATGGTTACAAGCGACCAGCCGGTCATCCAGACTTTTGCGTCATCTGGTCCCGGAATCTGGAATTGGGTGAGCTGGGCCAGGAAAATGACAATTGCCAAGCCGTTGACAAATCCCAGCATCACCGGATGAGGAACAAGACGGATGAACTTGCCCAGGCGGAAAAGCCCGGCCAGGACCTGCAAAATGCCCATCAAGACCACCGTGGCAAACAGGTATTCAACGCCGTGCTGCGCGACCAGGGATACCATGACGACAGCCAGAGCGCCGGTTGCACCGGAAATCATGCCGGGCCGGCCGCCAAATACGGCGGTAATCAAGCCAACGATGAAAGCAGCATATAGCCCGACAAGAGGGTGGACGCCGGCGACGAAGGAAAAGGCGACAGCTTCAGGCACCAAAGCAAGCGCCACTGTAAGACCGGACAAGATCTCGATCTTGATGCGCCCCGGCGTGAAAGAAACATCCGGAGAGTTCCTCCAGTCACGTCGAGAGATACGGCCAGCGATTGCGGCCAGGGTTTCCTTGGTCACGTTGGATTGTTCCTTGTGTATATCGTGATACCACCTGGACAGTTCAGCCGTTTCTTGCGGGGCCAGATGTCCAGCAGCAGCCTGCCGTATCATGGTTTGGCTGTGGTGCGGGTGTTTATTGCATTGCACACTAATAAAATCAATAACTTATATTATTTATTTTGCATTGCAGCATTTTAATTTATGTATGATCCACCGCAACCTGTCAGCGTCTGCCTTGAACCGAACAGCGGACAAATTCGAGAGCCCGACATATCGTCTGCTAATGATCCGAAGCGATCTTCTGCCGCGATGGAAGTTGATTGTATTGACCAGTTTGAGTACTTGGCGGTAGCTTTTGACGTCCCTTTGGGTCACAAAGATGAAGCATGGTCGTTTAACCATTTTTGACACATTTGTTGGCAGCGTAGCTGACGCACTTCTGCCCGATGAGATCGTCTTGATAATGGCTGTTGTTGATGGCGGACGCATCAATCCGCGAGTTGGTAGCGGACCAGTCTCCGATTGAATTCTCATTTATTTGAAAGAACATGACGTGGACAGAAGATGGTTGATCCTCGCGCTACTCTTTGTTGCCCGCATCGGCTTGGGTTTTCAGTTTCAGACAATGGGGTCAGTTTCTGGAGAACTCGTCAAAGACCTGAATTTGAATTACACCGAGATCGGAAGCCTGATCGGCCTGTTCATGGTGCCAGGAGTATTCCTGGCTTTTCCCGCAGGGCTGGCCGGGCGATTTGTATCAGATCGCTTTATTGTCGGATTAGGCCTGTTAGCCCTCGGCGCAGGCGGAGCCGTCGCGTCGATTGCTGACAGTTTCGATATGTTGGCCGCTGCGCGATTAATTTGTGGTGCCGGGTTCGTCTTCTCCACCATCTTTTTCACCAAGATCGTCGCTGATTTGTTCTCCGGGAAAGAACTGGCGACGGCCATGGGCGTGTTGGTGATGTCCTGGCCAGGCGGTATCGCAATGGGACAGATTGGTCATGGCTGGGTGGCTGCTAATCTGGATTGGCGAATGGCGTTTGTGATCGCCTCAACCTATTGCATCATTGGCGCGCTGTTGGTGGTGATTTTCTGTCGGTCAGTCCCCGGTGCAGCCCAACAAACGGCGGGCTTTCGATTTACACTGAACCGCAATGAAGTTCTCCTGACGATAGTCGCTTCCCTTGTTTGGGCACTGTTCAATGCAGGTTACGTTGTCTATCTGAGCTTCGCTCCAGGCGTCCTGGTTGCGGGAGGTTATGAAATGGTTTCTGCGCTGGGTGTTATCAGTCTGGCCAGTTGGCTTATGATATTTTCCGGTGTCGTATGTGGGTTGATTGCAGATCGAACAGGAAAGGCCGATCTGGTGTTATATGTTTGCACGGGCGCAGCCATGATGGCGATTCTCATGTTATTCATTACGCCTTTGGCCATTCCATCAAGCATATTGTTTGGTTTGATTGGCGTTGCGCCTGCAGGGGTGATTATGGCGTTAACAGGACAGGCCATGAAACCTGAAAATCGCGCCATAGGCATGGGGGTCTTTTTTACGGCATATTTTATTATTCAGGCTCCTGCACCAACCATTGCCGGTTGGCTTTATGACCTGACTCTGGACGAATTCTGGCCGATGCTTTTTGCCGTCGCACTATTCTTGCTTACGGCTGTCGCCAACATCGTTTTCAGGCTGGCACAGAAAAGATTGCCGATTTGAGGCAATGTCCGTTTATGGCTAATAGCGGTCCTCACTCAACTCACCGAAAAACATCTGTTATTGACCCCGAGCCGGCAAGGCGGATTTCGATCAATTAGACGACTTTGTCGTCACATGCCGGATCAAGTGTTGCTCCGCGGGGGCAGGTCGTATACATCATCGCGTGATTTATGATGCTTGTATCTGACAGGCTCTGGCCATAGTATCTGCCTAATTTTTAATCATCGATTTTTGTTGCACAGAATCTAGCCAAGAGCTTGTCCGTATCATGAGCCTGTCCCCCGTTATTGGTCGCGCATTGCCGTCTATTCAGGTCGGCCCCGTAACCATTGAAGACCCGGTCTTTCTGGCGCCGATGTCCGGCGTTTCAGACTTGCCGTTTCGCCGACTGGTCAAGCGCTTCGGGGCCGGCCTGGTGATCTCTGAAATGATCGCCAGTCAGGCAATGATTTATCAGAATGCCCGCACCCTGAAGATGGCGACCAACTGCGCCGATGAATCACCGATGTCCGTCCAGCTTGCCGGGACCGAGCCTGCCGTCATGGCGGAGGCCGCGCGCCTGAATGTCGACTGGGGTGCCGCGATCATCGATATCAACATGGGCTGCCCGGCCAAGAAAGTCGTCAACGGTTATGCCGGCTCGGCGCTGATGCGCGATGAAGTCAAGGCAGCGGCGATTATCGAAGCCGTGGTCAAGGCGGTGGAGCTACCGGTCACGCTGAAAATGCGCACGGGCTGGGATGACGACAATCGCAATGCGCCGAACCTTGCGCGGATCGCCGAGGAATGCGGCATCCAGCTCATTACTGTACATGGTCGCACGCGCTGCCAGATGTATCGTGGTCACGCGGACTGGCGCTTCATTCAGCAGGTCAAGGATGCCGTCTCGCTGCCGGTCATTGCCAATGGCGATATCGTTACAGTCGAGGACGCTGCCGAATGCCTGACACAGTCCGGCGCCGACGGCGTCATGGTGGGTCGCGGCGCCTATGGCCGTCCGTGGTTCCCCAATCAAGTGACCCATTACCTGCGCACCGGTGAACATCTCGCCGATCCGTCCTTGCCGGAACAGTTCGAGACACTGCGCAGTCACTACGAAGACATGCTGGAGCACTACGGTGAACACCTCGGTAACCGCAACGCCCGCAAACATGTCTCGTGGTACACCAAGGGGCTGCCGGAATCAGCGGCCTTCCGTAATGCCGTCAACCACGCCGAAGAAGCTCCGCGCGTGCGCGAATTGTTCAATGAATATTATGGCCGTTTGCTTGAGCGGGAAGCCGCCTGATGGCGACTGGTTCGGTGGCGGAGCCACTCGTCCAAACGAATGACGGTGACGGTTTCACCCTGTCAACCGAGACCATCCTCAATGCCTTGCCAGATCCGGTCATGGCCGTCGATGAGACCGGCCATGTCCGCTATGTCAATCCGGCAGCAGAGCAGTTTTTTGGCGCCGGGCAATCTTACCTGTGTTCGCAAACGCTGGCGGAGATTGCGCACTATGACAGCCCGCTGACGGCGTTGGCTGATCAGGTCCGCCAACAGGAAATCAGTGTCGCAGAGCATGCCGTCGAACTCACCACACCACGCACCGGTATCCAGCACGTCGATATGCAAGGCGTTCCACTGGTCGAACATCCGGGCTGGATCATCATCACCATGCAGCGCCGCAGCATGGCACAAACCATGGACCGCCAGCTCAACCATCGCGGTGCGGCGCGTTCCGTCACGGGTATGGCGGCGGTCCTCGCCCATGAAATCAAAAATCCGCTGTCGGGTATTCGTGGTGCCGCCCAGCTGATCGAACAGGAAGTGCGAGCGGACGATGTTGCCCTGACCCGCCTGATTTGTGATGAGGCGGACCGTATCTGTACGCTGGTGGATGATATGGAATTGTTCTCTGACGAGCGCGCCATTGAGCGCGGCCCGGTGAACATTCACGAAGTTTTCGATCACATCGTGCGCATCGCCGAAAACGGCTTTGCCAAGGGCGTTCGTTTCATTGCCCTTTATGACCCGTCCTTGCCATCGGTTCTGGGCAACCGGGATCAGCTCGTGCAGGCTTTGCTCAATCTGATCAAGAACGCCGCAGAAGCGGTGCCGGAGGAGGGCGGAGAAATCACGCTGGGCACGGCATATCGCCAGGGTGTGCGCATTGCCGTACCGGGCAGCCGTGATCGCCTCAACCTGCCTTTGGAAATTACCATTCAGGACAATGGCAGCGGCATTACCGAAGACCTCGTGCCCCATATTTTCGAGGCCTTCGTCACAAACAAGCCCGGCGGTACAGGTCTCGGTCTCGCCCTGGTGGCCAAAACAATCCGCGATCATGGCGGAGTGATCGAATTTGATTCCCATCCGCGCAAGACGGTCTTCAGATTGCGCCTGCCCATGAGCCCCGATAAACCTGAAAATTCAGAAGTGAACCAGGACAAAAATTCATGAGTATGATCGAGTCCACAGAGTCCAATGTCATTCTGGTCGCCGACGATGATCGCGCCATCCGTACCGTGCTGGAACAGGCCTTGAGCCGGAGCGGCTATGAAGTGCGCTCGACCGGCAACGCCGCCACTCTGTGGCGCTGGGTATCGGACGGGGACGGCGACCTGGTGATTACGGACGTCGTCATGCCGGACGAAAATGGTCTCGATTTGTTGCCTCGTATGCGTAAGCTGCGCCCCGATCTGCCGGTGCTGGTGATGAGCGCACAAAACACCATGATGACGGCGATCAAGGCGACGGAGCGCGGGGCTTACGAATATCTGCCCAAACCTTTCGACCTCAACGAACTGTCCCAGGTGATCGAGCGCGCCCTGAGTGCGCCGAGCAAGCCGAGCGATGAGGCTGTCGACGCCGAAGAGGAGATGCCGTTAATCGGTCGCTCGGCGGCAATGCAGGAAATCTATCGCGTGCTGGCGCGTTTGATGGGTACCGATTTAACCGTTCTGATTACCGGCGAAAGCGGCACCGGCAAGGAACTGGTCGCCCGGGCCCTGCATGACTATGGCAAGCGCCGTCGCGGTCCCTTTGTCGCCGTGAACATGGCGGCCATTCCGCGCGAACTGATCGAAAGCGAATTGTTCGGTCATGAGAAGGGAGCTTTTACAGGCGCGCTGAACCGGGGCGTTGGCCGTTTTGAGCAGGCCGAAAGTGGAACCCTTTTTCTTGATGAAATCGGCGACATGCCGATCGAGGCCCAGACCCGCTTGCTGCGCGTCCTGCAACAAGGCGAATACACCACGGTCGGCGGGCGCGTGCCGATCCGCTCCGATGTACGAATTGTCGCCGCGACCAATCGAAATCTGCGCCAGCTCGTCCGCCAGGGCCTGTTCCGCGAGGATTTGTTTTATCGTCTGAACGTCGTGCCGCTGCGCCTGCCACCATTGCGCGAACGCGTCGAGGACATTCCGGACCTGGTGCGCCATTTCATGCTTGCCGCTGCCGAGGAAGGTCTGCCACTCAAGACGATTTCCGCCGAGGCGCTTGATGCCTTGCGCCAGTATCGCTGGCCTGGAAACGTCCGGGAACTTGAGAACCTTGTGCGTCGGTTGACGGCACTTTACGCCGAAGACACCATTGGTGCCGACGTCATCAATATTGAACTGGCCGAAGCCTACATTACGCCCCAGACATCGGAAAGCCGGTCAAACGAATCGCTGGGCGATGCCGTCGAGCGACACCTGAACCTGTATTTTTCGGCCCATTCCGATGGCTTGCCACCAGCCGGGCTGTATGAACGCATTCTGCAGGAAATTGAGCGCCCGCTGATTACCCTGAGCCTGGCGGCGACACGCGGCAATCAGATCAAGGCGGCGTCCCTGCTCGGGCTCAATCGCAATACCTTGCGCAAAAAAATTCGTGATCTCGATATCCCGGTCATCCGGGGCGGCAAATCTGCGGACTAATCGGCAGGCTGTTCGGCAACGAAGCCTTTCCAGTTCGACATGTAGACCAGGAAGTTTTCACCCAGCCCCTGGGCACGCAAATAATCCGCCGTGACCGGCAGGTCGACCGCGCGAAATTCATCATTTTGTTCGGCCAGTTTCGGGAAATCGTGATGCAGGATCGCGCCCCGGCCAATGATGGCAAAATCCGCGCCCTGTTCGAGGCAATCCGCCACGTGCTGTGCGGACATGATTTTACCGGCGACGCCGAGTTTGACATCGCCCCGGTCCAGATCGGCAAAATAAGACAGCAATGAGCGACCCTTGAATTCTTCCTCTTCGGGTTCCTTGAAAACATCCCACAGCGACATGTCGAGAAAATCGATCGCGCCATCCGCCATCAGCTTTTGTGCGACGTCGATAATCTCGGCCAGACGCAGGCCGAAGCGTTCAGGTGACAGGCGAATGCCGAGACAGAAATCCGCACCACACCGGGCACGGATGCCCTCGACAATCCGGAAAATAATCCGGCTTCTGTTTTCAAGGCTGCCGCCGTATTGATCAGATCTCTGGTTGATCTCAGGGCTGAGAAACTGGCTCAGGATGTAACCGTGCGCGCCGTGGATTTCGACGCCGTCAAAACCGGCCTGTTCCGAACGAATGGCGGCCAGAATGAAATCCTCGACCAGTTCGTCGATTTCATCACCCGACAGCGCCCGGGCGTTGTGTTTTTCCATATCCGAGGGGCAAACCGGCTGGCCGCCGATCAAATCTTCGGGCGAACGCATGCCGGCGTGATGCAATTGCAAAATGGCCACACTGTCCTGCTCTTTGATGGCACTTGCCAACCTGGTTAAACCTTCAAGGTGATCGTCGGAAAAAACGCCGAGTTGCCCGGGAAAGCCCTGACCATTGGCCTGGACATGCGCTGCACAGGTCATGGTGAGCCCAAAGCCGCCTTTTGCCCGCATTTCAAGCCAGTGGAACTCATCGTCGGACAAACGGCCATCGGTGTGGCTCTGGGTGTTCGTCAGAGGTGCCAGCATGAATTTGTTTTTCATGGCGGGCCCGCGCATAAAGGAAAGTGGCTCGAACAAATGCTGCATCGGGGGTCCTGTTATGTTGGGAAACTTTGCTTAGGTGATAAATAGAAAGGTCGCGCCCGGAAATCAACTGTTCATGACTATGGCACCCAAAAGCCACACTATTGCCAGGATTTCCGGCGATTCGGGCGACACTAATGTCGCTGAAAACAAGAAGTGATGTTATTTTGCAACAATGTGCTATGATGATGTGGCTCTATGGAAACAAAATTCACTCGGTCCGCAGGACGGTCGCGAAATAAATTGCCACCTCGCAAATTGACGAGCCACATAAGCACCCACAAATCAGCACATATCGAATAAATGCCTGAAGACGCCAACATAGAACATGACGTCCTGACAACGCGGCTGGCGAACTGGGCGCGTCGCATTGGTCTCGCACGCAAGCTTGCGCTCGCTCTAGCCATTGCTGCGGTCGTTTCGGGCATTGCCACATATGGTGCTGTCACCCGGACATCGTCCCCATTTGGACCTGATCCCGGCACGGTGGCCAGTTTGTTGCTGGTTGACCTGGTCTTTCTGTTGCTGCTGGGTGCCCTGGTCTCCAGCCGCCTTGTCCGACTGTGGATCGACCGTCGCCAGGGCTCGGCCGGCTCTCGCCTGCACACCCGGCTCGTCGCCTTGTTCAGTGTCGTTGCAGTGGCCCCGGCGATTGTTGTCGGCATCTTTTCCGTGCTGTTTTTCGATCTCGGCGTTCAGGCGTGGTTTGGTGAACGCGTTCGAACGGCACTTGAAGCCTCGACCGCGGTGGCGGACGCTTACACGGAAGAATATCACAAGGGCATGCGCGTCAACGTTCTGGCCATGGCCAGAGACATTAACGAGCAGGCGCCGCGTCTGATCGGAAGTCCTGCGGGATTACGCAAACTGATTAACCTGGAATCACAGCTTCGCGCCTTGCCGGAGGCTATCATCCTGGATGGCAGCGGGCGCATTCGGGCGCGGTCCGAAGAAGCCTTGTCCATCGGCTTCGAGCCCATTGCGTCGTCATCTTTTGAACGGGCCGCGAATGGTGAAATTGTCATATTGACCCACGCCGACGGGGATAAAGTACGTGCGCTTATCAGGCTCGACGCATTTTCAAATCACTTTCTTTATGTCGGACGTTACGTTGACCCACGGGTTATCGGCCACGTCGATCGAACACGTGAAGCTGTCGCTGAATATCAACGACTGGAAAGCGAGCGTTCAGGTATCCAGATTACCCAGGCGTTGATCTTTCTCGTCGTCTCGCTTTTGTTGCTTCTGGCCGCCATCTGGTTCGCACTTTCTTTTGCTTCTCGCCTTGCGGGTCCGATATCCAGTCTGGTCAACGCGGCCGAAAAGGTTCGCGATGGTGATCTTTCCGTACGCGTACCGGAAGGACCGACGGGCGATGAAATTGGCATGTTGTCGCGCGCCTTCAACCGCATGACTGATCAGCTTGATGGCCAGCGCCGTGAACTTATGCAGGCCAATGAACAACTCGATTCTCGCCGGCGTTTCACGGAAACCGTGCTGTCCGGTGTATCAGCCGGCGTTATCGGCCTTGATGCCGAAGGTCGCATCGATTTGCCGAGCCGCTCGGCGGTGGCTTTGCTCGAAACCACGGCGGAGGACATGACTGGCCAGACTCTGCAATCTGTCGTGCCTGAAATGGCTGCCTTGATGACAGAAGCCCGAAGTCGCCCGTCGCGGCGGGCCGACGGTCAGATCACTGTGGTACGTAAAGGTCGGCCGCATATCCTGTTGGTCAGAATTGCCGTTGAACGCGCCGGCACGGAGACTCAGGGTTTTGTCGTTACCTTTGATGATATTACCGAACTGGTGGCGGCACAGCGCACCTCCGCGTGGGCCGATATCGCCCGGCGCATCGCCCATGAAATCAAGAACCCGCTGACACCGATCCAGTTGTCGGCTGAACGCCTGAAGCGCAAATATCTCGACGAAATCAAAACGGACCCCGACGTTTTTGTTCAGTGTACCGACACCATCGTCCGGCAGGTCGGCGATATTGGCCGAATGGTCGATGAGTTCTCCGCCTTTGCCCGCATGCCTTCGCCGACGTTCCAGCGCGAAAACCTTTTGGATCTGGGCCAGCAGGCGGTCTTTATGCAGCAAGTCGCGCATTCGGAAATCAACTACGACAGCAATTTTCCCAAGGACGGGATCTTCGTAAGATGCGATCGCCGACAGGTCGCCCAGGCCTTGACCAACCTGTTGCAGAATGCGGCGGACGCATTGACTGAATCAGCGGTCAAGGATGGCACCATCAGTATTCAGATATTTGAGGATGATGGCCAGGCGGTAGTCGAAGTTCTCGACAACGGACCTGGCCTGCCGGATGCGGATCGCCACCGGCTTACCGAACCCTATGTTACCAACCGCCCGAGGGGCACCGGTCTCGGCCTGGCGATTGTTCGAAAGGTTATGGAAGATCATGGTGGCCGACTGATTCTGGACGACGGTCCGGAAGGAGGGGCCTGTGTCCGGCTGGTCTTTGATCGCAGTGCGGTCTCTGACAGCGCCTCGGACGATGATGACGACACGACGGACTTCGCCGAAACATTGAGGGCCGCTTCGCATGGCTGAAATCCTGATTGTCGATGATGAAGCGGATATCCGCGACTTGGTCTCCGGGATATTGGCGGATGAAGGGTTTGAAACCCGCGTCGCCGGCGACAGCACGACGGCGCTGGCCGCCGTCGCCGCCCGCCGGCCATCGCTTGTGATCCTCGATATCTGGCTTCAGGGCAGCGAGATGGACGGGCTTGAAGTTCTCGACCGCATTGCCGCAGATCACCCTGACTTGCCCGTCGTTATGTTCAGTGGACATGGCAATATTGAAACCGCCGTATCGTCCATCCGCCGCGGCGCTTACGACTTTATCGAAAAACCCTTCAAGGCCGACCAGTTGTTGATGATTGTCGCACGGGCAATTGAGGCCTCCAGGCTACGGCGCGAAAACCGCGAGCTTCGTCAACGCGCCGGGCCCGAGACCGACCTCAAGGGCAGTTCCCCGGCGATGATCCAGTTGCGTGGTGCCATCGAAAAAGTTGCGCCGACGAATGCACGGGTGCTGATCGCCGGCCCCGCTGGTTCAGGCAAGGAAGTCGTTGCCCGCATGCTGCACGAGCATTCCCAGCGCTCGGACGGTCCTTTCATTGTCGTAAATGCAGCATCAATGGCCCCTGAACGTATGGAAGTCGAACTGTTTGGTGTCGAGGACGGGGCAGGGGGCGGTGAAACGGGCTCCCGTATCGGCACGTTTGAACAGGCACATGGCGGCACGCTTTTTCTTGATGAAGTGGCTGATATGCCGCTGGAGACCCAGGCCAAAATTCTCAGGGTTTTGCAGGAACAATCGTTCGAGCGAGTTGGCGGCGACACCACGATCAATGTAAATGTCCGTGTTGTCAGCGCTTCGACCAGCGACCTGGCGGCGGAAATTACAGAAGGGCGTTTTCGCGAAGATCTCTATCATCGCCTGGCCGTCGTACCTGTCCAGGTTCCCCCCCTGCAAGAGCGCCGCGAGGATATCCCTGAACTTACCCGTCACTTCATGGAACGCGCTGCGCAAACGACCGGTCATGCGGTGCGTGAGGTCAGTGAAGATGCTGTCGCCGCGATGCAGACCCACGACTGGCCCGGCAATGTGCGCGAACTGAGAAACCTGGTTGAACGTTTGCTGATCATGGCACCGGGCGGAGCGACCACTTCAATCGGTGTCGACATGCTGCCGGCCGATTTTGCCGACGGTGCGATTGTCGCGACACGAACAAACGGCGATATGGAAATTATGAATTTGCCGTTGCGGGAAGCACGCGAGTCTTTTGAACGTGAATATCTGCAGGCGCAGATAACGCGTTACGGCGGAAATATATCGCGTACGGCCAATTTTGTTGGTATGGAGCGCTCGGCCCTTCACCGCAAGCTCAAGGCGCTCGGGCTCGGGGGCAATGATCGGCCCAACAATGGTTAAAGGTTATACAACGGTTGCAGTACACGGGATGAGTTTCCAGGACAATATGAAATGAAGGTCATCATTTGTGGTGCCGGCCAGGTCGGCTTCAACATCGCACGACATCTGGCAGGCGAGAACAATGACGTCACGGTCATTGATCAGTCGCCGGATCTGATCCGGAAGATATCCGATCAACTGAATGTCCAGGCTATCGTTGGCCACGCCTCGCGTCCCGATGTTCTGGAACGCGCCGGTGCGGGCAGCGCAGACATGATCGTGGCCGTGACTTTTGCGGATGAGGTCAACATGGTGGCCTGTCAGGTTGCCCACTCACTGTTCAACGTACCGACCAAAATCGCCCGTGTTCGGGCTCAGGGATATCTGCAGCCGATCTGGCGCGACCTCTTCAGCCGCGAACACATGCCGATTGATGTGATCATTTCGCCCGAGATCGAAATCGCCCGCGCCGTCACCCGCCGATTGCAGGTACCGGGTGCCATCGACATGATCCCGTTTGCCGATGACCGTATTCGGGTAATTGCCGTTCGCATCGAAGACGGCTGCCCGATTTCCGACACGCCCCTGCGACAGCTCACCGAACTGTTCCCCGATTTGCATATCAGGGTGATGGGCATTATCCGCGACGGCACCGTCGTGGTGCCGGGAGGCGACGATGAAATGGCCATCGGCGATGAAGTTTATTTCGCCGTCGAGACTCCACACCTTGCCCGCGCCATGGCGGCTTTTGGTCACGAGGAAAAAGAAGCGCGCCGCGTCATTATTGTTGGCGGTGGCAACATCGGATTGTTCCTGGCTGAAGCCCTTGAAGCGGAACACCCCAATGTGTCGCCGAAACTGATTGAGCTCGATACGAAGCGGGCACAGTTTGTGGCCGAACAGCTCACCCGAACCGTTGTTCTCAACGGCGACGCACTAGATCGGGAACTGCTCGAGGAAGCCAACGTCCAGGCGACGGAAACAGTGATTGCCGTCGCCAACGATGACGAAGTCAATATCCTCGCCTCCCTCTTGGCCAAACGCTACGGCTGTACGCGCGCCGTCACCCTGATCAACAATGCGTCCTACGCGCCGTTGATCACATCGCTTGGCATCGACGTTGTCGTCAATCCGCGCGCCATCACAGTCTCGCGCATTCTTGAACACGTCCGGCGCGGCCGTATTCGCAGCGTGCACAGTTTACCTGATGGTCTGGCCGAAGTGATTGAAGCTGAAGCGCTGGAAACATCGCCACTGGTCGGGTCGCCCTTGCGCGAAATTGACTTGCCGCCGGGCATGATCGTCGGCGCAATCGCCCGCGGTGAAGAGGTTATCATTCCGCGTGGTGAAACCGTCATCCAGGCGCATGATCGCATTGTCATGTTCACGGTTGCCGATACCGTCAAGAAGGTCGAAAAAATGTTCGCCGTCCGGCTTGAGTTTTTCTGACCGCGTCTCATGTCGTTTGCCTCCGCATTTCTTCCTTTGGGTTGGGCGCTTGGCGCTTTTGCCCTGACGATGCTTTTACCGGCCCTCGTTGCCCTGGGTTTCGGCGAAGTCGCCCAGGCAAAATCATTTTTCCTCTCGGCAGTGCTGACGGCGTTCGCTGCCGGTGCCATCATTATCGCCACCCGTGGCGTTGCGCCAAGGGCCCCGCGTCGACGCGAAGGTTTTCTGCTGGCCTGCCTGATCTGGACTATTCTGCCGGGATTCGGTGCGTTGCCGCTCTATCACATCGGGATTGCCGAAACCGGGATCGACGCGTATTTCGAAGCCGTCTCCGGATTTTCAACAACCGGTGCGACGGTCCTGCATAACCTCGATATTGCCGAGCGTTCCGTCCTGATCTGGCGCGGCATCCTGCAATGGCTGGGTGGCCTGTCGACCATCGTTCTCATTCTGGTCCTGCTGTCATTTCTGGGTGGCGGCGGCATGCAGTTTTTTCAAAGTGCCATGCCGCGCGGTGAACGCAGTGCCATGAGCGTTCAGCTCTATCAGTCAGTTCGCGATATTATTGGCGTCTATGCCTTGCTGACGGTTGTTTGCGCCGCCATGCTGTGGGCTACAGGCCTGCCGCCGCTGGAGGCCGTCGCGCAAGCCTTGTCGACGCTGTCAACGGGCGGCTTCACGACCAGAGACGGCTCAATCGGCGCACTCGGCAATCCACTGGCCGAGATTGTGTTGATAATATTCATGATTGCCGGCGCGATTAATTTTACGCTGCACTGGGCGATGATGCATGGCCGCCATGTGAGGATTTACCGCGAAGACCCTGAATTCATTACCTTGATCGGGCTTTGTGCCGTGGCCGCCCTAGTTTTGACTCTGATCTTTTTTGCCGCTGGCGACAGCCTCGGTCACAGCATTCGTCTCGGTCTTTTCAACGCCATTTCGGCCCTGACGACCACCGGGTTCAGTACTGGGCAGGCGTCGACCTGGCCGTTGGCGGCGCCGATGCTGATGATCCTGCTGGCCATCATCGGTGGCTCGGCAGGCTCAACCACTGGCGGCCTCAAGATCATGCGCTTCATGATCCTGCTCCTCATGGCCGGGCGCGAACTGAAACGTCTGATCCACCCCAGTGGCGTTGTCATGACGCAATACGGCAATCGCAGCGTCGATAACGACGTTATCCGTGCTGTCTGGAGTTATTTTTGTATATTCCTGCTCTCGACTGTGATGCTTGCGGTGGCCCTGGCCGCCTTTGGTCTCGACTTTTCACAGGCAACGAACCTGACGATCCTGGCACTCACGAATACCGGGGCCGGTGACGGCACCCTGGTCTCAGGACTGGCGGGCAGGGGGTATGTTGATCTGCCGTCGGGTGCGAAACTGCTGTTAAGTGGCGCAATGGTGCTGGGACGGCTTGAATTGTTGACGGTTTTCATTCTATTAAGTCGGAGCTTCTGGCGCCGCTGAAATCGGCCACTCTTTGAGAAAGAATTGATAATGTCCCGTATCGCCTACGTAAATGGACAATATGTACCGATGGCCGACGCGGCGGTTCATGTCGAGGATCGCGGATATCAGTTTGCCGATGGCGTTTACGAAGTCATTGCCGTCAGTGGCGGCGTGATGGTCGACGCCGAACCTCATCTCGTTCGACTGGACAGATCGCTGTCCGAATTGCAGATCGAGGCGCCGATGAGCTCCGCCGCGCTCAGCCATGTCATCAACGAAGTTATCCGGCGCAATCTCGTGCGCAATGGGATCATCTATTTACAGGTTACCCGCGGGGTTTCCCGGCGTGACCACGCCTTCCCGGCCAATGTCCGGCCAGCACTTGTGATCACGGCCCGCAATCAAAAATCGAGCGATATGGCAGCGACGGGCGGCATCGAGATCGTTACCGTGCCGGATAATCGCTGGGACCGTTGTGACATCAAATCTGTCTCGCTTTTGCCCAACATTCTGGCCAAACAAACGGCGAAGGAAGCCGGGGCCTATGAAGCGTGGTTCGTCGAGGCCGACGGCATGGTGACCGAGGGCAGTTCGACCAATGCGTGGATTGTTGATACGGACGGCAATCTCGTTACCCGCAAGCTCAGCAATTCGATCCTGCCCGGCATAACCCGCCAGACTGTGCAGGATCTGGCGTCTGAGCTGCAAATAAAGATTATCGAACGCTCGTTTACCGTTGAGGAAGCAAAAGCGGCTTCCGAGGCCTTTATTACCAGCACTACAGCTCTTGTCATGCCGATCCGAAAGATCGATGGCACGGAAATCGGTTCCGGAGCACCAGGGCCGGTAGCTTTAAGACTGCGGTCGCACTATGCTGATCACATGGCGCAGTTCAGGGAGCGCGCCTGACAACCCGGAAGGGGGGTTAATCAATAAATAAAGTACGGGCCGGCAAAGACGGCTCCAATAACGCGAGCCGACAAACACGGCTCCAATAACATGGAGAGGAGTAAAACAGTATGTCCTCCGACAAGAGTCAGAATTTACAAGACCGGTTCCTCAATCACGTACGCAAAAGCAAGTTACCCGTTACCGTATTTTTGGTGAACGGCGTCAAACTTCAAGGCGTCATCAGTTGGTTTGATAATTTCTGTGTCCTGTTGCGCCGCGACGGGCACGTTCAATTGGTCTACAAACACGCGATATCAACCGTTATGCCTTCAGCGCCAATCCAGCTGTTTGAACAGGAAGAGGCTCCAGACCCTGAAGCCGATTAATCTTCCCGGTGTTCCTGACGATGTGACCGATGGTCCGACTTCGGGCCGCGCTCTCGTATTGCATCCAGACCTGTCGAAATCCCAACGCGGCAAGATCCAGTCACGTGACGCCGCTGCACGTCTTGAGGAAATCATCGGTCTCAGCCAGGCAATCGATCTCGAAATCGCCGAGGCCATGGTGGTGCCACTGACCAACCCGCGTCCCGGCACCTTGTTAGGCAAGGGCAAGGTCCAGGAAATCCACGGCCTGATTGCGGCCCTCGATATCGATGTAACGATTGTCGATGGCCAGTTATCGCCCGTTCAGCAACGCAATCTGGAGCGCGACTGGAAGTGCAAGGTCATCGACCGGACCGGCCTGATACTCGAAATCTTCGGCGAGAGGGCCCAGACCCGCGAAGGCACCCTGCAAGTCGAACTGGCAGCGCTCGAATACGCCCGTAGTCGCCTCGTGCGTTCATGGACCCACCTTGAGCGGCAGCGCGGTGGTCTTGGCTTCGTCGGTGGTCCGGGCGAGACCCAGATTGAGTCTGATCGGCGCATGATCGGCGTGCGGGTCGACAAGATCAAACGCGACCTCGAACAGGTAACACGTACGCGCAAACTCCACCGCTCCAGCCGCCAGAAAGTGCCCTATCCAATTGTCGCACTTGTTGGTTACACCAACGCCGGCAAATCGACTTTGTTCAATCGCCTGACAGATGCAGATGTCATGGCGGAAGACATGCTGTTCGCCACACTGGATCCGACCATGCGCGGGCTTGAACTACCGAGCGGCAGGCAGATCATTCTGTCCGATACCGTCGGCTTTATTTCCGATCTGCCGACGACCTTGATCGCTGCCTTTCGGGCAACGCTGGAAGAAGTCCTCGAAGCAGACGTCGTCGTGCATGTTCGTGACATCGCTCACGACGATACCGAAGCGCAAAAATCCGACGTCATAAATGTGCTGAAGGACCTGGGCCTGGGCGACGACATCGAAAGCCAGATGCTTGAAGCGCGCAACAAGGTGGATTTACTGGACGAGGACGCGCATCACGTCGCCGACAATGCAGCGGCGCGCGACGAAGCCGTGACAAACATTTCGGCCGTTGCCGGGCAGGGCTGTGATGACCTGCTTGCTCTCGTCGATGCCCGTCTGGCGGCCTCGCGCGAAATGGTCGAACTGACGTTGCCCTACGCCGACGGCAAAACGCTTGCCTGGCTATTTGAACATGGCGAGGTGCTGGATCGCAGCGATGAAGAAGACGGCGTTCACCTCCGCGTCAGCCTCGATCCGGCAGATTCAGCAAGACTGAAATCACGGCTGGGGTAGGGCGGTCCATTACTCTCGATAGACAGCGAAGGCGTTGAACGCTTGCATGGTCGCCATCATTTCGATTGTGTTGACGTTGACGTGCGCCGGGACCGAAGTTACCCAGTAAATGGTTTCGGCAATATCGTCCGGTGTCATCGGCTTCATGCCCTTGTAGACGTCGGCCGCCTTGCCGGCATCGCCTTCGAAACGAACGACCGAAAATTCTGATTCGGCCATACCCGGTTCGACACTGGTCACACGCACATTCTTGCCGACGAGGTCGGCCCGAAGGTTCAGCGAGAACTGATGCACAAACGCCTTGGTCGCACCGTAAACATTGCCGCCGGGGTAGGGGTATGTGCCGGCGACCGAACCGAGGTTGACGACATGGCCCCGATCCCGCGCCACCATGCTTGGCAGGATAGCGTGTGTGCAAGCCACCAGCCCCTTGATGTTGGTCTCGATCATGGTGTTCCAGTCCGATAATTTGGCGTCCTGCGCCCCCGACAACCCCATAGCCAGGCCTGCGTTATTGACCAGCACGGTGATGTTTTTAAAGTCGTCCGGTAATCCGGCTACAGCGGCGGCGACAGCATCCTGATCCTGTATATCAAAGGCAATCGTGTGGGCGTTGTCGCCCAGTTCGTCCTTGAGGGCAGCCAGTCGGTCCTCGCGGCGACCGGTCAAGATGACCTTGGCGCCTTCCTTGACGAACCGGCGGGCGGTGGCGGCGCCGAAACCGGCGGTCGCCCCGGTGATAAAGACGATCTGATCTGCTGCTGAAGTCATTCTATTGGTCCCCTGTGATTGCTATTTGGTAAAGTGGTCAGGCCTGTTCCGCCTGTTTGGCGGCTTGCCATAAATTTTCAAGTTCTTCCAGCGTCGCATCCGTGGTCTTTCGATCCCCGGCTGCCAGACTGTCCTCGATATGCCGGAAGCGTTGTTCAAAACGCCGGTTCGCGCCGCGCAGCGCAGTTTCTGCGTCCGCGCCAGCCCAGCGGCTGAGATTGACCAGCGAAAACAACAGATCGCCAATTTCGGCTTCGATCCGCGTTTGATCGCCGCCTTCCGCCAGCTCCTGCTTCAATTCCTCTGTTTCTTCGGCGATCTTGGCCATCGCGCCTTCGATGTCCGGCCAGTCGAAACCGACACGGGCGGCCCGCTTTTGTAGCTTTTGGGCCCGCATCAGCGCCGGAAACCCGGGCGTCACGTCATCGAGGACGCTGGGTGCTCGTCCTTGAGCCATTGCCCGGGCCGCGCGTTCATTGGCTTTCTGTGTCTCCCAGGCAACGGACTGGGCATGCGTGCCGTCTACCGTGACGTCAGCAAAGACATGCGGGTGACGTTCGATCATTTTGTCCGAAACTGATTTTGTAATGTCGGAGAAATCGAAATCACCTTGCTCACGGGCCATCTGGGCATAAAACACGACCTGGAAGAGCAGATCACCCAGTTCCTTGCGGAGTTCAGAGATATCACCCTGGGCGATAGCCTCGGCGACTTCGTATGCTTCTTCGATGGTATAGGCCGAGATGGTCTCAAACGTTTGCTCAACATCCCACGGACAACCACCGTCAGGATCGCGCAGTCGCGCCATGACCTCGAGCAAGCGATCCATTTCAGGACCGGCAGCACGATTGGCAGCAAGTTTCAGGGTGGTGGCAGGGCTGGTCATATCCGGGGGATTATCAGGTTTCCGAAAGCGCGGTGCAACAAGGGATGTGGGTAAATAGCATCATAGAGGTTATCCACAGTTTTATGTATAGATAAACGGCATAATGTATATTATCAGAAATATAATTCATTACTTTTTACTGTCATAAAGGTCAGTTGAAACGATGTGAAATCGCCATAACTAAGTTCCGTAGCAATTTGTTTTTCTAGAATTTAATTTTTTGGTTCGTTCGGTTTATGCCTCATATTCACAAAATTTCCCCCCTGCTTGCTGAATTTTATGACCAGGAGACGGAAAAAAGATTCAATGAAAATTTTGTTCCGGCACGACTGCGACTTTTCAGGGTCGTTGCCATTCTTGCTGCTGCAGCCTATCTGGCGTCGATCTGGACGGATTATGTCGCATTTGGCCCGTCGCCTGAACTGAAATGGCTGGCAACGACTCGTGTCAGCCTCGCCATTTTGTTCGTTATTGCTGCGCTTTCCGTGAACCTCAAGAACATTCGCGTCAACGTCGTTATTCTTGTTGCACAAATTTCAGTTGGAATCGCCGAGGGCATTATCCAGACTATTCACGACGGTGCCACTGGCGAACAGATTTCCTCCTTTGTCATTATCTTCAGCCTCTACATCATGGCGCACAACAGGCTGGTGTTATCGATGATCGCCGGATGTTTTTTCGGCGCCGTCAACATCGTCTCGGTCCACTGGCTCCAGCCATCTGTCGATTTGACTTTTAACTTTGTCCTTTTGATTGCCATGGCCAATCTCTTTGGCGCTCTCGTCTGGCGTCAGGCCAACATATTCCGCCGTCGTGAATTTATTTCTTATGAAGAAGTTTTCAACAGCCGCGCCAATCTGGTTGCAGAAGTGAAACTCAGGCAATCGATTGAAGATGAATAGCGTAAAACACTGTTCGCCGCGAAAACCGCCGCTGCAACAAAATCCCAGATGGTCGCGACTGTCAGTCATGAATTGCGCTCGCCGCTGAATACACTGGTTGTCAGTGGTTCGCTCATGGAAGATACCATCGAGCAAATCACTAAATCACCTGCTGCGGCAAATTTTTCATCGGAAATTATGGCTGAAATTTCGGAACTGGAAGAGACCCTGTCACTTGTCACCAGGAGCGGAAAACACATGCAGGGCGTCGTTTCCAGCATTCTCGACGAGGCTGTGATTTCGTCGGGCACCAATGAGCTGACCGACCAGATTGTACCGCTTGTTGAACTGACTGATTTCCCCTGCTCGATCGTCAAACCACTGGCCGAGCAAGCCGGTATCGACCTGAGCTACACACCGGATCCGACCTTGCCTCTGGTCAACGTTGATGTCGGGCGTATCCGCCAGATCATGATCAACTTGCTCTCGAATGCCGTCAAGTTTACCCCGAGCGGCGGTCAAATAGTCTTGTCGGCCGAGGTACAGAAAGACGGCTCCGTACATATATCTGTCGCCGACAACGGGAACGGAATTGCCGACAGCGCAATAGCCGGCCTCTTCAACAAGTTCACGCAACATTCCAGGGAAGGTGTTCGGGGCGAAGCAGGCACAGGACTGGGTCTTGCATTGTCACTGGGCATGGCGGAAATGCACGGCGGGACAATTGATGTTCAAAGTACGCTTGGCAAAGGAGCTACTTTCTCCCTTGTCCTGCCGGCGACCCGTGTGTTCTCCAGTACGAGCGAAATCACGACGTCTTATGACGAAATCGAGCCGTTATTCCGGGAATAATTCGGCAATGCGCGCTTATTACGCGGCGTTCACCTCAATTACCATGCCGTCGTAGGCAGGTTCAACACCAGGTGGCAGATCACGTGACAGCGTTCCGTAGTCCATAAATACCGTCATGTGCGTCAGGATTGCGCGCCTCGGTTTGACCTGATCAATCCATCCCAGCGCCATATCGAGATGGGCATGTGTCGGATGCGGCTTCGGCCGCAACGCCTGCACCATCCAGGTATCGACACCGGCCAGTGCCTCGTATCCGGCCTCACTTATACCGACCAGATCCGTTGAGTAGGCAAACGGGCCGAACTGGAAGCCCGTTGTCGTCAGGTCTCCATGATCCTGATCAAACGGCACGATATCGATATCCCCGACGCGAAATGGCCCGTCGATATCGTGACGATCATAAAACGGCGGGTAAAGCGGTCCGTCGCTTTCAAAGGCATATCTGAAATTTCGATTCAACATACCGAAGGTCTGGGGGCTGGCATAAACCGGGTAGACTTTATCGTACATGCGATACATCACCCGGACGTCATCAATGCCGTGGGCGTGATCAGCATGGGCGTGCGTGTAAATTACGGCATCAAAGTCAGCGAAATCATTGTCCAGCATCTGACGGCGCAAATCGGGTGAAGTATCCACCAGAATGCGCGTCGTGGCACTTTCGACAACGATTGAGGCGCGGGTTCGGGCGTTTCGCGGCTCATCAGGGTCGCAATCACCCCAGTCATCGCCGATCCACGGCACACCACTGGAGGCACCACATCCCAGAACCGTGACTTTCAAGTCGGTCGCAGCGTCCGTCACGGGCGTTCTGCCTTGCTGAACAGCTCAAAGAAATTGTTGGTCGTGGCCTCTGCCAGCGTCGATATCGGCATTTCGCGAAGTTCCGCTACGTGGCTGGCCGTATCCGCAACATAGGACGGCTCATTGCGTTTGCCGCGGTTGGGGATCGGTGCAAGGAACGGTGCGTCGGTCTCGACGAGCAATCGCTCGAGCGGCAGGACCTTGACTGTTTCCTTGATATCCAGGGCGTTTTTGAATGTCGCGATGCCGGAAATTGAAATGTAGAGCCCCATTTCAACGGACTTCAGCGCCAGTTCCTGCGTGCTGCTGAAACAATGGATCAAACCTGGGAAGGCCCCCTGCTCCATGCCTTCGCCGAGAATACGCAGCGTATCGTCGTCAGCGTCCCGGGTATGCACGATCAACGGCAGTCCGGTTTCACGAGCAGCGATGATATGGGCACGGAAACACGAGATCTGGGCTTCGCGCGGGCTGTGTTCGTAGAAATAATCCAGCCCGGTCTCCCCGATACCGATGACCTTGGGGTGACGGCTCAGCTCAAGCAGCCTGTCGACGGTGAGATCAGTATGATGCTCGGCTTCATGCGGATGCACACCGACGGAGCAATAGATATTATCGAACCGTTCGGCAATTGCCAGCACGCCGGGAAACTTGGCGAGATGGGTCGAGATCGTCAACATCATGCCGACGTCCCGCGCCGCTGCGCGTTCAACTAATTCATCAAGATCATCCTCGAAGTCTTTGAAATCCAAATGACAATGAGAATCGACAAGCATGAGTTATTCCGCTTCGACGAAGCGCGGGAACGCTGGCTCTGGAGCCGGCAGTGCGGTGCCCGGCACCAGACGTGCACTCTCGTCCAGCACGGCAAAATCCCTTGCGTCTTCGGCCACCGCCAGTTGATCGAGGATCTGCGATGTCGCCTGTGGCACCACGGGTTGGGCCAGGATGGCGAGTTGGCGGATTGCTTCCGCCAGGACGTACAACACGGTTGCCATACGCGCCGGATCGGTTTTCTTCAGGCCCCACGGCGCCTGATCATCAACATAGATGTTGGCATCCTTGATCACACGCCACTGTTCTTCCAGCGCCTTGTGGATCGCCAGATCAACATAGTGAGCGCGCTGCAGTTTGATCAGGCCGCCCACTGCGGCCAAAAGCGCCTTGTCTTCGACCGTGAATTCACCAGGCATCGGCACAACACCGGCACAGTTTTTGGCGATCATCGACAACGTACGTTGCGCGAGGTTGCCAAAATTGTTGGCGAGATCAGCGTTTATGCGCGCCACCATGCCTTCGTGTGAATAACTGCCATCCTGACCAAACGGCACTTCCCGCATAAAAAAATAGCGAATTTGATCGACTCCGAACAGGTCGGCCAGTTCAAACGGATCGACAACATTGCCGACCGATTTGGACATTTTTTCGCCCTTCACGTTGAGAAAGCCGTGCGCGAACACCTGTTTTGGCAACGCAACACCTGCAGACAGCAGGAAAGCCGGCCAGTACACCGCGTGAAAGCGCACGATGTCCTTGCCAATGACATGAACGTTCGCGGGCCAGAAGCGCTTGAACTGATCGCTCTCAACGTCTGGATAGCCAATGCCCGTAATGTAGTTGGTCAAGGCATCGACCCAGACATACATGACGTGGTCTTCATCGTCCGGAACCGGCACACCCCAATCGAATGTTGTCCGCGAGATCGACAGGTCCCGCAGGCCCGACTTCACAAAGCTGGTGACTTCGTTGCGACGGGTATCCGGCTGGATAAACGTCGGGTTTTCTTCGTAATGCGCCAGCAAACGGTCGCCGTAAGCCGACAGTTTGAAGAAATAACTCGATTCCTCGACCCATTCGACGGGCGTGCCCTGGGGCGAGACAAATTCACCGCTCTCGTCTTTGGTCAGCTCATCTTCGGCGTAATAGGCTTCGTCCCGCACCGAATACCAGCCAGCATATTTGTCGAGGTAGATATCGCCGCTCTCGACCATGGCTTGCCAGATCGCCTGGGAGGCAATTTTGTGGCGTTCTTCCGTCGTGCGGATGAAGTCATCATTGGAGGCGTTCAGGCGTTCGGCCATCTCGCGAAATCGTGGTGTGATCCGGTCGCTTAGTTCGCGCGGCGAAATACCGTCCTTGCGCGCCGTCTGCTCCATCTTGATGCCGTGTTCATCCGTACCCGTCAGGAAATGGACATCGCGTCCATCCAGACGGTGAAAACGGGCGATGACGTCCGTGGCAATCAGCTCGTAGGCATGGCCGATATGCGGCGGGCCATTGGGATAGCTGATCGCGGTGGTGATGTAATAGGGCTCTTTGGTCGACATACGGTCCTGGCCTTGACAATTCAAACAAGCGGCGCGATCGGTGTCAGGCGCGAGCCGCTTTTTCGAGAATTGAAAAAACGTTGAACAGAACCTGCTTGCGATCAAGATAGAGGTTGTCTGCCTGAGCGGCGAGACGGGATATCTTTTCCCATACCTCGATCCATTGTTCAAGGCTGCGGCGCGCAATCAATCTGGCCGCGACGTCCGCGTCGCCCTGGATTATTTCCGGCACCGCCGTGCCAATCGCACCGTGTCGGATCATCCGCGTCAGCCACCATCCGAGCAGCGAAATGAAGGTATCGAAGGCACCCTCGTTGCCGCGACGGCAAATGCGATCGGCAAATTTGTGAAGTTCGGCGACATTTGAATGGGGCAGTTCCTTCAACATTCCGGCCAGATCCTCGTACAACGCAGGCCCACCGCTTTCCATCAGATCAAATGCCCGCCCCGGGCTGCCGTCAGCAAGATGAGCAAGTGCCTGAACAGCCCCCTGCTCCGCCTCCGGATTGCGCGCCGCGATCATCGCGGCAACGTCTCGGTCGGAGAGCGGCTTCAGGGCCAGCGTGCGGCAGCGCGAGCGGATGGTCGGCAACAGGCGTCCGGGGTTGTGGGCAACCAGGATCAGCAATCCACGCGCCGGCGGTTCCTCGAGCGTTTTCAGCAAGGCGTTGGCGGCATTTACATTCATATCGTCAGCACAATCGACAATCGTCACGCGCCACGAAGCACCCTCCGCCGTCACGTTGAATACCTTGATCGCCTGGCGCACGTCGCCAACAACGATCTCACCACGCATGCGTTTGGTCTTGTCATCGACCGAGCGCTCGATTACCCGAAGACCGGGATGCGCCGCCTGGGACATCTGCAAATAGGTCGGGTGGTTCTCAGAAATTGCCAGTCCGGAAGCCACGGGCTCCGGATCGGCAAACAAGGCGTCCTGTCCGGCGTCGGCATCAAAATCAACGCTCTGGGCCAGGACAAACCGGGCGAATCGATAGGCAAGCGTGGCCTTGCCAATACCTTTTGGTCCGGTGAACAGCCAGGCATGAGGCAAGCGTCCGGAATTCCATGCATCAAGCAGGATATTCTCCGCCGCTTCGTGTCCGACCAGATCAGGGTTTCGCCGCGGTGCGAATGGATCGACTTCAAACTCGTCCTGGTCCGCGTTTTTTGCCGCCGCCATATGTCAAATTCCCAATCGGTCGCGGACGATTTGGCGCACGTCCGAATAGACCCCGTCTTCCGAACGCGTGGCGTCCACGACCGCGCACCTTGTCGGCTCGGCGTTGGTAATCTCAAGGAAGCCATCGCGCAGGCGCTGATGAAATTCGACCTCCATACGCTCATAACGGTCTTCCTGTCCCGCCCGCCCCGTCGTTCGCGCCAACCCGACCTCGACCGGCAGATCGAGTATGACCGTCAGATCCGGGGTGAAATCACCGAGCACCGTTTGATAAAGTTCGTTGATTTTTCCGGCACCCAGGCCATGACCATAACCCTGATAGGCCATTGTCGAGTCCGCGAAGCGGTCACACAGCACCCACTGACCTGCCGACAGTGCGGGCTGGATCACTTTGTCGACATGGTCCGCACGGGCGGCAAAATGCAGCAGGGCTTCCGTCATCGGTTGCCAGCGCCCGACATCTCCTTCGACCAAAAGCTTGCGAATTTGCTCTGCCCCTTCCGAACCGCCGGGCTCCCGCGTCAGGACGACATCAAGGCCTGCGTTTTCGAGATCAACTTTCAACCGGGATATTTGTGTGCTTTTCCCTGCACCTTCGCCGCCTTCCAGGGTGATAAACCGGCCCCTGGATTTTTGCTGTCCAGTTGTCACTGTCCCGTGGCACCCCAGGCCAGGTAGCCAAAAGCCGCACCAAGGCGGCCAAACATGCCAAGGCGCGGGACGTCTGCGCCGGCGAGCAACGGGATCTGGATGTCGGGCATATCTATGCCACTGATCACCAGAGCACCGAGGCGTTGTCCCTTGGTTATGGGCGCCGGTACCGGTTCGATAATGTCGACGCTGACTTTCATCTTGCGGCGTGCCTTGCGGGCCAGTGTCAGGGTAAGTTCTTTTTCAATTATCAGCGGCACAGTCGGCACGCTGCCGAGCCAGACGCCAGCGTCCATAACCAGTTCTCCGGCCTGGAACATGCCATAATTGCCAAATTCACGAAAACCCCAGTCCAGCAACCGTTCAGATTCCTGGGCCCGTTGCTTGACACTGCTCAGGCCGTTGACCACCAAAATCAATCGCCGTCCGTTTTTCTCGGCCGAGCCCACAAGACCATAACCGGACGCCTCGGTATGACCGGTCTTCAAACCGTCGGCACCGGTGTAGCGATATATCAGAGGGTTTCGATTGCCCTGGCGAATTTTGTTATAGGTGAACGTTTTCTCCGAAAAAATTGCGTATTGTTCGGGGTATTCGGTCGTCAGTATCTTTGCCAGTTTGGCCAGATCACGCGTCGACATCAAATGTTCCGGGTCGGGCCAGCCTGTGGAATTGCGAAATGTCGAACCATTCAAACCAAGTTCGACCGCCCGCTGTGTCATCTCATCGGCAAAGGCCTTTTCACTGCTGGCCAGACCTTCGGCGACGACAATGCAGGCGTCGTTCCCGGACTGCACAATAATCCCGCGCAACAGATCGGCGATCTTGATGCGTGTGTTGACGCCGACAAACATTTTCGAACCGCCCATCCGCCAGGCCTTTTCGCTGACTGGAAAGGTATCGTCGAGCGTCAGGCTGCCGTTCTTGAGGCGTTCGAACACCATCAGGACCGTCATCAGTTTGCTCATTGAGGCCGGAGCCATACTTGTGTCGGCGTCTTTCTCCATCAACACCCGGCCCGTCTCGCTATCCAGCAATATCGCATGCCGCGCTGCGGTCTCGACGGCGTTGGCTGGTGCCATACAGGCAACGCCCAAACCCAAGGCCAATACAATTGCAAAGAATGCAGGAAGATGACGCGACATAAATGCTCCTTGATCCCTATCGAACAGCGGCAATCGGATCATACACCAAACTGAGTTCAAATTATGGCTGTGAATATCCTAATCGATGACGATACGGGCAACGGTATAACCACTTTCGATCATACCCGCCAGCGTTCGATCTGCCAGACTTACCGACGCAATCGGCCCGATGCGGACACGAAAAAATTCATTCCCGTCAACCAGGACCGACGATATTTTTGTCGTCCCCATGCCGCCCAGCCGCGCCTTCAATTTGAGCGCATTCTCGTACAGCTTGAAAGCCCCGGCCTGGACAAAGACTTCAGGAACCCCGGCGACTTTGGTCTGGGTCACCCCCTTGGGTACCGGCGCTGGCGCGGCAACGGGTTTGGGGATCGGTGCGACACCGCCCGGGGGTGCCAGTTCCGCGACCTGAACCGCGCCAATCGGCGCTGCTTTCACCGCGTTGCGTTCTTCTTTTGTCGTTGTCCCGCGGGCAAGCACGCGACCTTTTTTCTTGCCGGGACCGGAAATGATCTGAACCCGAACCTTGGCAGTGCCCTGTTTGAAAAAGCCCAGCAACTGTGCAGCCCGGCGCGAGACATCGATGATCCGGCTGTTGACGAAGGGTCCGCGATCATTGACCCGCAATTCAATCGCACGCCCATTCTCCAGGTTCGTTACGCGAACAAACACCGGCATCGGCAGCGTCTTGTGCGCCGCCGTCAACAGGTTCATGTCATAGACTTCGCCGTTTGCCGTATCGCGACCGTGAAACGGTTTGCCATACCACGAAGCTATACCGGTTTTGTCGTAAGACGGATCTTCTTCAGGATAGTACGTCACGCCGGCGATGACATAAGGATCACCGACCTTGTAGCGTCCGCGTCGTTTGCCGACGGGCGCTGTTTCATCAGTCGTCACCAGTTTTCCGGAAGGCTTCTTGTCTTCGGCGTTAACGATCTTCTTGGCCGCCAGCACAGCAAGTTGCGTTTCAGCGCAACCGCTCAGGATTAAAGCGCCGACAATCAGGGCGGCGAAACCAAACGCCGAATTCGAGCTACACGTCACAGCGTCTATTCCGTCTGAAACAAAGGGTCAAAACACATCCCCCCAAGGTGGAAACACTTAAATAGCCCTGATTTAGTATTATTTCAACGAAATTGGGGCATATTTGGTAGCGTTATCGTGTTTTATTGTCGACCGATACCATCCGCCAGAGTCCCGACCGTCAGCGCGAAATAGGTCGAACGGTTCCAGTGCATGATGGATCGGTAGTTGCCGTACACCAGATATGCCGGACGGGCACTGCCTTTATTGGGTAGAACAAGTGACGCCTTGAGCTGACGCGCAGGCAAATCAGTGCCATCAATCTTGCGAACGCCAAGCGCCTGCCAATCCGCCAGCTTTCGGGATTTTTTCGAATTTGCGAGATTCAGATCAAATCCGTCAGGCAGTTTTACCGCCCTGCCCCAGGTTTGATCATCACGCCACCCGACAGATGACAGATATTTGGCGGCGGAGGAAAACACATCCGCCTTGCTGCCCCAGATATCCATCTTGCCGTCGCCGTCGCCATCGACTGCGTACGCCTTGAAACTCGACGGCATGAACTGGCTTTGCCCCATCGCCCCCGCCCACGAACCGACCATGGCCTTGGGCGTTATATGACCCTGTTGGAGGATTTCGATGGCGTTCAACAATTCCCCGCGAAAGTATTTGCTGCGCCGTCCGTCAAAGGCCAGCGTGGCCAGTGAAGAAATAACCGGAAAGCCGCCGGTGACACGGCCAAAATCTGTCTCAATCCCCCACAGCGCAACGATGAACCTGGGCTGTACGCCGTATTTCTTGCCAACTTTGGTAAGAATTTCCAGATTTTGTGCCAGTCTTTTGCGCCCCTTCTGGACGCGGGACTTCGGCGCAACGCGAGCAAGATATTGCGCGAACGTCAGTTTGAATTCAGGTTGATGCCGGTCCAGTTCAATCACCCTCGGGATCGGTCGGACATCGGCGAAAGCGGCGTCGAAAGTTTCGCGCTCGACACCGCGCGCCTTTGCATCCGGCCAGACATCCCGGACAAAGGCCTTGAACTTGTCGAGATCAAAAACGACCTTGATTTTGTCCGCTGTTTCATGGGCCGAGGCCGGAGAAACCTGGGAAACGAACACGGCCATCGTCATAACGATCGCGACGGTTCTGATTGTCGTGTTGATAAACTTTGCTGGTGGCACGCGCAAACCTCTTCAGTGTCTGGAATTCTTCACAATTGGCGACAGACTTTCACAGACCCGCACCAGAAGCCACCGACTTTTACTCACCGGTTCCGTGGGCCGGGAAATAACTCGTCGCTGCGGTCAATGATCCAATAGGCCAGCATGCCGATCCATTCGTGCAGTGCGTGACTCAGGCTCGTCAGTCTGCCCAAAAAATTCCAGCCAAATCCAAGCGAAAATCCACCGCCGGCGGTGCGATAGTCCACCGGATAAGGGATAACTTTCCAGCCGGCCTTGCGAAACGCGCCCATCGCCCTTGGCATATGGCGTGCCGATGTGACGAGCAACCAGTTCTCCGTGGTCATCGGATTGACGAGGTCAAAACTGTTCACCGCATTTTCAAAAGTATTACGGGCCTCGCGTTCCAGTAGGACGCGCGACGGATCAAGACCGATTTCGCCAAAAAAACGAATTGCGATGTCGGATTCACGAACCGAACCTGGTCGCAAAGCGTTGGAGCCCCCGGTAAATACCAGGCGGGCATCAGGATAACGCCGCGCGAGCGTCGCGAATGAGGTCAGGCGCTCTGAATTATCGTTCAGCACGACCTGGTCCCTGGCGATACTGGTGCCGACGTTACTTGAACCGCCCAGAACGACGATGCCGTCGACAATTTCAGGCAAGATATCTGGTGCCGCAAACCTCTGCTCCAGAGGCACCAACAACAAGCTGCCGATGGGCAAGGCTGCGATGAGCACAAACCCAACGGTCGCAACGCTGACAAAAATACGAGCCGGTTCACGCCACCTGGTCCACAGCAAGGCAGTACCAACAGCCAGGACAATCAACAAAACGGCTTCAGGTGCTGAAACCCAGCCGAGCATTTTGGATGACAAGTGATAGATCATGTCGACTGATTACTGGTATTTGCATGCTTGCGCAACGATGCTGGTTGTTGCCGCCACATCATGTTATCCAGTGTGCCTTGGATTTGATGGCATCAACTGAAGATAAACGGCGACATTCGAATGACTGATCACACCGCAATTTTGTTTGCCAACGAAGCGTTTTATGCCGCGTTTGCTTCGGGCGATTTCGATGCCATGAAAGAAATCTGGGCGAAGGACGCGAAAGTTATTTGTACCCATCCGGGATGGACTGTGATCACCGGACGTGATGCCGTGCTCAAAAGCTGGCAATCAATCCTCGAGAACAGCGAAGGCTCGGATCTCGAGTGCCGAAATCCTGATGCACATATCTACGGCGAGACCGCTGTCGTGACCTGTTATGAAGTTATCGATGGAAATGCCCTGGCGGTGACAAATGTCTTTGTGCTGGAAAAGGGCCGCTGGGCCATGGTTCATCATCATGCCGGACCGACAGCCAGTGCCGCCCCGCCACTTGATCGACCGGCCCGCCCCGGCAACAGTGTTCACTAAACAAAAAAAGGGCGGCCCGACAAGCGGACCGCCCGATTTTTTCGCCTGAACGATTTTATTTCAGCGTAATCACAACACGCCGGTTTAGAGCTTCACGTTCACCGTCTTTGGTCGAGATCGCAGGCTCTTCTTCACCAACAGCCGCAAACTTGAGGCGATCGGCTTCGACGCCCCATGACCGCAACGCTGCAAATACTGCTTCCGCACGACGACGGGACAGGATGGCGTTGTAACGATTGCCACCAGCTTTATCGGAATGTGCCTTCAAAGTCAGACTTGCCGCGCCACTGGTTTGCGCGGCCCGAACGGCCCGTGTCACAACCTTGCCGCCCTGGGTCGACAGTTTTGAGCTGTCAAAGTCGAAGTAGACAATGAACGGACCCGGGATCACGACAGGTTTGGGCTTCGCCTTGGCTTTAGGTGCCGCAGCCTTCTTGACCATCGGTTTCGCCATTGGTTTCGGTGCCGGCATCAACGCTGCGTCGACTTGTGCCATCGCGGCTTCGAAGGCGGCACGGCATCGGACAATATCTTCCGGTTGATGATTTTCTTCCTGCTCTTCAACCCAGCAGTCAAACATGGCCTGCGCATGCGCGGCGGCATAAGGTACTTTTTCTGCAGCGCCGTCTTTCAAGGCAGACGTCAGCCAGAAACGCGCTGATTCCAGACCGGCAATCGAATCCGGCGGCAGCCTGTAGTGGTCGGACAGAACTTCCGGCTGGACGTCCTCACCATTGGCAGCTCTTTCAGCCTTGTTGATGAAAATATCGGCATTCCCCCAATCAACTTCACCGATTTCCTCTTCACTGAGATTGAGGTACTCAAGTTTCAAACCGTTTGAAAAACTGTTTTTGGATTTCATAGCCTGAATAGACGCAAGGTCATAATTCGCGCAAGCAGACAAAAACATTGCTGCTCCGACGATAACGAAAGTATTTCGAGTTATCTTGTTCATTGTGGGCCTCCCGAGCGATGATAGAATATCGACAAACAATATATATCTTGTTGGTATAATGTCATATCCATTTGGAATAATTGACTAAATTATGCGTTCTGTCGCGGACGACATTAAGAATATGTGAATTATTGTGTATTATTCAATCCTCGACTGGTGGTACAGGCGAAAAATTTCCAGTCGTTTTTGCAAATGAGTGATTTTCCGGGAGTGGAAACGAATGAGTTTCAAAGGCCGCGCATTGCAGATTTTCTGCCTGACAGCACTTTTCGCGCTGGGGCATATTGCTGATCCTGCACTGGCAGACGAGGTCAGAAATGCAAATCCAGCTGTCCCCTTCCCGCCGCTGGTTACGGATATTATGCGTCTTCAGACTGTCCAAACGCCCCCTCAGCCTCAAAATGCGGTTGCACCGCCCATTCAGGGTGCCGGCGCGGCATCAGGCGCCGGCGGATTTCCGGCCCAGCCGTCCTCCGGATATTCGTTTTCCGGCAGTGCACTGACAACACTGGGCGTCGTTGCGGTTTTGGGCGGAATTATATTTATGCTGGCACCGGATGGCAGCACCGGTAACTCATCCACGTCCGCAACGAACTAGGGCGGTTTCGATCTTAACGGAACCGCTCCTTACTCTGTGTCGTACGCTCAGCACGGCATTCATGATCAGAGGCGTTTTCAACTAAAGTCGGAAACGCTCTGGATGATCAAGCCATACATTTACGCGGCGACTTGATCAGCCCCCAGCCAAAAACCGGATCACGGCCGACTTTTCCGAGATCAATCACTTTTCTTCTATACTTCGCCCGAAGAGATTTGGCATTTTTACTCGCACCCTTCGCAACGTCCAGACCAATCAGGATTGACATATAGGGTGTCGCGAAAGACGTTCCGCTCTGAACCTTGCCACCACCCGGTATAGCCGTCCAGACGCCAACGCCCGGTGCCGAAAAATCGACGTATTTGCCTTGATTGGCCTTCGAATAGATCCTTTTTTTGACATTCGTCGCGGTAACGGCAACAACATTCGTGTAAGCAGCGGGATAGGCCGGTTTTTTTCTTGAACCCCAGTTGCCGACGGAAGCAACGAGTATCAATCCCTTCTTTTGCGCCAGTTTGTTGGCCAGACGAAGCATCTTGTTGTCGGCTCCGGCGATACTCAGATTGACAACGTGGACCTTTTTCTTGGCCATCCAGTTGATGCCTTTCAGAAGCGCCACACTGTTGCCGACGACCTTGTCTGAATTATCCAGTTCAAACATATTTGCCGCATACAAAGTGGCACCCGGCAGCAATCCGGACCAGCCGTTTTTCATCGGCTTGCCAACCAGCATGGCGGCAATCGCTGTGCCATGGATGGGCGGCGCAGGATTGCGTTTTTTGTCGTGGAAAGACGCAAATTTGACCTTTTGTCCTTTAAGCGCCGGGTGTTTGACGTCAACGCCTGAGTCGATCATGCCGATCCGCACGCCCTTGCCGCAGCGTAGTCCGACTTTTTTCCAGCCGATTGCCTTTTGGGGAAACAGGCCCGATTTGCCAGCGGAGAGATCAAACCGGTGATTGGCATCAATCGTCAGTCCCGGAAATTTCCGCCCGAGCACCTTGATCGCGTCCTTAACCGACATCCCGGCCGGAGTTTTCAATCGCCAGACGTCAAACCCGATATCTTCCATCTGCACCCGCTCGAGCACACTGAAACCCATTTCGTTAATGCGTTTGTCAAAGTTTTTCGGCGGATTGGCGATCAATATCTCACCGGCCTCGAAATCGTCGTCCGGATCAATACCGTTTTCGCGACCCTTCATTTTTTTCTTGGTTGCCGGTCCGTCCGGTTTTTTGCTCCTGGATCCGGGCTTCTTGCTTTTGATCGAACCCTCGGTCTTTTTACCTTTGTAATAGGAGCGCACTTTGACGTCGGCGTCAGCCACGATCGGCCAGGCAAAGGTGGCGATCAGACAAAACGACGCTAAAAGCGCCGCAAAATACCTGGAACCGGTAATGATTCTGGAAGAAAAATGATCGGTGGGTTGATCGGCAGACACAAACATGTGCTTCACCTTGATCCTCAATTTACGCCCTCAGTTACGACGCCCGCGATGACAACTACACTACAGCTTTTTTTGCCTCAATAAACTCACTAACCTTGAGAACAAATTCCTCTCTCTTCAAAGGTTTGTGAATAAATCCATCCGCGCCGGCCTCGAGCGCCCGGTCAGCCCACAATCCATCCGTGCGGGCGGAGACCATAACAACGGCGGCATCTTTAGATTCAGGCCGTGATCGAAGTTCGTCAACGAGTTCAAGGCCGTTCACTTCAGCCATCATCAGATCGACGAGCACAGCGTCCGGTTTCAATAATGCGATTTGTGGTAGCGCCGTACTACCAGCGGTATCCGACGCCACGTCGTGACCTTCGGCGATCAGCCAGGTCGACATTATTTCCAGCATTTGCGGATCATCGTCGACAATAAAGATGTTGTAGTTCGGCATATACAGTGCGTCTCGTTTTACGAAGGGTTGATGACTATTACTAATATAGTCCGCCGTCGGCCAAATAGCGAAAAAGATCACGTCCTGTTTGAAGTCAAGTATGCATTTTCCGATCTTTTTTCCCGCTATTTCCGGGCCCAGTCGTGGTCGGTCCAGTTTTGATCACCCAGGTCCCAGAAAATACCGGCCATAATCCCCAGTGCCTCGCGGGTCGTTGAGCCGAGAATATGTTCGTTCGGTGCGTGCTGGGAACAGCCGGCGTAGGAATGCGGCACCCAGAGCGTCGGCAAGCCGAGGACGCGGGCAAACAACTCGTTGGGCAACGACCCGCCGAGATTGGGCAGTACCGCGGGTGGCGTTCCCGTCGTCCGTTCAATTGACGCAGCCGCCCACTCGACCCAGGGGTGATCGGGATCGAGACGTGTGGCGGCGAAGGCTACGCCGTCGTCGTTGCCGACTTCAACAATATCGCCAAATCCTTCGCGCTCGAGATGACGACGCAATGCCGGCACGATATCGTCGATTTCAGTACCGACAACAAAACGAAGCTGGCAAAAAGCCGTGGCGTCGGGCGCAATTGCATTTTGTGGCCGCTCAGGAATGCCGCTGGTCATCGCCAGCACGGAAAAACTGTTCCAGCCCCAGACCCGCTCGGCTGGCGACAGGTCTTCCTCACCCCAGTCGAGATTGATCTCCGGCGCGTCATTGCCGGCGCTGACGGTAATATCGGCAAGTGCCTTGCGGACCTGAGGTGTCAGCGAGGCAGAGGGGCGCCATTCCGGAATATTTATCTGGCCACGCGCGTCCGTAATGGTGGCGATCGCATGAGAAAGAATAATGCCAGGGTCCTTGAGCAACCCGCCCCAGTTGCCGGAATGATGAGCACCTTTACGCAAGCGCACATTCATTTCGAAGTTGAGCGCGCCGCGCGAGCCCATGAACAGCGTCGCCCGCGCCGGATCAACGCGAGGGCCATCCGACGAGATCAGAACGTCAGCTTCGAACAGCTCCGGCTTTGACCTGAACAATTCTCCCAAGCCGGGCGATCCTGTCTCCTCGCCCGTCTCGATCAGGATAACCGAGTTAAAACCGAGTTCGCCGCGCGCCTCCAGAACCGTGGCCAGGGCATTAATGTTAATCGCGTGCTGGCCTTTGTTATCGGCCGTACCGCGGCCATAGATCCGGTTGCCGTCGACCTTGAGGGTCCAGGGATCGAGCCCTTCCTGCCAACGATCTTCCTGGCCGCCAACGACATCGCCGTGGCCGTAAGTGAAGACGGTCAGGTTGTCTTCGTCTTCGATACGTTTGGCCAGCAGGAACGGTCCATATTGCGCGATCGGATTGTCGAGCACTTGACATTCGTACCCCATGGCGCTGAGTCGCGGTGTGATTTCATCGTCGAGATAGCGCCTGAGATCGGCACCGCGTTCCGGGTTCTGGCTTTCCGTGGGCACCGCCACCAGGGCGGCCAGGTCTTTCAGGAATTCGCCTGAATCGAATCGTTTGTGGGCGGTCTCGATTACGGTTTCACGGGTCACTGCGGGTCCTCCGGGACGAAAGTTTCGGCATCATAAGGCGAAGTTCAGGCTTTCAGTGAAACAATCGAAACAATTTAACCGGGTTGACTGCGTTGGACTGAAACATCACCGCCATATATCTGCATCATCGAATTGATCAGCACTGAATGAGGATAAGACGATGAGCGTTTACAATGATGTTGAAAGTTCCGCATCCGGAACCGGCCGGTCGACAAGCTTTGGATCAACCGTGATGGATACCGTTGCAGATTTCATGAGGAAATTTCGCGAAAACCGCGCCGCGCGCAAGACCGAACGCGCCTTGTCGGAACTGAGTGACCACGTTCTCAAGGACATTGGTGTTTCACGCTCAGGCATTTCCTACATCGCACGCCAGAGTGCCACGGAAAAAACCAGCGAGTTCATGATCTTTGACAAAGATGAAGGCTGGGTCAGTGCACCGTACACGTAACGCCAGCAAGAAGAAGACTTCCGAACAGGCGTGGGTGCCTGCGGGTACCCACATCCTGAGCCCGGCCATTGAGCTGGCGGCGATATTTCGCCGCCCCCAGCGTTACGTCGTCGCGCAATATGAACAACAAATCGACAACTCACTCACCGACGCACCTGGCATCATCCCGGCGTTGAACAAGATCGTCTAGTGATCGCAGGTTAAGCCGCCTGCGATCACTGGTTGATGCAGCGGTCCGGTTTATGGTCTTGTAGTCCCCCAGGGGGAAAACCAGACCGAACATGATCTGCAAGCAGTGCCAGTCAGACAATAAACCCGGACGTCGCTTTTGCACCGAATGCGGTGCGTCGTTGTCACTGAACTGTCCGGCCTGCGACTTCGAGAATGAAGAAGACGACAAATTCTGTGGCGGCTGTGGTGCCAACCTGGCCGCTCCTGCTCCCGCTGAACCTGAGCCCGCATCACGACAACCTGCCGAGGGCGAGGCCGAGCGTCGTCATCTCACCATCATGTTTTGTGATCTTGTTGGCTCGACGGCGCTGTCCGGTCAGCTTGATCCCGAAGACCTCAGCACCGTCATCACCGACTTTCAGGACGCCTGCACCTCCGTCGTCAATGATTTCGGTGGCTATGTCGCCCGTCTAATGGGCGACGGTATGCTGGTCTATTTCGGTTATCCCGTGGCCCATGAAGATGCCCAGGAACGCGCTGTTCGCACGGGTCTCGGCATTGTCGCCAGGATTGCCGAGCTGGATCAACGTCACGCCGCGAAGCTTGAGGTCCGGGTCGGCATTGCCACCGGTCTGGTTGTTGTCGGCGAACTTGTCGGCGAGGAAACAGCCGCCGAGCGTGCCGTGGTCGGTGAAACCCCCAATCTGGCGGCCCGGCTGCAAGGGCTGGCGGAACCAGGACATGTGGTTGTATCTTCCGCCACCGCCCGGGGCCTGGAGGGATTGTTCGAATTCTCGGACCTCGGCCATCACGAGGTCAAGGGAATTGCCGAGCCGGTCCACGCCTGGAGGCCCGTTCGTGCCACTGCAACGACCAGCCGGTTTGAAGCCTATCGCGGTGGCCATCTGACACCGCTGGTCGGCCGCAATGAGGAAATCACTTTTCTCACGGAACGCTGGAGCCAGGCCCGGACCGGCGAAGGCCAGGTTGTCACGGTGTCGGGCGAGGCCGGCATCGGCAAGTCCCGTATCCTCGAAGCCATGCGGGCCCGTGTCGTGGACGACGGCGGCGAGGCTATTCATTTTCAATGCTCGCCCCATCACCAAAGCTCTACGCTCTACGCCTTCTTCGACTACCTGGCACGGGCGGCCATGGCGGGCCGCGAGACCAAGCCGTCTTCACTGCTGGATGGCCTCGACGAGCTGGTGCGAAAATCAGCCCAGGATGTCGCGACCGTTTCGCCACTGTTCGCAGAGCATCTGCTCGTACCGACCGGCGACAGGTATCCGCCGATAGAAGGCAATGCCGATGAGCAACGCGTGGCGACGCTCAATGCCCTCGCCGCACACATTCAGGGCCTGGCGAAAAATGGTCCTCTGCTGGCGGTTTTCGAGGACGTTCACTGGATCGATCCGACGTCTCTCGATTTGCTTGGTCTGCTGATTGAACAGGCCCAGTGGGGCACGGTGATGATCATCATCACGTATCGTCCCGAATTTACCTCGCCCTGGGGTGCCATGGGTACGGTCGCCAGCCTGACGCTCAATCGCCTAGGTCGCAGCCACAGCGCAGGCATCGCCGACAAGGTGACGGGCGGACGTAGTTTACCGGCTGAGGTGCTGGATCATATCGTCGCCCGTACGGATGGCGTGCCGTTGTTTGTCGAGGAAATGACAAAATCCATACTCGAATCCGGCGTGCTCAAGGAAACCCCGGACGGCTTCGTGCTGGAAGGACCATTGTCAGGATTGGCGGTCCCTGAGACGCTGCAGGATTCGCTGATGTCCCGGCTCGACAAGTTGACGCCGGTCAAGGAAGTGGCGCAGATCGGCGCCGTTATCGGCCGGGAATTCAGCAACGATATTCTGTGCGCTGTCTCGACCCAGTCGCCGGAAGAAATTCAGGTGGCGCTGGCATCCCTCGCGACTGCTGAACTTGTCTTCCGCCGAGGCTGGCCGCCTAACGAGGTCTACGTATTCAAACATGCCCTGGTGCAGGATGCGACCTACGAAAGCCTGCTGAAGGAAAAACGCCGCGCCTTGCATGCCCGCGTCGCCGACGTCTTGCTGACGATGTTCGGCCAGCTCGTGGAAGCCGAACCCGAAACCGTCGCCCATCACCTGTCACGCTCGGGCGACGACGAGAAGGCAGCGGATTACTGGGCGATTGCCGGGCGACGGGCGGCGAAACGCTCGGCCCATGTCGAAGCCAGTGTGCATCTCAAATATGCTGTGCAGGCATCGGCATCCGTGAAAGTTGACGACCGACGGAAATATTTCGACCTCAACTTCGATCTGGCGTGCAGCTTGCGCGTATTGGGGCAATCAGACGAAACGCTGGAAGTCCTGGCGCGCGCCCAGTCGCTGGCCGATACGCCGCTGGAGCTATCCAAAGTCCATTCTCTGCGCGGCAACATCTATTTCCTCATGGGCGATGCCGAACAAAATATGATCGAACAGGAGACCGCACTTGGCCATGCCCGCGACGCCGGATCGGTCGAGCATGAAGTCATGGCCCTGAGCGGCCTGGCCGATACCGCGTATATGCACGGGCGCATGGTGACCTCGCGCAACTATTTTGTTGAACTGATCGATTTGGCCGAGACCCATGATCTGGCGACGCGCGCCGCCGCCAACGTCCCCGCACTGACCAACACGACATATCTCACCGTGGGCCCCAATGCCGCCCTGCTACACGGCAACGGCGCACTCGACTCAGTGATTGAGGCGGAGCAAAGGCGGGCGGAAGTTATTCTGCGGGATACGCTCGGCGAAGTGCTGATCGACCAGCTTGAATTTGATGCCGGCTTTGAACAGGCCCGCCTCGCCACCTCGATTTGCGAACAGATCGGTGCCCAGGTCTGGCTGGCATCTGGCCTGGGCACAATGGCACGGGCGCTTTGGCACAAGGGTGAACTGGAGGTGGCAGAGGAGAAAGCACGCGAGGCGGCGGAAATGGCGGTCGAATTCAGCCCGACGTTGTTGGGACCCTGGGTATTGAGCACGCGAGCCTTGACCGCATCCACTCCCGATATCGTCGATGAAGCTCTGGCGAAATCGGAGGAAGTCTTCGCGGGCGGGTGTGTCGGCCATAACCAGATCTGGGCGTATCGATCTTTCATTGATGCGTATCTGAAATTTGAGAATTGGAATGCGGTCGACGACGTGGCGGACCGCCTGACAGCTTTCACAACCGCAGAACCGCTGGTCTGGAGCAATTTTTTCGCCGCCCGCGGCCACGCCCTCGCCCGCGCCGGTCGCGGTGAGGTCGACGACGACCTGATCAAAACCCTCCACACCCTCGCCACGACAGCCGAAGAAACCGGCTTCCTGCTCTCGAAGCAAGACATTGATCAGGCGTTGCAAAACCTGGCCTGAAGATCGGCTGTTGAAATCGGGCCCCGGGCGCGCTATCTAGTGCCCGACGAGCCAGCTTTTCGGCATCTCAAGACGGATGGGTGCGAGAGTGGTTGAATCGACCGGTCTTGAAAACCGGCAAGGGTGTGAGCCCTTCGTGGGTTCGAATCCCACCCCATCCGCCAATTTTTTGCCTGCTCGACAACTCCGCTAAAATTTTAGGCAATTACCAAATAAATTGGAATCGATAGTCCGTGTAAATCGTTTTGGTCATCACTATATGACTTCCACGGCTTCATATTCTCACAAGTACTTTGACGGGACAGATATTATGATTTCTCCAGTCTTCAGTTCTTCGATTTCCGGATTGCGTGCCGCCGGGGCGCGGTTGGGAGAGGCTGCGTCGAATATCGTCAATATCACTTCGACGTCTGACCGTAATGCAGACGATGCGAACAGACTGGCTGTTCAGACCCGGCGTGCCGAACAGACGTCGCTGAGTGCCGAGGTCGTCGAACTCAAACAGGCGGATATCGCCTACCGTGCCAATCTGCAGACCATCAAGGCTGCCGACGACATGATGGGTGAACTTCTCGACGCGGTAACCTGATCCTGATCAGCCGTAATCGATCCTCCGGATAATCCTCAGATCACCAGTTCAATTTCAGTTTCATAGGCGACGCTTGCGGCGACGGTACGCGGCTTGATTGTCATTGAAACGCGCTGCTGTTCGCCTGGAGAGAGACGCCGGAACAAAATGTCCGACTGATTTTGAGCGTGCCCGGCGCGGTAAAGCTGCGTGGTAAGTAATTTTCGACCACCATGAAATATCTTGGCGTGGATATGCGGTGTGCGACCGGGGTAAGACACCGGTACGATGGTACGGAAGACAATACGTCCGGTGCTATCAGTCACGGCGTGGCCAAAACCCTGAAAACCCTGATCCCGGGAGGCAAACCGTCGGTCACCCGGATGCAGATAAATGCCGGTGGCATCGCATTGCCAGATTTCAACGCGCGCTTTCGCAACAGGTCGGGCATTTGCATCCAGTACCCGCCCTGTGAGGTGCAGGATATCGCCGACTGCCGCCTCTTCACTTTTATCGACACGGACCAGATCAGCGTCAATATCGCGCGGCATTCGTACCGGATAGAAAGGCCCCTCGGTGGTCCCGGGGGTTGGCAGAAATGCAGCCAGCGCGGCACTCGACATAACCAGTGAAGGTGACCCAAGGATCAACGCCCGTCGTGTCAGCTTAATCTTCGCCATATCGCCTCCTGTGAAAGAGATGATAGCAAATTACCCTATGTTCACCAGCCCTCCCATCCTCGCCCTGAAATGCCGTTTCTTCGCCGGCTGAACCGACGTACTATATCCACCGTCATGTTGAGTACCGGAAAAAGTTTGACCAATCGTCAATCCGATACGCTGGAGCGACGAGCCCGTGCAACGTTTCACGACAGGAGGATGTCATGACTGATGGTGTCTATAAGGTCATCGAACTGGTTGGTACGAGTGCTGAATCATGGGAAGACGCGGCTGCCTCGGCTGTCGAGAGGGCAGGAAAAAGCCTCCGTGACTTACGGATCGCAGAAGTCGTTGATCAGGATATGCAAATTCAAGACGGCAAGATCAGCGCCTTTCGCATTCGGCTGAAAATGTCGTTCAAGTTCGAAGATTAATTGGCTGTGGAATTACAGTGACGGTTATTTTGATTGCACTGTAATTGCCGGGTCTGTGCCGCTGCCGGACATCAACTGCCAGGGCAACAAGCCTGGCGTACACTATTTCTGAACTTCAGGGCTATCTTTGAGATCGGGATATTTTCCGGATCTAGTGAACGGTATCGTCGACCTCAGGGTCCAGAATTCCAGCGACGTGGTCGATCTGGGCCAATACGCCTTCCCATTGATTGATCCGGGCAAAACCTGCTGCTTCTTCCACGCCCATTGAGACAATCAGGCTGACAGCCATTTGACGTTGGTAGTCCTGGTTCTCATACATCGGTTTGCGCCCTCTGTTTGAATTGTGTTTGACGATGCCAGAAGAACACGCGATTGCATCGGGTTTGTGACAACACCGGACAATTACGTTTCTGAACGACGAATTTTGTTTCAACAACGTGTCAACGAAGAATTGCCGATACGCGGATTGAAACGGGTGTTGCCAATAGCTATGGAAGGGCCAAGACGCTTTTTTCAAACGCACTCGACGCAGTAACCTGATCCCGGGCGCTAGACCAGTGGGTTCCGGTCGCTCATGTAAACGGTAATCGACTTGATCTTGCCGTCTTCAAATTCAAAGAAATTGCAATTAAGGGCGCGCTGATGCTCACCGCTGTGGGTATCGCGGGTGGCGACGAACTGGACTGCGACTGTCTGGCGCTCGACGTCGACGACCGGGCGGTATTCGCCATGCCAGATCTTTTTGTAGTTCTGAAAAAAACTGTCAAACATGCGGCGGATTTCGCCGGTGCCATGATGCGTCAGGTTATCGGTCTGGATCGTCATTGTCGCATCGGGGAGAAAACACGCCATGACAGAATCGAGAAACTTGTGATCGACGTTACCGAAATAACTGTTCTCGACAAAGGCCTGAAGCTGGCCGGCGGTTAAGGTCATCATCGTCTGATTATCCCCTGCTCCCACGCTTAAGCGCGCAGTCGCCGGTCGAGCAAGGCCAGCAGGGTTTCCCAGTGGCGTTCGGCAGCAGGTTTTACGTAAGCCGGCCGACCGGGAAAGACGTAGCCGTGACCGGTGTCGGGATAAATTTCGATGGTGTGGTTGACTCCGGCGTCCGTCATGGTGGCGGGCATGGCAGCGAGTTCTTCATCGGGCACGTGCGGATCGTCGGAGGCATAGCCCAGGTAGACCTCGCCCTTGATCTTGCTGGCCACAAGGTGCGGTGAGTCCGGCTGATCAGTGATGATCCTGACGCCGTGGTATGACGCGATAGCATCGAAGCGGTCGGGGTACGCGGCACCGATCGACATCACAAACTGGCCGCTCATGCAATAACCGACGCAGCCGACCGCACCGGGTTTTGCCGCGTCACACTGATCAATAAAATCGAGCATGCCCCTGGTGTCTGCCACCACGGCCGCGTTGCTGAGCGTCGCCATCACGTCGTACATTATGGCAAGCTGGCTTTCGTCCTCGCGAATACGGGTGACATCATAGCCATAGTGTCCCTCGCGTCCCGTGCGGTAATACATATTCGGCAGCAACACCGTGTAGCCCACGGTGCCGATGCGCCGCGCCATGTCGCGCAGTTCTTCGCGAATGCCCGGTGCATCCATATACAAAATGACCGCCGGGTGCGGCCCGTCCTGCTCCGGATGGCAGACAAAGATATCCATGTCGCCGTCATCGGTTTTGATCGTGGTTTCGAATTCCTGCATGGTATGTTGTTCTCCCTGCCCTGTTGTTGCTGCCAGATTGGCTGAACCCGACGGCACACGCAACCGGCCCGCACAATCTTTTCACCAACAAGGAATATTTTACATGACTGCCTGGTTTATTGTCCGCGCCGAAGTCGACCCATCGGCCAAAGCTGAATTCGACAAGTGGTATGAGGATGAACATTTGCCTGACGCGCACAAGGCCTTTCAGGCGATCTCGGCCAAAAGAGGCTGGAGCAGCATCGACACGAACGTGCATCTGGCCTTTTACGAATTTGCAGATCTTGATGCCGCCAATGCCGCCGTCAATTCGGATGCCATGAAAGAACTGATTGCGGAGTTTGACCGTTGCTTCCCGGACAATGTGACGAGAACCCGCGAAATGGTGGAATTTAACCAGGCGCTCTGACGGCCTTAGACCCCGAGTTCGACCTTGATCGCGTCAATCAACTCCGGCACATCGATCGGCTTGGTAATGTAGGCTTTGAAACCCGCTTCCATACCGAGTTCAATGTCCCGTTCAGTAGCAGCGGCACTGACTGCGATGACCGGAATGTCCTCGCTTTCGCGAAACTTGCCAAGTGTCTTGGTCGCAGCGAGGCCGTCAATGCCCGGCAGGTTAACATCCATCAAAATCAGGTCAGGCTGCATTTCCTGCGCCATCACCATCCCCAGTTCGGCGTCAGGTGCTGAGATCAGGGTTAAACCCGTCAGGCGCTTGAATATCCGCTCCATCAACTTGAGATTGGTCGCATTGTCCTCGATATAAAGCACGGTGGCATCGAGGTCTGTAAACAAGTCCGCTTTTATCGTTGGTCCACTGTCGCCTGTGGTCACGGTTTCAACCGGATCATTATTACTTATCGGCACTTCGAACCAGAAGGTCGCACCCTGCCCGACATCGCTGTCCACACCAATATCGCCAACCATGCGCTCAATCAGGTCCTTGCAGACGACGAGGCCGATACCAGTGCCTTCAATTCCCCTGAATTCCGCGTCAAGGCGGCTGAATGGTTTGAACAGCTTGTGCTGTTCGCTCATGGCGATCCCCAAGCCGGTGTCAGCAACCGATATTCTGAACATCTCACCGGATCCATGTTCGGCCCGAACTGTAACTTCTCCATTTTCCCGATTATATTTAATGGCGTTCGAAAGCACGTTGAGAAGTACTTGTCTGAGGCGCGTTTGATCCGCCCTGACGACAATCTCATCATCGTCCGGACCAATGACTGAAAACCGGATGCCACGCCTTTCTGCTTCGACGCCGACAGTGGTGATGCAATCGTCAATCAGTTCGACCGGTGAAATATCTTCAAAATGAAATTCAACCTTGCCCGCCTCGATTTTTGACAGGTCGAGAATATCCTCGATCAATTCGATCAAATGCCGGCTGTTTTTGACAATGTGTGAAAGGCACTCCTTCTGATCCTCGTTCAGCGGGTTTTCAGGCACGTCGTCAATCAATTGACCAAACCCCAGAATAGAATTGAGCGGTGTGCGTAGCTCATGGCTCATGGATGAGAGGAATTCGGATTTCGCCCTGTTCGATTTTTCGGCTTCCAGTCGCGCGTTTTGCAGGTCCGTAATATCGGTCCAAAATCCCACAGAGCCAATTTTCTGATGTGAATCATTGAATATTGCCGTCGCACTGTTGATGCAAAGGACGTTTGTGCCATCGGGGCGCCGCAGGCTGATTTGGTACGCAGCCTTGCTCCCGGCATTTCGAATTTTCATCTGATCTTCAAATATTCTGGCGTTGTCGTCGTCGACAAATTCGAAAAGGCTTTTTCCGATAACCTGACTTTCGGGTAGACCAATGATATTACACATCGCCTGGTTCACCTTGACGGTGATGCCGTCGTTGTCGATTTGCCAGAAGCCTTCCTGCGTTGCCTCCAGCAAATTCATCATCATCCGCTGGTTTGCCCTCAATTCGGCGTCGGCATTGGTAATCGATGTGGTATCGACGGCGAGCACGAAATACCCCAGCACTTTTTTGTCGTCGCCAAAGTGTGGCAGATAGGAAACCTGGACATTGCGGGCGTTGCCGTCGGGATACGAGATATAGTCCTCAAATTTAACCATTTGACCGCCAAGCACCTGTTCAATTCGATCACTGAATGTGTCGAAAGAGCTTTCGCCAAATATCCCATCCACGGTGTGGTCAATGATTTCTGCCGCACTAAGGTTGTACCACGATGTCGCCGTCGAATTGACGAAGCGGAACCGTCGGGTGTTGTCGATATAAGTAATGAGAACAGGAAGGTTGTCCGTGATCTGCCGAAGTTGTTCCTCGCTGTTTTTCAGTTCAAATTCGGCATTCTTTCGGTTCGTAATATCCAGTGTTGTGCCCCGGAAACCAGTAAATTGTCTGTCACCGTCAAATGTTGGTATCGCACTTGAGCTAACCCACCTCTCGGGTTCCAATACCGATGGCCTCTCGATTTTTGAGTAGGGCAAATGTGCTTTTTGCGCCTGTATCTCGTCATCCAGTTCGGGCGAATTTCCTCTGTTCTGACATATTTCGGAAAGCGTCTTGCCGATGTTTTCAGGCGAATTCGCACCTTCGATCGAATTTGCCGGAGAAATGTAGGTAAATTGAAGTCCGGCATCCATCTCCCAGAACCAGTCGGCACCTATTTCAGCCAGGTCGTGAAAACGTTGTTCGCTTTCCTTGAGTGCAAGTTCGGCTATTCGGCGTTTGGTCATGTCATTGCAGGCAGCAACCCGTACACGTTTGCCCTGGTAATGCATATATCGGGTCTGGACTTCTATCGGGAACTCAGTCGCATCTTTTCTCCGACCCGTTCCGTAGTGAAATCCCTGAGTTTCATCAGCGACCAGTTTTTTGACCATGCCACGCGTGTCAGCGCTCAACAGATCGAAGGGAAATTTTCCCACCAATTCGTCCCGGGTGTAGCCAAACATCTCCTGAAATCGGACATTGGTATCGATGATCGCGCTGCCATCATGAATAATGATACCTTCGAAGCTCGCATCAGCCATCGTCAGATCGCGCTCTTCGCCTTTCAGTACCATCCGGCATTGCGAGAGAGCCTTGATAAACCGCAGTATCTGATCGATGTACGATGAATTGTCCGTCTTGATGACGTAGTGCTTCACGCCGGCATTAATCGCGTCTGCCGCAATCGCCTCGCTGCCCGATCCTGTGACAAGGATGACGGGAACATCAGGCGTTATTTCAAGTATCTGACGCGCAACATCGATTCCGGTTATGTCAGGCAGTTTATGTTCGACGGCGACGATGTCGTATGGCGACGCAATATGCATGGCGATGCCGTCGCGACCGCGTCCTGACAGATCGACCGCATACCCATTTTGCTCGATGACTTCACGAAACAGCTCTGCCCCGCCAGAGTGGTCGTCTACATATAATACGCGCGGCTTCACAGATCCCTCGATCAAAATAATCTTTCGTCAAATTCAGTTTTTTGGAGCAGGTTCGCTTGTCAATATAAGGCTAGTCTAATGTGCCACCAAACCGCTGATGTTACATCGTGTTTCATAACTGAGCCGCTGTGTTATCGACTCGCCACAAACCCCGAAACAATTGAAACCAATATTCCCGGCTTGCGTGTCCGTTTTGAAACATCTGTCCCCTACATATGGTTTGAGACTAAAGCCAGCCTTACGGGGAATTATCCATGACGTTCCAGAATAAAAGACTGATCGAAGGGGAATTTGTCGAAGGCACGACGGGCATGTTCCGCCACGCCACATCGGTCTTCGACGAGCACAACCCCGCCGATCAGGAAGTCGGGATTTCAGAGGCGCGTTCACTATCTGATTTTCGGGCGGCCATGCCGTTGATGCGCGCGGGATGCCTCGAGAGCGATACGCTGCAAATGCGCATTGATATCGGCAAAATGGCCAGCACGCTATCGAATGGTGGCTCCGGCCCTGAGACCGGCTGCCTGCTACAGGCGAGATCAGGCAGCGAAATACTGGGATGCCTCGTCGTCTGGGTGATCAGCGCCGAACAGGTCGAGTTCAAATCACTCTACGTCCTGCCGAGCTATCGCAACCGGGGCATCGAATTAAAGTTGTTGCGCGAAGCACTCAAGGTCAGCCAGAGCTGGGGATTAAGCGTCGCCGATTAATGCTCAGGGGCTATTGTCAGTCGCCTGCCAATCATACCACGTGCGCCTGTCGTCGTTTTCTGATACCTGCATGGGAGGTGCTGGCGACTTTCAAGGGTGACGAATGAGTGATCAAGAGACAGCAGACGACGGTTTCGATCCGGCCAGACATGAACTGGTGGCGCAAAAAAAGTTTGATGAACTGGCGGTCGGTGACAAATTCCCGATCCCGTCGCGTACCATAGGCGATGCCAATTTTGCAGCCTTTCAACTGGCCTCCGGCGACAACCACCCTATTCACTATGATATCGAATACTGCCGCGAACGCGGCCACCCGAACCTTCTGGCCCACGGCTTCCACGCGCTCATTCAGACCGCACCCGGTGCCGGAATGTTCCCCCATGTCATCGGCGATTCTCTGGTTGGTTTTCTCGATCAATCCAGCCGCTTCCTCAAACCTCTCTATGCCGGCGATACGGTGTATCCCATGCTTGAAATCACCGAACTCGTCAAACAGCGTTCCACCGGCATCATCACGCTCAAGGCCACGATCCATAACCAGCGGCGTGAGCTGATCATGGATGGCGAGCAGCGCTATCTCGTCAAGTTGTGAGGCTATTAACATGACATTGCCGCTAACCGGCATCACCGTCGTCGAGCTTGGGTCAAGTCTCGCCGGGCCGTTTTGTACGCGTGTGCTGGCCGATATGGGTGCCGAAGTCATCAAGGTCGAACCACCAGAGTCCGGTGACCCTTCACGTGCCTGGGGCAAGGATAAACTGGCAGGCGTCAGCGCCGCCTTCCAGACCATCAACAAGGAAAAACGATCCGTCGTTGCTGATTTCAGGAACCCGGCTGACATCGCCAGGTTAAAAAAATATATCGCTGAAAACGCTGACATCGTATTACAGAATTTGAGGCCTGGTATCGCGGATCGCATTGGTCTTGGTGCCGAAGCCACGCTGGCGACAAACGACCGGATCATTTATTGCAACATCGCCGCTTATGGCAACGAAGGGCCTTACCGGGAATTGCCGGGCTACGACGTTTTGTTGCAAGCCTTCAGCGGTATCGTCGATGCAACGGGCTATGAAGGCGATGCGCCGGCGCGGGTCGGTGTACCGGTCATCGATATCGGCACGGGATTGTGGGCGACGATTGGCATTCTTGCCGCCCTGCACAGGCGCGGCGAAAACGGTCCTGGCTGCATTGTTGATGCCGCCATGCTGGATACCGCTATTGCCTGGCAAAATTTTGGCGTGGCGACCATGGCGGCTGGCGGACAAGCCCCAAGACGCTCCGGTCTGAAAGGTCCGATGGTTGTGCCCAACAACGCCTATCAATGCGCTGACGGGCTATTGTTTATTACCGTCGGCACGGATCAGCAGTTTGTAAAATTCTGTGATGTTATTGAAAACCCGGATCTCGCGAGCGATCCGCGTTTTGCCCGCAATGTTGACCGGGTGAAAAATGAAGAACTTCTGGTTGAAATCATCAACGCGGCATTAGGCCAGCAGTCATGTGCCCGCTGGTCGGAGCTGCTCAATTCACTGGACGTCCCCAACGCGCCAATTCAGTCGCTGGAAGATGCCATCGACCACGAGCAAACGCAGGCCAGCGGGATCATCCAGCAGTCTCCCGACGGTGATTTCCAGCTCGTAGGGCTGCCCTTGAAATTCGACGGTACCCGACCGGGATTTCGCCGCGCAGCGCCTGATCTGGGTGAAGCAACCGCCGAGATCTGGCCTGAGGAGGAAAGCTGAAATCCTGCATCATGCGTTGATCATTGCCGATCCACGGCGCAACATTTATGATCCAGACCAATAAAATTAATGTCTGGCCATGTATTTGGCCGAGGGAACCGCATGATTTTTTCAAGGAAATTTAACGCTGGCGACGAAATATTTCGCATCGGGGATCAGGGACGCGACGCATATTTTGTAGAAAGCGGCAGCGTCGAAATATCTGTCCTGCGGGCGGGTAAGGAATCCGTCATCGCCAAACTGGGTGTTGGTGAAATATTCGGCGAAATGTCGATGATTGACGATGCACCGCGCTCGGCCACCGTCACTGCCGTGACCGACACTGAAGTGATTATTATTCAGCCGTCGCGCTTTCTCAAACCGCTGGATTCGGTTGATCCGATGATGAACCTGATCCTGCGCATTGTACTGGCCAGGTTGCGCGACGCCCAGCACCAGCTGGCCGGCATGTCCGACCGACCCCAGGTGATCGACGACAGCATTTCAGAAATTCGCGAACTTGCCTTCAAACGCATCAGTTTTGAGAAAGAGATGCGCCTCGCTATCGAGGAAAATCAGTTCGTCATGCATTATCAACCGATCATCGCGCTTGACGGCGGGCATATCGCCGGCTTCGAAGCCTTGATGCGCTGGAACAAGCCGAACGGCGATTTTATCTCACCGAACGAATTCATTCGACTGGCGGAAGAAACCGGCCTGATCGTTGAACTCGGCCGGATCGCCATGGCCGATGGTCTGCGTGAGCAAAAACTCTTTGCCGAACATTTCGCCCGGGAATTTCCGGACTTGCCGGCCCCCTTCATGAGCATCAATGTCTCCGGTCTGCAGTTATCCGATTTTGCCGAGATCGACAATATTGCCCAAATGATCAGGGAAAGTGGCGTCACGCCAGCGGATATCAAGCTTGAGATCACCGAGACCCTGATGGTCGAAAACTTCTCACAGGCCACCGATGCGTTGAACATGCTGAAAGACATCGGCGTCCTGATTGCCATCGATGATTTTGGGACGGGCTATTCCAGCCTGAGCTATCTGCACCAGTTCCCGCTCGACACGCTGAAAATCGATCGCACTTTTGTCACTAACATGAGCGTCTCGGAAAGCAGCCGACGCGTTGTGCTGAGCATTATCCAGCTCGCCCATGCACTGGAGATGACGATCGTCGCCGAGGGCATCGAGGAGAAGGCCCAGATGGACGATTTGCATGAACTCGGCTGCCAATATGGTCAGGGCTTTTTGATGTCCAAACCGCTGACAGCTGAAGATGTTATTTCCCTGATCGAGAGCAAGCCCGCCTGGTAGTCAAAATACTTGTTGGCGATGAGTTCAAGGTGGCTTAGAGACTGCACTTGCCATTTTTGGCCGCCTCCCCATATCCGTTTCAATCATTAAATTATCCAACTCAGGAAAGACCCCCGACATGACATCAAACGTTAACCGCGAAATTCACCTCGTCAGCCGCCCCGTCGGCGTGCCTGTGCTCGAAAACTTTGACATGGTCGAGGCGCCGATGCCGGCGCCGGGCAAAGGTGAATTGCTGATCCGCAATGTCTGGATGTCGGTCGATCCCTATATGCGCGGACGTATGTACGACCGCAAAAGCTATGCACCGCCGTTCCAGTTGAACGAAGCCATGGGCGGCGGTCACGTCGGCCAGGTTATGGAATCCGACAACGCCGATTTTGCCGTCGGGGACTATGTCGTTGGCTTCATGGGCGGCTGGCGCGAGTATTGCGTCTCGGACGGCCAGATGCTGGAGAAAGTCGAGCCGAACCTCGCTCCCCTCTCCGCCTACCTCGGCACTTTCGGTATGCCGGGCTTCACAGCCTATGCCGGTCTGTTGCGTATCGCGGAATTGAAAAGCAGCGACACGGTATTCGTGTCGGGTGCCGGTGGTGCGGTCGGAACAGTCGCCTGTCAGATTGCCAAAATCAAAGGCTGCAAGGTTATTGCCAGTGCCGGATCGGACGACAAGCTCGAATGGCTGAAGAACGAATGCGGCGTTGACGAAATCATCAATTACAAAAAGGTCGACAGCCTGAACGAAGCGGTCAAGGCTGCCGCCCCTGACGGCATCGATGTTTATTATGAAAACGTTGGCGGTGAGCACCTTGAAGTCGCGATCAATCAGATGAACCCGTTCGGGCGTATCGCCGCCTGCGGCATGATCTCCCAATACAACGCGACCGAGCCGATGCCGGGTCCGTCCAACATGGCCATGATCGTCGGCAAGAGCATCAAGATCCAGGGCTTCATCCAGACCTTCCACCTCGACCTGCGCCCCGAGTTCGTCAAGGACATGGGCACATGGCTCGCCGAGGGTAAACTCAAATGGCGCGAAACCGTCAAGGACGGCATCGAGAATGCACCGGCCGCCTTCATCGGTCTCTTTAGCGGCGACAACGCCGGCAAAATGGTCGTCCGTCTGGGACCCGATACCCTCGATTGATTGTTATTTTCAGGCGCAGCAGAACTATGTGGTTTTGCTGCGTCTGAATTTTTCCGGAACGCTACATAAAGGGTTTGCGGATTTGTTCGCTCAGGCCCTTGTAGTGCCAGGTATATTTTTCGTTACCCCACGTCGTGTACTCCCAACGGTAATAATCGAGGTTTCGCTGGTGTGGGGGAATGGCGGCGAATTCACCGCTTTCATAAATTCTTTGAACAACTGTTTGCTGCTCGGCAACCGCGAGGGCGAACTCGCCGCTTGTGGCATGCGCTGCGGCCAGGTTGTTTCTGATCCAGATGGCGTCATCCAGTTTGACGGCTCGCTTGGCCAGATTGACGGCATCTTCACCCAGTCCGCCACCAGTCACCAGCAACCACGATATATGGCTTAATGCCGTGGCGTCATCCGGCATGATCGCCAGCAGCAAGGTGTAGTCCCTGATCGCCGCCTTGGTGTCATCCAGTTGTTCGTGGGCGCGGGCCCGCAGACGATAGGCTTCGATAGATCGCTCGTCCGCCTCGACCAGCCAGTCGAAATCAGCAATCGCGAAGGCATATTCACGCTCATCCAGCAACGCCTTGCCACGTGCCATCAACAGATCAATTCGGGTTTTGAACGGCAGCGACGCTTCCCTGGTGAACACCAGATTGACACAGGAAATAATACGTCGGCTTGAAGCGAATTCCGATTGTGAAGCTTCCACGGCGAACTCGATCAGCGCCTCGGTCGATTGATCCTCAAAGTTTTCATCAAACGACGGCGCCGCATCAATGGCGTCAGCCAGAGCCTGCCATTCCTCGGCCAGAGTCTCACTGCTGTGGGTCTCGCCCTCCTGCGACAGGCTGCCCGCGACAAAATCGGTGTCGTCGGATATTTCGAGGGCTGACAGAATTGGCGTCTCCGACTGGCCCAGAATTGCGAAGGACTTGCTGCGGATATCCTGCACCAGCCCGTCGCACTTGAAACTTCCAAGTGCTATGGCGGCGTACAAGTCACAATCCTGCAGCGCCTCTTCATAACGTCCGAGTTCATAGTAGGCCCGGGCACGCCAGCACAAGGCGTCACAGTAGGCCGGATACAGGGCTAGGGCATCCGTGAAATCGGCAACCGCCTGCTCGAACTGTTTGCTGTCTATATAACACCTGCCGCGCGCCTCAAAGGCTTCGCGAAAATCCGCCTTGGCGGAGATCGCTTCTGACAGATCGGCAATCTTTCGGTCCAGAATATCGAAACCTTCGGTCGCCCGGCGATAGTAGGCCAGCGCATTGTCCGGCTGCAGAATAATGACCCGGCTGTAGCCTTCAGCCGCCTTCTGCCGATCAAAAAGTTCGCGGTGACAATCGGCTCGTAAATGATGCGCTTCGACATGCAGGCGATCACGGTGAATGACCTCGTCGAAATCACTGACGGCGTCCTTGAAATTTCCCATCCGGAACAGGCCGAGCCCCTTCAGGAAAAACATTTCCGCTTCTTGATCGGGGTTCAGTTCGAATGTGGTCAATACGCTGTAGGCAAGGCTGTACCCGCCGCTACGACCACCTTTTGCGGTCGCCATGCGCGCGTCTTCCATCAAGGCTTCGGCGGTCTGCTTCGACGCACTTTCCCCGGCGGAATTATCGGTAGGGTCGTTGTCAGCCATCAAACTTTCCGAATTGACTCTTCGTTCGACGTCGTTGAACGGGCCATAATAGAACCTCTGAGGCTTAAATGTCCCTTAACAATTGCACGACGCCAACGGCCCTGAGGGCATCGTTTCAGAATTATTGTCAGATAATGCGGCGCGGGAACTTCAGCGTAACGGTCGTTCCGTTACCCAGATCACTGTCGATGTTGATGCCACCGTCATGAAGTTCGATCAGAGAATTAACAATCGCCAGCCCGAGGCCGGTGCCCTCCCGCGCGAGATACGGATCAGTTTCCGCTTGAACAAATGGCTCGTACAAATCCGCAATTTTGTCCGGGGCAATGCCTTTGCCATCGTCCGAGATAACAATCTGATGCCATTTTTCATCCGCTGAGGCGACGAGGCTGATGTGACCGCCTGAAGGTGTAAACTTGACCGCATTGGAGATGATATTAAGCAGAATTTGTTTCATCGCCCGGCGATCACACACAATCGGCGGCAAATCAGGTGCAATGCCAATTGAGATCTCAAGCCCTTTGCGTTTGCCACCTTCGAGAATGATTGAGGCGAAATCATCGACAACTTCCTTGAAGTCCAGTTCTATCATCTGCATTTCATGCTTGCCGGCTTCAATGGCAGAAAGATCAAGCACGTCATTGATCAGTTGCAGAAGGTGCTCGCTACTGGTGTGAATGTCATCTGCGTATTCGAGGTATTTGTCGGACCCGAGCTTGCCGAAGAACTGGGCCGAGATCATTTCCGAAAAACCAAGAATGGCATTTAGCGGCGTGCGCAGTTCATGGCTCATCGTTGCGAGGAATTCCGACTTGGCCTGGTTTGCACGTTCGGCGTCGATAAGGGCGATCCTTAAATTCTCCTCGGCCTGGCGACGCACAGAAATGTCCCGCCACACCACCTGACACTGATCGTATTTACCGTCCGCGCCCCGAATGCCCGTTGCCCGGATACTGACAGAAATTTCACTACCATTTTTCCCGTAGACGACTAATTCATCGGTCTCGACAACACCGGTTTCAATAAACGCCCGATTTGTCTCTTTCGCACCTTCCAGAGACTCCGGCACAAAGAAACTAAGGAAATTGCGACCGATGATTTCTTCTTTTTCAAGGCCGAGATGCTTCGCCATGGTCTGATTACAACGCGTTACAGTTGCCGTCGCCATATCGACCGAAAAATACATATCGGGCGCATTGTCATACAGGTCTTCATAGCTTTCCTTGGATGCGCGCACCTCATCGTAGGAGTCCCTGAGGCTATGCTGCATCTGATTGACCGCCTGGGCAATATCGTCGAATTCGTCCGAGCGGCGCTTGTTGCCGCTATCTCCGGTAAACCTGAATGGCTCGGACAAATTCTCGACATTGATACCGCGGGTATACGATGCCAATGCCGCCAGCTTCCGGGTCAAATAGAAATGGAACAGCACAAACATGAAGACTGCGACGACCATCGACTTCAGAATATTGGACCCAAAAATGACGAACGCTTTTTCGATGATGTGTTGATAGACGTCAGACAGGCTCGTCACGATTTCGATTTCACCAAGTTTCCGCGCAGTTTCATCCTCGCTGAAAACAAGTTCGTAGGTCGAGGACAAGATATCACCAGTCGGCCTTTCGCCGGCACTAAACACTGACCCGCCATCGACGTTGATTTTTACAAAATGGATCTCGGGCCGCTTGATCAGGCTATCAAGTTGCAATTGCACAGCGTCCTGGGAGAGAACCCAAAGGCTTTTGGTGATCGGCGGTAAATTGACGAATTCGATATAGGAAAGCTCGCGATCGATTTGGTCGATGTCATCCCGGTAATCAATGTAGAGCTGGATGGCTGTGGTAAAAACAGCGACAAAAGAGCTAAAACCGATAATCCAGATGATTAAGCGGACTGTTAACGATAATTTTTTGTTGCTACCGGAATCGACCATCGTCATTCAAAAAAATTCGGCGCCCCACTTTTACCAAGCCCCCCGGTTCAGCAAGCCTTCAAATCATTCGTCGGCGATGAAGGTTCTTAATGAACTAGTCCAATTAACGAAATTGACCAACAATTAAATATTATGAATTCCCCGTCATTTATTCAGGCACACGGATTTGAAGCGGATGAATACTGGACTGTTTGCCTGCCTCAACATCAACTACACTTGTCCCGAACAAGTACGAATCGAAGGAAAATTACATGACCGACAATAATCTGTCGCCCGCTGCGAGCGGCGAGCCTTTCGATTTGTACTCGACCGCAATCGATGCCGATCCTTTCCCGTCTTACAAAAGGCTCCGCGACGAGCACCCATGTTACTGGTCGAAAAGCGGCCAAATCTGGATATTGTCACGCTATGACGACGTCATGAAGTCTGCAATGGACTGGCAAACTTTTTCTTCATTGAAGGGCAATCTCGTCGATGAAATACCCGGGCGTTCCGGCGGCACACTTGGCACGACCGACCCGCCCCGCCATGACCGTCTGCGCGCACTCGCTCAGGCAGCATTCTTGAAAAAGAACCTCGACCACATTGTCGAGCCGACAAAAGAAATGGCAAACGCAGCGCTCGATATCATTCTCGAGAAGGGCAAATTCGATTTTGTCAGCGATTTTTCCAGCGAAATCACTGTCGGCATTATCTTCAAACTTCTCGGATTGCCGGAACAAAATCCGGCTGAAATGCGCAACAAGGTCGTCTTGTCGATTTCGACCGACAAAGAAGCCCGCGGCCGTAATCCCGAATTGAACGCAGCCTTCAGCAACCTCAATGATTTTGTTGCCGAAGAAGTGGCGATCAGGCGGAAGTCACCGACCGACGATCTGGTGACGCTGCTGGCCGAAGCAGAAATCGACGGCGACAAGTTAACCGAGCGGGAGATCGTGTTGACGACGTCCATGTTCGTCGTCGCAGGCGTTGAATCACTTTCGAGCTTCATGAGCATCTTTTTACTCAACATGCATGACTTCCCGGATGCGCGTCGGCGTGTTGCGCAAGACCCGCTATTGATGGCTCCGGCGATTGAAGAATCGCTGCGCTTCAACACTTCGGCCCAGCGTTTTAAACGCGTGTTGACCTGTGACAAGGAACTTCACGGACAGGTCATGAAGGAAGGCGATTGCGTAATTCTGTCGTACGGCTCGGCCAACCGGGATCATCGTAAATTCGAAAACCCCGACGTCTATGATGTTGATCGCAATCCCTTGGGTCACCTCGGGTTTGGTGGCGGCAAACATTTCTGCATCGGCAGTCAGTTCGCCAGACTGGTAACCGAAACAGCAGTCGGTTGTTTTCTGGAACGCATTCCCGAATTTGACCTCGACCATCGGGACTTCGACTGGATTCCGTCGTCGAATTTCCGCAGTCCGATGTCCCTGCCCTTCACTATCCGCTAGACAAATCCTGATAATTCAAAACAAAGGTTTCGCGAAATGAACCAGACGACTTCGCCCATTATCCTGCAGAAATGGCACCGGATTGCCGAAAGTGGGGATACTTCCGGTCTGGCGGATTTACTGGCGGACGATGCTGTATTTCATTCACCCGTGGTTCACAGCCCGCAGGAAGGAAAAGCGCTGGTGACAATGTATCTGTCGGCAGCGGCAACCGTGCTGGGAAATAATTCATTCAAATATTTACGTGAAATCGTCGACGGCCAGAACGCGGTGCTGGAATTTGTTTGTGAGGTCGACGGCATAACCATCAACGGCGTCGACATCATCCGCTGGAACGAAGATGACAAAATCGTCGACTTCAAGGTCATGGTCCGGCCACTGCAAGGCGTCAATATGATCCATCAAAAGATGATGGCCATACTTGAGGCCCATCGAGGCAGGGAATAGCTATCTCCATCAAATAATTGACTTTTTTTGGCTTTGCCTAACGGTCTGACTTGTCGGGGTTTTTCGAAATTTAATTTGCCGACCTCATAATTGTCCAAAATTTAGTTGTGGAATTCCGTGACATCGCCCCTTACATCAAGGGCGATGTTCTTAGTCGTGTGTGTGGTTGTGACTGGAAACAGGGATCCAGGGGAAGAGTAACGATCAAGTAGTTGCTTTGGGTAAATTTTGGTAGGGGCTTGGTTGTGAGTAATATTCGTTTTGTTAGAGAGATTGTTATCCACCGGCCCTGAGACCCCGATTGTTTTCGATTTCACCGATGCCGTGCAGTCGCACAAACGCGGACTGCTGACTGAAGCCGAAACCAAATACCGCGGCATACTTGACGAGTCCCCGGAGTACGTTCCGGCTCTGCACAATCTCGGTGCCTTGCTGCTGACGGATGGTCGACATGCCGATGCACTGAAATATTTGCATGATGCCTTGCGCGTGAAACCGCAGGCGGCCAACATTCACTCCACGCTTGGTGCGGCGCTGTTGGGACTGGGCGACAATCGCCAGGCACTACAATCCTTTCTGACATCGCTGGAAATAAGTCCGAAAAATGCGGACGCCATGTGCAATGCCGGCATTGCCTGCCAAAAACTAAAAGCATTCAATAGGGCACGTGATTATTTTTACGACGCACTCGAATTGTCACCAAAACACGGCAACTCCTTGATTAATCTCGGGCTTCTGCACCTTGAGCTGCGGCGCGACGCGATCGCCGTAAAGTATTTCGACCGTGCGCTGACGCTTTATCCAACATCGGCGACAACTCTGATCGGCAAAAGCAACGCCCTGCGAAATCTTGGTCTGTACACTGAGGCACTGGAATGTCTCGACGACATTCTGGAGCGGAACCCGGCACAGACCGACGCCCGCATCAACCGGGCAACCTTGAACCTGTTGCTCGGGAATTTTGCCGCGGGCTGGCAGGACTTTGAAGCCCGGCTGGACCTCAAGAGCTGGGAACCTGTTTTCACAGGAGCCGCCGACAAAATATGGCGCGGCGAGGCGCTGGCCGGCAAGACTATCCTGCTCAGCACCGAACAGGGAGCCGGCGATGCCTTCCAGGCCATTCGTTTCGCCCGGGACCTGTCGGCGATAGGTGCTGTCGTACAGGTGGCAGCCCCTGAAAGCTTGCGACGTATTCTCGGGACCGCGCCAGGTGTCAGCGATGTCGTCACCTCCGGCGATGTGCCTGCACATGATTATTGGGTACCGATCTTCAGCTTGCCCGGTTTGCTGAACGTGGATCAACAATACACCTCGACTACCGTGCCTTATCTGTTCGCGGACAAAGAACATCCGAAACCCTGGTTAGCCGAATTTCCCCAACTGCCAGAGCACGACGAAAAACGGCGGGTCGGCCTGGTCTCGGCGGGTAACCCCGATCATCAAAACGATGATACTCGCTCGATCAACTTCGAATTGCTTTCACCCCTGCTGTCTCGTGAAGATATTCAGTTTTGCAGTTTACAGGTCGGCGAAGCATCGAATGACCTGAAACGGTTTCCGTTGTCGGGATCAGCCGGGATCATCGACCTCTCGTCGTATATTGGTGACTATGCCGACACCGCAGCGGCGATCAGTGAACTCGACCTGGTTGTCTGCGTCGATACTTCTGTCGCCCATCTGGCGGCCGCAATGGGAAAACCCGTCTGGCTGATGATTGCAAAGACACCGGACTGGCGCTGGCAATTGCAGGACACGTCGACCCGGTGGTACCCGACCATGCGCTTGTTCCGCCAAACCAAGGCGAATGACTGGTCTGGCGTCATCCAGCAGGTGGCGGGAGAACTTGAGAAATTTGTTGCGGAGACGACGGAACAAAGCGGCTTTGGCCAGATGCTGGCTGCGGAATAATCTTCTTCCAAACCCTTCCGAAACGTCACCAACAGATGATAAACTTGATTTCAGCAGTATCCCTGGTACGGCAACAGGAACTGGAGATCAGTGACAGTGACAATATATCGAAACCGCATGGTTCGCCGCGTTATCGGTTCGATTACCGCTTTGTGTTTTCTGGCGCTGGGTGCATTCGCGCTTTTGGGCAACAGCGGCGACCTCGATGCAGCCGGCCAGGACAGGGTTTTCTGGTTCGGCATCACATCGATCATCGCCGGTGCCCTCGCTCTGGCGATGTCGTGGCTGATCAAGGAAATTGACGGCGTCTGGTGCAGCCCGCCTAAGCGCTGGGGTTTTCCCCATAGGGAAAAATAAGTTCAACGGTAATGCCGTTGGGATCATCAACAAAAATCTGATGACGCTCGAGGTCCGGCACCCGCCGTTCACGATATTCCAGCCCCAGTTCAACCAGTCTTGTCCGAATTTTTTCAGCGTCCGTTGCAGCAAAAGCCATATGGTCGACGGCACCACTGCCAACCGCCTGATCTTTTTCGATGCCGATAAGGTGGACCGTCGGATGGCTGCCGCAATAAAGCCAGTATCCGGGAAATGTAAAAGGTGGCCGATAGCCATCTTCGAATCCCAGCGCCTCGACAAAAAACTGCCGCGTTGTATCGATATCCGTAGTTCGGATCGAGTAGTGATCCAGACGCTCAACGCCCAATGTCATATGCCTCCAACTGGCTCAGGGCTCCCAGGCGACCCCCGACAACCGTCATTATAAAACAATAATGACCCAATGTCGTTTTGATAGAAGGTGCCCGAACCTGAGGCCAGCGCAGTGGCAAGGCGTACAGCAGATTGGCCCGGGGACCAAGTTATTGATCTTTTGGAAAATATCACTTTAATCGAAATGATTACGACCGCATACCCTCATAGGTATAATATTTGACGGCATTCAGTCGCTTGCCTTCCCCGTAAACGCCCATTGTGATTGACTGAAGGATCAGTAAACTCTGAATAAATGCCATTGTTTAAGTTTTAAACAATCGAAGAGGCGAACTGTTGAACGAATTTTTTCAGGCATCTGTACGGCACCGGCTGGTGCTCGGCTTGTCTGTCGTCGCGACGTTTACCATCGCGGCGACGGTGATTGCCGCCTGGACTTTCATGTCTCATCGCGAAAATCTTGGTCGTATCGTAAACGCGGAAGTGCCGACCCTGCTGATCGCCGCCGACATGGCCCGGGTCGGCGAAGAAATTGCCTCGAGCGTCGGACCGCTGGTACAGGCCAAAAGTCAGTCGGAAGCGACCGGTATCACTGAACAGGTACTCGACAAGTTTACCTTGATGGATGATCTCATCGCCGACCTTCGTCATCGCGATACCGATAACGAGACGATCAACCTGCTGCAGAAAGAACGCGCCCGCATCACCGAAAACTTTCTGGCCTTGCAGTCCGTCATCGGCACGACCTGGCACATCAAAAAAACGAATGCGGCACAGCGCCAAAAAGTCTTCGACATGTTGGGGAAGAAAGCTACGGGCTTGCCAAACGAACTGGTTGAAGAAAATCACTCACATGACCACCGACCAGACATCGTCGAACATGCTGCCGCACTGCATCTCTCACAAGCACTTACTGCACCCAGCCAGGCTGGCATCGACACGGCAACACAAGCCATCACCGCGTTGCGACAACAAGTATATCAAAACCCTGGTGAAAGCTCTGCACGCCAGCTCATCGATCTGAATTCAAACATCGAGCAATTGTCCGACGCCGCACAAACATTTTTGTCGGGTCGTTCCGAGGAAGCGCATTTTTCCGGGACCGCCAATGATCTGGTGAATTTCCATCGTCATCTCTCGGACCGCATGACAATCGGCTTGTCGGAATTGTTGAGAAGCCGGCGCGAAACCATTGCGGCGACGGCGCGCGATGCTGACAACGCACTGGCCCTGAGCGGAGTGGCCCTGCTGATATTGGCCCTGATGAGTGTTGTTATGGTTGCGGCCGTTGCCTTGCTTCTTGACCGGAATATTTCCGGAAGACTGAAACGTTTGCAGGTCGCCATGCACGCCGTTGCTTCGGGAGAACGAAAAACCAAGATTCCGCTCGAAGGGTCCGACGAAATTGGTGAAATGGCAAAATCACTTTCGGTCTTTGTTGATACCCTAAAGCGACAGGAAGTGGCCCTGCATACCGCACGCAATGAAGCCGTCGCCGCTAACCGGGCCAAGACGCAGTTCCTCGCCAACATGAGCCACGAGCTTCGCACACCATTGAATGCCATCCTCGGGTTCTCGGAAATCATTCGTAGCGGCGCCATGGGCCCATCCCAGCCGACCCGGTATGGCGACTACGCAAACGATATTCATGAAAGCGGGCAATATCTGCTCGATCTCATCAATGATATTCTCGACCTCGCCAAGATTGAGGAAGGCAAGACAGAAATCAAGGACGGCCCGGTGAGCATAAGTGGGTGTGTCAAGGATGCGCTGCGGCTGATTTCACATGAAGCCAGAGATGCCCACATCACAATTACCACCGAGATCCCGGCCTCGGTACCGCCGATCCGGGCTGATTCGCGCATGCTGGTTCAGATGTGTACAAATCTTTTATCTAATGCCGTTCACTTCACGCCACCGGGCGGCAAGGTGAAAGTGGCTGCTTATGTTGATGAATTCGGTCATTTCGTCTTGTCGATCGAGGACAATGGCATGGGCATGTCACCCAGCGATGTCGACAAGGCATTGTCGGCCTTCGAGAGTTTTGAACCCGACGTCCGCCGCTCTGACGCCGGTGCCGGTCTGGGTCTGCCCTTGACGTTGCAATTGGTGAAATTGCACGACGGCATGCTCGATATCGAAAGCGCACCGGGCAAAGGCACGACCGTTTACATCACCTTGCCGGCCGAACGCGTACGCTCAAAACAGGGCCCAAGTCTGACAATCGTCGACAACAGCGCCTGACATCATTCGATTTTCCGGTGAGTGCGCTGGTGACGATGCTTTTGCGTTGTCACTGCGACGGGAATGCGGGCACAATGCACGCCATCACCATCGCCTTTCCCCTCTTCCTTTCAGTATGAATTGGCCATGCAATTTTCCGCAAATATCTCGACCATGTATCAGGAATACGACCTGATTGACCGTTTCGCCGCTGCCCGCAAATCCGGATTTCGCGCCGTTGAAATTCAGTTCCCTTACGATCACACGCCGCAGGAAATTGCTGCCGCCCGCGATGAAGCCGACGTAGAGATTGTGCTTTTCAATGTACCGCCCGGCAATTTTGAGGCCGGTGAGCGTGGTCTGGCCGCCTTGCCCGGGCGCGAGGCCGATTTTCGCGGCGCGATCAGCCAGGCTTGCGAATACGTCGATGTGCTGGGCGCGAACGGTCTCAATGTACTGGCGGGCATACCCGGACCAGATGCCGACCCCGAAGCCTGTCAGGCGACTTTTGTCAGCAATCTCGAATATGCGGCAACGGAACTGGCGAAGCTTGGTGTCAAAGCCTATGTCGAGCCCTTGAACGATCGCGATGTCGTCGGCTTTTTTGTCCCGACGTCGGAGCTGGTGGTTGCCGCCATCGATGCGGCCGGACACGACAATCTGGCTTTGCAATACGACATTTATCACGCGCGCATGATGGACACCGACCCGGTGGCCGAACTCGAACGCTGGATGCCGAGGCTCGACCACATTCAGTTTGCCGATGCGCCGGGACGGTTTGCACCGGGCACCGGCGACATTGACTGGCCGGCTGCATTTGAGACCTTGAAACGTCTCGATTACACCGGCTGGTTTGGTGCCGAGTACATTTCCCAGCAGGCAACTGAAGCGACACTCGGCTGGCTGGAGACTTACGGCACGAAGGGCGAAACACATGACTGACGCCGGACAATCGACACTTGATGATTTGCCCACCCCCTGTCTGATTCTCGATCGCGCCCGGCTCGACCGCAACGCAGCCTTCATGAGCAAGCGCATGGCCGATATGGGCATTCGTTTGCGCCCTCACCTGAAAACGGCCAAGTCGGCCGACGTCGCCCGCATCGCGACCGCCGATCATTTTGGCGGCATCACAGTATCGACGCTGGCTGAAGCGCGGTATTTTGCCGCGAACGGCATAACGGACATGGTCTACGCGGTTGCTCTGGTACCGCAAAAGCTGGACGAGATTGATGCCCTTCAGACTGAATTCGGCGTCCGCATTACCGTGCTGACCGATAATGTCGGCGTCGCTCGTACTATTGCTGAGCGTGCCGCAACCCTGAAGACCGAACTCGCCGTATTGATGGAAATTGATTGTGGCGGTGGTCGTGCCGGCGTGACTCTCGACGATCCCGATATGCTCGAAATCGCCAAAATTCTCGAGGCCGCAGACAATGTCTCGTTCGAGGGCGTGCTTACCCACGCCGGCCAGTCATATCACTGCCACTCGGTCGACGAGATTATAGCCGTTGCCGACATTGAACGCGACACTGTGGTTGCCGCCGCCGCAAAACTCAAGGCCATCGGCATCGACTGCAGGACAATCAGTGGAGGCTCGACCCCGACGGCCATTCAGGCCCGGCATTTTGACGGCATGACGGAAATGCGGCCCGGCGTTTATGTCTTCTCCGACCTGATGCAGGCCGCACTGGGTTGGGGAGACCACAGCAATATTGCCGTCAGTGTGCTGGCCACGGTGATCGGTCACCGCCGGGACCTCGGGCAAATCCTGATCGATGCCGGTGGTCTGGCGCTGAGCAAGGATCGCGGGATGGATCACATTGACCCGACGGTTGGTATGGGCCTGATTTGCGACAAGCTCGGCCAACAAAAGGTCGATGGCTTATGCGTCGACGACACCCATCAGGAACACGGCATCCTGCGCATGAACAATGGCCAGCCGCCGCCATGGGATGATTTGCCGGTCGGCAGCAGGGTGCGCGTACTGCCCGTGCATGCTTGCATGACGGCGGCAGCCTTCGACCGTTATCGTGTTGTCGCCGATGGAGATGATGTCGTGATCGATGAATGGCACCGCGCAGTCGGCTGGTAAGCTAACGACCACTCGGGACCGACTAAATGGCAAGGTTCAGGCCATCGTCAACGACAATCGTTTCACCAGTCATGAATTCACCGGCCGAGGTCGCCAGAAGTAAAAGAGCACCATCGAGATGTTCCGGCACACCGACCCGGCGGCGCAGGAATGTATCGCTGAACTTCTTGCCGGCGTCGCTGGCGAAATAAGCCTGGTTCATCTCGGTTTCGATATATCCCGGCGCGATGGCGTTAACCCGGACGTTATATCTTGCCCACTCAAGCGCCAGCGATTTGGTCATTTGCGTCACGGCGATTTTCGACATGCTGTAGATCGACAATTGCCGGACTGCCCTGATTGCGGCGACCGACGCGATATTGACGATCGAGCCGCCGTGTCCGTGCTGGATCATGCGTTTGCCGACGGCTGTGGCGACAAAAAAGGCACCTTTGGTATTGGTATCAAAAAGGTTGTCGTAATCTTCTTCCGAGATATCGATGGCGTTCTTTTGCACAGCGATCCCGGCGTTGTTGATCAATACATTGATCGCGCCCAATTCGGTTTCAGCGGCGTCGACGGCGGCTTCGATACTGCTGACGTCCGATACGTCCATCGAAAACGCCATGGCACGTCCGTCAAAAGCCTCTATTTCCTCGACCAGGCTGGCCAGTTTGTCGCCACGGCGGGCACAAAGTGCAACGTGGGCACCGGCACGCGCCAGGGTCAGGGCAAAATGACGCCCCAAACCACTGGAGGCACCGGTAATAAGGGCTGTCTGGCCCTCCATTGCACTTAAATTCGCCATAATAAAGCTCCTGATTTTGTCGCGTAATATTGATTTGATGAGAGTTCGGCGCGATCTATACACCAACCGTTGCCTCAAATTAACATTTATTATGGCTGTTTGCTTGTCAGAGTGGGGTCGCGCCCATACATTACTCCCAGGTGGGGGCCTGCTGGTCCCTTTAATCCGTCTGATGGAATTTGTATGGCTGCTTTCAACGCCCGGGTCTTGCTAATTGACGTTAATTCTGCGCGCCCCTTGAATCTGGACGCGAAGATGCTGGCGCGTGGTTATCACATGATGCGGGCGACTGATGCGTCAGAAGCGATCGAGCTTGCCCGGAACGACCACCCGGATGTCGTCATTATCAATACGGCGACCAACGGCAATACCGTAGACCTTGACGAAACGCTGAACAGTGTACGCAAGGACCGGAACGTCCCCGTCATCATGATTGGTGACCGCGCCGAAAATGATCGAAATACCGCGGAAGCACATGAAGGCACGGCTGATTTTCTGCCGCCGGATTACCGTGATGTCGAATTGTTTGCCCGTTTGCGTTCCCTGATCCGCCTCAACACGATGCAGGAAGAGTTGGGCCGCCGCATTGATACGGCCGAGCTTTATGGCATCAAGGACACCGATCACATTTTGCCGACCGTCGACATCTCTGATTCCAAAATCATCGTCATTGGACCGGATGAGCAGGAAAATACCGGGATTGCCGAATCTATTGGCAGTGACAGAGCCGTACTGACGACAGTCGCGACGCACGACGCGATGACGCGCCTGACCCAAAACGATATCGACGCGCTTGTTGTGGTTTGCCACACGCCGTCCAACGAATACCTGCTATTTTGCGAGGACGTTCGCAACAATTCACGTTTCTACAACTTGCCCATTTTGCTGGTAACGGATGCTGACTGTTTTGAAAATCCGGATGCGCCCTATGAAATTGGTGTGACGGACGTCATTCATCGCCCGGTCGATGCAGAAGACATGTCCAATCGGGCCGATTCACTGGTCTCCCAGCAGCGTTACCGTTTTGCCATGCGCAAGGTTTATGCCGACGCCATGCGCCCGATGACGAGCGACGGGCTTACCGGTCTTTTCACGCACGGCTTTTTGCACGAAAGCCTCTCAAAGCAGATCGCCGAGGCTGAAACCTGGCACAAAAACCTCACTGTCGGATATTTCGACATCAAGAACCTCGCTCAGTTCAATGCTGATTATGGATACGTCGCCGGGGATCTGCTGATCCGGCAAATTTCGACGATGATTACCGGCTTGTTGCGGGGTGAGGATCTGTCAGCGCGCTATGGCGGTGACGAGTTTGTCGTTGTGCTGCCTGAAACGCCGACAGCCGTCGCCGAAATTGCCTTGCGCCGTATCGCCTCGGTCATTGGTACGACTGAATTCGCCACCGCTGACATGACGGAACCCGTGCCGGTTTATGTCCAGGTAGGTGTGGCCAGCAATGAAGATGGCGACAGCGCTGAAAGTTTGATCGGACGCGCCCGGGCTGATATGAACTAGCGCAAATCGCCGACCCTCTTGTCGGTGTGTTCCCCGTCACACAAGGTTGCGCCATGCATATCGAAATCATTTCCGACACCGTCTGTCCCTGGTGTTACATCGGCAAACGCCGGTTCGAGCGCGCGGCGGCTGAACGCCCTGACCTCAATATCACCCTGTCATGGCGGCCGTTTCAGCTTAACCCGCAGATGCCGCGAGCCGGCATGGACCTGCACCAGCATGTCACGGAAAAATTCGGTGGCGAGGAAGCGGCTCAGGAAGTTTACGAAAACATCCGCATCGTCGGAGAATCCGAGGACTTGCCGTTCGCCTTTGACCTTGTTGAGCGCATGCCCAACACTATCGACAGCCATCGATTGATCCGCTGGTCGACGTCTGGTGAATTGCAGGACGCCGTGGTTGAAAAGCTGTTCCAGCGCTATTTCTTTGAAGGCGCTGATATTGGTGACCCTGAAGTCCTGCTTGAAATTGCAGATGAGGTCGGTCTGGATACCGATGTTATTGCCGATTTGCTTGACGGCGATCAGGACCGTGATGTCATTGCCGAGGAAAACAAGGCCTATCAGGAAATGGGTGTGACCGGCGTGCCGTGTTTCATTGTCGATCGCAAATACGTCGTGATGGGCGCGCAGGAGCCGGAAACTTTCCTGCAGCTGTTCGAAAAAATCGAGGCCCAGGAAGACGAAGACGCCCACGACGAAGTCGAAGAAACCTGAACAGGATCAGGCGGCGTTGATCTCCGCCAGCCGCGTCAGCAGATGATTGACGCCTTTGACCCGCGTCTCATCCGTCACCCAGTCCCGCCGGTATACGAGCTTCTGATCGGGCCGAAGCTTGGCGGTACCCGCCTGCTTTGAAATGAATTCCACCAGTCCGGCAATATTGAGGACAGCATTTTCGCGGAACGTCACCGTGGCTCCCTTGGGGCCGGCATCAAGTTTTTCGACACCCGCCGGACGACAGAGCTGCTTGATCGTGACAATTGCCAGCAGATGATCGACTTCTTCCGGCAGCGGCCCGAAACGGTCGATCAATTCAGCGGCAAAGCCGTCGATTTCCGTCCGGCCTTCGAGCTTCGACAAACGCCGGTATAACCCCAGTCGCACGTCAAGATCAGTAACATAGTTTTCCGGGATCAGGACCGACGTGCCGATGTTGAGTTGCGGCGTCCAGACTTCAGGCTCAGCACTGTCATCACCACCGCCGCTGCGGGCGAGTGCCACAGCTTCTTCCAGCATTTGCTGGTAGAGCTCGACACCGACCTCGCGGATATGCCCGGACTGTTCCTTGCCGAGCAAATTGCCGGCACCGCGAATATCGAGATCATGACTGGCAAGGCTGAAGCCCGCCCCCAGTCCTTCAAGAGATTGCATGACCTTGAGCCGCTTCTCGGCGGCCTCGGTCGGAATGCGTTTGGGCGGCAGCGTGAAATAGGCATAGCCGCGTGACTTCGAACGCCCGACCCGTCCGCGCAACTGGTAGAGCTGCGACAGGCCAAACATATCGGCGCGATGAATGATCATGGTGTTGGCGGTCGGAATATCGAGGCCCGATTCAACAATGTTGGTCGAAATCAGCACATCAATCGCGCCGTCATAAAATGCGTTCATCACACGGTCGAGATCGCCCGGCGACATGCGTCCGTGGGCGACTGACGTTTTGACTTCGGGGATTTGTTCGCGGATGTAGCGCGCGACTTCATCGATGTCGGTGAGCCTGGGGCAGACATAAAACACCTGCCCGCCTCGATAATGCTCGCGCAGGATCGCTTCGCGAACAACCACCGGATCAAACGGCATGACAAAGGTTCGCACGGCCAGCCGGTCCACCGGCGGTGATGCGATCAGGCTTAGTTCCCGTACACCGGCAAATGCCATCTGCAAGGTGCGCGGAATTGGTGTCGCCGTCAGCGTCAGGACGTGCACATCCGAGCGCAGGTTCTTCAGGCGCTCCTTGTGCTTGACGCCGAAGTGCTGCTCCTCATCGACCAGCACGAGGCCGAGATTGCTGAACTCGATGGTCTTGGCCAGCAAGGCATGGGTGCCGATAACGATATCAACCTGCCCGGCCACCAGACCTGCCTTGGTCTCCGCCGCCTGTTTGGCCGTGACAAAGCGTGACAGTTGCCCGAGTTGAACCGGCCAGCCGGCAAAACGTTCCGTGAAGGTCTTGAAATGCTGTCGTACCAGCAGTGTCGTCGGCGCGATCAGGGCGACCTGGCGTCCCGACATCACGGCGACAAAGGCACTGCGCAGCGCGACTTCGGTTTTGCCGAAACCGACATCACCGCAAACCAAACGATCCATCGGCCGCCCGGAGGATAAATCGTCCATCACGTCCTCGATGGCGCGTTCCTGATCTTCGGTTTCGTGAAACGGAAAGCGGGCGCAGAATTCGTTATAGAGACCACCCGGCTTGATCATTTTTTCGCCCGAGCGCAAAGCGCGTTCGGCGGCGATCCTGATCAACTGATCCGCCATATCCTTGATGCGCTTTTTGGCTCTGGACTTGCGCGCTTGCCAGCCACTGCCACCGAGGCGGTCGAGCTGAACTTCGGTATCTTCCGAGCCATAGCGTGAAATCGCCTCGATATTCTCGACCGGCAGATAGAGCTTGTCGCCGTCGTGATAGATCAGCAACACGCAGTCGTGCTGTGCGCCGGTGACTTCAAGCGTCACCAGGTCCTCGAAACGGCCAATGCCGTGTTCGACGTGCACGACATAATCGCCAGGCGCCAGCGTCGTCGCTTCGGCGATGAAATTCTCACCACGGCGGGCGCGCTTGGGTGGCCGGATCAGCCGGTCTCCGAGAATGTCCTGCTCGCCGATGACCGCCAGTTCATCGGTTTCGAAGCCATGCTCGAGGCCGAGAATGGCCAGGGCAATCTGGTTTGCTGGCAGACTTTGCGCCGCGGCCCAGTCGTCGACCGGCGCAATGCCTTCGACACCGTGGTCTTTCAACACGCCACCCATGCGATCGCGTGAGCCCTCGGTATAGCCAGCAACGATAACCCGCAGATTTCGGCTTTGCAGGTCGGCAATGTGGTCCTTGACGGCATCGAAGATGTTTTTGTCGGGCTGGGCCCGTTCCGGCGCGAAATCCCGGCCCTGTCGCCCGCCGCCTTCGACAATTCTGGCCCCGCTGGCATCGCCGCCTTCCGGCACATTGAACGGCGAAAACGTCGCCACGGCCCGAGTGGCCAGGGCCGTATCCCATTCCGCCACCGTCAGATAAAGCTCGGAGGTCGGCAGCGCGCGATATACCGCGCCGCCGCTGAAGACCTCGCCGTCACCAGCCTTTTCGCCGATCTTGCGGGCCTCATAGTAGTCCGCAATGACATCAAGCCTGGCATCGCGCGCCTCGTCGTCATGATGATCGAGCGTTACCGCCATGCCATCGGTGTAATCAAACAGGGTTTCCAGCGTCTCGTGAAAAAGCGGCAGCCAGTGCTCCATGCCGATGTGTTTGCGCCCGGTAGAAACCGCCTCATACATCGGATCGTCGGCGCCGGCGGTGGCCCCGAAGCGCTGGCCGTAGCCACTGCGAAAGCGGCTTATCGCCTCCTCGTCGAGGAAGATTTCACTCACCGGTTCAAGAGCGATGGCCTGCTCCTTGCCGGTCGTGAGCTGGGAGAGCGGATCGAAGCGGCGGATTGAGTCCAGATTATCGCCAAAGAAGTCGAGCCGTAGCGGCATGTCATCGCCGGGTGGAAAAATATCAATAATACCGCCGCGCACAGCATACTCGCCAGGTTCGCGCACGGTGCTGGTACGGGCATAACCATCGCGCACGAGATAGCCGATCAGGCCATCAAGATCGACGCTGTCGCCCAGTTTCGCGTGGAAATTGGCCTGGCTGACGACATCACGCGAGGGCACACGTTGCAGCGCCGCGTTCACCGTCGTCAGGACGATAAACATCGGTGTACTGGCGGTTTCGCCTTGCGACAAGCGCCACAGCGCTTCCATGCGCTGGCTGGCGACAACCGGGTTGGGCGAGACGCGGTCGTAAGGCAGACAGTCCCAAGCCGGGAATTCGATGATTTCAACGTCTGGATCAAAAAATTCGATGGCGTCACGCACTTGCGCCATGCGCGTGTCATCGCGCGTGATATGCAGCACGCCACCCGGCCTAGCCGCTGCCGCCGCCAGCGCCATGGCATCAAGTCCTTCCGGTACGCCGCCAATGTTGTGACGTGCACCAGAAATCAGAACTTTATCCAGATTAATCAATATAGTTATCCGACTAACTTAAAGTCCATAAGTAGCTTAAGGACCGGCGTGTCATGGTCTGCGGGTGGCGCTTCGCGGCCCGTAATCCAGGCGTAGAGATTGGGATCGTTCTCTTCGAGCAACGCGTCATAAAGCGCCAGTTCATCGGCGGAAAAATCGTCGAGATGACGTTTTGCAAAACCGCCCAACAGCAAATCCATTTCCTTCAGTCCGCGATGACCACTGCGAAACAGCAGGCGTTTGCGGCAGGTCTCGATATCTTCGGTCATGGGCATCCTCTCCAACGCGAACAACCCGCCGGGCAAATCTCAACGACTTTCCGGGCGGGCTCAAACAACAGGCGTTGGGTATAACCTTCCCGACCAAGCCTGTCAGCCCTTCTTTGCTGCTGACAAATATTGGCGCAAGGCCGGGGCATAAGATATGGTCGCGAAATCATGCGGCCAGAAATCCTTTTTCCCCTCTTTGCCCCGGTTACCAAACTGGCAGGTGTCGGTCCACGTATTGGCAAACTGATTGAAAAAGCCGCCGGAGCCCACATCGTCGATCTGTTGTGGCACCTGCCCGCAGGCCTTGTTGACCGCAGGTTTTCACCCAAAATCGCCGAGGCACCGGATGGACTGATCGCGACCATCGAAGTGACCGTAGATCATCACGAAAAACCGCAAAACCGCCGCCAGCCCTACAAAGTCATCTGCTCCGATGATAGTGGCGAAATTACGCTGGTGTTTTTTCACGCTCACACCGATTACCTGCTCAAAACCCTGCCTGTCGGCGAAACCCGTGTCGTCAGTGGCAAAGTCGAGCATTTTCGCGACGGCGTGCAAATGCCGCATCCCGATCATATCGTGCCGCTGAAAGACGCTGATGAAATCAAGACCGTTGAACCGGTCTATCCTTTGACCGCGGGCCTGACGCTGAAAACCGTCGGCAAGGCGGTGCGTGGCGCGCTCGAACTGGCACCCGAAATGCCGGAGTGGATTGAACCCGGCTTTTTCGCCCAGCAGAAATGGCCCGCCTGGCAGCCCGCCCTTCTGGCCGCCCAGCGACCTTCCGATATGGCTGAACTTGAACCAATGACGCCGGCCCGCCAGCGTCTGGCTTACGACGAATTGCTGGCCAATCAACTGGCGCTGGCCTTGATCCGCCGCTCGATGGCCAAACGCCCGGGACGCGAGACACAGGGCGATGGCCGGTTGCGCAACCGAATTCTCGGCTCCCTGCCCTACAAATTGACCGGTGCGCAGACCCGCGTACTGGAAGAAATCAACGCCGATATGGCAGCGTCGCACCGCATGCTGCGTCTGCTGCAGGGTGACGTCGGCAGCGGCAAGACGATTGTCGCCCTGATGGCCCTGCTCAACGCCGTGGAGACCGGACGTCAGGGCGTCATGATGGCGCCGACCGAAATCCTTGCCCGCCAGCATCTCGACAGCCTCGAGCCGCTGATCAGTGCGGCGGGCGTGCGGGTTGCCTTGCTCACCGGGCGTGACAAGGGCAAACCGCGCGAAGCCAAACTCTCGGCCCTCGCCGCCGGCGAAATCGATATTTTGCTGGGTACGCATGCGGTTTTCCAGGATGGTGTCGATTTCAAGGACCTCGCCGTCGCTGTCATCGATGAACAGCACCGCTTCGGCGTTCATCAACGACTGGCATTGACCGCCAAGGCGTCCGAGGCCGCGCCTGACTTGCTGGTGATGACGGCGACACCGATCCCGCGCACGCTGACACTGACGGTTTATGGCGACATGGAAGTCTCCCGCATCGATGAGAAGCCGCCGGGCCGCGCGCCCATCGACACCCGGGCATTGCCGATCGAGCGCTTGCCGGAAGTGGTTGAGGGCGTCAAACGGGCTATCGCCGATGATGCCCGTGTTTTCTGGGTTTGTCCGCTGGTCGAGGAATCAGACGTGATCGACCTCGCCGCCGCCGAGGATCGCCATGTCCATTTGCGCAGCGTGTTTGGCGAACGCGTCGGCCTGATCCACGGGCGTATGAAGGGCCCGGAGAAAGACGCCGCCATGCTCGCCTTTGTCGAGGGCCGGACCGATGTGCTGGTGGCAACCACAGTGATCGAAGTCGGCGTCGACGTGCCCGAAGCCACGGTGATGGTCATCGAACACGCCGAACGCTTTGGTTTGGCACAACTCCATCAGCTGCGCGGCCGCATTGGCCGCGGCAGCCGCGCCGGAACCTGCTTGCTGCTGTATCAGCCGCCTCTGGGGGCCACCGCCAAAACCCGGATCGAGACCATGCGCGAGACCGAGGACGGTTTTGTCATCGCCGAGCAAGACCTGAAATTACGCGGGGCCGGCGAAATGCTGGGCACAATGCAAAGCGGCTTTCCCGAATTTCGCCTCGCTGATCTGGCCGTTCATACCGACTTGCTCGCCACCGCCCGTGACGACGTCAAGCTGGTGCTGAACAACGAACCCGATCTCGACGGCAAACGCGGGCCCGCTTTACGCGTACTGCTGTATTTGTTCGAACGCGACGCCGCTGTCGCCTTCCTTCGGTCAGGATGAAAGCATGAATGACGTCAAAATCGGGATCGAGCGGCCCGATCAGCCGGAAGTCGTGGCATTGCTGGCCGCAAGTGACCGCTATACGGCGGCGCTCTATCCGGCGGAGAGCAATCATATGCTCGATGTCGCTGACTTGCTGCTGCCAGAGGTAACCTTTGTTGTCGCCCGGCTAGCTGGCAAGGCGCTGGGCTGTGCCAGTCTGGTTAACAAGTCCGGGCAATACGCCGAGATCAAACGTATGTATGTCGATGAAGCAGCCAGAGGCAGCGGCCTTGGCAAAGCATTGATGGCCGCCCTGAATGAACAGGCGGCGGCATCAGGCGTCGCGTACCTCAGGCTGGAAACCGGCATCCATCAGCCCGAAGCCATCGCGCTTTATCATCGCGACGGTTTCACCGATATTAGGCCGTTCGGCGATTACGAACCGGATCCCTTGAGTATCTTCATGGAGAAGCGGCTCTAGTTCCGATCAATACGGGCGATGAGCGGCAAGGCATATTGGTCTTCCGTGCGTCGGTCGGGCGGCACAATGATGCCGGTTGATATGACGTATTTAATGCCTTCCTCGACCGTCATGCTCAGTGGGCGCAAATCCTTGCGCGGTACGAAAAGCAGAAATCCGGATGTCGGGTTTGGCGTCGTCGGAACGTAGATATTGACCATGTCGTCTTCGGTGATGTTTTGAACTTCGCCCTTTGTCTGACTGGTGACAAAAGCGATGGTCCAGAGATCCCGCCGGGGATATTCCACTAAAACAACTTCGCTGAACGAATCGGATGACTGGGCCAATACGGTTTCAAAGATTTGCTTCAGGGCGCTGTAAATCGTGCGCACCACCGGCATTCGTTCAACCAGGCGTTCACCGATGCGCATCAGCGAGCGGCCAAAGAAGCTGGCTGTCAGGGCTCCGATCAATGTCAGGACAACAAAGCCAACGACAAGGCCCAGGCCCGGCAAGGCAAAGGGAATGTAAGTCTCGGGATTATAGGCCGGTGGAAACAGCGGCCTGATACTTTCATCGACCCAGGTGATGAACTGCCAGGCGATATAGACGGTGATACCAATGGGTGCAGTGACGATGATACCGGTCAGAAAATAAGTCCGGACGCGGGCGAGCAAGCCAACTCGAACCGGCACAATCAATTGCGGTATCTCGCCTCCATCACCATGTTCGGACACGTGGTCTTTGTGGTCTGACATATACCCGGCTTGCCCTCTGAAATGCTGATCCCGGCCCCTTTGTACCGCTGAACAGCAGCGCTGGGAGTGTCGCGTTTTCCTTGGCCACTGTAAAGAGTTGTGGCGGCATATCGTCGTATGACATAAAATCAGTCATGGACCGAATCCTACGTAAAGTTGTACAGATCGCGCTGACAGGGCTGGCTTTAAGCGTTATGCCGACGCTGAGCCATGCCGGTTATTCGGAAGGCGTTGAGGCCTATGAATCCGGTCGGTTTGATTCAGCGGTTTCTGAATTCCAGAGCCTCGTCGAAAAAGGTCATGCCGGCGCAGAATTCATGACCGGTGTGATGTATTTTCAGGGCCGGGGATTTGTTCAGAACCGCAAACTGGCAGCAATCTGGTTCCACAAGGCCGCGATCAAGGGACATGCCGGGGCGCAACTGGCATTTGGCTCAGTCCATATTCGCGGCGTCGGCGTCTATCAGGATTTGATCCAGGCCTATAAATGGCTGACGCTGGCCGCCGACAGCAAAGTGCCGGGGTTGCAACAACAGGCGACCATGCTGCGCGGCGATGCTGAAAAGCTGATGTCACCGGAGGATATCGGTAACGCCCTTTCCGCTGCCCGCGGTTTCTCGCCAGTCAAGGCAGGTCTTGTCACTGGCGACTGATAATACCCGTTCAGTTATTTCGAAATAATTCGGCATGTGCCGAAATACCATGCGCATCCCAGATCGTCAGGGTTTGTCCGCGATAAGGTTGGCTGAATAACGGCTTAACGCCATCTGGCAAGCCATCGCGCAAGGTCAGGATCATCCGTCCGCCGGGGTTTTTGGCCATCCAGGCGTTCAACTCCCCCCAGGCGACTTTTTCAACAGGTTGCACTAACCGCCCAAGGAAATGGAACTGGCTGTGATATTCACCCCTGATGGCGACAGGATGCCCGGCGGCCTGTTGTTCCGCAATATAGCGCGAGGGGATGCGAATATCGTAGGCCGGGGCCGCGACCGGCATAATGAACATATGAATGAAAAAAATCGTCACTGGACCGGCCAGTGCCAGACCTGAAATGCGGTGCATCAACCCGGCGGGCCGCCAGAATATCAAGATCAAACCTGCGGCAGATAAACAAATACCTGTAAGGGGTGAAACGTCATTTGCCCAGGCAGGTATCCGGGCGACCGGGATCAAGTCGAGGATGACGCCGGCCAGTCCACCACCCAGCAAAATCAGTGCGATGCCAGGCAGAAATCCGTCGCCCCGACGCAATTCACCTGCCTTGCTCAGGCGGCGCGCCGCCAACAGAGCCAGCGCCGGAAAGAGCGGTAGCATGTAATGCGGTTGTTTGCCGCTGACAAAACAGAATGCGACAAACGCCGGCACAAACCAGACCAGCGCCAGCCGAAGTTGCCAGTCTTGCCGCGTGGGCAGACCGACCCGCCCTCGCCACAAAGCCGGCAAAAGACTCCACGGATACAACAGCAACGGCATCAGTGGCAGGTACCACCACCACGGCCGGCCGTGAGCGAAGGAGTTTTCGACCCGGCCCGCTGTTTGTCCCCAGAAGATCGCCTGCGTATACGCCTCGCCGCCTGCCGCTGCAGCGGGCAAGGCCCAGGCCAGGCCAATCGCCGCACCAAATCCGATGGCGGCCAAAACCCCGAGATACCAGCGCCCGGGACTGAGCCTGCAATCCGATGGCAGCCACCACGGCGCCAGCAACGCGGTCGGCAGCGTGTACAGCAAAATAACCGGTCCCTTGGCCAGAATACCGAGGCCAATCGCTAATCCAAGCAGCGCAAATCCACCGACCGCGCGCCCCTGAACCGCCATGACCAGGCCCAGAATGCCGAGGGTTGCCAGCAAAACGTTCCACATGTCAAACATCGTCACGGTCGTAAACAGCGACCAGAACAGTCCGCCCAACAGCAACCACGGTACGATGGCAGCGATTTCAGGAATGTCCGGCCAGAGCCGTCGCGCAAGCGACCGGGAGGCAAACAACGCCGCCAGACCTGCGAGGGGCGAGACCAGCCGGGGCCACCACTCATTGACGCCGAAGACGCCCCAGCCGGCGTGGATGGCCCAGAACATCAACGGCGGCTTATGCGAATAAGTTTCACCATTGAGATGGGGCACGAGGAAATCACCACGCGTCCACATTTCCCAGGCTGCCGCCACATACCGGGTTTCATCAATGGGCAACAATGGCCGGGTTATCAACGCGGTCGCAAGCAATGCCGCCCAGGTCAGGACCCAGCCGAGCGACGATGAAGTCAGCGCCCGGATCATGCTGCCTGGTCGGGTGAAACGGCGGGATCGTCATCCGTGACCACGACTTCACGGCCATAGCGCCGGTAGAGAAAGATGCCGACGCCTGCGGATACGGCGAACAGTGCGATACTGACCGTTATCTGCACTTCCGAGGCAACGCTCGTGCCGCTACCGACGAGCGCAAATATCAGGGTTTGGGGGATAAACCCGAGACCTGATCCGGCAAAAAACCGCCACGCGCTGATGCTGGAGACACCTGCCGCCAGGCTGGTGAGGAAGTTGCTGCCGACTGGCAAAAGTCGAATAACCAGAGCCATGGTAAACGGCGCGCGACTGAGAAAGGCGTCAATTTTTCGAATACGGCGAGGTGCGCGGGCCAAAACCGCCGCCTGGCCCAGCACTCTGGCGTAGGTAAATGTCGACATGCAACCGAACAAGGTTGTCATCAGCGCGAGCATGGTGCCCTCGGTGACGCCAAAGGCATATCCCGCCATAAAACTGACAAGCTGGCGCGGCAAGGCGACGGCAGTAAACAACGTGCCGGCTGCAACAAATATGATGTGGCCTGTCAGGCCCTGACCCCGGACGTTGGCATCAATCCACTCCTCGTTAAAACCGGTGGCAACACCACTCCGATTGACCACATATCCGATAAAAACCAGTGAAAGTAAAAATATAACGCCCCGTATTAACGCCTTGATATCACGCTTGTTTTTTAACTCAAAAATCACGGCTTACCTCGTCGGCGCTAACGATTTTTGCCCGCCGCTTGAGCCACATAACGCCAATAATATCAACGATCCCGACCCACAGCCGGTTCCACACCCCGTAATGAGAAACACCGCCGCCGCGTTCCCGGTGATTGACCGGTACTGAAGCGATTTCGGCCCCGCGTAACCGGAAAAGCGCCGGCATAAAGCGATGGAAATGATCAAAGTGCGGCATCGAGAGAAAGATTTGCGCGTCAAATAACTTAAGGCCACAGCCGGTATCCGGTGTGTTGTCGCCCAGCATATTGCTGCGAACGGCATTGGCGATACGCGACGACCAGCGCCGAAGGGCCGTATCGCGGCGTTTATGTCGATGGCCGCAGATCATGCCGAGATCAGGCCGATCCTTGTGCATGGCGAGCAGAGCCGGAATATCCGCGGGGTCATTTTGCCCGTCACCATCCAGTGTGGCCACCCACGGCGCGCCCGCAGCCCGGACACCCGTCAATATTGCCGTGCTTTGGCCGGCATTCTTTCGGTGGTGCATCACGCGCAGCCAGGGCCGCAATTTCATTGCAACTTCGAGAACATCGCGCGTGTCATCACTGCTGTAATCATCGACGACGATCAGTTCAAACTCAACCGTTCCGACAAGGGCGGCGCCGACTTCAGCGATCAAGGCATCAATGTTGGCGGATTCGTTGTGGACCGGGATCACCACGGCCAAAGCCGGCGTGGTGCGGCCTGATTGCCCGGCGTCGGCACTTGGTTCGCTGATATTCATGACGTCGGGTATCCGTGGAGTGGCGCAACAGGAAATTCGTGCCGCCTTTATACGCCACCCTCAAGTCAGCATACAATATGTTAAGGATCAGCCTTCAAGAGGCGTTGACCATGTCTCGCAGACGCTGACGATCCATGATGTGCAAGGTCCTGCTACGCCGTTTGGCGATTTCTGACTTGAGCAACTGGCCGATGGCCCGGGCAACTGTCTCTGGCGTCGTGCCGGCCCAGACGGCGATCTCCATATGATGGGGCATGGCGGTAATCATCCAGTTGCCATTGCCACTGGGATCCGGCTCTGCCATCTGCAGGATTTCGGCGTAAACCCGTTGAATGCTGGTCATCGAACTCAAACCAACGACGCGTGAGTTCAAACCGCGAATGGTTTTGACAAAATGGCTCATCATGCGGTGTGACATTTCAGAGTGTTTGGTCAGGAATTCAGAAAATTCACTGTCCGACACGTAAGCCAGAACTGACTCCTCGATGGCAAAGACCGTCGCAGAACGCTCACCGTGGTCAATCGCCGACAATTCGCCAAATACTTCGCCAGCAGTGATGTCGGAAAAAGCGACTTCCTGTCCGGACTGGGCATGATCCAATACGCGTACGGAGCCCGATACGATGAAATAGACGTCCGTTGCCGTATCTTCACGGTCAAATATCTGGGAACCTTCAGGCGCGCGGACCCAATGACAAACAGACTCCAGCGCCTGTACGACGTCGGCCGACACATCCTGTAAAAGAAAATTATTGGCTAACGATCCAGCTTCGACGGGTTCCAGTCCCCCCGGTCCCGCGTTGACAATATCTTGCATACCCATCCCCCGAACTACTACAGCAACTGATACCCCTACCAGCGCCAGTCGCCAATACCCTGCAAGCTTCGCACTAACCGGTGCCAAGTGCCAAATTATATTTTATTGTGATCTGAACTAAAATTATTAATCCACGGTTGAATACAGTGGCAAATATCAGACAGCGCGACGTCGGGCCGGCCTTTGGTCGGCAGCCCTTTGGCCGATTGAATCCATTTCTTCTCGCAAGAGTGTGACCTCGCCACTCAAACCGGCAAGTTTGGGTCCGATATTCAGATCTTCATTGGTTTCAATCAAATTATCGACGGTTCTTTCCATCTCGTGAATGCGCTTCGTCACATCACGAGTAGCTCGAACAATATCCGAGACCGTGCCTTTCAGGCTTCGAATATGGGCGTCATAGAACTGTTGTTGCTGGAATTCAGCACGCTTGCTTGCATCACCGGCAAACCATAGCGCACCAAACGCTACAATAAGGGCAAAAAAAGCGACAATCAGTTCCAACATTTTTAGCGCTACCCGCCATTTTGCGCCGAACTTCAACGCACGCCAATAAACAACAATTCAGCACTGTTATGTCGCTGAACAATCGGCAGGTCAATCGATTACGGGTTTCAGGCAGGTAACACTTGTCAGTGAATGTATCTTTGCCGTAACAAGGTTAAATTAACTTAATAAATTCAGATATTTAACTAAAAATATTCAAGCCGAAAAAATGCCGGTTCAGCCCTTGGTTATGGCCGCCAAAGCGGCACCAATTTTCTCGACGGCTGCGGCGACTTTATTCAGTTTTTCTTCCAGTGCCTGAACACGCCCACCGTCATCGCCGCCGCCTTCGCCGCCACCGCCGCCGGATTTCTTTAACGCCTCAACGTCACCGACAAGGGATTGAACCGTTTTGGAGGTTTCCTTGACTGTCGCACGCAGTCCCTTGACGTGAGCATCATAAAACTGATGTTGCTGAAATTCCGATTTTTTGGAAGCTTCGCCGGCATACCAGAGGGCACCGAGCGCAACCAGAAGTGCGAACCCGCCCAAACCAAGAGCCATTCCGATCATTTAACGAATTCCCCAAATTCAATATTAATCCGGGATAATCATTCCCGGGAACCGGAACTACCTTTACCGACCACACTGATTGCGTCAATGGCGGAAAGTCTTCATATCCTCCATTAATTGCGGTCTACCGGAAATTTCAGCGCGACAAACGAGTTCAGGGCAAGCGTCAGGACGACAATCGAACCACCTATAAGTGTTGCATTGCTGACGTGTTCTCCAATGACCAGCCAGACCCACAAGGGACCAAGGACTGTTTCAAGCAAAAGAAGCAGTCCGACTTCAGGTGCCGGGATCAAACGCGGGCCGATGGTAATGAGGCCAAATGACAGCGGGAGCAAGACCAATCCCATCAGGATCAAAAGCCAGATCTGGTCGCGCGGCACAGACGTTGGAGTCGCCCAGCCAAAGGCGGCCACAAGAACCGCTGCCATGACAGCGCCAATTGCCATTGCCGGCACCATATTGGTTTCCCGGCCTATTCGCACCAGGACGAAATTGGTAGCCATAAACAATGCCGTCAGAAGTGCGGCGGCGTTACCGATCAGTCCGCCGCCGCTCAAATCTTCCGCGAGGACAAAAGCAACGCCGGCGAACGTCGCCAATACGGCAACAAGTGTGCGCGCGACAACGCGTTCCTTGAGAAATATTCGGCTCAACACAACTGCGATCATTGGCGTGGAGGCAATAATCACCAGCGTGTTGGCCACAGTCGTGTGTTCGACAGCGACGACAAAACAGATTGCGCTAAGGCAAAACGCCAGCCCGACACCGATGCCAATCCAGCCGACCCTGGTGAATGATTTGAGCGTCTGGCGCTTTTCGGTGAATGCGATGAATACTGTCAATCCGATGGCCATGAGGACGCCGCGCCAGAAAATCATCGTCCATTGATCAATTTCGACCAGACGAATGAGCAAGGTATCGGGCGTCAGAAACAAAACCCCTAAAGTCGTAAGCAAAAACCCTTTGGCATGATTATCGGACAACGATCACCTCGGTGTTTCAAATTGGAACAAAACGGAGCATTTATTCTCAAATTGGATCAGCACCATTTCGGCCCAGGCCGACAACAGTCTGATATTTAAAGATATTCTGAAAAATTTGTCCGAAACCAAATTGGCTCGGTAATTGCAAAATAAATGAGAATTGTCGCTATATCTTGTTTTTTGGTCTCCGTATCAGAGCCCATGTTGGATTGATAGCACATTACTGTTTTGATTACGCGCCTGTTGTTGACGGTGCGACGTTTGGCCCTGATTTACGGATTTAGTGATGAAAAAGTTTTTGTTTTTACCTTTTTTTCTTCTGACATTTAGTTCCTCTGTCGCTCTCGCCGATTTTGGTGAAGGCATGTCGGCCTATCAGCGCGGAGATTATGCCGGGGCATTTGCCGCCTGGTTGCCACTGGCTGAAAAAGGGGACGTAAGATCCCAGAACAATATCGGTATTCTTTATCGCCGCGGCATGGGCGTCCTGAAAAGCGAAACGAAAGCTTTCGAATGGTATGAACGCGCAGCCATCCAGGGATTGCCAAAAAGTCAGTACAATTTGTCGCTGCTCTACAAACGTGGACGCGGCGTAAAACGAGATGGCAAACTGGCACTCAAATGGCTCGAGCAGGCAGCGATGAACGGCTATCCGCGGGCTCTTCTCGATTTGGGCAAGCGATATGAAAAAGGTGTTGGCGTCAAGAAAGACCCCGTCAAGGCCCTGATGTGGATATCTCTCAGCGTCAAAAAAGCCCGGGGTAAAACGCTACACCATGCCGCCAAAGCCCGGGAGCGCCTGATCGGCAAATTGAACGAGCGACAGATCTCGGAAGCCAGGCGCATGCAGTCTCTGGTGAAACTCGGATCCTGAAGGCTTAATTTCCGCCCTTTTCGGCGGGAACCGCTACAAAATCGAGGCCGACCGACGCTTCTTCGAGCATTTCTGCAGTGAGGCGGAAATCCTCGCCCCAGCGTTCCTCAAATCCCGGATCATCCCGGCATGCCGCGTCAATGACGACGCGCGTAATGCCGACCTGGACGATAGCTCGCGTGCAATCGGGACAGGGAGTGTGCGTGACGTAAATCGTACAGTCTTTTAGCGCCAAACCCATCCGGGCCGCGTTATAGATCGCATTGCGTTCGGCATGCTCGGTCCATTTATATTTGCCGGGACGGGTATGACGTTCTTCTGCCTCGTCATCAATTGCCCTCGGGAATCCGTTGTAGCCATAGGGACCGGGCGAGCGGTCGGCCTGAACAATCACCGCGCCCACCTGGGTTGAGCGGTCCTTGGACCAGGCCGCGACTTCGTGCGCCAGTCGCAGAAAACGGCCATCCCATTTCGTCTGTGAACTCGTAGCATCAGTCATACTTCAGGATACCTTAATGACGATTTTACCAAAATGCCCGGCCGCTTCCATGTGATGGTAGGCCGCTCGGGCGTCTCCAAACTCGAACGTCTTGTCGATGACCGGCCGAAGTTGATGAGCAGAGATCGCCGCGTTCATACGCTCGAACATGACCCGGTTGCCGACATATATTCCCTGCAAGCGAATTGATTTACGCATGACGTGAACCGGGTTGATCTCGCCCATTGTCAGAACGCCGATCAGGGAGACAGTGCCACCAAACTTCACGGCATCGACTGATTTCTGCAGTGTACCGGCACCTCCGACCTCAACGACACGGTCGACGCCCTGCCCGTCCGTCATCTCCATCACGGCCTTTTCCCAGTCCGGCGTTTCGCGGTAATTGATGGTCTGCCAGGCACCCATTTTCCTGGCACGAGCCAGTTTTTCGTCACTGGATGAGGTAATAATCACTCGGGCGCCCTGCATCACAGCCAGTTGCAGTGCGAAGATCGACACACCACCCGTCCCCAGCAGCAAAACGGTTTCACCGGCACACATGCCAAGTTCGACCAGGGCGTGCCAAGCGGTTACCGCCGCACAAGGCAGCGTCGAGGCTTCTTCCCACGTCAGATGATCCGGCACGGCGACCAGGCCTGCCTGATCCAGCGCGACATAATCCGACAGAACACCATCCAGCGCCCCACCGAGCGCACTGGCCATCGAGTCGGCCGAAATCGGCCCGCCAATCCAGCGCTGCATGAAAATCCCGGCAACACGGTCGCCGGCCTTGAAACGCGTCACCCCGGCACCGACCTCGATAACCTCGCCGGCACCATCTGAGTTAGGGACACGCGGATACGGGATGCCGCGAGGCCCCGGGTCTTTGACCGTCATCAAATCGCGATAGTTGATGCACGACGCCTTGATATTGACCAGCACCTGACCGGGCCCAGGTGACGTGGTTTCGCTCTCCGACAACGCCAGCGCATCAATGCCATCCGGCGAAACGATTTCGTATCTTTTCATGGTCGTCCCTTGTTATTTGTGGCCAAGAATTGTGACACCTTGCCAGGCTTCCTGCGGCGGGCGTTCAATCAATCCACGGCAGCGTTCAACATACATCACCGCTGCCTTGTCGTCAGGTGCCAACGCTGCGCAGGCTTCGAACCGTTTACACGCCGCTGTAAAATCACCTTCTCGATATTGCGTCAGCCCCATCTCGAACTGGGCCCTGGTCTCCTGTTTCTGTTGTTTGACGTCGGGAGCGTCGCTGTCCATCAGTTCATAAATTGTCGTCACGGTCTCACGGCCGATAACCACAACTTTATCCAGTTCACGAAAGTCAAAGGCTTCCGGATTGGCGAGTTTCGTCATCGTCTGTTCGTTGAACACAACCGCTGAGCCGAAAACCTTGGTCAGCCCTTCCATGCGTGCCGACAAATTCGCCGTATCGCCGACGACATTTGATTCAAGACGCTGGCCGCCGCCGATGGCCCCCAGCAACAAGGGACCGCTGCTGATCCCCAGACCGAATCGTATTTCAGGCTCATTGCGGCTCTTGCGACGCACGTTCAGGGCGTTGGTCTCCTTGATCATGGCGATAGCACAGCGTAGCGCTGTGTCGGCCTCGCCCGGAAACAGCGCCATGATCGCATCGCCCTGGTACTGATTGACAAATCCGTTTTCGGCTTCGATAGCGGGCTCTACCGCGGCCAAAAACTCGTTGAGCATGGCAAAGGCGCCCGACGGGCCAAGTTGTTCGGACAACGTCGTAAACCCGCGAATGTCGGCGAACAACACATTCATATCCAGCGCCGTCGCATCGCCTGCGCCAATTTCCTCGATGCTTTCCCGGTTCAGAAGTTCGAGAAACTGGAAAGGTACAAAGCGGCTGTAGGAACCGGTGAGCCCGACCAGTTTTTCGTTGTGACTCTGGATCTCTTCATTAAGTTCCCGATTGGTCCACAAGGCGCTGGCCTGACGTACGATAACGGTAAAGGCCGAGCGATGTTCATCCGTGATCGGGTCAAAAAAATCAGCACTTTCTTTGGTGATACCGGCAAGTATCATGCCGTTGAAAGTACCGGCCCGATCCTGCATCGGGCAAACAATGGCCTGTGCCAGGTTGAGTTCGGGCCAGTTGTCGATCAGCGGATCACTTTCCGTGCAAATCGAAGTGTGCAGCATATCAATCCAGTCGCCTGAAAAAGGCAGCACAGCAGGTGGATCCTCAAAGCCGAATTCCTCTGCAGCGACAAGTTTGTCGCCGCCCCCTGTCGATTTCAGGAGAAGTGCGACTTCAAACTCGAAGGCTTCAATGATGGCTTCCAGAGTCAGGGTGTGAAAGTCACTGATGGTTTTGACGTCGAGCGCATTGGCGATATAGGCCTGAATGGCCTTGAAGCGCATCAGTTCACGATCGACCTGATCCTTTGTCTGATTAAGGTCCTGCTGGACAACGAGTTGATGTCCGGTCTCCGCTTCGAGACGTTCGACAACAGCCAGCAATTCTTCGTACGACCTTTCCCGACCGGCGTCAGACATGCGATGGACCGTTACTCATAAAAAGACGCAATCAGGCACCTTCCCTGTGAACCAGCGTAAAGAGTGACGTCGTGTAACTGTGGAAATGGTTCTTGCCATTGATTGGCGCGTATTCGCTGTAGCCATATACGCCGAGCCAGGGGACGATTTCCTCGCCGCACAAGGGATATTGCATCTTGGCGATAATTTCGTCCTTGAGAACCCGATTGAACATCAATCGACCGCGCGCCATGCAATCAGCCTGGAAGACCGCAACAGGCTTTCGCCCCTTCATTTCCTTGTCCATGCGGCCCATCATGCGGTCAACGCCTTCAAAAATCAGTTGTTCGTCACGTTGCATGAGAACGACCTCGGTCCCTTCGTCACAGCGAACAGGCCAGAAGAAAGACTGGTTGTCTTCACTGATGGTCAGGGGCACGCGCAAGATTTGCGGATTGTCGTACGCTTCCTGGTCTTCCGGCGAAAGGTTCACACCGAGACCGACAATCGCCATGGTTTCGTCGGGTCTTGTCTCTGGCGGCAGGCCCACCTTTGACATCAGGTTTGGCCAGGCCGGCTGGCCATCCAGTTCCTCGATGCGATTGCCGTCCGATTTGGTGACGGTAAATTTCATGCCTTCGAGCGGGATCGAGCCGTGATGGACACCGAGGACCAGTTCGAGAGATGGATCGGCAAGGCCGACAAGTACAATGCCATTTTCCATTACACTGTCATCGTGAAACTGGAATGTTTTCAACGCCTTGCCATTATCGGCGGAGGTCGCGCCAAAAATCGGCACGTCAGGCCCGAATACACTTTCGATGCCGGCGATGACGTCATCACCACACAGATCGAGCCCTGACGTCAGAATGTAGATCAGCGAGATATCTGGCTGGGCGTCTTTAAGCTGTTGCGCAACGGATGCACCTGTTTCCCGCGAATTCTGGCTGTTGAGACCTTCGGAAGACGCGACAGCAAATTCGTCTCCTTTCATCGCCATCAGGGCCATTGAGCGCATGTTCTCGCTGACACCTTCACGGCCAATGACACCGCTGCCCGTGCAGCCGATCACTTGAGCATTGGGACAGGCCTGCCTGGCAGCCGAGATCGCCTGACCATAATTATGGCCCACGGTAGAATGGAGGACGAGCAAACTGCAATCGGCACCACCTCCTTCGCCCAGCGCGATTTCGACGCATTCCTGCGCGGCCTGTTTGCTGTTAACACCAGTACTGAATCCGGATGAAAATTGAAGCATCGCCCCCTCCATAAATGGCCATCGCAATACCACCTGCAAATCGGCGGACAGTTTACTCTCCTGCGTCAAATATACCAGTCATGCTCTGCTGTGACATTAAACGACGCAGGCAAAAGAACTGGCGGTTACCGGACAGGAACATCATCGCGTTCACATGAATTAATCAGTCAACCAACGAAATCACCAACTATGCATTCCAGGTATTTGCTATACTCAGCCATTCCATATTTATGAATATTACAAATATTTGTTTGCTGATTTTTCTCTGGATTTATCGAATTTGTACAATTATTTGCTTTGGACTTCAGAGCCACAAATCTGAACTGGAATTAATTTTTTTGAATAAGCAACCTTGCACCGTGATTGGTGAGCTTTGGCGAATGTTGCGCGTCCGACATCCGCGCACAAAATATCTGCATGGTCTGATTACCGCCCTGATGGTCATGTTGGCGATGCAGACAAATGCCCTGGCCGACGACAAAGACAGCAGGAATGAGCGCGCCACTCTTAGCGTATCCGAAAGTCAGTGGCTGGCCGAACATCCCCAAATCCGTCTCGGTGTCGATCCTGAATGGCGGCCATTCGAATATTTTGACAAACAGGGAATGTATGCCGGTATGGGGGCTGACTATCTCGCGATTGTCAGTCGGGCGCTAGACCTCACGTTGGCGCCACAACCCGGCAGGAACTGGCCGCAGGTACTCGACGCCATCAAAGCCCATGAACTGGATGTTATCCCCCTGATTGCACCGACCAGCGAAAGATCGAACTATCTCAATTTTACCCGGCCCTATCTGTCGACGCCGATGGTGATTTTTGTTGAACAGGGCAAACCCTTTATTAGTGGCCTTGAAAATCTTCGGGGCGCGAAAGTGGGCGTCGTCAAGGGCTACGTCACGGAAGCCATCTTAAGGAAAAACCACCAGGATCTTGCGCTCCACCCGGTCGCCACGGTTGAGGAAGGCATGAAAGCTATTGCCGCCGGTGATCTTGATGCCTTTGTCGGGTATCTGGCGACCGGCAGTCACACAATTGGCCGGCTCAATCTGCTCAACGTCAAGGTCGCGGCCCAGACACCGTATGTCTTGGCCCTGTCGATGGCCGTGCGCAAGGACTGGCCCCAACTGATTCCCATTCTCGAAAAAGCACTGGATAAGATAACACCTCAGGCTGAGAGCCATATCCGGGCGCGCTGGTCATCGGTGCGATTTGACCACGGTGTCGATGTCACCGGCGTATTGGTCATTGCCTTGCCTGCTGCCGGCGTTTTGTTGCTGATTATCGCAGCGGTCATATTTGCCAATCGGCGTTTGCGCCGTGAAATCACCGATCGGATTGCTGCCGAGGAAGCCATGCATCTGGCAAAAGACGAAGCTGAATATGCCAACCAGGCAAAGTCGGATTTCCTGTCGTCAATCAGCCACGAATTTCGCACGCCGCTGAATTCGATCATGGGATTTTCACAGCTTCTGCAGAGCGACCGGAAATCACCTCTCGATGCCACGCAGGCCGAGGCCGTGGGACACATTTTCAGCGCCGGAAAACACCTGCATGATCTCATCAGTGAATTGCTCGACCTGACCAGAATTCAGTCGCGCCAGCTTGAAATTGATTTCGCCAGCGTCGAGGTCACCGGTTTGATCCGGGGGTGCATTGACATGATACAGCCTCTGACGGCCAGCAATAAACTTGAGATTATTTTCGAGCGGGACGCCGATAACATGGCTGACAATATGAACGTGAGGGCCGATCCCATGCGCCTCAAACAGGTCATGCTCAATCTTTTGAGCAATGCCATCAAGTATAATCGGCCGGGCGGCAAAGTGTTCGTGACAATTGAAACGCCGGGTATTGAACGGTGTCGAATTCTGGTGCGCGATACCGGCGACGGAGTCTCACCTGACAAGAAAAATCACGTCTTTGTACCGTTTGAGCGACTTGGGGCTGACAAAAAATCAATCGATGGCACAGGTATCGGATTGTCAGTGAGCCGCAATCTGATTGAAATGATGGATGGTCAACTGGACTTCGAAAGCGAAGAAGGCATCGGCAGTACTTTCTGGATCGACCTTTCCTTAATGCCTGCAGAAAGCGATAGTGGCGAAGTGGTCGAAACCAAGAAGGCCAGCTGAAACGTCAACCGTCCATTCGTTACAGGCATTGAATTCATGAAAAATCAATCTGGTGGCAAGGCAGGCGTTGTCGCGCCGGTTATTGATCGAAATCGATGTGAGGGGAAATCCGATTGTCTACGGGTCTGCCCTTACAACGTTTTTGAAATCGGCAAGATCGGCGACGCGGAAAAATCGACGTTGTCTTTCCGGGGGCGATTAAAGGCCTGGGGCCACGGCGGCAAACAAGCCTTTGTCGTCAAACCCGATGAATGCCACGCCTGCCGGCTTTGTATCGACGCCTGCCCCGAAAAAGCGATCAAACTAGCGCCTCTGGCCGCACAGGCTTAAGCCAGTTGTTCGCGGCCGTGCGGGGTACTGAAATCGATGTCCGGGCCTTTCGGCACAATCCCCAACGGATTACGCAATTCACTTTTTGAATAGTAACCCTGTTTGTAAATGTCGTGCCGGACCGTTTCGGCAACGCCCGGCGTCTGATACAGATCGCGGGCATAGGGCCAGAGATTGGCATAATCGGCGATACGGCGCAGATTACATTTGAAGGCACCGACATAGGCGACATCGAAACGTGCCAGGGTCGGGAACAATCGCCAGTCCGCTTCGCTCTGTTCCGCACCGGTTAAATAGCGCCGCGTCGCCAGGCGATCGTCCAACATATCAAGCGTATCGAAGATCGTGACGACAGCTTCTTCATACGCCGATTGCGAACGCGCAAACCCGGCCCGGTACACACCGTTGTTGATGGTGGCGTAAATCCGGTCGTTCAGTTCGTCTATTTCGTGGCGTTTGTCCGGTGAGTAATAATCGACGGTATTGTCACTGAAATCGGCGAAGGCTTCATTCAGCATGCGAATGATTTCGGAGGATTCGTTACTGACGATGGTCTGACGTTCCCTGTCCCAGAGAACCGGCACCGTCACCCGACCGGAATACTCCGCCAGCGCTTCGGTATAAACTTCGTGCAACGCAGCCTTGCCAAGCAGATCATCGCGATAGGCCGGATCGTCGGCATCAAAAATCCAGCCCTGGTCGCTACGGCGGGGTCGCACATAGGATATCGAAATCGCGTCCTCGAGCCCTTTCAGTTTACGAAAAATAATTGCCCGATGGGCCCACGGGCAATTGAGCGCAACATAAAGATGATAGCGCCCGGCTTCCGCCTTGAATCCGCCGTCTCCGGAAGGACCAGGTTTTCCATCCCTGGTCACCCAGTGCCGCAACACAGAATCTGCTCGAACAAATGCGCCCGACTTATCAGTTACAGTCGCCTCGGCTTCGGACAATTGCGCGTCGTCGAACCAGACGCCGTCGATCAGTTTACCCATAGGTCCACCTTACACGAATTCAGACTTCTCCCCAGACGTCGGTTGCAACTTCGACGGCCAGTTCCAGTTTGCGCCATTGTTCATCTACTTCAAGCACATTGCCCTCCTCTGTTGAGGCAAAGCCACATTGCGGGCTGAGACAAAACTGATCGAGGTCGACAAATTCACTGGCTTCATCGATACGTTTCTTGATGTCGTCCTTGTTCTCCAGCGTGCCGAACTTTGAAGTAATCAGGCCGAGCACAACACGTTTGTCGCCTTTGGGCAGGAAGCGCAGGGGTTCGAACCCGCCAGCCCGGTCCGTGTCGTACTCGAGGAAGTAGCCATTGTAGTTCGTGCCACCCAGCAAGATCTCGGCGACGGGCTCATAACCACCTTCGGAGATCCAGCTTGAGCGGAAATTGCCGCGACAGACATGCGTCGTGATTGTCATGTCATCAGGCTTGTCCGACAGCGCATGATTGATCATGTCGGCATAGATTTCCGGCAACGGATCAGGATCGTCACCGCGCGCCCGGGCAGCTTCGCGTTCCTTTTCCGAACACAGATAGGCCCACACGGTGTCGTCGAACTGAAGGTATCGACAGCCCGCGTCGTAGAAGCCATGCACGGCCTTGCGATAAGCTTCCGCTGTATCCTGGAAAAACGCATCCATGTCGGGATAGTGTTCCTGGCTGATCGATGCCCGACCGCCCCTGAAGTGCAAAACCGACGGCGCCGGGATCGTCATTTTCGGCGTCACTTTGGCGACACTCTTCAGATATTTGAAATGCTCGAGCATCGGGTGATTGCCAAAATCGACCTTGCCGGTGACCGCAATGCTTTCCGATTTTGTTTTGACGCCATCAAACTGCAACGCGTCGGCACCCTGCTCCAGTTCGACACCTTCCAGCCCGGCGAGAAAGTCGAAGTGCCACCACGAACGGCGGTATTCGCCGTCTGTTACAGCCTTCAATCCGGCCTGCTCCTGGCGCGCCACGACTTCGGCAATATGAACATCTTCAATGCCGCGGAGTTCGGCGTCATCGATCTTGCCTTCGGCATGGTCGGCGCGGGCCTGTTTGATTTCCTGAGGACGCAAAAGGCTGCCGACTTCATCGGCGCGAAAAGGTGCCCGGGTATCTGCTGACATTATATATCTCCCTGTGAATACATCCGGAAACCTGGCATCTTTTGCCGACAGTTACTGCTTTTAAGTATGTATCGACCCATTCAAAAAACCGAGGACCAACTCGACTTATTCAGCGGCAGAAACCCAGGACATCACCTTGTTTGAGGCATCTTCGCCGAGCGCCGCCTCTTCATTGGTCGCGACACTCAGGGACGCTGCGACATTCTTGTGATAGGGCGTGTCGGTGATGGGATCGCAATCGTCACTGGCCGTCAGCATGTTGATACGCGGCCCGATTTGAACCATCTCGCCGTTCTCCAGGGGATAGAGCATGCCGTAGCCGTGCGGCAACGTGGCGTAGCCTGGACGCAAACTGTCATCAGCCTCGGCCCTCGCCGTCAACTTGCCGCGCCGGGTTGTTACGGTGATCCAGCCGCCGTCCGATGCACCGAGTTTCGTCAGTTCATCGGGATGCAGGCGCAAGGTGCCGTCCAGTTCCTTCGGTCGCCACTTCGGAGATCGAATGATCTGATTGACGTTGTACTGGCGTCGCTGCCCCAGCGATACCGTGAAGGGAAAATCAGCATCGACTTGATCATCAGCCGGATCAAGACGCCCGAGCCAGGCCTGTAACTCCGGCAAGGCGAGGCGAATTTTCTGATCCTTGTGGCCGAGCATACGCCAGATATCCTCGTATTCATGTATCGTGAAGGCGGTACCCGAATGCGAGTTCAATATCGTTTCGAAAAGTTCTTCGCCGAGCAAGGGACCTTCCGATTTGGTCCCCAATGCCTTTTGCACCGCTTTGGCTTCGCGTCCCGCCAGACGGTGACAGGCCGGCCAAAGAATAACCGCCGACGCGGCACCGTTCGCCAGCGTCTTGCCCAGCGTCAAATAGAGAATGATCGGTGCGGTCCCTGCGTAGCGTTTATCCTGCTGCATCAAGGCACCGAAGGATTTTGAAAAGGCCAAGCGATCCGAAGCTGCCAATTGGCGCAAATCCTCAATGACATCATCTGGCGGCAGCAAGCCAAGACGATCAGCAAGATCGGCATATATCTCTGGTTCGGTCCGTGTGCCCTCCAGCGGTTCGAAAAGCGGCTGGCGAACATGGAAATAGTTTGTCGGAAAGGCAAAGGTGAAAAGCGTGAACTCGTGCTTTTCAAATTGCGATGAAGCGGGCAAGACATAATCAGCCAGCATCGCCGTCTCGGACATCGCTACATCGACGACAACCAGTAACTCCAGCGCCCGGAATGCTGCCTCGGTCATTTGAGTGTCTGCCGTCGAATTCGCCGGATTAGAACTGTCGACGATGACCGCGCGCAATCGATCTTCCTTTTCCGTCAAAATCTCCGCCGGGAAACGATTGGGCGGATAAAGGCCGGCGATTTCCTTCATACCCGTGACCAGCGACGTCGCACCCTTCGAATTGCCGAACAACGGCTGCAGCCAGCTGTGAATGGCGTGCGTGCCCGGGCGGCCAAAGTTGCCTGTCAGCAGGAACAACAGATTGCCAAGGTAGCTGTTGAGCGTCGAATTCTTGCCCATTTCAATACCGAGTTCCGAACGCATGGTCATGGCCTCGGCTTCGATGATCATGTCAACGGCTTGTTCGACCTTTTCGTAAGGCACATCACAATGGGCGATCCATGCCGACGCAGGTATGCGTTTGATGTCATCCCGGATGTCCTGCCAGCCGACGGTGTGGGTTTCGATAAATTGCTGATCGAAGCCATCTCGATCCATCAGCAACTTCAACATCGCCCCCAACAGATAAGTATCAGTACCGGGTTTGAGTTGCAGGTGTAAATCGGCGAATTCGGCGTCTTTTGTGCGCACGGGATCAATGACGATAATCTTGCGCGCCTCATCGTTAGAGGCGTGGCGCAGATGTGTCCGGGCATGCGGTTCGCACTGGGCCTGCCAGATGCTGCCGCCGAGCACGATCATCAGGTCGGCATCCTCGGTGAGAATTGTCTGGTTGCAGTTTTGCGTTCCGAACATCTCACCATTGACAAGGAAGCGACCGCTTTTCTCCTGGGCCAGGGATGAATAAAAATCGGTCGCACCAAGGGCGCGCATCATGTTGATGCCATAACCACCACCGGAATGATTGCCCTGCCCGCCACCGCCGTAAAAACCGAGCGACCGCGGTCCATGATCCGCACCAATCGCCAGTAATTTTTCAGCGATCTCACCCAGAGCTGTATCCCAGGTTACTTCTTCAAATGTGCCATCGACGCGCCGGCGCAGCGGCGACGAAAGGCGTTGCTTGTGACTTTGGTAATGCGAAATGGCCGAGGCCTTCTGGCAGAGATATCCCCTGGACCTCGGATGTGCCCGATCACCCCGAACCTTCGTGATGGACTGGCCTTCCGTTTGAACTTCCAGGCCACAGTTGGCGTAACATAAATTGCAGGCGGTTTTCTTCCAGATCAAGTCAGTGGCGGTCATGATTTTCACCTATATATTTCCGGATAGAATCTAGATCAGATTGATAACGGAACACAACCCGCGCCCGACTTCCTTATTCGCCACAAATCTCTCTTGACGACCGGCCAACGTGCGATACCATCGTATACATGAAGTGCAGTTCGCATGTTGAATACAGGGTCTCCTTCATCGCATGGTCAAATCAATGCATTTGTTTTTGTTCGGAAAGCCTGCGTGGGCGCAGGCGATATTTACGGCTGCCCTGTTGCTTTGTGCGCCTGGCCTGATTACCGCCAAAGATGCCGCGGCCCAGATAAAATTGACAATTGCGGTTGTCGAGAATGCAGCCATCCCCAAAACCGGCACTATTATCGTCGAAGAAGCCTACCGACGATTGGGCATTGAAATAGACTTTGATTACCTGCCGGCCAAACGCGCCTCGCTTGAATCAAATAAAGGTACCGTGGATGGCGACGCGGTTCGTCATCCTATGGTGGCCCGGACCAACAAGAACCTGGTCGGTGTCAATGTCCCGATCGTGCGAGACGAGCTCATCGCCTATAGCACCGGACAGTCCGGCTCGATTGGAAAATTGTCCGACCTGCTGACTTTCGAAGTTGGCGTGTCGCTGGGCGATCATTCAATCCGAAGACTGGCAAAACACCCCCGCCTCGTCACGTATCGAACACCTGAACAAGGAATACAGATGCTGCTTAAGAGGAGACTGGATTATGTCCTGAACTGGCAGAGAAATTTCGAGAAACTGAAGAAGAATATGAAATCGGCAAACCAGGTGTATCCGGCCAGTAAAAGTTTGCATACGGCGCAGGGATTTCACTTCCTGCACAAGAGAAACAAACATCTGATCGGCAAACTTGAAAAAATCCTGCAGGAAATGTGGGATGAAGGTTTCGTCGACATGGTCTGGAATTCGAACTAACGCTTTGACACCACTGCTGACATAATGCCGCCAGCAGGGATGGTAATGGTTTGTATATTAAATCAATCAACACCTGAATAAATCGCATGCACAGCGTCGGCATGACCAAAAAAGGGCGAATTCGTGAAAGCAATTATCTGTAAGGATTTTGGCGGGCCTGAGAGTCTGGTGATCGAAGAGGTCGAGGCACCTTCGCCCGCTGCCGATGAAGTCCTGATCGCTGTCAGGCGAGCCTCGATTAATTATATCGATCTGCTGATTTCGCGCGGGCTTTATCAGATCCGCCCGGAAGCGCCCTACGTTGTCGGGGCCGAGGCCGCTGGCGAGATCATTTCGGTTGGTGCGGATGTGACGGACCTCAAACCTGGTGATCGCGTCGCGACGTTTGAACTCACCGGTGCGTATGGCGAACAGATGACCGCCAAACACTGGCGCACCATCGCCCTGCCCGACGATGTCACCGACAAAGCCGGGGCGGCGATCCTGCACAATTATATAACCGCAGCCTATGCCCTGAAAAATCGCGGCCAGTTGGCAAGTGGCGAAACCCTTGTCGTGCATGGTGCGACGGGCGGTGTCGGACTGGCCGCCGTCGATCTCGGCAGACTTTGGGGTGCCCGGGTTATCGCCGGTGTCGGCTCGGACGCAAAGGCGGCACTGGCCCGCGAATACGGTGCGGTCGATGTCATCAACTATTCCGGCGAAAGCATTCGGGATCGCATCAGGGAATTAACCAACGGGCGCGGTGCCGACGTCATTTTCGATCCCATCGGCGGCGACGTCTTTGACCAAAGCGTGCGAAACCTCGCATGGGAAGGCCGTATTCTGGTTATCGGATTTGCCAGCGGCCGCATTGCCGAAGTCGGCACAAACCGCCCGCTCATCAGTTCCGCGTCTGTCGTTGGCGTCAACACGGGTTTGTGGCCCAATCAAAACCCGACGGGATTTCGTGCGCTGGCAGACGAGATTATGGCGCACGTCGCGGCAGGTGACCTGACACCAAAAATCAGTCAGGTTCTGCCGATGGAAGATTTCCTGCAGGGCATGAACGCCATAGATGATCGCAGCGCGCAGGGCCGCGTCATCCTCAGGATCAGCTAAATTAGATCAGGAATTTGGCGTCGAGCGCCTTGAAGAGGTCGTCGCCGAAGGAGTCCCCCTTGCGAATGATCGGCACGCCTTCCGGCAATAAACCGAGATATTCATCATCGCCATCCAGCGAGGTGATCAAGGCAAGCGGCACATTACGTGTCGCCGGCATGGTGACCAGCCCGATGGCCAGTTCGATGCCGTTGAATTCCGGCATCACAGCGGAGACAATGACCATGTCTGGCTTGGTCCGGACGATCATTGGCAACGCTTCAAAGGTGTTGTTTACCGTCGACACACGGTAGCCACACTGCTGGATTTCGCGTTCAACGAACCGGGTGCCCGTGCCCTTGGCCATGACCAGCATAACTTCGATGCTGCGTACCTCGATCTCTTCTTCGCCAGCATATATGCCCTTGGCCGGCAACATCCGGACGATTTCCGAAGGATCCCGATCAAGTGCCACCCGCCCGCTCAACATGTCTTCGAGAAAGATCAGGAAGCGGCGGACGTCACTGACGCTTTGGGCCGTCAAATCGTTGACGTTGTTGAGGAAGTCCTCAAAGCGTTTTCCGACGATACTGTAAAGACGATGTGTCTCGGATTCTGATTGCCGGTTGAGCAAAAGGGCAAATTGCTGAACGACAAAATGCAGTTCCTTGACCGTTTTGCGTTTTTTGGAAACGTCATCCAGCATGCCGTCGATCTGACTGATCTGATCAGAGACCTCGTCATAAAACTCCTGAAGCATGCCACTTTCGGCGTCGCCGAGACTAAATTGATCTGACACGGTCGTATTCCTGTTCGTCTGTGACCGGATACATCCGGTGAATTTCCCGCCAACAACCTGAAAGAAAGATGGCGACGACGGGACGTGAAGTCAAATCGTCTACGCCCCTACCACTTCATCGCCAGCAGTAATTTTCCCGCGACCTGGCGGCTTTCTATCTGCCGATGCATATCCCGCACGTTATCCAACGGTATGGTTTGCACGATTGGCACCTCCAGCCAGCCTTCAGCAAGGGCCGTGAGCACAAAGTCCATACCCTGCCCCCACAATGCGGGATCGGCCATGATATGGCTGATCGAAAACCGGGTGAACGCAGCAGAAGTCGGAAGGATGCGATCACGGATGTTGTTAAACGGATTACCCTGGGCCTCGCCGATATTGATCACGTGTCCCAGCACCTTGACTGCATCGAAACTGCGATCCAGTGTTTCGGCCCCCAGCGAATCAACAACCAGGTCAACGCCACGCCCATCGGTCATTTCCCGCACGACTTCGACAAAATCCTCGTCGTTGTGATTAACGATGCGCGTCGCTCCATAACTCAAAGCTTTCACTTCCTTGCCGCGCGTACCGACCGTACCGATGACGCGCGCCCCGGCCTTGACGGCCATCTGGATCACCAATAATCCGACACCGCCACCGGCGGCATGAACCAGAACCCAATCGCCTTTCTTCAAATTATGGACGGTGTAGAGCATGTGAAACGCCGTCAGTGCCTGAATTGGAAAAGCTGCCCCGACATCAAGACCGACTTCGTCCGGCAGTTTGGTCACCATGGGCGCAGCGACAACACACTTCTGCGCATATCCGCCCATATATGGAATGGCTGTCACCCTGTCGCCCGGTGCCACGTGGGTCACGCCTTCGCCGACGCCCGTTACCGTGCCCGACACTTCGAACCCGGGGGTGACGGGAAAGTCATAGGGGTGCGGATAGATGCCGCTGCGAATTTGGGTGTCGGCCCAATTGCATCCGGCGTAAGCGATGTCGAGCAAAACTTCCCCGTCACCGGCAACCGGGTCCGGCACATCTTCCAGCATCAGTGCGTCAATATCTCCCGGCGCATTTACTACAACTGCCCGCATAACTTCTCCTCTCCCAATTTTCCTGCCGCAAACATCCTGTTTCAAATCACTCGATTTCAGCTCGAGAGCTCACCTTATGCGCCAGCATCCTGAACATCCGTAATAAGACGCATGCAAAGCATCTTTGAAATATTTAACAGAAGTTGAGCTGCTGTTTCAGAATCGTTTTCGATCATCCGTTTAATCGTCGTCTCGCTCATGCTGACAACCCGGGTGTCACTCGTTGCCGCCCTGATGTCTTTGGTTCGCGGTCGCCCCAGCAAAAAAGCTATTTCGCCAAAAACGTCACCTGTTTTCAACACGTTGACAATGCTGTCGTCATCTAAAACTTCAAGGTATCCCGACAGCACAAAAAACAGGTTTTGAGCAGCATTACCTTTTTTGATGACCAGGTCACCTTCCTGGCAATCGATAATTGTACTTTTGCTCAAACAGATCTGGATGGAATCTTCGGAAAGATTCTCAAAAAGATTGGGCCGATTCTCCTCCAGGTCGTTGACGTGCTGGTGGACTTCCGACCAGTAGTTTTCACGACTGGCCATGCGTTCACTGATCACGGCACCTCCTCGCGCCAGAAGGCGCTGGGTGACTTCCGAGATACGCACGTCGGTGCCAAAATCTTTCAGAACGCCGACCAGGGGAGAATTCAAATCGCGCATGTAAGCCAGATCCTCCGGCACCATGACCAGCGGAATAAGGTAGCCGGCGTCTTTGCTGTTAAAATTTGACCGGGAATATGTGCGAAACCCCATACCGAGGTACAAATTCAAAAGATGCGGCTCACAATCGCCGAAGACCAGCTGAATTCGATTGTCGTTAACGAAGTTCAGGTAGGTCTCGAATAATTTCGACAGCACGTCAGTGCCGCGGAACTCCTTTTTCACCATGAAACGCTCGCCAACGATGATATCGCGCTCAGGCGTACATTCGAGGAAGGGTTTCAGCGAGTATTGCTCGATCACATTCTCTGGCAGAGTCTGATCTCCACCCCAGGTGTTGCGCATGGTACCGACGACTTCGCCATCACGAATTGCCAGATAATGACGGCTGTGGGCATCAACCGGAACGATAAGCTGGCGCGTTTCATGATTGGCGACAGAACCGTAGCGGTCCATTTCCTCGACATATATTCGATATCGGAATTCGTAAACGACCGCTTTGTCATCCTCAGTCTCGGCTTCAAACACGCCGTCTATGGAGTAATCGATCATGCAGTCGTTCCCGCAAACAAACCATGCTCAAGCGACGAACAACTTATCCTGTCGCCGTATCCGGAGATCATGACCTGTCCCGCGCTTGTCTGGTTTCGTCATCATTGACGGCAAGATCATCGCCGATGACGACGCCATAATCAGCCAACGCCTGATCGCGCGTCAAATATCCGTCGAAAACGTCTTCCAGCACAAGTGCCGGATCGCGCTCGAAGGGATTGCCGTAGCCCCCACCGCAGGGCCCGACGACTTCGATGCGATCGCCAGCGCGGGTCGACAGGTTTGGCAGCTTCGACGGCAATCGGCGTTCGTTACCCTGTTCCGGGTGGAAGCTCATGCTGGCGGTCTCGCCGTCGCGGCCGCCGGAAAATCCCCACGGCGCATAGACATGTCCCTCGCCTTCCACCGAAACGCCGCCGTCTTCCAGGAAGGCCACCTCGCGAACGGAGCCGATGCCACCGCGCCAGCGTCCGGGCGGACAGGCATCGTCTCGCAATTCATAGCGCAGCACACGCAGCGGCAAATGGGATTCCGTATCTTCAATCGGATTGTTGCGCGTATTGGCGTAAAGCGTATCGACCGCGTCCATGCCATCCTTGCCGAGGCGGCCGCCGTAACAGCCTTCGTGAATTTCCATGTGAACCCAGTGTTCCTCATCCCGCAGACCGCTGAAGGAGACGACGTGCAAATTACCGACACCGGCACTGACCTTGTCCGGTACCGCCTGGGCAAGTGCTTTCATGACGGTATCCGCCGCCTGATTGCCGGTGCAGAAACGCGCAATCGTCGGCGCCGGGAAAATCGGGTTCACCAGGGAGCCCCGGGGCGCGATGATCGTAATCGGGCGTGTCATGCCGCTATTTTGCGGCACATGACCATGCACATCTGAATCCAGCAGGATCGATCTCAACGTCAGCCAGACGGCGCAATCGGTCGTGCCCTCCAGCGGCATGTTAATTGGCCGGTCCGCCACCTGATCCGCCGTGCCGGTGAAATCAACCGTGATTTCACTGCCGGCAACTGTCAGGGCCACCGTCAGCGGAAGATCGCGGCGCTTCATGTCTTCGCTGTCGATAAAGCCGTCGAGACGCGTTGTGGCGCTGTAAGTGCCATCCGGCATATCGCTGATGGCCTGGCGCATCATGCGTTCGGAATGATCCATCATGAAGTCTGCGGCAGCATTGATGGTTTCCGCGCCATATCGCTCCAGCAGTGAAATAAATCTGTCCGCACCAATACGGGCTGCCGCAATTTGCGCATCCATATCGCCGACCACCAGGTCCGAGGCCCGGATGTTGTCGCGCAACATTTGCCAGAGCGCTTCGTTACGTTTGCCATCGACAAATATCTTCAGTGCGAGAAATTGCAGGCCTTCGGCGTAGGCATCAATCGCATCCACGATGCCGCAACTGCCGGGCGTCAAGGCACCGATATCGAGGTGATGCGCCGTGGTGACGGAAAAACCGACGAGGTTATCCTGATAAAAAACCGGAATGCAAAACGCCACGTCGGGACCGTGGCTGGCCCCGTGATAGGCCGAGTTGTGAATGATCACATCGCCCGGCGCAAATTCTTCGCCGCGTTCGGCAAAGATGCGTTTGATGCCCTTGACGTAGCCCGGAATCGGGCCTGATTGCAGTGGTGTGCTCTGCGGCGTCTCGGCGATCTGGCGTCCCTCGGCATCGGTCAACGCGGCCCCAAAATCCTCGGATTCACGAATGATGCTGGAATAGGACATGCGCATCAGTTTGTGACCCATTTCGATAGCGATGTTTTCCAGCGCGCCCTGTATGACGCTGGCCGTGACGGTATCGATTGCCGGTTTGCTCATGACGTGCCTCCCCTGCTCAGAACCATATTGCCACTGGCAACGACTTCCGCCAACCAGTCCGGTGGCACGACGGTCGTGGTATCGTGTTGCAGGATCACCGCCGGACCCTCGACGACGACACCCGGCGCCAGCGCATCCCGCCGGTAAAAACCCGTTTCAAATTCCTGCAGCTCATCATCGACGCGGAAAGTGCACTTGCCGAGCCGCACCAGCGCATCTTCCGTGGCGTCTGATCCGGCTATCTCCGGGCGGCCGATTTTTGGCATGCGCCCGGCACCGGTGATCCGGATGTTGACGATTTCAATATCGTTGTCGGGAAAGGCGTGGCCGTATTCGGCTTCGTGTTGAGCGGTAAAGGCGGTCCAGACCGTGTCCATCGCCGCCTCATCCAGTGTGCCAGCGGGCACGGCAACGCGCAGTTCATAACCCTGCCCGACGTAGCGCAGATCACCGGCGCGCTGAACCTCGATTTCATCAGCCTTCAAACCGTCTGTCACATATTGCGCCATCAAAGTTGTTTCCAGCCCGCCGAAATCGCTGTTCATGCGATCAAGGTCGACACCGCTGCTGATCTGGAACGCCGTCTTCAGCAAATCGTATTTGAGGTCCGTGGTGAGCAGACCGCTGGCTGAAGTTATGCCGGGATGCGGCGGGATTACCACTTCGGGAATATCAAGCGCCGCGGCGACCTCCGCCCCGTGCAACGGCCCGGCACCGCCAAAGGCCACCAGCGTAAAGTCTCGGGGATCAAGTCCCTTCTGAATGGTGCGCGAGCGGATGGCATTGGCCATGTTGGCATTGAGAATGGTCAACACACCTTCTGCCGCCTCGATATCACTGATGCCCAACTCGGCCGCCAGGCCTGTAATAACAGAACGTGCCGCCGCCTCGTCCAGCGTCATTTCGCCGCCGAGGAAATTGCCGGCGTCCAGTCTGCCGAGCACGATATTGGCGTCGCTTACCGTCGGCTCCGTGCCGCCGCGACCATAACAGGCGGGGCCCGGCAGAGAGCCCGCGCTGCGTGGCCCGACCCGGAAGGCGCCGCCGCCATCGACGTGGGCAATCGAGCCGCCACCAGCACCAATCGTCGTGATGTCGATCATCGGCACCAGGACGGGAAAACCGCCGATCCAGGTGTCACGCGCCGTCGCTTCGCTGAAACTGCCATCGACGATCAGTCCGATGTCGGCACTGGTCCCGCCGATATCAAAAGTAATGAGATTCTGCCGTGCCTTGTCGGCAGTTGCTGTCCAGTGTCCACCGAGCACGCCCGCCGCCGGCCCCGAAAGTAATGTGAGAACCGGTTTCTCCGAGACCATGCCGGCCGTCGCCACACCACCGTGCGAGCCCATGATGTGTAAATCCGCACTGACTCCGGTTGTCGCCAGTTCCCCGCCGAGATCGTTGATGTAACTTCGGACTTTCGGTCCGATGAAGGCGTTCATGGCTGCCGTGGTAAAGCGTTCGAATTCGCGAAACTGAGGTGCCACGGACGATGACGTGGTGACGAAGGCTTCGGGGAATTCTTCCAGCACGATTTCTTTTGCCCGGTCCTCGTGAGTTGGATCGATGTAGGAAAACAACAGACAAATGGCGATGGCCTCGACGCCTGCATCACGCAACTCGCGCGCGGCGTGGCGCACACTTTTCTCATCAAGCGGTTCAATAACTTCGCCCAGTGGCGGTACCCGGCGTTCCTTGACGACCTTTCGATGACGACGACGGATCAGCGGGCGGTGCTGCCACGGGATGTCCTGCATGATGGAATAATTTTGCGGGCGCTGATGACGGCCAATATGCAGAAGGTCACGAAATCCTTCGTTGGTGATCATACCGGTGACGGCCCCGTCATGTTCCAGCACGGCGTTGGTTGCAATCGTCGTGCCGTGGAAGACATGGTCGACGCCTGCGGGGTCGATACCGTTGCGCTTGCACAACTCATCTATCCCCGTGACCACACCTGTCGTCGGGTTCAGCGGTGTGGTCGGCGTTTTGTAAGTATGGGTTGTACCTGTCTCCGTATCGGTGAAGACGATATCCGTAAAAGTACCGCCGACGTCAACGCCAATTAACCGCATGCAGGTTCCTCCCCGAAACTGTCGATTAGATGCTAGCGAATTCCAGCGGCGATGACACCTAGTTCCATCAAACCGCCGGGGATGACCAGTTCACTTACACCGACGGCGGTCCAGGCCGGGTACGGCTCCTTGATATAGCGATCCTTTACCGTCATGAAGACCGGCATGTGTTCAGCGATATTGACGTGATACGTCGTCATTTCAACAATGTCTTCCAGGCCCGCACCGGCAGCAGCCAGAACCGACCTGACACCTTCAAAGGCCGCTTCGAACTGTGCCTCGGGATCGCGGATCGCCATAATATCGGACAAGTTCGCCTCGCCGTCCTCCAGTGTCGCATTCGCGCCGTCAAAGGCCGAGGTTGAAACCGGATTACCGTCGGGACTGGTGCCGATGATGCCTGAACAATAAATCATGCCGTCCTTGATAACAGCAGGCGCAAAATGCCAAGTGTCATACACACCTTGCAATCCGGACGGAATTACGACTTCAAATTTTGCCACTGGCTGATCCCTGAGTTCGTTTGCCTAGAACTATTGTTACTTTTGGTTGCAATAAAAATGCGCTACGATAGACCGCTTAAATTCAAGAACGTTTGGTCGTTATCATCGTACAGCTTTGATGTCCTGTCGCAATCAAGTTGGGTGGGTGGATCATGTCAGATCAAGAGACTGTTCTTGTTACCGGCGCTTCGGGGTTCATAGCACTGCATTGTATTCTTCAGCTATTGCAATCTGGCTACAAGGTGCGTGGCACAATTCGCAGTCCATCCCGCGAGGCTGAAGTACGAAGCACCATGTCTGAACACCTCGACACCGAAGCCGGGCTTACCTTCTTCGTAGCCGATTTGAACAGTGATACGGGGTGGGATGAGGCTGTGACCGGTTGCGACTATGTATTGCATGTCGCCTCCCCCTTTCCCGAAAAACCGCCCAATCACGAAAACGATCTGATCGAACCGGCGCGCAATGGTGCACTTCGGGTTTTGCGTGCGTCGGCCAAAGCCGGTGTAAAAAGGGTCGTGCTAACTTCGTCGATGGCCGCGATGATCTACGGCCACTCGCAAACGGGCAAGGAAGATTTCGACGAAAATGACTGGACAGACGTCGATGCCGCCGGAGTCTCTGCCTACGCCAGGTCCAAAACGCTTGCAGAAAAGGCAGCCTGGGAATTTATGCAAAGTGCCGACGCCGGTGATATGGAGTTGTCGGTTATTAATCCGGGTCTGGTTTTTGGTCCGGTCCTGAATTCGCATGTCGGTACTTCCGCCGGCATGGTAAAACGTATATTGCGACGCGAATTACCCGCCTGCCCGGACGTTGGCCTGCCGCTCGTTGACGTACGCGATGTGGCGGGTGCCCACATTGCCGCCATGACAAATTCAGCGGCTGCCGGACAGCGGCATTGTTGTGTGAGCGACACAATATGGATGATTGATGCAGCGCAAATTCTCGATCGGGCTTATGCAGACAAAGGCTACAAGGTGCCAACCGGCAAACTGGCGAACTGGGTTTTCCGACTTGTTGCCGTGTTCGACTCCTCGCTGAAGGAAGCCGTTCCCATGCTGGGAAAAACGATCCGGGTCGACAGTAAAAAAGCGCGCAACCAGTTAAACTGGCAACCGCGTGGTGCCGAGGAGATGATTGTCGCGTTGGCCGACAGCCTGATCAAACAGGGTGTCGTACAACCCAAATAGATTTATTCGGGCGGCGTCCTGCCGGCCCGCGACTTGTAGGCAGGCAACGACCAACTGTAATGCAAGGCCAGGCCCCGGACGACAAAGCAGCTCAGGAAGCCGGTGATCCAGCAGACGGCAAGCGGCACCTGCAATGACAACAGACCGACGAATACAAAGGCCCCGGCCAGCGCCGCCGTGATATAAATTTCGCGCCTCAATAACAATGAAACTTCACCGCCGATAATATCGCGGATAATGCCACCGAAAGTACCGGTGATTACGCCCATGATGATGGCGACAATGGGATGGGCACCAATGTCGAGTGCCCGCTCCGCCCCCATGACACAAAAGAGTGATAGCCCGAGGGCATCAAGCCACAGGATGACCCGATAACGCGAGCGCAGGAGGTGGGCTGTATAGAAAGTTATACTGGCAGCGATGACACAGACGACGACGTAGGATGGTTTCTGCACCCAGATCACCGGAAAGTGGCCGAGCAAAACATCGCGTAACGATCCGCCACCAACCCCCGTGACCGTGCCCAGCATGACAAAGCCGAAAATATCCATCTGCTTGCGGCTGGCGACAAGGGCACCGGTAATCGCGAAGACGGCGACCGCCAGATAGTCCATCAAGTCAGCAATACCGATGCAACCAAACGCCGCGAGATCCATCCTGATCACTTTTATCGTTGAAACAGTCCATCAGTGTAGCGGGCCTGCAGGATTATTTCTCAACCTTTCCACCTCAGGTTCCAGGTTGTTTCGCAGTTGGCTTCACCTCTAATGCTGCCCTTCATTTCGCCATACTTCCCGCTAATCGTTCCTTCGTAGAAGAAAGTGACTCGTGGACTGTTGGCTCCACCCCTGAATTTTCCGTCCCACAATATTCTTGCATTAAATGAATGATTGCCTTCAAGGGATTGATTGGCCTTCACCCGAATTCGGCCCTGTCGAATTGAAATATCCTGAATAGAGAGGTCCCTGCAATGTCCGTACCCGCTGCCTTCACGGTATTTGGCTTCCTACCTGCCATTTTCGTTGGCGTCGCCAGGACCCGAAAACGAGGCAAGCGCAAAAGAACCTGCCAATGCAAATACGGCTGTATTTAAAAATCTGTTTTTCATTTGAAATCGTTCCCGTCGCATGCCCGCTAAAATAACGGCAAAACACTCTTAAAGTAGCAATATTACTAAATCTATTTACGCATATATTGCAGATTATATGAAAGGACCAGAGAGGTTTTATCTGCCAGCGAACAATCACGCAGCAGCGTCAACGCCCGAAAACGCCCGGGCGATCTGAAAACGCAATGATGTTATTGGGAAATCCGGTGGTAGGCACGACAGGGATCGAACCTGTGACCGTTCGATTAAAAGTCGAATGCTCTACCAACTGAGCTACGTGCCCTTACCACCGAAGGCATCTTCTATCCGTCTTCGGATGGGGAATCAACGGGAATCCGAAAAAAAACCGGTGATTTCGGGGAACACGCATTCAGTCCGCCAAAAAGGCCTCTCTGATTTCACGTTTCAGCGTCTTCCCGGCAACATTTCGCGGGAATTCCTCGAGGATCAGACAATCGCTCAGGCGCTGGAATTTGGCGCTCACCCGCTGATTGGTCCAGTCAATCAGATCGTCGGTCGAGAGTTCCTGGCCGTTCATCAGCGTGACGGCGGCGACGGGCACCTCGCCCCACTTGTCGTCCGGTGCACCGAACACAGCAACTTCGGCCACGGCAGGATGTCCGACGATCAACTCCTCGATATCCTTGGGGTATACGTTGACGCCGCCCGAGATAATCATGTCCTTGATCCGGTCGACCAGGTAGAGGAAACCATCCTCATCGACATAGCCCGCATCACCTGAATGCAGCCAGCCATCAACGACGGCGGCTTCGGTCAAGTCAGGGCGGTTGTAATATCCCGGCATCAACAAGGGCCCACGCCCGCAAATCTCGCCGACTTCACCCGGTGGAAGCTCAACGCCCTGCTCATCGACGATCCTCATTTCATGGAAGATCAGCGGTACACCGACGGACCCTGCCTTGCGAACGGAATCCTCGCGATCCAGAACGGTGATAAAACCTTCGGTGAGCCCATAGAGTTCATAAAACCGGCCGGGCAAACATTCGTTCAGGCGGTACTTGTACTCGAGCAACAAGGGCGCACCCAGACTCTGGATCATTTCCAGGCTCTCGAGCTTTTTGGCGTCGAAGTCGGGATGGTTGAGCATGGCCATGATCTGCGACGGCACCATGATCATGTGCGTGACCTTACTGGCGGCAATTTCCTCGATGACCCGTTTGGCGTCGAAGGCCTCATGCAATATGTATCGGGCACCGAGATACATCCACGGCAAAAAGTCTATCATCGCGCCGTTAAAAACGATCGAGCCGGAGTGCAGGATGATCGATTCGGGTGACATGCGAAAGGCGGTCGCAAACAGCGAACAATAATGCGCCCGCACATAGTGATTGTGGACGATGCCCTTGGGCAATCCGGTGGTGCCGCTGGAATACATGATGTTGTAAATGTCTTCATCGACGAGTTCGGCATCGGGTGGCTCGGTGTCGTCTGCGCCCGCGACAAAATCTTCAAAAGCCACGAAGCCATCGGGCGCATCGAAATCAACACCGGCGAGGATGAGACGACCGCCTTCAAACTGCGGCAGGTCGCCCCGAATGCGATCCAGAATATCGGCGAATTCCGCGTCGGCGATCACCATCGAGCTCTCACAATCCCGGAACAGTGTCATCAGGCCGGCGTCCTGCAACAGTGTGCTGGAAGGCACGATCACGATACCGGTTTTGGCCGCCGCCCAGTACATCGTCACCAGTTCAAGCCGGTTCGACATCACGGTCGAGACTTTGTCGCCCTTGACGAGCCCTGCCCGCAACAAGGCGTTGGCCAGCCGATTGATGATTTTATTCAATCCGGCAAAAGTGTAATGCTCGCCCGCTATCGTGAAGGCATGTTTGTCCGGTGCGTAGCGGGCGTGATGCGCCGGCAGATTACCAATATTGATAGCGTTCTCCTGGATCGATGGTTACGTACCCTGAACCTTACGCCATGCGAGGTCCAAAGGTCATCACCGATTGCCGTTGGCGAGGCGATAGGCTTCCGGGTGGGCGCGCAATCTGGCCATCGCCAGGACCCCCAGCGCCGGCCCGATCGCCAGCGGCGCAAAGGCATACTGCCAGCCCACGGCATCGACCAGCGGCGGGATCATGTGAATGGTGATCAGGGTGAGCAAGAAACCCACACTGGTCTGCGTGGTTATCATCGTGCCGCGATAGTCAGGATCGGAGAGTTCCAGAATGCACGACGAGAACTGCGCCGAATCCGCCACCACAGCCACACCCCAGATCAGCACGACAATGCCGAGCAGGACGGGGCTGCCGCCATAAAGAAAGCCGACGATCACGGCGCAGCTCCCGCTGATTGCCATGGCGGCAATGGTCAGGGTCGTGCGACCCATCCTGTCGGCGAACAAGCCACCGAACAGACAGCCCAGTGCGCCCGCCCCGATGACCGCGAATGTCAGAGTGCTGGCGTAGCTTGCAGCACTTTGTGAATCTCCTGTCATGCTGCTGAGGAAGCTCGCGTTCAGGAATACGCCGATCCAGGCCCACATGGCATAGAGCTCCCACATGTGGCCAAAGTATCCGAGATTGGCGAGGCGCAAGGGCTTGTCCGTCCACGCCTTGAGCAAGTATGTCGGATCAAACGGCGGGGCCTTGGTTTGCAGGGGTCCGAGCCGGACAAACTGGATCAGCAATGCTGCCACCACCGCCAGGGCTGATGCCAGGCCGATGGTCAATCGCCAGTCGATTCCGCCGAAGGCGTTAAACAGATGCGGCGACGCCGAGCCCAGCGTCAGGGCACCGACCAGCAATCCGACCAGAAACCCGGTATCGCCATCGGCCCAGGTCGAGACCATCTTCATGCCGACGGGATAAAGCCCGGCCATGCAGGCACCGGTGATAAATCGCAAGGCAATGATCGTCAGCGACGTTGGTTCCAGCAATAACACAGCGCCATTGGCCGCCGCCGCAATCAATGCCGAGATCATGAAAAACCGTCGAGGGTCCAGCCTGTCCGCCAGACTAAGAATCGCGCTGGCGAGCGTGCCGACGACAAATCCCATGGCAACTGCACTGGAAAACAACGATGCCTGCCAACCCGGCAGATTGAACGATTGCTTCAGGACCGGGACAACGGCAGTGGCAGAAAACCATAACGACAAGGCCAGCACTTCACAAAAAGCCAGCAACAAGACGTTTCGCCACTTGGAAGTCATGGGATCAATTGTGACAGGGCTGTGTTTTGATTAATCAGCGGAAAAACTTCCGGCGTCCGGGAAGAAAAGATCCGGGCCTGTCAGAAGCAACCGACGCGAATGCTGTCGGCATCCATCAGCATCAGAAGGTGGGTGTCGATGACATAGGTCGCGACGGCGCTGATGCCGTCGACTAACGGTCCGGCCCAGACAGGCGACGAATATCCCGCTGCAACGGCAACGGCGAGCAGCGCGATCAAAAGGAGCTTACCAGTCATAATTGGCATTATAGCCGCCAAATCGTTATTGGCCAAGGGTTGCGGGCCGAAATCTGTGCAAACTGCGAACAAACGCTAGAGAGCTTCAATATCTCCCGAGGCCTGTTCTTCGGTAAAACCTGCGGCGAAATCATCAAGCTTGCCTTCCGGGATCGCCGCCCGAATTCCGCTCATCAGTGCCTGGTAGTATGTCAGATTATGCGTCGTCAACAGTGTCAGGCCAAAAAGCTCTTTCGCCCGGAACAGATGATGCAGATAGGCGCGGCTGTAGTTTTGGCAGCAGGTGCACGGACATTCTTCGTCCAGCGAGCGTGGATCATCCATGTGCCGGGCGTTGCGCATATTGACCGTACCGCGGCGCGTAAAAGCCTGTCCGGTCCGGCCCGATCGCGTCGGTAGTACACAGTCGAACATGTCGACGCCGCGTTGCACGGCACCGACAATATCGTCGGGTTTGCCGACGCCCATCAGATAGCGCGGTTTGTCTTCGGGCAGCATGGCCGGTGTAAAATCGAGTACCCGGAACATCTCCGCCTGGCCCTCACCAACCGCCAGCCCGCCGATGGCATAACCGTCGAAGCCAATACTTGCCAGGGCTTCCGCTGATTCGCGCCGGAAGTTCTCATAAACTCCGCCTTGGACGATGCCAAACAAGCCTCGCCCCGGTGCACCCTGAAAAGCATCCTTCGAGCGTTGGGCCCAGCGCATCGACAGGCGCATCGAATCCGCGGCTTCGTCTTCGGTTGCCGGGAACGGCGTGCACTCGTCAAAGGCCATGACAATATCCGAGCCCAGCAAGGCCTGAATTTCCATCGACCGTTCCGGCGATAACTCATGCTTCGAGCCATCAATATGGGACTGGAAGGTCACTCCTTTTTCACTCAGCTTTCGTAAAGCCGACAGCGACATAACCTGGAAGCCACCGGAATCGGTCAACATCGGCCCCTTCCAGTTCATGAATTTCTGCACGCCGCCCAAGTTGGCAATGCGTTCTGCCGTCGGCCGCAGCATCAGGTGATAGGTGTTGCCGAGGATGATATCGGCCCCCGTCGCTGCCACGTCGTCCGGTGACACCGCCTTGACGGTCGCCGCCGTTCCGACGGGCATAAAGGCCGGCGTGCGCACCACGCCGCGCGCGGTTTCCAGTTCGCCTGTACGCGCCGCACCGTCGCGGGCAGCGATATTGAACTTCAGGCCGTGCGCACCGGTCATGGATCCGCTCTTTCGATCAAACTGCAGTCTCCGTAGGAATAAAACCGATAGCCGACTTCGCAGGCATAGGCATAGGCCGCCTGCATGCGATCCAGCCCGGCAAAGGCCGAGACCAACATGAACAGTGTCGATTTAGGCAAGTGGAAGTTGGTCATCAGTATATCCGTCGCCCGGAAGGTATAGCCAGGCGTAATAAAGATATCCGTCTCGCCATCAAATTCCGGAATGCGCCCCTGTTCATCGGCAGCCGATTCCAGCAAGCGCAAACTGGTGGTGCCGACGGCGATTACCCGGCCACCGGCATCGCGCGCGGCATTGATCCGTGCCGCAGCATCAGCATCAATACGTCCCCACTCCGCGTGCATGACGTGATCTTTGGTGTCGTCCGCCGTCATCGGCAGAAATGTCCCAGCCCCGACGTGCAGCGTCAGATGAACCCGTTCGATCCCGGCCTCATCCAGTTGACCCAACAATTCTTCGGTGAAATGCAGGCCCGCCGTGGGTGCGGCGACTGCGCCCAGTTCTTCGGCATAGACCGTCTGATAATCTGATTTGTCACGATCATCGCCCTTGCGGCCCATGTAGGGTGGCAACGGCATGGCACCCTGGGCATCGAGGACATGCAGCAAATCCTCGCCATCCCGATCAAACCGCACGCGGACTTCAGGGCCCGCCCGGTCAATCACCGTTGCGCCAAAGCCATCACCGAAATCGAGCGCATCGCCCGGTTTCAGTCGCTTGGCCGGCCGGGCAAGCACGATCCAGGCACCGGTGCCGTCGGGTTTTAGCAGGGTAATCTCGGCCGCGGCTTCACCGCGCGATGTGCCTTCAGGCGCACGTCGTGTACCCGACAGCCGCGCCGGAATGACTTTGGTGTCGTTGAACACCATAACGTCGCCGGCTTTGAGCAACTTTGCCAGGTCGCGCACATGATGATCTGCCAGCGCCGGGCGAATGCTCAGCATACGCGCTGAATCGCGCGGGCTCACCGGACGATCCGCAATCAAATCCGCCGGCAGCTCGAAATCAAAGACATCTGTTTTCATCGCCGCGGGGTGTAACACGTCAATCCAGCCGCGTCACGCCGCAAACAAGAACCGCCGCCCCGGACATCGAATCCCGGGCGGCGGCAGTTATCAGAGACAGTAGCGTTATTCCTTGACGTCGGCGGCGACGCGCATTTTGACGATCTTGTCGGGGTCGGTGACCGCACCACTGCCGGGCGCGCCGCGTTTGAGCACGTCGACGTTATCCATGCCGTCGGTCACTTTGCCCCACACGGTGTATTTGCCGTCGAGGAACGGTGCCGGTGCGAAGACGATAAAGAACTGCGAGTCCGCGCTGTCGGGATGATTGGCCCGGGCCATCGACAGTGTGCCGCGCACATGGGGTTCTTTAGAGAATTCAGCCTTGATGTTCTGGCCGGACCCGCCCCGTCCCGTGCCCGTCGGGTCACCGCCCTGCGCCATAAAGCCTTCGATGACGCGATGGAAGACGATGCCATCATAAAAGCCCTTGCGCACGAGTTCCTTGATGCGCTTGACGTGATTGGGGGCGAGGTCGGGGCGCATCTCGATCACCACGCGGCCGCGTTCCAGTTCAAGATAAAGCGTGTTTTCCGGATCGCCGGCATTGGCTTGCGCTGAAGTCAGCGTCAGGCAAAAGGCGATGGCGGCTGCGGCGGCAAAGGCGCGTCTGATCATAATGTGGGTCTGCCTTGTGTGGATCGGTGAATTATTCTGCTACGTCTGCAGCGACCTGCATTTTGACGATCTTGTCCGGATCATCGACCATACCGCTGCCGGGCGCACCACGTTTGAGCATATCGACAAATTCCATGCCTTCGCTGACCAGGCCCCAGTTGGTGTACTGGCCATCGAGATGCGATGCCGCCTGAAAAACTATGAAGAACTGCGAATCTGCACTATCGGGGTGACCGGAACGGGCCATCGACAACGAGCCACGCACGTGCGGCTCGTCATTGAACTCTGCCTCGAGGTTCTGGCCGGAGCCACCGGTGCCGGTGCCGGTCGGATCGCCGCCCTGCGCCATAAAACCTTCGATCACCCGGTGGAAGACGATGTCGTCATAGAAGCCTTCGCGCGCCAGTTCCTTGATGCGGGCAACGTGGTTGGGCGCTAGATCGGGACGCAAATCAATGACCACGCGGCCATGCTCCAGGTCCAGGAACAGTGTATTTTCAGGATCGGTAGCCATGGCTTCCCCCGTAAGTGTTTTTGAAAGTTTTAATCAAGATTTATATCCTGAAATCAAAGCATTAAAGATAATACTTAAAGTTAACACGCAGATATTATCCCGATGGTTCCAGCCGCTATTTTGCCGCTTGCTCTTCGATGACCCGTTTCTTAAGGGCTTCACTGATCGGCGCTGAAACAAAACTTTTGACCTCGCCATCAAGCCGGGCGATTTCCTTGACCAGGCTGGAGGCAATGAACTGGTGCCGCTCGGACGCCATCAGGAAGACGGTCTCGACTTCTGAATTCAGGTGCGCATTCATGCCGGTCATCTGGAATTCAAATTCGAAATCCGAGACCGCACGCAAACCACGCACAATCATGGTTGCGTTCACTTTGGTGACGAAATGCATCAACAGCCCTTCAAATGTCACAACCTCGAGCGTGCAGCCGTGGCGGCCCTGCAGAGGTGCGATTTCATCCGTCACCATCGCTGTGCGTTCTTCAAGCGAGAACATCGGTGATTTTGAAGGATTGATGGCCATGCCAATGATCAGATGGTCCGTAATCCGGGTCGCCCTGGAAATAATATCCATATGACCATTGGTCATGGGGTCGAAAGTTCCGGGATAGACGGCGATACGCTTACCGCTCAACGCAATACTCCCTCAAAGCAATGGGTCCACTAATTTGCGGCCCCATCCTCGTTATCCGGAGCGTCCGCGTCAACGTCGGAATCGCTGTTTTCAACTTCAGTTCCGTCATCTTCCTCATCATCGTCATCATCTTCGGCTTCAAGATGGGCGACAGAGACGACTTTTTCGTCGCTCGCCGTCTTGAAGACGGTGACGCCTTGCGTATTGCGGCCAGCGATGCGAATGTCGTGGACCGGGCACCGGATTAACTGCCCGCCATCGGTCACCAGCATGATTTCATCGAAATCCGACACCGTAAACGCTGCGATTACGCCGCCATTGCGGTCTGAAGTCTCGATATTGATGATGCCCTGCCCGCCACGCCCGGCGATGCGGTATTCGTAGGCTGATGTGCGTTTGCCGAAGCCGTTTTCGGTGACGCTGAGAATAAACTCCTCGCGCGCCTGGAAACCTTCGATCTCCTCATCGCTCAAACCACTATCATCCAGCTCCTCACCGCGGCGATTGGCGTTGGACCAGCGCAGATAGGCATCACGCGCCTCAACATCGATTTTTTCATGACGCAGGATTGACATCGAGATGACGACATCATCCTTCGGCAGCTTCATGCCGCGCACACCGTCAGACGTGCGGCTCTTGAAGACGCGGACAGCCGTCACCGGGAAGCGGATACATTTGCCGCCCCCTGCAGCCAGCAACACATCATCGTCTTCTGAACAGGTCGCCACACCGATCAGGGCGTCATCGTCATCCAGTCGAATAGCGATCTTGCCGTTGGCCTTGACCTGACTGAAGTCCGAAAGCGCGTTGCGTCGGACATTACCGCGCATGGTGGCGAACATGATGTGCAGTTCGTCCCACAGCGTCTCGTCTTCGGGCAACGGCATCACGGTCGTGATGGTTTCGCCCTCATCCAGCGGCAACAGATTGACCATGGCCTTGCCGCGTGATTGCGGATTGGCCTGTGGCAGTTTGTAGACCTTGAGTTTGTAGACCTGGCCTGTAGAGGAGAAAAACAGCATCGGCGCATGAGTTGAGGCGACAAAGACCTCGGAGACAAAATCCTCGTCCTTGGTCGACATGCCGGAGCGGCCCTTGCCGCCGCGACGCTGGGCCCGGTAGGCCGAGAGCGGCACGCGCTTGATGTAGCCGCCATGGCTGACGGTGACGACCATTTCCTCGCGCTGGATCAGGTCTTCGTCCTCGACACCGCCGAATTCACCTTCGAGGATTTCGCTGCGCCGGGGAGTTGCAAATTTTTCTTTAATTTCAACGAGTTCTGCGCGCAAGATGCCCATCAACCGTACCCGGTCGCCGAGAATATCGAGCAGATCCTTGATCTTCTCGGCAAGGATGGTCAGCTCATCCGCGACCTCGTCACGACCGAGCGCCGTCAAACGTTGCAAGCGCAATTCGAGAATGGCCCGGGCCTGCGCCAGATTGAGGTGATAGGCCCCGTCGACAATGGCGTGTCCCGGATCATCGATCAGTTCGATCAGCGGGCCGACGTCCTTGGCAGGCCAGGCGCGTGACATCAAGCCTTCGCGCGCTTCCGCCGGATCCTTCGCACCACGGATGATGGCGATGATATCGTCGATGTTGGCGACCGCGATGGCCAGACCAACCAGGACTTCGGCCCGGTCGCGGGCCTTGCCAAGATCAAAAATCGTTCGTCGGGTAATCACTTCCTCGCGGAAGTCGACAAACGCCGAAACCATATCGCGTAGCGTGTGGACCATCGGACGCCCACCGCTGAGCGCCAGCATATTGGCGCCGAAACTGGTCTGAAGCTGGGTATGGCGATAGAGCTGGTTGAGCACGACATCGGCGTTGACGTCGCGTTTCAATTCGATCACCACCCGCACACCGTCGCGATCGCTCTCATCGCGCAGGTCACCAATGCCCTCGACCTTCTTGTCGCGCGCAACTTCGGCAATTTGCTCGATCATGCGCGACTTGTTCACCTGGTAGGGGATTTCAGTGACGATGATAGCTTCACGGTCGCGGCTGAGTTCCTCGATATGGCTGCGCGAGCGCATGATAATGCTGCCCTTCCCGCCGCCATAGGCCGCGCGCGCGCCACCGGCACCGAGAATCAGGCCACCCGTGGGAAAATCAGGTGCCGGTACGCATTCGATCAGCTCGGCAATCGTGACTTCAGGGTTGTCGACATAGGCGCAACAGGCGTCGATCACTTCACCGAGATTATGCGGCGGAATATTGGTCGCCATGCCAACGGCGATACCGCCTGCACCATTGACCAGCAAATTGGGGATACGGGCCGGCAGGACCGTCGGTTCGTGTTCGCTTTCGTCGTAGTTCGGCTGGAAGTTGACGGTATCCTTGTCGATGTCCTCAAGCAGCGCCTCCGCCGTCTCGGCCATGCGGATTTCGGTATAACGCATTGCGGCGGCGCGATCGCCGTCCATCGAGCCAAAATTACCCTGGCCATCCATCAAGGGCAGACGCATGGCAAACGACTGGGCCATGCGCACCATTGAATCGTAAATCGCCTGATCGCCGTGCGGGTGATACTTACCCATAACGTCACCGACGATACGTGCAGACTTGCGATAGGACTTGTCGTGGGTGAAGCCCTGCTCGTGCATACCAAAGAGGATGCGCCGGTGCACCGGCTTCAGACCGTCGCGCACATCCGGCAGCGCCCGGCTGACGATCACACTCATGGCGTAATCGAGGTAGGAAGTCCGCATTTCCTCTTCGATGGCGATAGGTAAAACGTCACCAATGCCGGAAGGAGGTTCGCCTGAAGGCGGATCGTCAGAGGGAGGTTCGTCAGCAGGCGGCTGGGGAGGCTCGGGCGGGTCTACAATATCGGTCAAAACAGTTCAATTCTTTAGCTGAAAAAAGCGCCCTGACAAGCGCCCGGTTCCGGTTAATTCGCACTGCAACAATTCAGGTGATTTCCCACCAGGTCAGCCGCCCTGTCCCCCCACGAGATGTTGGGGCCAGGCAGTCCCTGAATATACAAGGTTTTGTGTTTTCCGGCAAGTTTCGCAGGCGCAAAAAAAGGCTGCAATTCAGCCGTTTTTCAAACTAATTTTGCCCGGTTTTCAGGGGCTTCGTCAGACACGCAAATATGGCCCGATTTAAACCGGAATAACTGTCTGTTTCGAGCTGCTAATTCTGAAGGAATTCAGCGATTTCGCGGGCCACATCGACGGGTCTTTCTTCTGGCAAAAAATGACCGCATTTCAACGCCCGTCCGGTGACGTCGCCGTCGGCCCAGCGCTGCCACGCGGCGATATGCCCGAGATCGCGACCATCGTCCGACTGGTCGCCCCACAGGGCATGCACAGGACACTGAATTCGCCGGCCGGCATCACGGTCGGACAGGTCATGATCGAGATCCGACGACATACCGGCGCGATAGTCTTCGCAGGCCGCCTGGATGACACTCATATTGCCAAAGTTTGTACAGTAGGAGGCTATGGCTCCGGCTTCCAGTTCAAAGCCCTTGCCAAGCCAGCTATTGATGGTCCAACTGACATAATATTCCGGGTTGGCCGCAATCAGGGTTTCCGGCAATGGCGCGGGCTGGGCGAGGAAAAACCAGTGATAAACGGCCAGCGCCAGATTCTTGTTGGTCTGCTTGACAACGTCCAGCGTCGGGATCATGTCGAGCACCATCAGTTTTTCGATGACGTCGGGGTGATCGAGCGCCATGCGATAGGCCACGCGCCCGCCCCGGTCGTGCCCGGCCACCGCAAACCGGTCAAACCCGGCCTCGCCCATCAGGGCGACGATATCGGCGGCCATCGCCCGTTTTGAGTAGCCCAGGTGCTCCGGATCAGGATCAGGGCCCGTGCTGGCCCCATATCCCCTTAGATCAGGGACAAAGACGTTATGCGTTGTAGCCAGTTCAGGCGCGACGTCACGCCAGCAAACATGGCTCTGCGGGTAGCCATGCAGCAAGACGACGGGCGCTCCATCCGGAGGCCCGCCGCATTTGTAGTGAATGCTCGCACCGTCAACATCGGCGCGATGGCTCTCAAAGCCCTCGAACATGGCTTCTGAAAGGACCTAGAAAGGAATTTCGTCGTCGATGTCGGCGCCACCGCCGGAGAAACCGCCGCCGTTGGATGAGCCGCCTCCGCCGCCCCCACCGCCGAAATCATCTCCGCCGCCGCCACCACCGTCGCCACCGCCAGAACGGCCGTCGAGCATGGTGAGCTCGCCGCGATACTGTTGCAGCACGACTTCAGTGGAATACTTGTCCTGACCGCTCTGATCCTGCCACTTGCGGGTCTGCAACTGACCTTCGATGTAGACCTTGGCGCCTTTTTTCAGATACTGCTCGGCGATTTTGCCGAGGTTGTCGTTGAAGATCACCACACGATGCCATTCAACTTTTTCGCGGCGCTCGCCAGTAGATTTGTCGCGCCAGGTTTCGTTGGTCGCGAGGCGCAGGTTGACCACGCGGTTGCCGTTGTTCATCGAGCGCACTTCAGGGTCAGCCCCGAGATTACCGACCAGAATGACTTTGTTGACGCTTCCCGCCATAATTTTTGTTCCCTATTTGTTCTAAACACTATATGATGTATAGCACAACGTTGCACTAACACCAAAGCTCGTTATTTATGCGCTGAAAGGCCCCACTAATTCCGCCGCCACGCTACCGGGGCACTATAGCGTTTGAAGCGCCAAAAACCACTCCTGATGAGCGAATAATTTGGTTAAAAATTCCCAACATCCCTTATGATGGATCGTTTCCGCCTCAGGCATTCCAGCCAGGCGGAAAATCTTGTTATTTATCAATGCTTCAGAGAAAACAGTCCGGTTTTATGCAGAAAAATATCATCGTCCGTGGTGCCAAAGAACACAATCTTCGCGCAATTGATGTCGAAATTCCCCGCGATAGTCTGACCGTGATCACCGGCCTCTCTGGCTCGGGCAAATCATCGCTGGCCTTTGACACGATCTATGCAGAGGGACAGCGGCGTTATGTCGAAAGTCTCTCGGCCTATGCCCGGCAATTCCTAGAGATGATGCAAAAGCCTGACGTCGAAAGCATTGAAGGTCTCTCCCCCGCCATTTCCATTGAGCAGAAAACCACGTCGCGCAATCCGCGCTCGACAGTCGGAACGGTGACGGAGATCTACGATTACCTGCGCCTGTTATTTGCCCGCATCGGCATCCCCTACTCGCCCGCGACTGGTCTGCCCATCGAAAGCCAGACCGTATCGCAAATGGTCGACCGCTTGCTGGAGATGCCTGAGGGTACCCGGCTCTACCTGCTGGCCCCCATCGTGCGCGGACGCAAGGGTGAATACCGCAAGGAACTGGCTGAGCTGCAAAAGCGCGGCTTCCAGCGCGTCAAGGTCGATGGCGAGCACTACGAAATCGGTGAAGTGCCGGCGCTCAACAAAAAACTCAAGCACGAGATCGAAGTTGTAGTTGATCGTGTGGTTATCAAGGCCGATCTCGGCAACCGCCTGGCCGACAGCCTGGAGACCGCCCTGGAACTGGCCGATGGCCTTGCAATTTCGGAAGACGCCGGCGACGGCACACGCACAACCTTTTCAGCCAAGTTCGCCTGCCCCGTTTCGGGCTTCACAATCGAAGAGATCGAACCCCGGCTGTTCTCCTTCAACAATCCGTTCGGGGCCTGCCCCAAGTGCGACGGCCTCGGCACCAGCCTTTATTTCGATCCGGAGCTTGTGGTGCCGGATGATCGCCTGACGTTGTCCGAAGGCGCCGTGGCCCCGTGGTCCAAGCCCAAATCGCCGTATTACATGCAGGCGCTGGAGAGCGTCGCCAAATACTACAAGGCCGGCATGCACACGCCGTTCGCCGAACTGAACGACGATGCCCGCCAGGCCATCCTGCACGGCACCGGCGATGACGTTATCAAGATGACTTACGATGACGGCGACAATTCCTATTCGACCAAACGCCCGTTTGAAGGCGTGGTGCCCAATCTGGCGCGGCGCTGGCGCGAGACCGATTCATCCTGGATGCGCGAGGAACTCGGGCGCTACCAGGCATCGGCCCCCTGTGATGTCTGCAACGGAAATCGCCTGAAACCCGAAGCCCTCGCGGTCAAGATCAATGGTTTGCATATCTCGGAAGTCGCGGCCATGTCGATTGCAGGATCCGGCGAATGGTTTGACGGGCTGAGCAGCAAGCTTCGCAAAAAGGATATTGAAATCGCCGAGCGCATCTTGCGCGAGATCAATGAACGCCTCGGCTTCCTCAACAAGGTCGGGCTCGATTACCTCACACTGTCGCGCAACTCGGGCACGCTGTCGGGCGGTGAAAGTCAGCGCATTCGTCTCGCCTCCCAGATCGGCTCCGGCCTCACCGGCGTATTGTACGTGCTGGATGAGCCCTCCATAGGCTTGCACCAGCGCGACAACGCCCGCCTGCTGGAGACCCTGGTGCGCCTGCGCGACATCGGCAATACCGTCATCGTGGTTGAACACGACGAAGAAGCAATCCTTGCGGCCGATCATGTCATTGACATGGGCCCGGGTGCCGGTATTCACGGCGGCTCGGTCGTCGCACAAGGCACGCCGAAGAAGATCATGCGAAGCAGTGCCAGTTTGACGGGCCAGTACATGGTCGGTGCCAAACAGATCACCCTGCCGATGGAGCGCAGAACCGGCAAGCCGGGCCAGCACATCAAGGTCGTCAATGCCAGTGCCAACAATCTGCTGAACGTCAGCGCCGAAATCCCGCTTGGTACATTCGCGGCAATCACCGGTGTTTCGGGCAGCGGCAAGTCAACGCTGATCATCGAGACCTTGTACAAGGCGGCAACCAAACGTCTGAACAATTCGCGCGTGCACCCTGGTGCGCACGACGACATCGAAGGCCTCGAATTCATCGACAAAATCGTCGACATCGATCAATCCCCCATCGGTCGCACACCACGTTCAAATCCGGCGACCTATACCGGGGCCTTCACGCCGATCCGTGACTGGTTTGCCGGGTTGCCGGAATCCGGTGTGCGCGGCTACAAGCCCGGTCGCTTCAGTTTCAACGTCAAGGGCGGACGCTGTGAGGCCTGTCAGGGCGACGGGCTGATCAAGATCGAGATGCACTTCCTGCCCGACGTCTATGTCCAGTGTGATGTCTGCAAGGGAAGGCGCTATAACCGCGAAACACTGGAGATCAGGTTCAAGGATCAGTCCATCGCCGATGTGCTGGATATGACGGTCGATGAAGGGGCCGACTTCTTCACCGCCGTGCCGGTGATCCGCGACAAGCTGGTAACCTTGCAGCGTGTGGGACTTGGCTACATACATCTCGGCCAGGCGGCGACGACGCTCTCGGGCGGTGAAGCCCAGCGCGTCAAACTGGCCAAGGAGCTCTCCCGCCGCGCGACCGGCCAGACGCTTTACATTCTGGATGAACCGACCACGGGCCTGCACTTCGAGGACGTCGCCAAGTTGCTCGAGGTTTTGCATACGCTGGTCGATACCGGCAACACGGTCGTGGTGATCGAGCACAACCTCGACATCATCAAGACAGCGGACTGGGTGGTTGATCTCGGCCCCGAAGGTGGCGACAAGGGCGGCAAGATCGTCGCCGTCGGCACACCGGAAGAAGTCGCCAAAGTCAAAGGCAGTTTCACCGGCGGATATCTGAAAAACATCCTCGCCAAATCGAGCCGTGCGCCACGCAAAACCATCGCCCGGCCCGACCCGGCAGCCGCCCGCCCGCGCTCCCTCAAGGCCGCCGCCAAATCGCTCAAGGCCGAGAAAAAAGCCGACGCCAAAAAGACCAAGGTTAAGAAGGCGGCGAACCAGTCGAAAAAACCAAAATCAACGCCGCGCCGCAAGAGCGCCTGACTTCAGTTTTTCAGAATTTCCTGATGATCAGAAAGTGCAGCTGACAGACCGGCCCTCATCATCCGTGCCGACACATTTACCGTGCAGGTTTTCATGGCTGATATAGGTGCCGGTCGCCGTTTGACCATTCTTGCAGGCAAGTGCCCAGGTGCCGTTGGGCAACGTATCAGTACCGTACGATCCCGAAACCATTCGCCAGCTGCCCTTGCAGGTGACCCTTGATCCGTTTTCGTCAAACGCCAGCGACAACTGCCCCCGCCCCTGATCCTGTTTCACAGTCATATCGCCCAATACTGGCGCATCCCTGCCGACCCACGAGAAGGCGATTGGCAATTTATTCTGGTTTGCCGGGTTCGTATTGGCCGATGCAGATGACGATGACGACGCAACAGTCGATGAATTGGAAGATGTCCGCCAGATCGATTCGTCTTTATCGGTTCCCATCGGTCCGGAAATATCGACAAATCCAATCGATTTGATCAAACTTATCGCCTTCTCTTCAGAGACTTTATTACCGTCAGGATCACAGTAAAATCCGGTCAAATAGGCATTGCCACTATCTCCACGATCGTGAGCACTCACGCTTCCAAAGTTTTGATAAAGGATTACGCAAGACTTTCCCTGGAACTGGAAAAACCGTACTTGATTGGATTTAACCCGTTGAAACTTTCTTTGACTGGGGGGCGAGGAATATTTTTCAGTTTATTGAAAACATTCATAGCGTCGTCGATATCAATTGCCCGCGTCAAAAGGTAGCCGCCCTGCAATTCGTAGATGAAAAATGCGAGTACTTCTCGGTAACTGGAATCTCGGTAGGAACTCCATTCCTGCCGAGTGCGAGAATTATTAATATATCGTTTTTTGGTCGTGCGCTTCCAGTCGACCATTCTTTCGATACCCAGTGTCAGATGCTCCTCGCTTTTGTCGATTGTTACCCATTCGGTCGCCATGGCTCGTTGGGTTGAAAATTGAAATATCAAAAACCCCAAGCCTAATATTGCCAATCTGAAAATCATCGTGCCCCCGCAAATATTAAATCCAATGCCGAAAATAAATCGACATCATAGCCTTGGACCAGCATTCCATTAAATAGCAAAAATAATTGTTTTTTCTATTTTCGGATAGTCCGGCGACTCGGTGTAATGTATTTTATTAACATCCCGACTACGTCGGATTGGCGGCCCTGAATTCTGCGGCGCGTTCCCAGGTCGTGGCGATGACACCGGCGGGGTCGGATTGCAGGCCCTGGCGGACGTTCCTTGCGCGCTCGTCGGTGTCGATGTTGATAACGCCGTCTTCGATGCCGAGTATGGCGTTGCGCGCAACGTCGGCGGGTGAAGTCTTGTCGGCGTTCACGTTACCCAGCATGTCGGTATCGATGTAACCGGCGTAAATGCCAAACACTTCGACATTTTGATCACGCATCTCGAAGCGCAGGCAATCGGTGAGTGACATGGCGGCGGCCTTGGACGAGGCATAGGTGCCGAATATCGGGAAGTTCACCATACTGGCGGTCGACAGCATGTTCGCGATGCCGCCGCCGTTGGACACGATTATCGGTGCGAAGGCCTGGCACATGCGGGCGACGCCGAAAACGTTGACAGCCATCTCCAGTTCCAGCCCGGAAAGATCGTCAACCACGGTCAAGCCGCGCTGGACCAAGGCACCGGCATTATTGATCAGCAGATTTGTATCCGCCGCTGCCGACGCAACGGCATCGACATCGGCCTGACTGGTGACATCGAGTTTGAGCGGCACGACTTTGCCGGCATGCTTCCCGACCAATGGAGTCAGGCTGTCGATATCCCGGGCGGCGGCGTAAACTTTGGCCGCGCCAAATTCGAGCAGGGTTTCGACAAAACAAAGGCCAAGCCCCCTGTTTGCGCCCGTTACCATTGCCGTTGATCCGTTGATTTTCATGATATTTCCAAAGCTCTGAATTTGCGCTGCGAGACGCCTGGCATAATGAGGCTGATGTGACGTAGTATCCAGCGCAAATAACGACATAGCTCAAGGAATAATCGATGATCGAACAGACCGCCAAAAATCTCTGGGACGCCCGCAACCAGGGACATGCCCTGCCCGCTGATTTCGAAGGCCGCCCCGCTGATGACGCTCAGGCCTATGACATTCAGCGTGCCATGATCGCCGGAACCGACGAAGCGCTCACAGGCTGGAAGCTCGGGGCGACGGCTGATGCGGCTGTCAAGATGCTGGGGCTTGACGGTCCTTTTGTCGGGCCGATGTTTGAGTGCTTCACGCAGATCAGTGGTTCTGTCATCACTTTGCACCCCGATCATAATCCGGCAATTGAGACCGAATTTTCCGTTCAGCTCAATGCCGACATTCCGTGGCGCGAAGACTACAGTCGCGCCGACGTAGAGGGCGCCATCGGCTCGGTAATTCCGAGTTTCGAAATTATCGGCGGCAGGTATGAGCGCGATGGCACTCAGCCCGGCCCGCGTATTATTGCCGATGGCGGTTCAAACTCAGTCTCGGTCATGGGCGCACCCGTCACGGACTGGTCGGCCGCCGATCTCAGCGATCACTCGGTGACGCTGAGCCTGAATGGTGAACAAGTTGCCAGTGGCAGTAATGCCATTCTGATGTGGGACCATACTTTTGACGCTGTCGCCTGGCTGGCCAGCCATCCGATGCTGGCAGACCGGGGATTAAAAGCCGGAGATCTCATCATGACCGGCACCTGCACAGGGGCGACACCGCTGAAGGCCGGCGATGAAACGACAGGTGATTTCGGCATTCTCGGCAAACTGACAGTGACGTTCGCCTGAATCTCGAGAAATTACTTCCCTAAAATGACAATGTCATCGGGATGCGCAATGCCGAGCACGTCTCGGGCGCGTTCATCAAGCATATCACGGGACAGACCATTTGCGCGCAAGAGGGATACACGCTTTTCCAGGCGGTTTAGTTCAGCACGGTTGAGCGCCAGCTGGTTTTGTGTCCGGTCAATCTGCTGGCTCAGGCTGAGCCATGCGTTCATACCACGGTCCCCCTGGACAGCGTGGTAGCCGAAATAGGCCAGCACGCCTGTGCAGAGCAACGGCACAATGGCGTAGCGGGCGCGGCGGCGAACTTCAAAAGCTAAACTCATGCATTGAATCGAATCACGCCATGGCCTGTGCCGTCAACAAAAAATCGTTTAGAGTCTGGAGTCTAGCTGACTGTGTTGCCAAATTGACTCACGTTGATTACCAGATTTGGACAAAGTGATTCAGGTTGGCACAACATGGCCAAATATCCTTTCACCAGAATTTGCGGTAATATTTATCCCAATTCTTTGACAGTTTCGGTTTTCAGGCTGCTGGACAGCAAACGGATGCTATTAATCATGATTTTTCAGTCCAGAACTGGACATATGCTTCGAGTGCTGGCGGTATCAGCAACACTTTGCACTGCCTTGGCGACGACAGTTCAATCCCAGACAAAGTCTGTTGTGATTGGCGCTGATCCCTGGTGTCCCTTCATCTGTGACACAGGAGGTGTGCAGCAAGGCCTGATGGTCGATATAGCCAAAGCCGCCCTCGCCCAGTCCGGCTACAAGATGAGTTACAAGAATATCAGCTGGGCCCGGGCAAAAAAAATGGTCCGGATTGGCGCGCTTGATGGAATTGTCGGCACCGCAAATCTGGGCCCGGAAAAAACGCCTTACGATTTTCCACAAACGGCCCTTGGCGTAGCTGAAGTATGCTTTTATCGCCGGGCTACCGACAAATGGGTGTACTCGTCTGTTCAATCGCTGGCGTCACGAACCATGGGCTGGATCAATGACTATGGTTTCGATAAAAACACCGGCCTCAATGAATGGGTGAAGGAACACAGGGAAACGTCGCAAGTGTTGATGATTTCCGGTACGGACACACACCCGAGGTTATTTAAACTGCTGCTGGCCGGGCGTATCAGCACTTTTGCCGAAGATCGATATGTTATCGAATACGCCCTGAAAAGGCGCGGATTGCAGGACCGGATCGAAGTGGCGGGATGTACGAAACCGACTGAAAAGGTCTACGTGGCCTTCTCGGCAAAAACCGGGCGGGGCGTCGCCCTGGCAAAGGCACTGGACAAGGGTGTCGAAAAACTCCGGCAAAATGGTCGGCTTGCTGATATACTTAGATTGTACGGATTGACGGAAAAAACCTGGGTTCCCGGCGTCTAGGGCGGCGTCACAAACTAGATCATTGTACTTTCATTTCTACTCCCCCTGGACAGGAGGGCAAAATGGTACTCGTAGTGAATAGTTTTTCAATATCCGAACGCTTTCGAGCGTCGGCGATGACCTTGTGCGGACTGGTGATGGCATTTACGCCGCCGGCCCTGTGGTTTGCCTGGACCAGCGGTCTTTTTGTCGGCTTCCTGATCGCTGGCTTTGCGGCGGGCGCTCTTTATTGCTGGCTCGCGACCTTCGAAGAAGAGATCGACGTGAACAAAGCCATGCACACACCTCTTGATCATCCGGAAATCAGTGATGAAGCGCTTGAGGGCATCCGCACTCTGGGGCCCTTCACATGCCACCAGAGTTCCCTTCCCAATTCGCCATACCAGCGCCGTCTCGCCCAGGTGAGGAAGCTGTTGCCGAAATAGATCTGGAGCGTTTCCGGGTTTAACGGAAACGCAGCGTTGCATTAGACTCAAGGTGTGCGCCAAATATCAATGCAGAAGCAATTCCGTCTAACCCGGAATCGCCCTGCGACTTGACTCAGTCTCCCGTTTCCCCTGAAGTCCCGGCATGAACAAACCGGAAATGCCCGTGGTTGGGGACAATCAACCGTCGTCGATGTTTTTCTGGCCCACGCCCGACCGCCCGATGGTCGAACGGGGCGAAGGCATCTATCTCTGGGACACCAGCGGCAAGCGTTATATCGACGCCAGTTCCGGCCCGCAGACAACAAACCTCGGGCACGGGAACAAACGCGTGCTCGCCGCCATGCAGGCCCAGGCGGAAAAAGTCTCCTACGCTTTCAGAAGCCATTTCCTGAACGAGCCCGCCGAGGGGCTGGCGCGCGATATCGCCGCCGCTGCGCCCAATCACCTCGACATGGCGTTCTTTTGCTCCGGCGGATCGGAAGCGGTTGAGACCTGTGTGAAACTGGCCCGCCAATACGCTATCGCCGATGGTGAACCGGCGCGCTACAAAGTGATCTCGCGCATTCCGTCGTATCACGGCACCACGCTCGGTGCCTTGTCATTAACCGGTGATCCGGCGGGATTTTCAATGTTCGCGCCGATGATGGTCAATCAGCCCAAAATCCCGGCGCCCTTCTGCCGCTACCGACCGGCAAGCCAGTCGGAGGAAGAGGCGGCGCTCGGGTTTGCCAATGCGCTGGAGACCGAGATCATCAACCAGGGGCCGGAAACCGTGCTCGCCTTCATCATGGAGCCGGTTGGCGGGGCCGCGACCGGTGCCCTGACCGCGCCCGATGCCTATTACCTGCGGATACGCCAGATCTGCGACAAGTACGGCGTTCTGTTGATCTTCGATGAGGTGATGTCCGGCGCCGGACGCTGCGGCAAATTCCTCTCCGCCGAATACTGGCCCAACGCCATGCCGGACATCGTCGCCCTGGCAAAGGGACTGGGGGCTGGATACATGCCGCTCGGTGCCTGCCTCGCCCCGCGCGAAATGGTTGAGGCCGTGCAGAACCACGCTGGCTTCATGCATGGCCACACCTATTCCGCCAGCCCCGTCGCCTGCGCCGTCGGTCGGGCCGTGCTGGCTGAATACACCGAGCATGGCTTGATCGAAAACGCCGCCAAAATGGGCGCGGTTCTCAAGGCCCGGCTCGAAACTTTGCTCGATGACTACGAATTCATCGGTGAGATCCGGGGCAAGGGTCTGTTGCTGGCCTTCGATGTCGTCGCCGATCGCGAGACCGGCAAGCCCCTGCCACCCGAATTCAACGCCTATTTACGATTGGCCCAGGAAGCCTACGACCGCGGCCTGATCATCTACTCCCGCCGCGTCATGGGCGGCGTCCGCGGTGATCACTTCCTGGTCACGCCCGCGCTGACGGTGACGATGCCCGAGATCGACGAGATCATGGACTTGCTGGTCCAGTCACTGGAGGCGTTCGCGGTTCAGGTTCGGGCGGTGATTTAAACATACCTCCGTCGCTCCCGCGAAAGCGGGAGTCCTTACTGTATTCGACCGTGCACTTGTAATGGCTGCATGGATTCCCGCCTTCGCGGGAATGACGGACTTTATGTGACCTACAAAATCCCGCGACCGAAGGCGTTGCGACCGGCGTAGACGGCGGCACGACCGAGTTCTTCCTCGATGCGGATGAGCTGATTGTATTTGGCCATGCGGTCGGAGCGCGAAAGCGAGCCGGTTTTGATCTGGCCACAGTTGGTGGCAACGGCAAGATCGGCAATGGTGGCGTCTTCGGTTTCGCCGGAGCGGTGGGACATGACGCAGCGATAGCCGTTCATGTGGGCCATCTCGACGGCTTCCAGCGTTTCCGACAGCGTACCGATCTGGTTGACCTTGATCAGGATGGCATTGGCCACGCCCTGGTTGATACCATCGCTGAGACGTTTGGGGTTGGTGACAAACAAATCGTCGCCAACAAGCTGGCATTTGCTGCCGACAGCTTCGGTCAGGGCGGCCCAGCCGGCCCAGTCGTCTTCATCCATGCCGTCTTCGATGCTGATAATGGCCGGATAATTGCCCAGCAATTCGCCGTACATCTTGACCATGCCCGCAGCGTCGAGTTCCTTGCCTTCGAACTTGTATGTGCCGTCTGTGCAGAATTCGCTCGAGGCAACGTCAAGGCCCAGAAACATATCATCGCCGAGTTTGAAGCCGGCTGCTTCCGTTGCCTTGCTGATGTAATCAAGCGCTTCGTCAGCGCTCTTTACTGATGGCGCGAAACCACCTTCGTCGCCGACGTTGGTATTGTGCCCGGCCTGGCTGAGTTCTTTTTTGAGCGCATGGAAAACCTCGGCCCCCATACGTACGGCGTCGGCCAGACTGTCGGCACCCACGGGCAGGATCATGAATTCCTGAAAGTCGATGGGATTGTCGGCATGGGCACCGCCGTTAATGATGTTCATCATCGGCAGTGGTAAGGTGCGCGCACTGACACCGCCGACATAATTGTAGAGCGGTAGACCAGCTTCCTCGGCGGCGGCTTTGGCGCTGGCCAGACTGACACCAAGAATGGCATTGGCGCCAAGGCGTTGCTTGTTCTCCGTACCGTCGAGCTCCCGCATGGTCAGATCGATGGCTTCCTGATCTTCGGCATCCATACCACTCAACGCATCAAAGATTTCACCGTTCACCGCATCAATGGCCTGCTGCACACCCTTGCCGCCATAACGCGTGCCGCCATCGCGCAATTCATGCGCTTCAAACTGGCCGGTCGAGGCACCCGACGGCACACCGGCCCGGCCCATCGAGCCGGTCTCCAGAATAACGTCGACTTCGACGGTGGGATTGCCGCGGCTATCGAGAATTTCGCGGCCATGAATATCGATGATGGCAGTCATCAAGGTCTCTCCAAAATATCAGTCCGCCTTGGCGAGGCGATCAAAGTCCATAAGGCGTGTCAGCAAGGCTTCCATCTCGCTGATCGGCACCATGTTCGGTCCGTCCGACGGCGCGCTGTCGGGATCGGGGTGGGTTTCCATAAATACCGCAGCGACACCGATCGAGACCGCAGCACGCGCCAGCACCGGGACAAATTCGCGCTGACCGCCCGACGTCGTACCCTGCCCGCCGGGCTGCTGAACCGAATGCGTGGCGTCGAACACGACCGGGTGCCCGGTCTCCGCCAGTACGGGAAGTGATCGCATATCCGAAACCAGAGTGTTGTATCCGAAGCTCGCACCGCGCTCGGTCAGCATGACATTTGAATTGCCGGCTTCGGTGACCTTGGCGGCGACATTTTTCATGTCCCAGGGTGCGAGGAACTGGCCCTTCTTGATATTCACCGCCTTGCCGGTGGCGGCAGCCGCCAGCAACAGATCAGTCTGGCGGCACAGGAAGGCCGGGATTTGCAACACGTCGATCACGTCGACCACAGCCGCACAATTCTCGGCCGTATGTACATCCGTCAGCACAGCGCAGCCAAAGGTTTCCTTGACCTCGGCAAATACCGGCAGGGCTGCTTCGATGCCAATACCGCGCCCGCTCGCGGTGCTGGTACGGTTGGCTTTATCAAACGAAGATTTGTAGATCAGCCCGATACCCAGCGCATCCGTCATGCGCTTGAGCTCGCCTGCCGTTTCCAGCGCCAGTTCGCGGGTCTCCATAGCGCAAGGCCCGGCGATCAACGTCAGCGGCAAATCATTGCCGACGGTGACGTTCCCGATCTGGACGTGTTTGGCGCTTGTCATGATATTGGCACTCTATACGAGACGGGATTGTTCGACCGCCGCCTTGATGAACGACGCGAACAGAGGGTGCGGCTCGAACGGTTTAGATTTTAACTCAGGGTGGAACTGAACGCCAATGAACCACGGATGATCCGGGTTCTCGACGATCTCCGGCAGCACGCCATCCGGTGACAGGCCGGAGAAAATCAGGCCCGCGTCCTCGAGGCGTTCGCGGTAATTGATGTTCACTTCGTAGCGATGGCGATGACGCTCGCTAATGTCGCTTAAACCATAAACGTCGGCGACGCGGCTGTCGTCGGTCAGGCGGCAATCGTAAGCGCCGAGCCGCATCGTGCCCCCGAGATCATCTTCGGCGGAGCGCGTCTGCTGCTCGTTGCCCTTGGTCCACTCCGTCATCAGACCAACGACCGGCTCGTCGCAGTCGCCGAACTCAGTCGAGCTGGCATTCTCGATGCCCGCCATATTGCGTGCGGCCTCAATCACGGCCATCTGCATGCCGAAGCAAATTCCGAAATAGGGAATGCCTTTTTCACGCGCCAGCCGGGCCGAGGCGATCTTGCCTTCGGAACCGCGTTCGCCAAAGCCACCCGGCACCAGGATACCGTGCACGCCTTCAAGTTCGTGGAGCTTGTCGGGATCTTCAAAGACTTCTGATTCGAGCCATTCGATATCGACTTTGACCTTGTTGTCGATGCCGCCGTGCGTCAGCGCTTCGGCGAGTGACTTATAGGCATCTTTCAGGCCGGTGTATTTGCCCACCACGGCAATTTTGACGCTGCCTTCGGGCTGGACAACGCGATCAACGATATCGTTCCAGCGCGTCAGATCGGGATCCGGCGCATCGGTCAGACCGAAGCTCTTGAGAACTTCGGTATCAAAGCCTTCTTCATGATAACGCAGCGGTACTTCGTAGATTGAGCTGACGTCCAGCGCCTGAATGACGGCTTTTTCCGGCACATTACAAAACAGGCCGATCTTGCGCCGTTCGTTGGCCGGTATTTCTCGGTCACAACGGCACAACAGCAAATCCGGCTGGATGCCAATACTGCGCAATTCCTTGACCGAATGCTGTGTCGGCTTGGTCTTCAATTCGTGCGCCGCCGAAATGTAGGGCACCAGCGTCAAATGGACGTAGGTCGAGCGATCGCGGCCAAGATCATTGCCGAGCTGGCGGATCGCTTCAAAGAACGGCAGTGCCTCGATATCGCCGACCGTGCCGCCGATTTCGCATAATACAAAGTCATGATCATCGACGTCGGAGAGAACAAAATCCTTGATGGCGTTGGTGACGTGCGGAATGACCTGAACCGTCGCACCGAGATAATCGCCCCGGCGTTCCTTCTCGATGATCGTCTGATAGATCCGGCCCGTCGTGACGTTATCGCTTTGCCGGGCTGGTACACCAGTGAAGCGTTCATAATGCCCGAGGTCGAGATCGGTCTCGGCACCATCGTCCGTGACGAAGACTTCCCCGTGCTCGTAGGGGTTCATCGTGCCCGGATCGACGTTTATGTAGGGGTCGAGTTTACGGAGGCGAACCTTGTAGCCTCTGGCTTGTAGCAGCGCCCCCAGAGATGCTGAGGCAAGCCCTTTTCCAAGTGAGGAAACCACGCCGCCGGTAATAAAAATGAAACGCGTCATGGGCGATCACAATACATCATGTTTTGTCCCTGACAACGCATGGTTTCCAATTTGAACAAAAAAAAGGCGGTCATTCCGACCGCCCCTGAATTCCGTGCCATTCGCCCTTATTGAGAGGGAACAGCCGGCCCGGTGGGCTTGGCTGGTGCCTGGCTCGCCGGGGCCTGATCAATAACCGAAGTCGGTGCCTTGCCGGCACCCGCCATCACGGCCAGCGCAATACTTGTCATGAAAAATCCGGTGGCCAGAATGGCTGTCGAGCGAGTCAGCAGATTGGCCGCGCCACGGCCCGTCATCAGACCGCCACCGCCGCCACCGCCGCCGCCGCCGCCAATACCGAGCGCACCGCCTTCACTGCGCTGCAACAACACGGTGACAATCATCGCCAGGGCGATCATTAAATGAATGACAAGAAGGATGGTTTCCATCGCGCGCCGATTTCCTCAATTGAATTCGTAAAAGCCGCCGGATATCGCCATCCAGCGCTCAATCCGGGGCTTATATACCGCTGCGCCCAGGAATGCCAGCGCAGAGTTCGGCTTCATACTCAGGCCGATGCCGCTTCAACAATCGGCCAGAAGGTTTCGGGCTTCAATGCTGCGCCGCCGATCAGGCCGCCGTTGACGTGTTCGACCGACATGATGGCCACGGCGTTCTCTGCTTTCATGGAGCCGCCATAAAGAATGCGCATGCCGTCGCCCTCGCCGCCGAAGCGTTCAATCAGCAAGGCCCGAATGCGGTTGTGGACTTCGTCGATATCGTCGGTGGTCGGCGTGCGGCCCGTACCGATAGCCCAGACTGGCTCGTACGCGACGACGGTATTGGCTGCCGTCGCGCCATCGGGTACGGAACCGGCGATCTGTGCCTCGACGACTTTGAGATGCTCGCCGGCATCGCGCTCCGCTTCGGTTTCGCCTATGCAGATGATGGCTTTCAGGTGCGCCCGCCAGACGGCCAGTGCCTTGGCAAAGACTGTGGCGTTGTCCTCTCCGTGATCGGCCCGGCGCTCGGAATGGCCGACAATAATGTAGCCGGCGCCACAATCAGCGATCATTTCGGCTGATACATCACCGGTATAGGCACCACTTGCCGCTTTGGCGCAGTCCTGGGCACCGAGCACGACGCCACTGCCCTCAATTGCCGCTCCGACATCTGTCAGCAAATGCGCCGGGGGGCAGACAACAACATCACAATTGATATCGCCGGCACCGCCGTGAAGCGCCGCAACGCCGGCAGCCAGGGCACCAGCGTCTTCGCGCAGTCCGTTCATTTTCCAGTTTCCGGCAACAAGCGAACGAGGTGTGGATGTCATGGGAGACCTTTCAATGAGCAGCAATTGTTGAATTCATCTGTGATGTAACAAACCCTTGGCCAAAACACCAGTTTTCACCCTATTTTGACCGATATTGATATCTCACATGGACAAAAGCTGCGACCATCCTTTGATAGAATTCGCCCCGGAGAACAAAAAGCAACGCGTATGAAACTATGGCATGACACATCTCTGTCACGGCGATTGATCGTATACATCGTCCTGTGTAGCTCTGTGATTACATTTCTTCTGTCCGCCAATCAGCTTTATCGGGAATATCAAGCCGATATCGAAGTTATCAATGGCGATTTTGAACAAATCAGAACCGTTCATCTAAAAACGATTGAGGCCACAGTCTGGTCTACTGACATCGAAAAGCTGGAAGTCCTGCTTGAAGGACTGGGCAACCTGCGCGACATCGAATACGTCGCAGTTCTGGAAAACGGCGAGGAACTTGCCTCAATCGGCGAAATACGGAGCACGGATCACATCTCCAACACCTACGTGCTCACGCACGGAATAAATGACACAAAAATCATCATTGGTACGATGAAAGTGGTCGCAAACCTGAACGCCGCTTACGACCGGATATTCGACAAGGCTATTTTCATCCTCATCAACAATGCGATCAAAACCGCCCTGGTCGCCGGGATGATGCTTCTGATTATTCATCGTGTTGTGATTCGGCACCTGGCGACGATCACACAATATGTTCGAGAATTTGAAATTGGACATTCACGCGGACATTTAAAACTGGACCGGCAATCCAATCCTGATGCCAAACATGATGAACTGGATTTAATGGTCAATTCGATCAACGGAACGAACGAACGGGATGCGCAAACGTTCCTACAGGTTCAGGCAGCGGAAGACCGGACCCGTGACTTTGCCGAAGCCTCGGCCGACTGGTTTTGGGAGATGGACCACGAATTTCGCTACACATATCTATCGGACCGGTATGCGGAGATCACCGGCTCCAGCTTCACGGACCGGCTTGGCGAGCGCCGCTGGGATGCTGCGGACCCGGCTGAAGATGCAGAGAAATGGGCTCAGCATATCGCCGATCACGAAGCGCACCGACCCTTCAAGAATTTTGAATACACGCCGCTGACAGAGAACCCTTCACGAGTATATCTCAGTTCCAGTGGTGTGCCGGTGTTCGATGCCGACGGAAATTTTGCGGGTTATCGTGGCAGTACAACGGATATCAGGGAGCGAAAACATCTTGAGGAGAGGCTCGGCCAGTCCCAGAAAATGGAAACCATTGGCCAGCTGACAGGCGGCGTCGCCCACGATTTCAACAATCTTCTGGGTGTGATGCTGGGCAATACGGAAATGCTCGAAGAAAGACTGCCCGACGACGAAGTTACAACCCATAACATTGAAGCGCTGAAAGGCGCTGTTGATCGTGCTTCATCCCTGACTGGTCGACTGCTGGCCTTTTCACGTCAACAGACCCTGTCACCTGTTTCAACCGACATCACTGAACTGGTCGGTGGCCTCGAAGAAATTTTGCGACGGACGCTCGGCGAGACGGTTGATATGAGGATTGCGTCAGAGCCCGAACTCTGGCTCGCGACAATCGACCAGCACCAATTCGAGAATGCCTTGCTCAATCTGGCTATTAACGCCCGGGATGCCATGCCGCGTGGCGGCAAATTGACCATTGAAACGTCGAATGAAACGCTCGATGCGATCTATGCCGCCCAGTTTGATGACGTCGAGCAAGGAGACTACGTGCAGGTTGCGGTGAGTGATACCGGTTCCGGCATTTCGCCTGACATTCTGGATAAGGTATTTGATCCTTTTTTCACCACCAAGGGCGTCGGCGAAGGAAGCGGGCTCGGGTTAAGCATGGTTTATGGTTTTGCCAAGCAATCCAAAGGTCACGTTACGATATACAGCGAGGTCGATCACGGCACGACGATCAAACTCTATATGCCGCGATCCAATGTGGATGCCGCCCAGGTTCCGTCGAACAAGGATACGCCTGAGTTCAGCCCGGGATCGGAACGCATCCTGATCGTGGAAGACGACGCCGATGTGCGGAAAATACCCGCAAATATCCTGCGAAAACAAGGATATGACATCGTTGACGCGGAAAATGGTGCGGCTGCGATCGAACATCTGAACGACGGCAAGGCATTCGATTTGATTTTCACGGATTTGATCCTGCCCGGCGGCATGAATGGCGTGGAAATCGCCGAAGAGGCGCGACGTATCCAGCCGGGAATCAAGGTTCTGTATACAACCGGTTACGCCGAAACATCGGTTGCCCATCATGGCCGGCTGGATCCGGACCAAACCCTCGTCAACAAACCTTACCGCCGCGCGGAGTTGCTTGAAAAAGTGCGTTCAACACTTGAAAGCCGGGATACCTGAAGTGTGTCATTTGCGCCTGGATCATTGCGTATTGCGACATCAGGGGTCACTCCCTATGATGCCGCGCTTGAATTGGCGCGACCCACGGGGTCGAGCCCTGATTATTTAATGGAGCGAGAGACGTATGCTTGAGGCCTTGCGCAAGGGTACCGGATCGTGGGTTGTCAAAATCCTGCTGGGTCTGCTGGTGGTCAGCTTTGCTATCTGGGGTATCGGTCGCGATACCTTCAGCGGCATCGGTCAAACCGGTGTGGCGACTGTCGGCGATACCGAAATCACGCCCAATGAGTTCCTTGATGCTTTTCAGCGTGAAGTCCGCAATCTGTCAGCCCGCTTCGGTGGCCAGCTCGACACAGAACGCGCGCGTCAGTTCGGCTTGCATGAAACCACGCTGCAACGCCTGATTTCCCGCGCCCTTTATGATGAAGCGGTGAAAGACTTCGGGCTTGGTGTGCCGGATTCTGCTGTCGCCCGGGCTATTCGCGATAACCCCGCGTTCAAGGGCGTGACCGGCGAATTTGACCGCTTCCAGTATGAAGGCGTCCTGCGTAATTCGGGATTGTCACCTGCATATTTTGAATTCCAGACCCGCAAGGACATGGTCCGCAGCCAGCTGCTGGAAGCAGTTTCAGGCGGAACAATCGTCCCCAGGGCGATGTCCGAAGCGATTTATCGCTATCGTCAGGAAAAGCGCGTCGCTGAAATCGCTGTTATTTCCAACGCATCCATGACGAACATTCCCGACGCCAACGATACGACCCTGATCAAGTTTCACGAAGACAACAAAGCCAAATATACGGCACCCGAATATCGTGCCCTCACCTGGGTCGTTCTGGCGGCCGAAGACGTCTCCGATGATGTGGCTGTGAGCGACGAGGACATCAAGGAAGAATATGACGCCCGGATCGACGAATTTATCACGCCCGAAAAACGCGACGTCGATCAATTGCTTTTTGCCGTTGATGACGAAGCGGGCGCCCAGGCTGCTTCAGACAAGATCGCCGGCGGTTCGGTGTTTGCCAAATTGTTCGACGCACTGGCGACAGAAAAGAAGAACCTGACGTCGCTCGGCACCATGGTCAAATCGAACCTGCCGGAAGAAGCGCAAGATGCTGTATTTGCCCTTCCCGAAGGCGGTGTCACCAAGCCGATAAAGACGGCGTTCGGCTGGCACCTGTTCCGTGTCAGCAAGATCGCGGCCGGCAGCACCAAATCGATGAGCGCGGCAAGTGCCGAACTGAAAAAGCAGATTCAGCTGGGCCGCGCCGCCGAGACACTTTATAAACTGTCCGCCAGTCTGGAAGATGAACTGGCGGGCGGGGCCAGCCTGCAAGACGCGGCGGCGCGTTTCGGCCTGAAAGTACATACCGCGGCCAAAGTCGATGCCCGGGGACAGGACCAGAATGCCAAAGCCGTCGATCTGCCAAAGATCAGCGACTTTTTGAGCAAAGCGTTTGAGTCCAATGTTGGCGTCGAGCCGGCACTCAACGAATCTCAGGACGGCAGTTACTTCCTGGTTCAGGTCACGGACATTATCGAGCCTGCAGTCAAGCCGTTTGAGACTGTTCGTACGCAAGTCACAGCCGACTGGAAGCTCAAGCAACAGGATGAGGCTGCTGCGACAAAGGCTGCCGACCTGATCGAGATGCTGAAAAAAGGCGGCGGCAACCTGTCCGACCTGGCAAGTTCCTTGGATTTCGAGGTCAAAACCTCCAAGCCCATGACACGCTTCTCGGCTGATGGTGACGCGGATATTTCGTTCAACCTGCTTGCCGGATTGTTCAAGGTACAGATCGGCGAGCCGACGACGGCTGCAACGACGGCCAACAACGGCCATGTCGTAGCCTTGCTGAAATCAATTGAAGTCGCCAATCCAGCCATGGACACCGAGGCTGTCAAAAAACTTGGCGAACAGATTAATCAGAGCCTGTCGGGCGATTTACTGGCGCAATACCAGATGGCATTGCAGGATGATTTCGAAGTCAAGGTTCATCGCAACGTCCTCGACTCGCTGTTTTAATTAACCGCTTTCCATGGCTGTCGCCCCGACCTTCGAGACCTTTGCCGAAACCTATAATGCGGGGGCGGCACAGGTTGTCTCGACAACGCTGGTTGCCGATCTTGAAACGCCGGTGTCGGCCATGCTCAAGCTGGCGGATGGTCTGCCCAACAGCTTCCTGCTGGATTCGGTTGAAGGCGGCGCAGTCCGGGCGCGCTATTCCATCATTGGTCTCAAACCTGACCTGATCTGGCGTTGTAGCGGCGAAAAGGCCGAGATCAACCGCGCCGCGCGCTTCGATCTCGACGATTATCATCCCTGCCCCGAACCTGCCCTGGAATCGCTCTACAAGCTGGCTGAAGAATCGCGCATCGACAACATGCCCGAAGACCTGCCGCCAATGGCAGCCGGTGTCGTCGGCTACATGGCCTATGACATGGTGCGCCTGATGGAGGATTTGCCGGACGACAACCCGGATGTTCTCGGCATACCGGACGGCTTGTTTATTCGCCCGACCATTATGGCGATCTTCGACAGCGTCAAGGATCTGTTCACCGTCGTAACGCCGGTGCGCCCGTCGCCCGAAGTCGGGGCGCAGACAGCTTATGACCAGGCCCGGGAACGCCTTGCCGACATTGTCGCCGACATGGAACGCAGCCTGCACTACGCGCGTGAACGGGCCGACCGGGACCAGGCCCTGCCCGAACCCGTCAGCAACACCTCGCGCGCCGAATATTGCGCCATGGTCGAGAAAGCCAAGGACTACATTGCCGCCGGAGATATCTTCCAGGTCGTACCGTCCCTGCGCCTGGCCATGCCTTTCAAGTTGCCGCCCTTTTCGCTTTATCGGGCGCTGCGCCGGACCAATCCATCACCGTTCATGTTCTTCCTGAATTTTGAAGACTTCGCTATCGTCGGCTCCAGCCCGGAAATCCTGGTACGCCTGCGCGACGACAAGGTCACTGTGCGCCCGCTGGCCGGCACCCGTCCACGCGGAGCAACACGGGAAGAAGACGAAGCACTGGCCGACGATCTGCTCAACGATCCGAAGGAACTGGCCGAACATCTCATGCTGCTGGATCTCGGTCGCAATGATGTCGGGCGCGTCGCCAAAGTCGGCTCGGTCAAGGTGACGGACCAGACGAAAATTGAACGCTATTCCCACGTCATGCATATCGTCTCCAACGTCGAGGGCGAGATCGATCCCAAATACAATGCCATCGACGCCCTGGTCGGCGGCTTCCCGGCCGGCACTGTCAGCGGTGCCCCCAAGGTTCGGGCGATGGAAATAATTGATGAGCTCGAAAAGGAACGCCGTGGCGTTTATGCCGGTGCCGTCGGGTACTTCGCCGCCAACGGCACCATGGACACCTGCATCGTCCTGCGCACAGCTTTGGTCAAGGACGGCGTGATGTACGTTCAGGCCGGGGCCGGCGTCGTCGCCGACAGTGACCCCGATACCGAATACGACGAATGCCGCAACAAGGCCAAGGCCCTGCTGCGCGCCGCCGAGGAGGCCATCAGGTTTGCTTCAAGATCGGGAAATACGGCGGGCTAGATTTCGACTAACTGCCTTGTCGGTGTTTGACGATCAGGCTGACGGGCACCAGGGCAAAACCCATTTCTTCCAGTCGTGGCAACCAGGCGTTCAAGGCGTCGATTGTCGCGTTATGGGGATGGCCAATCGCGATGGCGTAGCCCTGCTTGCGGGCGATACGTTCGACATCACGCAGACGGGCTTCGACGTGAGTGGGCTCCAGCACATTATCGAGAAATACGTCACGCGCGGCAAACGGTACGCCGCTGACAATGGCCAGTCTGCGCGCGACGGGATTTGGCGTTGTGATGGAGTCTAGAAACAACAGTCCGCGCTTCTGAACTTCCTCAAGCACAATCGCCATGCCGCGTTCGCTGCCCGTGAATGCGCTGCCCATATGATTGTTAATACCTACATATCCCTCGAAACGCTTCAGGCCCCAGCGCAGGCGCTTGCGGATTTCATCATCCGACAGATCACGCCTCAGCGCCATGGGCCCGGTATCAAACCCTTGATCCTGTGGTTCCATGGGAAAATGGATCATCAGTTCGTGACCGGCGGCATGGGCCTGGCTGGTCTGGCGCTCCAGCTGCTCGGCGTACGTCATGAAGGCCAGCGTCAGCGGTCCGGGCAGGCGAATGGTGCGCACGGTATTGCGCCGGTTCAGACCGAGATCGTCGATCACCACGGCAATCATGGGACGCCCGGCCGGATCACGCACCGTGACAGCATTACGCTCCCAGGCCAGCGTGTCTTCTTCGGTAGCGAGGGCAAAGTCTTCGACGTCAGCATCCGCGTCGACGGCAGCAACGACGATGTCTTCAGGTTCTTCGATCAGTTCCGGATCATCCAGTTCCCGGTGTTCAAACGCAGCTACAGGCGGCGGCACATCTGGCGACGATACAGGCGCCGGGACTACCGGTGCCACCTTGACGATCCGCAAGGCGGTTTCGGGCGGTGCCTCGACAATCGGCTCCGGCTTTGGAACCGGGACAGGTGGCAAAGCCTCAATGGTATAATGCGTTGTCGACTTGCCGGCGATTTCGACGACGTTTATCTCGCCCGATTTGTCGTCCGCAAAGAAATAACCAATGATTGCCCCGGTGGCCAGGCCGAATGCAGCAGCCAGCACACCGACGACCAGATAGCCCCAGGGACGAGTGGCAAGGCGGAGAACGGACAGCGTCCCTACTCCGCCGCACTCAGAGTGTTCGGGGACACGTCCGGCTGTCCGGCAATGTCGTCCAGGATCGGGCAGTCCGGGCGATCGTCGCCGTGACATTTCTCCGTCAGATGGGCGAGGGTTCGGTGCATGCCGCGCAGTTCCTCAATCTTCAGCTCAATTTCCGCCATGTGATCAAGGGCTACTTTCTTGACATCGACACTGGCACGCTGACGATCCTGATAGAGCGACAAAAGTTCCGCAACCTGTTTGACTGAAAACCCGAGCCCGCGCGCACGATTGACAAAATTCAGCAGGCGGACGTCGGTCTCGTCATAATCGCGATAGCCATTGGCTGCTCGTTTGGCCGGACCAACAAGGCCAATACTTTCGTAATAGCGAATGTTCTTGGGCACCACGCCAGAGAGCGCTGCCGCTTCACCGATATTCATTTTGCCCCTCCGCGATTTGCTGATTTTGCCCGCCAACTCCTAAGCAATAGTGAATTTGACACCACACTGACACTGGAAAACGCCATGGCACCGCCGGCGACGACCGGGCTCAGGAAGCCAAGCGCCGCCAGGGGAATGCCAATGACATTATAAATAAAGGCCCAGAACAGGTTCTGGCGGATCTTGTTGTACGACCTGCGCGACACATCGATAGCATCGGCCAGCAACATCGGATCACCGCGCATCAGGGTGATCGCCGCAGTCTCCATGGCGACGTCCGTGCCGGTACCCATGGCGATGCCGATATCAGCCGCTGCCAATGCGGGCGCATCATTGACGCCGTCACCGACCATGGCGACGACTTCACCGGCCGCGCGCAATTTATCGACCTCTGCCGCCTTGTCGGCCGGCAACACTTCGGCGATGACCTGATCAACCGCGACGGCCTTGCCGACGACAGCTGCGGTGCGCGCGTTGTCGCCGGTCATCATGACGGTACGAATACCCGCCGCCTTCAATCGCTCGACCACTTCGATGGCGGAGGGCTTGATTTGATCAGCGACGGCAATCAGGCCGGTCACCGAGCCATCGACCGCCAGCCACATGACCGTACGGCCATCGGTTTCCAGCGCCGTCGCACGTGTCTCAAACGTGGCCGTGTCGAAATTCTGTTCTGCCATCAGCGAACGATTGCCGAGCGAAAGGGCGTGTCCTTCGACGTTTGCTGTCAGACCTTGGCCGGTAACACTCTGGAAATCCTGCACAGCCGCGACGTTTAAATCACGATCTGCTGCCGCGTTAAGAACCGCTTTGGCCAGTGGGTGTTCGCTGGCGCTTTGGGCCGCGGCGGCCAGTGTCAGAATTGTATTTTCATCCTCACCGATGATATCGGTCACCGTCGGATGACCTTCCGTCAGAGTACCGGTTTTATCCAGCACCACGGTGGTGATGCGATGCGCCATTTCCAGCGCCATCGCGTCCTTGATCAGGATACCCGATCTGGCGGCGGCTCCCGTGCCGACCATAATCGCCGTCGGTGTCGCCAGGCCCAGCGCGCAGGGGCAGGCAATCACCAGAACTGAGACGGCGGCGATAAGCGATTGTTCGAAATCCGCCGATGCCAGCCACCAGCCGATGAATGTCAACGCGGCAGCGACAAGGACGGCGGGAACGAAGACAGCACTGACTTGATCGACCAGCCTTTGCACCGGTGCCTTGCTGGCCTGAGCACCCTCAACCATTTTGATGATACGTGCCAGCGTCGAAGCATCGCCAACGGCAGTGGCCTCGACCAGCAAGCGGCCCGTGCCGTTGATCGCGCCGCCGATGACGGAATCGCCCATCGCCTTGGCGACCGGCAGGCTTTCCCCGGTCAACAATGTTTCATCGACCGCACTGTGGCCTTCGGTCACGCGGCCATCGACAGGCAAACGCTCACCAGGCCGGATCGCCACGACATCGCCGACGACGATTTGTTCGACCGGAACGTCGCTTTCGATGCCATCGCGGATGAGGTGGGCAGTTTCAGGCCGTAGTTTGACCAGCGCCCGGATCGCCGCCGTCGTGCTGCGTTTAGCGCGTGTTTCAAGCCATTTGCCCAGTAGCACCAGCGTGATGACCACGGCTGCTGCCTCGAAATACAGCGGTCCACCGACAGTCATTTGATAAAGGCTGAAGCCAAAAGCCGCCGACGTGCCCAGCGCAACCAGCAGATCCATATTGGCAGCGCCTGCGCGTACCGCCTTGAAGGCGGCGACATAAAACCGCCAGCCGAAATAGAACTGCACAGGTGTCGCAAGGACCAACTCACCCCACGCCGGCAGGTGCCAGGGAAGTCCGATCATCATCAGCACCATTTGGCCAACCAACGGGATACTCAGCACAGCGGCCCCGACGACCATCCACATATCGCGTTCAACACGCGCTTCTGCCTCGGCCTCGAAGATTTCCTCGCGCGCCGCATCACTGGTCTTCGGCGTCGCGCCATAACCGGCCTGTATGACAGCGTCGATCAGGTCTTTTGAGCCCAATATACCGAACGGCAAATTGATGGTCGCCAGTTCCGCCGCCAGATTGACGCTGACATGATCCGCACCGGCGATACCGGCCAGTGCCTTTTCAACCCGCCCGGCGCAACCCGAACAGGTCATGCCCTGGATATGCAGTTCAATTTTTTCATCCGGCACTGAATATCCGGTTTGTGCGACGACTTTGGCGATTTCGAAGGCAGAGGTTTTGGTTGGATCAAAATCGATTTCGGCCTGTTCCGTCGCCAGATTGACGCGTGCGGCATCAATGCCGTCGGCCCCGTTCAACGCTTTTTCCAGTCGGGAAGAACAACCCGCACAGGTCATGCCCCGGATCGGCAGCCTGATATTTCCAGGTCTCGCCAGATCGGGTTGCAAGTCGTTGTTTTCCAAGGCTGACATATAATTTCCAGTGCGATCAAAACGATTGATCCACAATACATAGGCATTCCAGTTACTGGAACGTCAAGGTTTATAACATGGGTTAATTACGGGACCTATACAAGCGGGACTTGACGTAGGCCCGGCCACGCTGTTCTCTGCACGCACTGACGGGGGCACGGCTTGCAGCATTTATCGTGTATTCGTCTCAACAAATGCTTATAAGTCATTCATATGATTACGTTAATAGACAACTACGACAGCTTTGCCTACAACCTGGTTCACTACCTCGGTGAATTGGGCACGGAAGTCGTTGTCCATCGCAATGACCAGATCAGTGTTGACGAAATCTTGTCCGCTGAACCCCGGGGCATTGTGATATCACCCGGTCCCTGTGATCCCGACAAGGCGGGCATTTGCCTCGATCTGGTGGCGGAAGCTGCCGGGCAAGTACCGGTTTTGGGCGTTTGTCTCGGCCATCAGACCATTGGCCAGGCTTTTGGCGGCAAGGTTGTGCGTTCACCGGCGATGATGCATGGCAAGGTCAGCCGCATCCATCATAGCGACAAGGGCGTCTTCGCGGGCCTTGAGCAGGACTTTCAGGCGACACGCTATCATTCCCTGATGGTCGCGCATGACAGCCTGCCGGATTGCCTCGAAATTACAGCCGAGAGCAGCGACGGCGTCATTATGGGCCTGAACCATCGCGAACACGATATTCATGGCGTACAGTTTCATCCCGAAAGCATTGCGTCGCAGCATGGCCATGCCTTGTTACGCAATTTTCTCGAACTGGCGGGGATCGACGGCCTGACCTACGTTGCCCCGCTGATAGTCGACCTCAAGAAGTGGGCCTGAGTGCAGATGACGACAATCTCAACCGATCTCAAACAAATTGTCGGCTTGCTGGCGACCGGACAGACGCTGACGGCAGATCAGTCCCGCGAAGCCTTCAACGTCATGATGTCTGGCGACGCCACACCGTCACAAATGGGCGCCTTCGTCATGGCGCTGCGTGTGCGCGGCGAAACGGTCGACGAAATCGTCGGTGGCGTGCGCACCATGCGCAGCAAAATGACCGGCATCAGTGCACCGGACGGTGCCGTTGACGTTGTCGGCACGGGCGGTGATTCTTCCGGTTCCTACAATATCTCCACGGCGTCCGGCTTTGTCGTTGCCGGCTGCGGTGTGCCCGTCGCCAAGCACGGTAATCGCGCCGTTTCATCGAAATCAGGCGCGGCGGACGTGCTGGGCGCGCTGGGCGTGAACCTCGAATGCGACATGTCACTGGTCGAAAAAGCACTCAACGTCGGCGGTATGTGTTTCATGCTGGCCCCGCGTCATCACGGCGCCATGCGCCATGTCGGCGGTACACGGGTCGAACTGGCGACGCGAACGATCTTTAATCTGCTGGGCCCGTTGTCCAATCCCGCCGGTGTCAAACGCCAACTTGTGGGTGTCTACGCCCGCGAATGGATCGAACCCCTGGCGCAGGTGCTGAAGGAACTGGGATCGGAACATGTCTGGGTCGTGCATGGATCGGACGGCATGGACGAAATGACGACGACCGGCCCGACTTATGTCGCCGAACTTAAAGACGGTGATATTACGACGTTTGAAGTCAATCCGTCTGACGCCGGTCTGGAGATCGGCAAGATGGAAGATCTCAAGGGCGGTGATGCCGAGACCAATGCGCTGGCCTTGAACGCCTTGCTCGACGGTCATGCCAGCGCCTATCGCGATATCGTCGTTTATAATTCAGCCGCGACCCTGGTCGCCGCTGGCAAGGCAGATGACCTGATGGCGGGCGCTGAGATGGCGGCGCAGTCGATTGATCAGGGCAAGGCCCGCCAGGTTCTCGAAGCGCTGGTTGAGATCACCAACGAAGTCCTGCCCGAACCCGATGAAGATGAAGAAGGCGAAGCCTGAACCATGAGTGACGTGCTCACCCGCATCAATGACGACAAGCGCCTGCATGTTGCGGCTTGCAAGGCCGAGCGTTCGCTGGCCGATGTCGAGGCGATGGCACGCGAGGCCAGCCCGGTGCGTGGTTTCAGGAAAGCCTTGCAGACGACGGTTAACAACGGCGGCTACGGCCTGATCGCTGAAATCAAGAAGGCTTCACCCTCCAAGGGTCTGATCCGCGAGGATTTCGATCCACCTGCCCTCGCCCGGGCCTATCAGAGCGGCGGCGCGACCTGTCTCTCGGTATTAACCGATGTGCCTTACTTCCAGGGCTCTGATGATTATTTGATCGCGGCGCGTGCTGCGGTCGATCTGCCCGTCCTGCGCAAGGACTTCATGATCGATCCCTACCAGATCGCCGAAGCCCGTGCTTTGGGTGCCGATTGCATTCTGATTATTGTTGCCGCGCTGGATGACGGCCTCGCACGCGAACTCGAAGCCGCGGCTTTTGACTGGGACATGGACGCCCTGATCGAAGTGCACAATGCCGAAGAACTTGAGCGCGCTATGACCAACCTGAAAAGCACGTTGATCGGCATCAACAACCGCAACCTCAAAACGCTGGAAGTCGATATCGCCACGTCGGAGGCATTGTTACCGCATTTGCCCGACGATGCGATGGCCGTTGCCGAAAGCGGTCTGTTCACACGGCAAGACCTCGCACGCATGAGTTCGGCAGGTGCCGACTGTTTCCTGATCGGCGAATCCCTGATGCGTCAGGACGATGTCTCCGCGGCAACGGCGGTGTTGCTTAATGGTTCCCAATCACAGGCAGTGGCGTCATAACATGAGCGGATTTACCCATTTCGACGACGATGGCAAGGCCCATATGGTCGATGTTTCGGAAAAGGATGTTACCGAGCGCATCGCCACCGCCGGTGCCAGTATCACCATGAAACCCGAAACCTTGGCCCTGATCCAGCAAGGCGGCATCGGCAAGGGCGATGTGCTGGGCGTTGCCCGGCTCGCCGGCATCATGGCGGCCAAGCGCACGTCAGACCTGATCCCTCTGTGTCATCCGCTGGCACTCACCAAAGTCTCGGTTGAATTGACTTGCGATGTTGAACGCAGCGCCGTCGATATCGTCGCGACCTGTAAACTCAATGGCCGCACCGGCGTCGAGATGGAAGCCTTGACGGCGGCCTCTGTCGCCGGCTTGACAGTCTATGACATGTGCAAGGCGATTGATCGTGGCATGACCATTGGCGATGTACGCCTGATGCACAAATCGGGCGGCAAGTCCGGCGACTACAACGCGGACTGAAAGAGATGCCTGAAGCCCCTGCCCTGATGCCGGTCGAAGACGCACGTCAACGCGTGCTGGATGCCATGGTGCCGGTTGCCGCCGAAACCATCGCTCTGGCCGATGCGTTGGGTCGCGTGCTTGCGCATGACGTCACGGCGCGTGTCACCCAGCCGCCGACAGCGGTCTCGGCAATGGACGGCTATGCTGTGCGGGCCGCCGATGTCGCAGCCGTACCGTGCACGCTGACGGTCGTCGGTGAAGCGCCGGCGGGTGGAGCCTATGAAGGCGACGTCAGCAGTGGCCAGGCCGTGCGCATATTTACCGGTGGTCCGGTGCCCGACGGTGCCGACGCCATTGTCATCCAGGAAGATACGACGCGGGATGGTGATCAGGTGACGATCACCGAGGCCACGACTGAGGGCCGGTTTATCCGCCCGGCCGGGCTCGATTTTCGCGATGGTGATGTCGGCCTCGATGCGGGCCGTGTTTTAACGGCGCGCGATATCGCTTTGGCTGCCGCCATGAACGTGCCGTGGCTACGCGTGCGCCGCCGCCCCAAAATTGCCGTGCTGGCGACCGGTGATGAACTGGTCATGCCGGGCGAGCCCATCGGTCCCAACCAGATTGTCTCCTCCAATAACGTCGGTCTCTGCGCCCTGATCCGGGCCAGCGGTGCCGAGGCGCTCGATCTGGGTATTGCCGCCGACAACGCCGATAGCTTGCGCACGCTGGCCGCCGGTGCGCGTACAGCTGATTTGCTGGTGACGGTGGGTGGAGCTTCGGTCGGCGATCATGACCTGATCCAGTCGGTATTGGGTGAGACCGGGCTTGAAGTTGATTTCTGGCGCATTGCCATGCGCCCGGGAAAACCGCTGATCTTTGGTCACCTCGGTGATGTGCCGATGCTGGGATTGCCGGGCAATCCCGTCTCGGCGCTGGTCTGCGGGCTGGTCTATTTACGCCCGGCTATCGCGGCTCTTCTGGGAGCAGAAGATCCCGGTCCCAAACTAAGTCGCGTCATTCTCGGCAGTGATCTCGGCGAAAACGACCGGCGTCAGGATTACCTGCGCGCCCGGCTTACCACCGGCGATGACGGCCAGCCGGTCGCCACACCCTTTGGCAAGCAGGACAGTTCCATGCTGTCTCGCCTCGCCCACGCCGACTGCCTCATCCTGCGCCCGCCCCACGCCCCGGCCACATCCGTTGGCGACCCCGTCGACGCCATATTGCTCGACGGGTTGGGGTACTGATCAGCACTTACGCAGGTTGATCGACGGCCTCGCGGCCTTCGCCGCCGTAACGAGTGGCGATGTAGCCGACAATCAGGCCAAACGCCACGCCTTCGGCAACGAACCAGAACGGGGATTGCATCAAGGCACCGGGACCAAAGAAGTCGAGCATGAATTTGGCAAGCTGGTCATAGGCGAAGAACACCAGAACAAAATTCATCCAGCCGCCAATCCACGGGCCGCGGAACCACCACGGCAGATGCATGTTCAAAACCGGATTCCAGTTCATCACCCCCATCTGGCCGACGATGGCGCCGAGGGTTATGTACCAGAACAAAAATCCCCAGCGCAGCATCGGGTCCATGTCAGGCGAAATCATGGGGATGGAGACGAAGCCGATCAGCCCGAAAATCAGGCCAATGCCCTTGCCGATGGCGATGCGTGTAACCAGAGAGGGATTATTGAATTCAATCATGATATTTCCTCCTGCAAACCGTCCGGGTTCGGCGCGTTACCCCCTTGCCCCATATTTGGTAATTCGACCAGGTTTTTCAATCAAAAGCCGCTTGACCGACCATGAGAACTAAAGTAGAACAAATGTATGTTTAGGTTTTGTTCTCAAACTTCCCAATCTGGGGAAAACATTCGACAACGGAAACAAACCCTGAACAAGTACAATTGGTGGCGCGACAGATGTTCGGTCCGCCGCCGGAGCAATTGCGAGGGGCCATGCTGACGCGCAAACAACATGAACTGCTGACCTACATCAATCGATATTTGATGGAGAAAGGCGTCTCACCCTCCTTCGATGAAATGAAGGAAGCGCTGAGCCTGAAATCCAAATCGGGTATCCACCGGCTGATCACGGGACTGGAGGAGCGCGGTTTCATTCACCGCCTGCCCCACCGCGCCCGCGCGCTCGAGGTTCTGAAATTACCGGATTCGGCGGTTGCTGCGGCGGCACCGGCCCCGGTCCCTGCGCCTTCCGGTTTCTCGCCCAGTGTGATTGAAGCCGATTTTGGCAGCCGGGGCGGCACCGAAGTCGAGCCCGGACCCGAAGTTGTTTCCCTGCCGCTCTATGGCCAGATCGCTGCCGGTACGCCGATTGAGGCTCTGCGCGATCAGTCGAACATGATTGAAGTGCCGGGTGGCATGCTGGGCCGGGGCGAATATTACGCTCTGGAGGTTGCCGGTGACTCGATGATTGATGTCGGCATCTTTGACGGCGACACCGTCATTATCGAGCGCAGCGAGACGGCCGAAAACGGTACAATTGTCGTGGCCCTCGTCGATGATCTTGAAGTCACCCTCAAGCGCATGCGCCGCAAAGGCAATTCGATCGCGCTCGAGGCCGCCAATGAAGAATATGAAACCCGGATCTTTGGCCCCGACCGTGTGAAGGTCCAGGGCAAACTTGCAGGCTTGATGCGCAAGTATCACTAGCCAGGCGTAATACCGGCAGCGCTATTTTTTGGCCGGGGGCCGTTTGGGCGACCACAAGCGTCTGCCCCGCACATCGGCGACCGATTGCATCCGAAACGATTTGTCGGGCAGCAGCCAGATCGCATGTGCACCCCGACGCCAGAGATCAAACCGATCAATTACCAGGTCCGGCCCCCGACATTTGCGTGGCACCGGCACAATGCTGACGATGATGTCGGCGTGAGCACAATCCTCACGCAACGCCTGTGCGTCACGGACAAGCGCCACGATCTGGTCGCCGTCTCGGTACAGGCAGGACAATCCGTCACATTTCAAACGGCCATCGCGACTGGTTTCCTGATCGGGCCATTCGCTGCCGGCATCAAGGCCCCGGTTCGATAGCCAGGCTCTGGTCGTATGGTTGTCGCGCGACGAGGACTGCATCAGGCTACCTTCCGGCGTTGCCACCGCGAGGTATTTTCCCCGTGCATCAATCAGAATATCCGGCGGCGAGTAATTGATTGCCATGACCAGTGCCACGATCATCGGCACGAAACCGGCCAGTCGCCAGGTCGTCTGCCACAAAGCCAGCCACAAGGCACCGAAGGCAAAAACCCCGAGGGCCGCTGCTGAAAACGCCGGCAGCAATTTGACGGCACCTGGCCAGGCGGCGACGGTGGCGGCGACGTCGAGCACGACGTCTATGCCCCACCCCATCGGTGCGAGGGCGATGAAATCAAGTCCGAAGGGCATCAGCGCGAAGGCCGCCAGAGCCCAGGGCATAATCCAGATTGCCATAACCGGCACGGCAATCATGTTGGCAGCCAGCCCGTATGATGCCAGGCGGCCGAAGTGATACGCGGCGAAGGGGCCCGTCGCCAGGCTGGCAATGATCGTGGTGATCATGACGCCCAGGACATAGAGCATCAATCGTCGGGGAAATCCGCCCTCTCCCCGCCAGGCGCGCAATCGATGACGCAGCACTTCATAGACGCCGATCAATCCGATCACGGCGGCAAATGACATCTGGAAGCTTGGTCCGGTCAGACTTTCCGGTGCGAACAGCAGAACCGCCCCGGCAGCCCAGGCAACCAGCGCCATCGAAAAGGCCTGCCGGTCGAGCAGGACAGCAAGCAGGACCAGACCGGTCATCAGGAAGGCGCGTTGTGTCGGCACGGTAGATCCGCTCAGCAGCAAATATCCGAACGCCCCTGCCAACGCGCCAACAGCTGCCCATTTTTTGATTGGACAATTCAAGGCCAGCGGCTCGATCAGGGCGAGCACGGCGCGCAGGGCAAAAAACATCAGCCCCGCCAGCAAGCCGATGTGCAGTCCCGAGATCGCCAGCAAATGCGCGAGGCCGGCATCGCGCATGTTCTGCAGCACTTCCTCAGGAATAGCACCGCGCTTGCCGGTCATCAGGGCGGCAGCGACCGCGCCGGTGGCACCGGGCAGGACGTTCTGGATGTGGTCGGACAGTCGCTGCCGCAAGGCCTCAATCCGGCGACCCGGTGATCCGGCGTTGTGGGTCTGCAGTACTTCGGGAATCGAAACCGCGTAGCCGACGCCACCGATCTGGCGGAACCAGGCATAGCGGACAAAATCAAAATCCCCCGGCAAGGCCGCTTCGGGCGGCGGCATCAAAACGCCTCTGAGTTTGACGACGTCATCCGGCATCAGGTTCGGGCGCTGGCCCGCAGGCGTACGGACCGTTAAACGAACCTTTGCCGGTGTCCCCTGAGGTGCCAGCCTGGAAATAATGGGCTCAACGATAACGACCCGGTAGCCTGTGGCGCGTTTCTCCAACAGTTCGACTTTGCCGGTAACCTCGACAACGCCTGTGCGTTTGACGATTACAGGGGCGCCAAGCCGGTGGCTGCGCCATTGCGCCGCGCCGAAGCCGACAGCGAAACACATCACGAGCAGGGCAAACACCGTCAGGGTCTGTTGCAAACCGGGCTGGCTGAGACGCCGCATGGAATTCCAGCGCCAGGCGAAGAAGAGCAAACCGAGGCTTGCCGAAATCAGTACCGGTGACGTCCATACATCGGGTTCCGCGCTATAGGAAAAATAGGCAGCAATGCCGCCGCCAACCGCCACAGGCAGCCAAAACAAACGTCGTTCCTGCTCCTGCGCAAGTGTCGTGACCAGATATCTGAAGATGTTTGCCTGCACGGAAAATTCTATATAACCGGGCAAACACTAGAGCACATTGGCAGACGTACGGCGAAACATTCAAATTCATCTAAAATTGTAATTAAATTGAAGGATAATATGAAGTAAATGCAAATAGATAGTTGCTGCCAACAGTAAAGATTTGACCTATATTTAACTCAATCAGTCAGAAAGACTAATAAACAGGATATACGGAGCAAGACCATGAACGTTGCAGCAGCCGCTACCCAGAGTGTCGCCGTCGCATCAACTCTTCCGCCCGAAAGGGATAATAGTCAAAGCGTCGCTGACAGATCGAAAGAACGCGAAGAAGCGGCCAACGCCCGCAGTGAAGCCGGCGAAGATCGCGGCGTAAAAGTCGATATTGACGTTTGAGGAATTAAGCCGAAAGTCAGGCGCGGATATCCACACCGCCGCGGCTGGCTGCTATTTCTGCCGCCCGCTTGTCGGCATTGGATTTATTGACAGCCCGCGAATCATCGCGCTTCTCCAGATTTGCCGCTTTATCTGAGGCATTCCGGTCATTCTTACTGTCAATTTGCTCTTTGAACTGAGCTTGGTTTGCGACCGCAGCCGCTGCACGTACTTCCATTTTGCCCCCCGGCAAAAATTTGATTTCAAGTCATTCATCGCAGCATGCTGCCGCGCGTTACACCGCTAACCAAAAAACCAAACTACGAATGGAATATCGCGATAATTCACGCGATTGTAATACTATGTTTCGCAAACAACCAGTATCGCAAAATTAAATTTTGCACCCGCATAGTCGTTTACAGGTGGGGTCTTGTCAACAATCCAGTATGTCAATTCCCATGAATGGACGTGAATAGAGCCAAATACTGTTGAGCATTAGCTTGATTGAAGACTGATCATTATTTAATTAACCAGACCGTTATGTTCAGTATCGCAGCCACCAGGGGGATGTGTTACATAAGCCCCGCAATCATGTCCCAAAATATGGCTTCTTTTCAGTTTAATGCCCGAGCAATTAATTATGGTGTCTGACAAAATATGAGCGTTGTTACCCGTTTTGCTCCCTCTCCCACTGGCTTCCTGCATATTGGCGGTGCGCGCACAGCACTGTTTAACTGGCTATTTGCCCGCCACCACGGGGGCAAATTCCTGATCCGTATCGAAGATACCGACCGGGCACGATCGACGCCCGAAGCCATGACGGCCATTGTTGAAGGCCTTGACTGGCTCGGCCTCGATCATGATGGCGATATTGTTTATCAGTCACAAAATATCGAGCGGCACGCCAGTGTGGCGCGAGAATTGCTGGCGGACGGCAAGGCATATTATTGTTATTGCACGCCGGAAGAACTGGCTGAAATGCGTGAGAAGGCCAAGGCTGAGGGCCGCTCAATCAAATATGACGGCCGCTGGCGGGATCGCGATCCATCGGAAGCGCCGGCAGGTGTGGATCCGGTGATCCGCCTGAAAGCGCCGCGTGATGGCAAAACCGTGATCGAAGACAGCGTCCAGGGTGACGTGACGTTTCGCAATGACCAGCTCGACGATATGGTGCTGCTGCGGGGCGATGGCACACCGACCTACATGTTGTCCGTCGTCGTTGATGACCACGATATGGGCGTTACCCACATCATGCGCGGCGACGATCACCTCAATAATGCCGCGCGTCAGGCCCAGCTTTTTAACGCCATGGACTGGAATATTCCGGAATTCGCACATATTCCGCTAATTCATGGCGGTGACGGGGCAAAATTGTCCAAGCGCCACGGCGCTTTGGGTGTCGAAGCCTATCGCGATATGGGCTATTTGCCGGAGGCCATGCGGAACTACCTGCTGCGTCTGGGCTGGAGCCATGGCGATGACGAAGTGATCAGCACCAACCAGGCCGTCGAATGGTTTGATAGTGATGGACTGGGCAAATCACCGTCGCGTTTTGACTTCAAGAAACTCGATAACCTGAACAGCCAGTATATTCGCGAAGCCGACGACAAATACCTGGTTGATTTGATCATGCCGGATCTGGCGAAAACTTTCGACCGCGAGCTCGATGGCGGTGACGAGGAACAGTTGTTATCCGCGATGCCTCATTTGAAGGGACGCGTTAAACATATTCCGGAACTTGCTGAAAATGCAGAATTTTTAATTGATAATCGACCTCTGACTATGTCGGATGAAGCAGCCGGCTTGCTGGATGAGGAAGCGCTGGCCAGGCTCGGGCGCTTTCATCTGGCCGCTCAGTTGTGGTCGCCGTGGGCGTCGGAAGAAATAGAGCAGGGAATGCGCGATTTTGCTGACTCTGAGGCGCTAAAACTTGGTAAGATAGCGCAGCCGTTGCGGGCGGCCCTGACGGGTCGCACAAAATCACCGGGCATCTTTGATGTACTGGCAATACTGGGCCGGGAGGAAACATTGGGACGCATTGCCGATGTGACCTTTGAAGGCGGTGAATGGTCTAAAAGCGGCGATTAGTCGCATCGCTGATATCGCGTAATCGTGGCACCCTGACAGGCGCCGGATTTCCCCGGTCGGTGAAAATCAAGTATAATGGGTTAAAGGCGTGATCGTACGACATTGCGATACGCGCCAAATAAAAATGTAATCTTGGGAAGGACGTTAAATGGCCTCAGACAAGGCACTGGATAATTCTGCCGCTTCGGCATCACTTACAGACCCCGCAACGGGAAAATCCGTTGAACTGCCATTGATGAGCGGTACGCTGGGCCCGGATGTGATGGACATCCGCCGGCTGTATGCCGATACCGGACATTTCACCTTCGATCCGGGGTTTGTCTCGACGGCAAGTTGCGAATCAGCAATCACCTACATCGACGGCGACGAAGGCATCCTGTTGTATCGCGGCTACGCGATCGACGAGCTGGCCGACAACAGCGACTTCCTTGAAGTCTGCTATCTGTTATTGCAGGGTGAATTGCCGAACGCCCAGGAAAAAGATAATTTTACACACACCATCACCTACCATTCGATGGTCCATGAGCAGCTGATGCAGTTTTATCGGGGTTTCCGTCGTGACGCCCACCCGATGGCCATTATGTGTGGTGTCGTCGGGGCGCTCAGTGCCTTCTATCATGACAGCACTGACATCAACGACGAGCACCAGCGCATGGTCGCCTCGCATCGCATGATCGCCAAAATGCCAACCATCGCGGCGATGGCCTATAAATATTCTATCGGCCAGCCCTTCAGCTACCCGCGCAATGATCTGGGCTACGCTGAGAACTTCCTCCACATGATGTTCTCGGTACCTGCCGAGGACTACAAGCCCAACCCGATCCTTTCACGCGCCATGGACAAGATCTTTATCCTGCACGCCGATCACGAGCAAAACGCCTCGACGTCGACCGTCCGTCTGGCCGGCTCATCAGGTGCCAACCCGTTTGCCTGTATCGCCGCCGGTATTGCCTGTCTGTGGGGTCCGGCCCACGGCGGCGCCAACGAAGCCGTGCTCAACATGCTCGAGGAAATTGGCTCGCTTGACCGCATTCCGGAATACGTCAACAAGGCCAAGGACAAGGACGACCCGTTCCGGCTGTTCGGCTTTGGTCACCGGGTCTACAAAAACCACGATCCGCGCGCCACGGTCCTGCGCCAGAGCTGTCATGAGGTGCTGGGTGAACTCGGTATCAATGATCCGCTGCTGGAACTGGCCATGGAGCTTGAGAAAATTGCTCTCGAAGATGAATACTTCATCGAGAAAAAGCTCTATCCCAATGTCGATTTCTATTCCGGCATTATCCTGCGAGCCATGGGCATCCCGACGTCGATGTTCACCGTTCTGTTCGCCCTCGCCCGCACCGTCGGCTGGGTCGCACAGTGGAAAGAAATGATGGTCGATCCTACGCAGAAAATCGGTCGCCCCCGTCAGCTATATACCGGCTCGGCACAGCGCGGTTTCATCAACCTCGCTGATCGTAAATAAAAACCGGATTACAGGGGGCTGGCCGACAGTCCGTCAACGCCCGCCCCCTGAAAGTCCCTGCTGATTTTCACCATCGATACTGGCTGTCCCGTCGCCGCGCGTTAGCCACGCTGCGGTGATTTCCAGAACTTCTTCAATTGGCAATCTGTTTCGGCCCTTCAGGGCGCATTCCCATATTTCGAGGGTGCGAATACCCTGACCATCCAGAGCCGCACGATTGCGGGTGTCACGCGCCTTGTTGCCGTTGATTTTGTCTTCCCAGAATTTCCGGCGCGTGGTGGGCCACTTAAACAAATGGCAGTCATGCCCATGCCAGAAACAGCCTTGAACCTGAATGACGGCGTGATATTTTTTGAAGACCATGTCCGGTTTGCCCGGCAGTTTTTTGTCGTGCAGGCGAAAGCGAAAACCCATCCGATGCAGGCCACGCCTGATAATCAGTTCCGGTTTTGTGTTCTTGCCTTTGATCCCGGCCATCATCTGGCTGCGGGTCTGGTTGTCGACGACGTCAGGCAAGGTAGCGCAAGGGTATTTGCTCGACAGGTGCGTCTTCGACCAGCCACGGGAGCATATGACGGCCGACCGCCTGGACTACCGGTACGGCGACCGAGTTGCCAAACTGCTTGTAGGCCTGGGTATCGGATACCGGGATTTTGAAATCACTGCCGCCAAAGTCTTCGAACCCCATCAGGCGGGCGCATTCGCGCGGCGTCAGTCTGCGCGGGTTTTTGCCGACACCCCGGTTCACCAGTATTTCGGAGCCGTCCTTGTAGTACCGGGCCGATAGTGTACGGGCGACGCTGTCCTCGTCGACCAGGCCAAAGCCGAAGCCATTGCCTTTAGCCTTGTGCTTGGCCGCATAACTTTGCAGGTAGCTCCACAGTTTGTCGGACAGCCAGTATTTCTCAGACACCCGACCATCTGCCCCGACAATGTAGGGCTCGTCCGGTTTCTCCGAACCGTCTTCCGGGTGCAGGATGGCCGACATTCGTGGTCCAGTCTGGCGTTCGGGGATCGCCAGACGATCAAAATCGAAAATGTTATCGTCGCGGTAACCGACGATAAATATTCGTTCCCTGTGCTGCGGCAAGAAACCCCGTGCGTCGATGACGCGGGTATGGACGTGGTATCCCAGTTCCTCCCTCAGTGTGCGTAAGATGATCTCGAAGGTTCGGCCCTTGTCATGGCCGACCAGATTCTTGACGTTTTCGAGCAGGAAAGCGCGCGGTCGATGGTGTTCGATGATCCGGGCGACATCAAAGAACAATGTTCCTTGAGCATCGCAATGAAATCCGTGCGCCCGGCCCAACGAATTCTTTTTTGAGACACCGGCGATCGAAAATGGCTGGCAAGGAAATCCGGCCAGCAACAAATCGTGTTTGGGGATATCGTCCGCCGCGATGACCGTGATATCGCCGTCGATCTCATGATGATCACCGGGGTGATTGGCGCGATAGGTTTGCGCCGCATATTTGTTCCATTCGCTGGAGAAGACGCACGCGCCACCCAGCGGCTCAAATCCACGGCGCAAACCGCCAATGCCGGCAAACAAATCAATGAACCGAAACTTCGATACCGACTTGTACGATTTTTGCGACCGGACAATATTTTCCAGGTTATGAATGACAGCGGGGCGCGGGATCGACTGGCCATTTTCCCAGCGATAGAGCGTCCTCATGGAATAACCGAGTTCACGGGCCAAAGCTTCATCGAGCGGCAGGCAGGCCTGTTCCCGCAGACGGGTGAATTCTGTGGTTGAAGCTTCCTCTGTTGCGATATGTTTTTGCATCCGGGTCATCCGCTGGGACAAATTTTGCCATTATGGCAATAATTCACCCCAGATGGCAATCGCCAGCCCCGGAATCCGCAGAGACCGGTGCGCCTCTTACTTCCGCTCGATCAGCTCTATCATGTAGCCGTCGGGGTCCTTGATGAAGGCGATGACGCTGCCGCCGTGTTTCATCGGTCCGGCTGGTCGCGGCACGGGGACGCCTTCTTTTTCCATGGCCTCGCAGGTGCCGTAGATATCGGGCACACCGATTGCCAGATGGCCGAAGCCCGCGCCGAGTTCGTAGTCTTCTTCCTGGCCCCAGTTATAGGTCAGCTCGATGACGGTGTTACCCTGTTCCTCACCATATCCAACGAAGCACAAGGTAAACTCACCGCTGGGGAATTCGGTTTCCCGCAGCACCTCCATGCCGAGGTGCCGGGTATAAAAATCCTTTGATTTCTCAAGATCACGGACCCGGATCATGGTGTGAAGATAGCGGAATTTGGAAGTATCGACGCTGGCGTCTGACATGGTTTGAAAACCTTTTGTTACGGTTTGATGTTTGAGAAGCAGTTTAGCGTTATTCAGAGCGGGCGTTCAGCACATTCTTGATGACCTCTGCGGCACGTTCCGCAGGCGGTCGGCCTCCGGCACCGAGCGCTGCGGCAACATCGGCTGAGGCGGAAATCTGCCGCTCACGCGCCTGTTCGTCGAACAGAACCTCTTTCAATGCCGGAAACAGAACATCCGTCCGGCAGCGCTCTTGAATGAATTCAGGAATGATATCTTTTTCAAGGATCAGATTAGTGAGCGATATCGCTTTCGCTTTGGCCAGACGCCGGATAATCGCAATGGTGATCGGGTTCATACGATAGGCAGCAATGCAGGGCACGGCAGCCAGAGAAAGTTCCAGCGTTACCGTCCCCGAAGCCGCCAGCGCCGCATTCATCGCCGCGAAGGCGCCGGTTTTTTGTTCGCCATCCACGACGGTGACCGGCGCCGGGATGGTGGAAAACACCTGGCGCACGCTGTCAGCGACGTGGGGCACGGTGGGCGTCACAATGTGCAGATTTTTGATATCGCGCACCAGTTCGGTTGCGACGTCGGCGAACACCGGGGCATGGCGGGCGATCTCTCCCTTGCGGCTGCCCGGCAAAATACCGAGCACAACTGCGTCCGTATCAATGCCATGCGCCTCGCGAAACGCCGGACCGTCACCGGCGACGGCGCTGACGGCGGTATGTCCGACAAATGTACAGGGCAATCCCTCGACGTCGAAATATGGCGGCTCGAACGGCAGCACCGCGAGCAAATGATCGAGGAAACCCGCAATTTCCTTCGCCCGCCCGGGTCGCCATGACCACACTGTGGGCGCAACATAATGGATCAGCGGGATGCCCTGCCCGGCCAGTCGACGGGCCAGGCGAAAATTAAAGCCCGGTGCATCAATGGTAACAAGTGCATCGGGTCTGGCGTCGCGGGCCAGAGCTTCGGCCTCAGCCAGACGCCGGCGGATCAGCGGGATGCGCGGCAGGATTTCAGCAATCCCCATGATCGACAGATCCGACATCGGAAACAGGCTCTCCAGCCCCTGGCCGGTCATTGCCTCGCCGCCGATACCCATAAAGCTTAACTCAGGGCCGAATTCCTTTTTGAGCGCCGCCATCAACGGCCCGCCCAGAGCATCGCCCGATGGTTCACCGGCGACGAGCATAATGCGGATACTCATGGGACTAAATGGTATCCGGGTCGATACCGACGATGAACAGACCCCGGGCGTTTGCCGCCTCGACGACGGCGTCGCGATCAACGATCAGCGATCCACCGGCTTCGACCGCAATGCCGGCCAGGCCTGCATCGGCCGCACCGGTTACGGTGTTAACACCAATCGTCGGCAGGTCGGTCCGGCGCTCCTGTTCGGGCTTGGCAATCTTGACCAGAACGCCGCCGGCACCCTCGCGGCGCAAGGCCCCGCAGCGCGCCAGCAAGGCATCGGTGCCTTCCGCCGCCTCGACGCCCAGCACAAAGCCCTGCTGGACGACCACCGCCTGGCCAACATCCAGCGCGCCCAGTGCTCGGGCAACCTCGACGCCGCGTTTGATATCCACGCGTTGTTGCTCGTCAGGTTGATGATCTCCCAGCGCGCCTGCTGAAGGTTTGAGCCCGCTCAGAACGTCATCAATGCCAACCACACCGAAGCCTTCCTTTTCAAATTCAGCGACGATGATCGACAACAGGGCATCATCGCCTTTGGCTTTCATCAATTTGGGCAACAGTTTCGCCGCCCGCAAATCGGGCTTGATCGTCGACCACGAGGGTCGCTGGATCGGTCCGGCCATAACGACGTCCTGGCAGGACTCCGATTTGAGGTGTTTGAGCGTTGTGCCGATGGAACCCAAATCGACCCAGGCGTGGTCAAGGCCTTCGATTTCGGCCTCATCGCAATGGGTTCGTACAGCGATAATAAAATAGCCTCGCCCCTGTGCCACACAGGCCTCGGCCAGGCGTCGCGGCAAGTCACCGCTCCCGGCAATGATCCCGAGTTTGCGCGCCCCTGTCATTGATACGCCGGCGACCTAGTCGTCGCTACCGGGCTGGATAAATGACCGGCTGCTGTCTTCGCGCATAAAGCCGATGATATCGGCGACCGCTTGCGCCTCACCGTATTCCGCTTCAACCTGATCAATGCGTTCCTGCAGTGTGCCTTCATTGCCAAACAAGGCCTTGAAAGCCGCGCGCAGCGAATGGATTTCATCGCGGTTAAACTTGCGCCTCTTCATGCCGATGATATTCAGGCCGGAAAGCGCAGCGCGATCACCCGATACCGAGGCATAGGGGATGACATCGTTGTCGACCGCGGCCATGCCGCCGATCATCGCGTGTGCACCGATGCGGACAAACTGGTGAACCGCCGACCCGCCGCCGAGAATGGCGAAATCATCGATTTCGACATGACCGCCCAGAAGAGCACCCTGGGCCAGGATGACGTTGTCGCCAATACGGCAATCGTGCGCGATGTGGGCCGCGCCCATGATCAGGCAGCGATCCCCGATTTTTGTCAGCATGCCACCGCCTTCGGTGCCGGTATTCATGGTGACATATTCACGAATGATATTTTCGCTGCCGATTTCCAGGCGCGAATCTTCACCGGCGTATTTCAGATCTTGCGGTTGTTGACCAATGGAGGCGAATGGGAAAATTTGCGTACCCTCACCGACCGTGGTCTTGCCTTCCACGACGACATGCGATTTCAGGATAACCCTGTCGGCCAGCGAAACATTGGGGCCAACGCAGGAATACGGTCCAATTTCAACGTCCGCACCGATGACCGCGCCTTCCGCGATTATCGCCGTCGGGTGAATGTTGCTCATTCGCTGTCCTCTGGATCGACGATCATGGCGGTAAATGTGGCCTCGGCGCAGACGGCGTCATCAACTTTGGCAACGGCCTGGAATTTCCACACGGCACCCCGCGCGCGTTCCTTGGTGACATGAATATACATGCGGTCACCGGGCACGACGGGTTTGCGGAACTTGGCGTTTTCAATACTCATGAAGTAGACCAGCTTGTTCATGCCCTCATCGCCCAGGGTATGAACAACCATCACAGCTGACGTTTGCGCCATGGCCTCGACGATCATGACGCCGGGCATGATCGGTTGTCCCGGGAAGTGCCCCTGAAACTGGGGTTCGTTCATCGTCACATTCTTGATACCGGTGGCACTTTCGCCGGCAATGATGTCAATAACCTTGTCGACCAGCAGCAGCGGATAGCGATGGGGTATCAGGTTCAGGATGCGGCCAATATCGGCCGACCCGACTTCTGCTGATCCTTCGGGACCCGATTTGTTTTCGTCACTCATTTTCGTGTCCTCTTTTCCTTGACCATTTTGGCCAGCATTATCGACTGTCGATGCCAGTCCCGTATGGGCTGAGCCGGCGTGCCGCCCAGTATAGCGCCTGCCTCGACATCTGAAACCACACCGCTTTGGCCAGCAATTTGTGCGCCGGCACCGATTTTCAAGTGTCCCGAAACCGCAACCTGACCGCCCAGCACAACAAAATCGCCCAGCACCGAACTTCCGGCAACACCGGACTGGGCGACCAGAATACAACCCCTGCCCAGCTGAACGTTGTGCGCGACCTGCACCAGATTATCGATCCAGCACCCTTCGCCGATTACAGTGTCGGGCCCGCTGCCGCGATCGACGCAACTGTTCGCGCCAATTTCGACATCGTCATGGATGATGACACGACCGAGTTGCGGCACCTTGACGTGGCCGGCCGGATCGGGAGCAAAGCCAAAGCCGTCCTGTCCAATCCGCACACCGGGATAAAGATGCACACGATTTCCGATGATGCTGTGACTTATTGATACATTTGCGCCGACCCGGCAGCCATCACCCAGCGTGACGCCGTCACCAATCACAACGTTGGCAGCGATCTGACAGTCATTGCCGATTTCGACCGACGCGCCAATACAGGTACCCGGGCCGATAGAGGTTCCGGACCCGGACGTCGCAGAGGGATCAATTGATGCCGCTGGCGAGATCAACGCATCCCCTGAACCTCGCGGGTAGAAAGCCTGGGCCGCCAGGGCGTAAGCCTTGTAAGGCGCGTCACTAAACAGCAGCGACATTCCGGCCGGTGCCCTATCAGCATTTTTTGCGTGCATGATGCAGGCCCCTGCCCGGCTGTCGGCGAGGGCATCAAGGTATTTGGTATTATCGAGAAACGTCAGGTCGTCTGCGGTCGCCGTATCGAGCGGGCTGACATCGCTCAGGATATCGTTGCCATTTACGCCGGGCGCCGGTTCGGCCCCCGACCTTTCAGCGATTTCCGAAATCGAGAACGGCCCGGCCCGATCAAAGAACCGTTTGTCGGCCATCTGTGATTATTTCTTTGCCGGCGCTTCAGTCGGCGGCGGTACCTTGACATCAGGAAGTGCGACATTGAGTTTTTCAAGCACAGCTTTAGTGATGTCGAGATCGCGGCGAGCAAAAAGGATCTGGCGACGCTCAACGACAATATTGAAGCCCCATTCGTTCGTAAGCTCCGAGACGATTTTTCGAATAGCACCGTCCACGACACGCATCGATGTGTTGAAGCTGCGATCCAGCATACGTGTTCGTTCCTGAACCACACGCTGCACCCTGGCTACAGAATCTTCAAATTTTCGCAGCTTCCCGGCAAAAACTTCTGCCGACAACAACGGGCGCTGACGCTTCAGTTCCTCACGATTTTCCCGCAATTTTTTCTCGCTGGCGGCAATATCGGCGCCGTAGGCCGTGCGATAGGCGTCAATTTGTTTGCGAATGCTTTCGGCGGCAACGGACTGGCGGAGTATTTTTTGCGAGTCAAGATAAGCGATAACTGCCGGCTCCAGTTTGGCGGCATGGGTTTTGGGCGCAAAGACGCCGAACACAACAATCACGGTCGCAAGCGCCCCAGCGCCTCGAATTCTGGAATTCATTTGTCGTCTCATAACAGTTGTGATGGTCCTTCAGTATTAAAATATCAGAAACGTGTACCAAAGCTAAACCGGAAGAATTCGGTCTCGTCAAAGTTTTCTTTCACAATCGCCTCGGTGAAATCCATGCGAATGGGTCCCATCGGTGACCGCCACAATATACCAACACCCATAGACAGGCGAGTTGCACCGGTATCATTTACACTGGACGTATCATCCAGATCAGGTCGGGCGAGCGACCCAAATTCAGTGAACACGTCGCCGGATACGCCAAATTCATCGAATGGCCCCAATGGAAACCGCACCGATCCACGGCCAACATAATAGATGGTTCCGCCCAACGCATCTGATGTTGCCGGGTCACGAGGCCCAACACCCGCCACCTTAAATCCTCGAAAACTCGAACCACCGAGGAAATAACGATCTGACAATCGTACGTTTTCGCCCAGTCCGAAAATGTTACCGAAGTCGTAGGAAAGATTCCCGACAAAACTTTCGGAAATGGGATAGTACCAGGAAACGCTGGCATTCGTTCTGAGATAACGGACGTTACCTCCCAGTCCGGCAAGTTCCTGACCAAATCGGGCGACATAACCATCTGTCGGCAACAGGACATCATCACGAAGATCATATGCAAGGTTATAGCCGACAGACGAAGTCAAACGCACACCTTCCTGGCTTCGAATAAACCTGGAAGCGTCACTACCCACATTTTCGACAGTGTCCTGACGCAACGTGTAGCGAACCGACTGGCGTAAATTTTTGGCAATCGGGAACGTCGCACGCAAGACTGTCCCTGTGCTCCCTTCGTCATAGGAACTCTGGGATTGTAAATCACGCTGGGTATTAAAGAGATCGAATCCGGCGGCCAGGTCACGCTCAAGGAAATAAGGCTCGGTAAAAGACAAATCGACCCGCTGACGAGCGCTGGACAAATTCAACCCCAATCTCAGGATTTGCCCGCGTCCAAGCAGATTGCGTTCGCTCAAACTGATATCGCCGATAATTTTTTCCTGTGTCGAAAACCCGGCACCAAAGCTCAATTCCCCAGTCGATTTTTCCTTCACATCTACCGTAATAACCGTCCGGTCATTGGCAGGACTGGCGCCCGCGCCGCCAAGGGTTTTATCATCCAGCAGACCGCGATCATCCTTGATTTCGACCTTGTCAAAATATCCAAGCGCCCTGATATTTCGTCTGGACTTCCTCAACTTTGCGGTATTAAAGGCGTCACCTTCAGCCAGCTGGAATTCTCGACGAACCACCTTGTCGAGGGTTCGAACATTGTTCACGATATCGATGCGATCAATATAAACTCTCGGTCCCTCACGAATTTGATAGGTAACATCAATTGTCCGTTCTTCCCGATTGCGCTTCGCAATGGGACGGATATCAACGAAAGCATAGCCAAGTCGCCCGACTTCAAATGTCAGATCCTGAATCGATTCCTCTACCAGATTTGAATTGTAGATATCGTTCGAGGCCGTTTTCAAAAAACCGTAAAAACGATCCGGACCAAGATCCTCAAGCTCGGTTTCTACGTTGACCTTGCCAAATTTATAAAGCTCACCTTCATCCAGCGTGAAAGTGACAAAAAAGTCTTTGCGATCCCGTGATAATTCTGCGACGGCCGTGACGACACGAAAATCAGCGAAGCCCTTCGACATATAGTGACGTCGCAACAATTCACGGTCGAATGTCAGGCGATCAGGATCATACTTGTCATTACTTGACAAAAACCGGTACCAGCGCGCTTCCTTGGTTGCGATCTCGGACTTCAGCTGACCGTCGGTGAACGATTGGTTACCGATGAAATCTATTTTTCTGATTTCGGTCAACGAACCTTCGGATATTTCGAACACCAGATCGACACGGTTCTGACCGCGTTGAATGACTTTGGGTTCCACCGAGGCCGCAAAACGCCCGCTCCGTCGATACCGCTGTACAATTCGCTGAACATCGGCCTGGACGCGCGACTGCGTGAAGACAGTCCGGGGGCGCAACTGGATTTCGGTTTCAAGTTCATCGTCATCGATCCGCTTGTTGCCCTCAAACGCCATCAAATTGATGATCGGGTTCTCCACGACATTTACAACAATGGATTGACCGGCCCGCCGGATGGTCACATCGGCAAAAAGTCCTGTGGCATAAAGGGCTTTGAGAGACCGGTTAACGGCATCGTTTGAAATCGGATGGCCAATTGCGATTGTCATGTAGGCGCGAACAGTATCCGCCTCGATGCGCTGATTGCCTTCAACTTCGATTGCCGCGACGACACCGTTCGCCGCACTTTGGGCCAGCGCTTCGTGATCGGTTACGAGAACACCACTGACACCCAGGGTCACGACAAATAATGCCGCCACGAAAGTATTGGCTATGCGAGAGATTATTCCCCCAGGTTCAGTCATCAAGAAAACACCCGATTTAGATGCTCGAACACGTCAAGGCGCACGAGATCGTTCCACAACGCAAACAACATCAGGGTAATAACAAGGACGAGGCCAATACGAAAGCCGAATTCCTGTGCTTTTTCCCCCAAAGGCTTTCTGAATACCGCTTCATATGCATAAAAGACCAGATGGCCACCATCCAGCACAGGGATTGGAAAAAGGTTAATAAGACCAAGTCCAATAGAGATAATTACCGTAAGGCCCAATATTGACTCAAACCCCATCTGAGCCGCCTGCCCCGACATCTGGGCAATCCCGATAATACCGCGAAGTTCATCGGCGGGCCGGGTGCCGACGATCATGCGCCAGACGTTCTTCAAAGTCAGAACGCTCAGGCGATAGGTTTCCCGCGTAGCGTACCAGACTGCAGCGACCGGACCGTGCTTGACATGCGCCCGGCCGCCCCGGCTGACGCCGAGAAAACCTCTTTCCTGAACATTTTCGAACCGGTCCGTGAACGTCCTCGAGCCCGGGATGATCGTCATGGGCAAGGTCGATCCCTCGCGTTCAACCAGGACTTCCAGCGAGATGCCGGGACTGGTCGCTATGATGATCTGAAGTTCCTCAAAACGCTCAATCGACTGGCCGTCGATCCGGATGATCTTGTCACCGGATTGCAATCCGGCACGCGACGCCGCTGTATCCGGGATCACATCGTCAACAACCGGCGGTGTAAACGATTGTCCGACGGTCGCAAATACAATTGCCAGGATAGCGATGGCGAAGAGGAAATTCGCAGCAGGGCCGGCCGCAACGACGGCGGCGCGGGCATAGAGCGGCTGGTCTTGAAACAGGCTTTCGCCATCGGCAAGGATGATCTTCTCTTCAGATTTGCGGACCGACGACGGGTCTTCATCACCTAGAAACTTGACGTATCCGCCAAGCGGCAGCCAGCCGATTTTCCACTGCGTGCCGGATTTGTCTTTCCAGCTGTAGATCGCCCGGCCAAAACCAATGGAGAAAGTTTCCACAGTAACGCCAAACCAGCGGGCGACCGAATAGTGACCCATTTCGTGCACAAAAACCAGAATGGTCAGCAAAATGAGGAAAGGCAGAATGTATATGCCAACGCCGCTTATTGTTTCGAACATCTCAGCCCCCTTATGCCAAACCAACGAGCTGGCGAACGCTGTCTGAAGCGATGCGTCGGGCCTCGGTGTCAATGGTGATTACGTCCTCGAGATTGCGGGGGCTTGCATTTTCTGAACTCTCGAGCGTTTGTTCGACAACACGCGCAATATCGAGAAAACCGATTTGATCCTTCAGAAAACCGGCAACCGCGATCTCGTTGGCTGCATTGAGAACCGTTGGTGCAGAACCTCCACTAACCAACGCCTGACGCGCCAGGCGCAAGGCAGGAAATCTGGTCTCGTCAGGTTTTTCAAACGTCAACTGACCGATTTCAGCCAGATCGAGCCGAGCAACAGGCGTCTCCACACGCGCCGGCCAGCCCAAAGTGTAGGCGATTGGCGTGCGCATGTCCGGCGTTCCCAGTTGCGCCAGTACCGATCCGTCTGAATATCCGACCATGCTGTGGACGACGGACTGGGGGTGGATCAGAATTTCAATTTGATCTTCCGGCATGTCAAACAAATGGTGCGCCTCAATCAACTCCAGCCCCTTGTTCATCATCGTCGCTGAATCGACCGAGATTTTGGCCCCCATATCCCAATTGGGATGGGCAACGGCCTGCGCCGGTGTGACGTGGGCCATAACGGCCGTGTCGAGAGTTCTGAAAGGCCCACCGGACGCCGTCAGAATAATACGCTCGATGGAGTCACGTCGTTCGGTCTCGAATACCTGGAAGATGGCATTGTGTTCCGAGTCGACAGGTAACAGGGTCGCGCCGTTGGCCGCGACGGCGTCCATCATTAACGGACCCGCGCACACCAGGCACTCCTTGTTGGCCAGGGCGACAACCGCACCGCGCGACACCGCCGTCATGGTCGGGCCAAGGCCTGCCGCGCCGACGATGGCTGCCATAACCCAGTCAGCGGGTCTTTCTGCCGCTTCGATCAGGGCTTGCGCACCAGCCGACACGTCAACATCTGTGCCGGAAAGGGCCGTTTTCAACTCCTCGAATTTGCTTTCATCGCCGATGACGACGGCACCGGGACGCAACCGAATTGCCTGTTCAACCAGTTTTTCGACATTGCGATAAGCGGTTAAGGCAACGATCTCGAAATCGCCTCGACGGCGTTCAATCAGGTCAAGCGTGTTGCAGCCAACCGAGCCCGTCGAGCCAAGCACGCTAACCCGTCTGGGTGATGACGCAGGGTCAACCTGATTGTTCAACATACTCAACGCCATACGGCGGCTCCACCCGATAAGATCATCACCGCGGCATATACCACGGCTACAAACAGCAAGCTATCCAGACGATCAAACAATCCACCGTGGCCGGGAATGATTGTGCCCGAATCCTTGACGTTGAAATGACGTTTGATCGATGATTCGAACACGTCACCTGTCTGACCAACGATAGCCAGAATAGCACCAGCCACGACCAAATACTTGAAGCTTTGTACGCCCATCAACCAACCAGCCGGAAATCCGATCAATGCGGCCACGACGGCTCCACCCAGCAGCCCGGCCCAGGTTTTGTTGGGGCTTATTGCGGGAGCCATTTTTGGACCTCCAATCAAACGCCCAAAAACATAGGCTCCGGTGTCAGTTGCCCAAACGACAAACAACAACCAGACGACCGTCGCCAATCCCGTCGCGGGCTCGCTCCTCAGCCAGATCAAGGCGAGGATCGGCACAATGATATAAATCGCCCCCAACAGGGTCCAGGTTGCATGATGTCCGCCCCTCGTTGCAGCCGAGGCCAGACTGCCGACCGCTGCAATACCCAGTGACCAGGACATCAGATCAAGATGAAGCAATATGCCAGACGCTATTATTGTCCCGGCGAGCAACCACATATGTATGCCCTGCCCACGACCACCGCACAGGCGGTCCCACTCCACATTCATCAGCAGACCTGCAACAATTACGAGCCCCAGAAAGTACCAGCCGCCTAACCATACCAATGCGATCGCCACTGGAGCCATGACCAGGCCGGATATGATACGCAGACGCAGATTGTCAGAAGCTTGATCAGCCACGCGTTTCGCCGTATCGACGGTCACGGCGGTGATATTCCTCGATCACATCCGACAGCGATTGGCGGGTGAAATCAGGCCACAGCGTGTCGAGGAAAATCAGCTCTGTGTACGCCGTTTGCCATAACAGGAAATTGCTCAGACGTTTTTCACCACTGGTACGAATCATCACGTCAGGATCGGGTACACCCGCGGTATGCAAGTTGGCAGATATCGTATCTTCATCAATATCGACCGGATTCAACTCTCCCGCTGCAACTTTTCCGGCGATGGAGCGGCAGGCTACGACGATCTCCCTGTGGCCGCCATAATTCACCGCTATCTGCAGCGTAAGTCCCGTATTTCCGCCCGTTCTGGTTTCGGCATCCTCAATCAGACGAATAATATCCTCGGCCAGTCCTGCTCGATCCCCAATGCAGCGCAAACGGACATTGTGTTTGTCGAGTTCCTTGATTTCGCGCTTCAAATAGAGCCGCAGCAAACCCATGAGATCATCGACTTCGTTCGCCGGTCTCTTCCAGTTTTCCGACGAAAATGCATAAAGAGTCAGATATTTGACGCCAATTTCACGACAGCTTTCGACGGCAACCCTTACAGCTTCGGCACCGCGTCTATGACCGGCAACGCGCGGCAATCCACGCGCCTTTGCCCAGCGCCCGTTGCCATCCATGATGATCGCGATATGCGCCGGTGGCCGAAGTGTTTGATTGGTTGAGGCAACGGCTTCCATGATCAGACCCGCATGATGTCTTCTTCTTTGGCCGCCATGGCATCATCGATCAGCTTGATCGTGGCGTCCGTCATCTTCTGAATTTCATCGCCCCACATGTGATGCTCATCCTGGGAAATTTCGTTATCCTTTTCCATCTTTTTGAGCTCATCCATGCCGTGACGTCGCACGTTGCGCACAGCAATGCGCGCTTCTTCGCCATACTTGTGGGCGATTTTGGTCATTTCCTGGCGGCGTTCTTCATTCAGTTCCGGGATCGGCAGCCGGATAAGTTGCCCATCAGTCGCCGGATTGAGGCCCAGCCCGGAATCGCGGATCGCTTTTTCGGTCGCCGAGACCATCGATTTATCCCAGACCTGCACCGTCAGTAGCCGGGCTTCCGGTGTACTCACGGTGCCGACCTGATTAATCGGCATCATCTGTCCGTAAGCGTCGACCATAACCGGATCGAGCAGGCTGACGCTCGCGCGACCGGTTCTCAATCCGCCAAATTCCTTTTTGACAGCTTCCAGTGCGCCTGTCATGCGTCGCTGAATGTCGTCCAGATCTGGATCAGCCACTGCTGCTTCCCCCTTCGCAAATGATTGTTCGCGTCCCCGCGCCCTTCAACACTTCGGCAAAAGCGCCTGAATTGTGAATTGAGAACACCAGGATCGGTATCTTGTTTTCACGCGCCAGGCTGATCGCAGAAGCATCCATAACCTTGAGGTCTTTGGCCAACACCTCAAGGTAATCAAGACTATCATATCTTGCAGCATTCGGGTCTTTTTGCGGATCGGCTGAATAAACGCCATCAACCTGTGTGCCTTTCAACAAGGCGTCACAGCTCATTTCCGCGGCCCGCAAGGCCGCTGCCGTATCGGTGGTAAAAAACGGGTTTCCGGTCCCGGCTGCAAAGATCACCACTCGCCCCTTTTCGAGATGGCGAACGGCACGGCGGCGAATGTAGGGTTCGCTCACCGTCGTCATGGGGATCGCTGATAAAACACGTGTCGGCACATCGGCGCGTTCGAGAGCGTTCTGGACAGCCAATGCGTTGATGACGGTGGCCAGCATGCCCATATAATCGGCGCTGGCCCGTTCCATGCCGGCTGCTGCGCCGGCAATGCCTCTGTAGATATTACCGCCCCCAATCACGAGGCAGATTTCAGCGCCAATTTTGTGAACTTCACGAATATCGGCAGATATGCGCTCGACCGTTTCGTGGTCGATGCCGTATTCGCCGTCGCCCATTAACGCCTCGCCCGAAATCTTGAGTAGGACGCGGCGGTATTTTAGGGCAGAAGTCATTGAAAAACCTCAATTTTTACACGATATACTTACGCCCGGATGCTTAGAAGCAACCGGGCGCAGAAACATTACACCAAACGTTTGACGAGGCGAACCCCGCGCGGCGGAAAAATCCGCCTGAAACCAAAGTTTATCAGCCGATCTGGGCGGCAACCTCGGCTGCAAAGTCTTCTTCTTTTTTCTCGATGCCTTCGCCGATCTCAAAACGGACAAATCCAGTCAGTTCGACCGGCGCGCCTACATCTCCGGCGGCGTTCTTCACAACGTCGGCGATTTTGGTTTCGTTATCAATAACAAAGGTTTGCTCGGTCAACACAACTTCGGAATACCACTTGCGAATACGGCCTTCGACCATCTTCTGGGCAATTTCCTCGGACTTGCCTGATTCCTTGGCCTGATCGACCAGGACGGCGCGTTCCTTCTCGACCGCATCCGGATCAAGATCGTCGACCGTCAGCGACTGCGGCTTGGTCGCAGCAACGTGCATGGCGATCTGCTTGCCAAGGGCGTTGAGCTGATTCTTGTCACCGTCAGATTCAAGTGCGACCAGAACACCGATTTTGCCGAGATTGGTTGCGGTTGCGTTATGAACGTACGTCGCCACAACACCTGTACCAACTTTCAACGCAGCCATACGACGGATCTGAATGTTCTCGCCAATTGTGCCGACCATTTTGGTCGCCTCATCAGCAAGCGAGCCTTCACCGCCGGGGAATGACGCGGCAGAAGCCGCATCGATATCGCCTTCGGCATCGAGCGCCATACCGGCGACTGACGTCACAAAGCCCTGGAAAGCATCGTTGCGGGCAACAAAATCGGTTTCGGAATTGACTTCAGCGACAGCGGCAACGCCTTCGCCGGCAGCGACGCCGACCAGACCTTCAGCCGCAATACGGCCGGACTTCTTGGCCGCAGCCGCGAGGCCCTTGGTCCGCAGCCAATCCTGGGCCGCTTCCATCTCGCCGTTGTTTTCAGTTAAAGCTTTTTTGCAGTCCATCATGCCGGCGCCGGTGCTCTCGCGTAGCGCCTTGACTGCCGCTGCTGTAATATCAGCCATTGTTCTTCCTCACGCAGATTGTGCGTTCATGTTCGGGGTTCGTAAATATTCGGGCGGCCGGCAACTGGTGCCAGGGCCGCCCGGACATTGGTTCAGGCTTCAGGCTTTGCCTCTTCAGCAGGCGCTTCGGCCGGTGCTTCTTCAGCTGCTGCCGCTTCCGCCGGTGCTTCTTCTGCCGCCGCTTCGATCGCTTCCGCGATCTCTTCGACCGGCGCTTCGACGGCTTCACCGATATCAACGCCGGAATCCGACATCTCTTCGCGAATACCATCGAGTACCGAACGCGCAATCAGATCGCAGTAGAGCGTGATCGCGCGCAGCGCGTCATCGTTCCCCGGCACCGGATGCGTAATGCCTTCCGGATTGGAGTTACTGTCAATGATGCCGATGACCGGGATGTTCAGCTTGCGGGCTTCCTGAATGGCGATCTCTTCCTTGTTGGTGTCGATCACAAACAGAATGTCGGGCAAACCACCCATTTCCTTGATGCCGCCCAAGGCCCGCTCAAGCTTGTCGCGCTCACGGGTCATGCGCAGAAGTTCTTTTTTGGTCAAGCCAACCTGATCGTTCTCCAGCGCTTCATCAAGTTTCTTGAGGCGTTTGATCGACTCAGAGATGGTTTTCCAATTGGTCATCATGCCGCCAAGCCAACGGTGATTGACGTAGTACTGGCCACAAAGCTTGGCTGCCTCGGCAACTGCTTCCGAGGCCTGGCGCTTGGTACCGACAAACAGCACGCGACCACCACCCGACACGGCATCACGTACTTCCTGCAGCGCATTGCGCAGCAGCGGCACGGATTGCTGAAGATCAAGGATGTGAACGCCGTTGCGCGCGCCAAAGATATAGCGGCCCATACGGGGGTTCCAACGGTGTTTCTGGTGACCAAAGTGAACGCCGGCTTCCAATAGCTGACGCATCGTGAATTCAGGCAGAGCCATTCTGCATTATCCTTTTCCGGTTAGTCCGCCGCAGGAAGTCGTCCATTTCACCGAATAGGCTGTGAGCCAGACACCGGAGGGACATTCCGGGGATTTTGATCCGGACGTCCATTTCCCGCGTGAGGGTTATGCGCCGCACCATGCGGACGCGGGCGGGTAATACCGCCCTTGGGCCCGGGATGCAAGCGTTTTCGCCCAAAACAGGCTTATTTGTTGACCTTCCGGAACACACCGGGCTTCGGGACTGCATACACCCTTTCAAAAACAATGATATGAAATTACCCTGAAACGCGAAAACAGCTCAATACAAACTGAATGCCAACCTAAATCGTGTGGAGCCCTGGTATATGCGAACACAAGTCACCATCATCGGTGCAGGCCCGTCCGGACTGCTGTTATCCCAGTTATTACACCTCAAGGGGATCGACAGTATTGTTCTGGAAAGGCAGACCCGGGAATACGTTCTGGGCCGCATTCGTGCCGGCGTACTGGAACAGGGATTAACTGATCTTTTGCGCGAAGCGGGCGTCGGCGTTCGTATGGATCGAGAAGGTCTGGTTCACGAAGGCTTCGATATCGCTTTCGGCGGCGAGCGTCATCATATCGATCTGGCCGGCCTAACCGGTGGTGCGACGGTCATGGTTTACGGCCAGACTGAAGTCACGCAAGACCTGTTCGAAGCACGTGATGCCATGGGCGGGACGGTAATCGAAAGTGCGGACAACGTCATGCCGCACGATGTCGAGACCGACGCGCCGTATGTGACCTATGACCTGGACGGGGAAACACATCGTATTGATTGTGAATTCATTGCCGGTTGTGACGGTTTCCATGGCGTCAGCCGCACAGTCATCCCCGACAAAGTTCTCAAGACGTTTGAACGTGTCTACCCCTTTGGCTGGCTGGGCATTTTGTCTGATACGCCGCCGGTTTCCGACGAATTGATGTATGTCCATCATGATCGGGGATTTGCGCTTTGTTCACAGCGCTCGCTGACGCGTAGCCGCTATTACCTTCAATGCACGCTGGCAGAAGATGTTCGCCAGTGGTCAGATGACAGATTTTGGGAAGAACTCAAACGGCGATTGCCGGAAGACGCTGCCGGTTCCCTGGTCACAGGACCTTCGATTGAAAAGAGCATCGCGCCCTTGCGCAGTTTTGTCGCCGAACCCATGCGCCATGGCCGGTTGTTCCTCGCCGGTGATGCCGCTCACATTGTGCCACCGACAGGCGCCAAGGGATTAAATCTGGCTGCATCAGACATCTATTATCTGTCACGCGGCCTGATAGACCATTATGGCAATGGCGACGACACTGGAATCGATAATTATTCCGCCAAGGCACTGCGCCGGGTCTGGAAGGCCGAGCGCTTTTCGTGGTGGATGACGTCAATTCTGCATAATTTCACAGAAGTAAGCCCTTTTGACCGGCGTATACAGCGTGCCGACCTCGACTACCTCGTCTCGTCGCGCGCAGCCATGACAGCGCTGGCCGAAAACTATGTTGGACTGCCCTACGATTGATAATGATCAAGCCACCGCAAGCGTCTGATATTTCTGTCTTTTAATTATTCAATTGCCTGCGCCATCAACATAAGCGTAAAAGAACCTTTCAAAACCGGTCGAATTAGCGACCGGGCGGTTATTTCCGGAATTGATTTGAATACTACAGGTTGAATTAATTTAATTTTTGACTGATTTCTTTCACATTGCGAAATTCTTTGTCTGGCAATTCACGTTACCAATTATTAAAATAGGCTCATGCGCAAATTAGTAATCTTGATGGCATTCGTTCTCAACGGATGCGCGGCACCCATCGTTGGTGTCATGACGATTGACCAGATGTTCTCTGTGTTTTCACTGGCGTCGTCGGTTCTCACGGGGAAAAGTTTTGGCGACCACGCCATGGATGTGGCGACCGGCGACGATTGCAGATTGTTCGAGGCCGTTGTCCGGATTGATCGAAAAGTGTGTGAACCTGCCGGTTCGCCCGAGACCCGAAAAGATTACAAAGGCGTCGACACGATTGTCAGCGTGCTCGAAGACAGCGATCTGCCAAATCCGATAATTGGCCTCAAAATCAAACCCGTCGCATTTGAAAATAAATGGTATCGCGCCAGTTTTGACCAATAGCGCTTGATCGAAAATCGTCTTCAGGCGGTAAAATCAGTCAGGTTCGGGACGGATTTTGGTGCGTCTTCAGTCGTCTCTCCGGAAATATCGATATCCAAAGTCTGAGGCCGGGGTTTGGCGACAGGTGCCTTTTTGACCGGCTGGATTTGAACCCGACCGGCGAAATCGTCAAAAAAGGCCTCAAGATCTCCGGCTTCGACGACGCCGACCTTGTCCATGGCCTCGGTCAACATTCGCATCTCGTCGGCATTCATCATCGACATCAGGCGACGCGCGCGGTCCTCACCGATTGCTCGAAGCATCAGGGCAGCCTTTCGCGGGCCAACCATTTCATCGAGAATTGAATTCCCTGCCAACTTAACTTGCCCTCCATTCGGCTCGAAATGCACTTCAATTGACACCCGAACACAACAGGGTTGCGACCAGGCATTGCCGGACAATGGCACCCGGCGATTAAGGGAACCCTAACATCAAAAGCACTGATTTTCGAGTTTGGCTCGAATTATTGCGCCGCCGGTGACAGAATGCGATGGCGACATAAATTATATCGCCGGGCGGAGTGAAGATGAGCAAGACAGGGGATCAATCGACAATCGACGTCAGCGACGTCACGGACTGGCTTGTTGAAGGCGCCCCGGGTGCACCCCTGTCACAGGACATACTTTTACGGCTTGCGGAAAAAATGCTGGAATGCGGCCTGCCAATCAGCCGCGCCGCTGTCTTCGTCATGACGCTGCATCCCAATGTTATGGGCCGGGCCTTCTTCTGGCGCGAGGGAGCAACGGAAGTCGAAGTCGGTGAAGCGCCCTACAGTATTCTCGACAGTGACGAATTTCAGAAAAACCCGGTCGCTCAGGTCATCGCCACATCGTCGGAAATTCACCGGCCACTTTTCGATCCGGCTTGCCCGATAGATTTTCTGATGTTGCAGGGACTGCGTGATGAAGGTGTCACCGATTACATCATGCTGCCGCTCATCTTTACCGATGGTCAGGTTCATGCCGCCAGCTTTTCCACACATCAGGAGGGCGGGTATTCAGAAGCAGAACTAACTGCAACCCGTCGGATCCGTGCACCTCTCTCCCGTATTGCTGAGGTCATGGCGCTGCGACGGGTGACGCGAAACCTGCTCGACGCCTATCTCGGACATCAGTCGGGTGAAAAAGTTCTGGCCGGCAAAATCAAGCTCGGTGATGGCGAAGACATTCATGCAGTCATCTGGTTTTGTGACCTGCGCGGATCAACACCGCTGGCGGATTCGATGACGCGCGCACAATTCCTCGATTTACTGAATATCTACTTCGAGTGCATGGCCGGCGCTGTGCTTGATGGCGGTGGCGAAGTCCTGCGCTTCATTGGTGATGCGGCGCTGGCAATCTTCCCGGTCGATCTGGACACATCAAGCTACACAGAAACCTGCAACAAGGCGGTCGCTGCGGCCAACGACGCCATCGCCCGCATGGCCGACGTCAATGCGGCACGAAACGATGCCAACGTGCCGGAACTGGAGTTCGGCATCGGCCTGCATCTCGGCGACGTCATGTATGGCAATATCGGTACGCCCGAACGTATCGAATTCAGCGTCATAGGGGCCGCCGCCAATGAAGCCGCACGCATTGAAGGCATGTGCAAATTGCTGGGTAGTAATTTCCTGATATCAGAAGAAGTGGAAAAACACCTGGATGCGGACTGGCATTCGCTCGGCAAACACGCTTTGCGTGGCGTCGGCGATCAGATCGAAATCTATACTCAACCTGGCCAGACTTGATTTTTGTCGCGCCGTCTTCGTGGAACTCCGTATGATGTCGGCCTATGAGTAACCCTGTACCAGACAACCCGCCGCAATATTCATACTTTGTTTCGCTGGCCAACCGACTGCCCTTTTTTTATGGCTGGATCGTTGTCGCCGTTGCTTTTGTGACGATGGCCATTGGTGTGAACGCCCGCACATCGTTCTCGTTATTGTTCCCGCCGATCCTTGATGAATTCGGCTGGAACCGGGGCGAACTGGCGGCAACGTTTTCAATCGGCTTCATCGTCTCGACGTTGTTTACGCCCTTGATCGGCGCCTTGATGGACCGCTACGGGCCACGGCTAACCGTCACGATGGGGGCTTCATTCACCAGTCTTGGACTTCTCCTGGCCACGTACTCGACAACGCTCTGGCACTTTTATCTGACGCTCGGCGTCCTGGTTGTCGGCGGCTCCATTTTCCTGAGCTATATCGGCCATACCATGTTCTTGCCCAACTGGTTCAGCCGCCGCCGCGGTCTGGCTGTCGGAATTGCATTTTCAGGTGTCGGAATTGGTTCCATCATCATGATGCCATGGATGCAGATGACCATCGAGACGGCGGGCTGGCGGTCAGCCTGTCTGATGATCGCAGCAGTTGCCATGATCGTCCTCGTACCTTTGAACATACTATTTCAGCGACGCCATCCGACCGATTTGTCACTCGAACCGGATGGCGGGCCGGGTCCGGAACAAATCGATAGCAAGACCGGCGAAGCGCTGAAATCAGACGGCATTGTCGATCGAGCCTGGGTTGAACGTGAATGGACCCTGAAACAGGCGATGAAAACCGGCAGGTTCTGGTGGCTTCTGACCGCCTTCACCAGTGGACTTTATATCTGGTACGCGGTGCAGGTTCATCAGACGCGCTATCTGATCGATATCGGCATCTCGGCTGAGACGGCGGCACTTGCATTGGGTTTTGTCGGTCTCGGCGGCATTATCGGCCAGATCGGTATTGGCTATCTCTCGGACCGGATGGGCCGCGAATGGGCCTGGACGTTATCGGCGCTCGGGTTTGTCGCGACATACGCCTGCCTTCACATTCTGCGCCTGTGGCCCGAGCAATGGCTGATGTACCTGATGGTCGTGATGCAGGGATTTTTTGGTTATGGCCTCGCATCGGTTTTCGGTGCGGTACCTGCTGATGTGTTCGCCGGCAAACGCTACGGCGTCATTTTCGGTGTGCTAGCGGCGGCGGCCAGCGCCGGGGCTGCTCTGGGTCCGTGGGCAACCGGTTTGTTATTTGATTTTAACGGCGACTACGAACTGGCCTTCAGCATCGCCATGGCCGTCGGTGGCCTGTCAATTGTCTCGATGTGGCTGGCGAGCCCGCGAAAGGTCCGGCTGGTGCCAGGGCAAATTCGTCACGAATAAGTCGCAGTTCCTTCAATGATACTTTGGCGAAATAATTGCCCTGCAGGACCGAGCGGGATTTCAGGGCGGTCAAACAACATGATCGGAATGCGGACCGGTGCCAGGAATTGCTTGATGGGCAGGCGCGCAAATTCCCCTTCGCCGAGAGCCTTTGACACCAGATGCGCCGGCATCATTCCCCATCCGAGGCCTGCCCGGATCAGCCTGAACTTTGTCTCCAGATCCTGGACTCGCCAGATGCGTGAACTGAACACGCCGCGATCCGGACTGGCTTCCGGAGCTTCCATGCTGGAGAGCACAATCTGGCGGCGGTCGCGCAGGTCGATGTTGCCCGGGTCGCTGGCGACGACGACAGGGATCATTTCGACATATCCGATGAAGACCACTTCCCTGTCGAGGGCAAATTCAATGCCGCCACTACAAATTGCCATCGATGCCCGCCCCTGCAGCGCGCGATCACGTGCGACAATACTTGTGGCCCGGATCACCCGGAGTTCTGTATTTGGGTACATGTTATCGAGCGCGGCCAAAGCCCGTTCAAACAACTCAAATGGCACCAGTTCGTCGACGGCGATCTCGAGATATGATTCGAGGCCAGCGGACATTTGACTGGCTTTCTTTTGCAGGTCCGTCGCAGCATTCGTCAGCACCTGAGCCTCTCGCAGCAGCGCTTGCCCCGACTCCGTCAACACCGCTTTATGCCCGCTGCGGTCGAACAACTGGACATTCAGAACGGATTCGAGTGTTGATACGCCGTAACTCACAACGTTCTGGGCCCGGCCCAGATGTCGCGCCGTGCCTGAGAAAGAACCGATATCGGCCGCCGTGACAAACATCTGCAACTGATCAAACAGATTTGGGTGCATGTTTAACTCCATCGAATAAATCGATTGATATTATCATAATTATACCTGTTTTTTTGATCAATTGTCGCCCCATCTATGAATTCGACGACAAAACTGAAACTCGAAGGGAAATTCAAGATGAAAAAATGGCTGATCATTGCGGCGACGGTCCTGCCGACACTGGCCTTCCTGGCCGCCGGAACGTTCAAGGTTTCCGGCGCCGAAGAAATGGTGCAAAACTTTCAAAAGTACGGACTGCCCATCTCCCTCATGTACTTCATCGGTCTGAGTGAAATTGCCGGCGCTATCGGTCTGTGGCTTAAAATCGCCCCTGTCGGTGGCATTCAGCTTCGGTTGCTGGCGGCGCTGGGACTTTCCATCATCATGGTCGGTGCGATTGCCAGTCACGCGATCTACGACCCCATCAGCATGGCAGCCCCGGCGGCAGTACTGCTGGCCATTCTGCTGTTTCTGGCGCACACTTTCCGCAAGGAAAGCGCTGGATCACACGACCAACAACTCGGATCTGAAACCGCATGAGCGAGACCCCTTCACTACCCAGCCTCTATCTGCCGCACGGCGGCGGGCCCTGCTTCTTCATGGAGTGGACGCGGGGTCCGGCTGATACCTGGGACAACACCAAAACCTGGCTCGAGAATCTGCTGGCCGACGAGGCGATCAAGCCGAAGGCCATTCTGATCGTCTCGGCGCACTGGGAAAGCGAAGTCATCAGGGTAACGTCGGCCTCGAACCCGCCGCTGGTCTATGACTATTACGGTTTTCCGCCGCATACCTACGAACTGACGTGGCCGGCCCCCGGCGATCCGGCACTGGCGGCAAAAATAGTTTCGCTGCTGGGCGATACCGGGATCCCGTGTGAACTGGAAGATGAACGAGGCTTCGATCATGGCGTCTTCGTCCCCATGAAAGTGATCAATCCTGATGCTGATATTCCGACGGTGGTGCTCTCCCTGCGTTCAGACCTTGATGCCGGATTTCATCTCGATGTCGGCGCGGCACTGGCCGGATTGCGCGACGAGGGCGTCCTGATCATCGGCAGTGGCAACAGTTATCACAATTTCGAAGGCTTCGGTGGTCGGGGCCTGGAGGATTCGCAAGTCTTTACCCGGTGGCTGGGCGAAACCCTGTCACTGGAAGCTGATCAGCGCCGGGAAAAACTGGCCAACTGGTTCGACGCCCCGAAGGCGCGCGAATGCCATCCTCGTGAAGAACATTTATTGCCGTTGATGGTCGCCGCCGGTGCTTCGGGCGAGGCAGGTCATGAAATATTTTCCGATGAAGTGATGGGAATACTGGCAGCGGGATACCGCTTCGGTACATAATTGGCGATGCTTCGCACCCGCCGCCCTGTCGCTTGAACGGATAATGCTTTTAATGAACCGGCGTGATTTAAGTGGCCTGGTGCTGGTGGTGCTGATCGGCGTGTTCTGGGGCCTGAACTGGCCGGTCGTAAAGCTTATACTGTCTGAAATTCCGCCATGGACACTACGCGCAGTTGGAATGTCGCTTGGCGCTGTCTTGCTCGCGATTTTAGCGATCATGATGAAGCAATCCTTGTACCTGCCGCGCGCCGAACGTCTGACACTGATCATCGCAGGAGTGTTGACCGTGCTGGGCTTCAACGTCATGACGGCCTTTGGCCAGCTCCATACGCAGACCTCGACGGCCGCCATTATCGCCTTCACCATGCCGATGTGGGCGGCGGCAATGTCCATTATGTTTCTGGGCGAAAAGCTGACGGTCCGCCGTATCGCGTCACTCGCCGTTGGCATGTCCGGCTTGTTGGTACTGGTCTACGAAGACGTCACAAGTTTTGTTGAACAGCCGCTTGGTCCTGCCTTCATGCTGGGTGCCGCACTTTCCTGGGCGGCGGGGACCGTTGTCCTGAAATCCCGCATCTGGTCCGTCAAACCTGTTTCACAGGCGGCGTGGATGCTCGGCTGCTCGGCAGTGCCCGGCATCATCGCCGCCTGGGTCTTCGAGTACGATGGCAACATCACCCTGCCGTCCTCGCCGGTCATCGCCTTGCTGACTTATCACATCCTCTTCCCCATGGTGCTCTGTTATGCGGCGTGGAGTGTGCTGGTCGCCCGCCTGCCCGCCTCGGTCGCCGCCATGGGGACGTTGCTGGTGCCGATTGTCGGGGTCTTTTCGGCCGGCTGGTTTCTCGGTGATGAGCTGAGCTGGCAGAAGCTGACAGCCTTGGCACTCGTGCTCTTGTCGATCGTCTTCACCTTCGCCAGGATCAGTGATCGCCCATGAAACTGGTCAAATGGATAGCGGTTATTGTCTCCACCATCGTCGTCGTGATCGTGGGCGGCTTGTTTTTTGCCTTGACCGACCTCGACGATGAGGCGCGCAAAAAAGCACCGGGGAACTTCGTCAAACTCAGCGATGGCATGGTTCACCTTCAGTGGCATGGACCTGCCAATGGCGATATTACGGTGCTGGTCCACGGATTTTCGACGCCGTCATTTGTCTGGCGCGGAGTCTTGCCGACCTTGACGGCAGCGGGATTGCGTGTGCTGACCTATGACAATTACGGACGCGGCTGGAGCGACCGTCCCGATGTCGACAACACACCAGCCCTGTTTGACCGACAGCTGACGGAACTTCTCGCCTCGCAAGGCATTCGCCACCCTTTCAACCTGATGGGCTATTCGATGGGAGGTGCCATCGCCGCCAACCATGTCGCGGAGCACCCGGGAACAGTCAAACGCCTCGCCTTGATCTCTCCGGCAGGATTTCCGAATAACGATGGCATGCTGACGCGACTGCTCTCACTGCTGAATATCTCCACCATCACCGACCGGATATTGTCGAGACCACGGGATACCGGCAGCGCCATCCCCGATATCGTTGACCGATACATCGAACAAATTTCCTACAAAGGGTATTTGCGATCTCTGATCTCGACCCATCAACATTTCCCGATGAACGAAATGCGCCCGATATACGATGTGGTTGGCAAACGATCACTGCCGGTCGCGGCGATCTGGGGGGATGCGGACAAGGTCGTGCCCTACGACGGGGCAGCGCATTTGAAAAGAGCGATCCCGCGTGTCCGGTTGACGACGATTTCAGGTGGTCCCCATTCGATTACATATACCGAACATGACAAGGTCGCGGCAGCACTGGTCGGGTTCTTCCGATCTCAATGACAATGATTGAAAGAACGACATATGACTGAATTCACCATCGGCGATGCTGAGACGGCTTACAAAAAAGGCTTCGCGCCGTGGGTCCAGGATTTGAATATCCTGTTCGATGACATCGGCGACGGCACGGCGACTTTGCGCGTGCCGCCATCTGAACGTTTGAACCGTTTCGGCGGCATGGTCTGCGGTCAGGCCATCATGGCGCTGGCGGACACGGCGATGGTCTTTGCCGTGGCCTCGTCAACGGGTGGATTTGTACCTATGACGACCGTCAGCCAGTCGTCGTCTTTTTTGCGCCCGGCCACGGATGCTGACCTGGTGGCTGTCGCACGTGTTATCAAACGGGGTCGTCAAATCGTCTATGGTGAGGTCAATCTTTATACCGGTGACCTCGACAAACCCGTCGCCCACGTCACCAGTACAAACATGCTGCTTTGATATTCAGAGCCAGCTATCCTCGAACGCGAGGCTGCTCATGATTTCAACACCGGTCTCTGTTACCAGAACCTGGTCTTCCAGTTTCACGCCTTCAGCCGCGTCTTCCGGACCGAGGTAACTCTCGACACTCAGCACCATGCCGGGCTCGATCACGGCGTCGTAGCGGCCGCGCTGGTCCTGCCAGAACGCCACAGGGTATTCGTCGCACATACCGACGCCGTGCAGCAAACAGCTGTACGTATTGTGGCCCTCCGGCATCGCGCCAAAGCCTGTGGCAATGTCGCCCATTGTTGTGCCGGGTCTGACCAGATCCGTAATTTTGTTGAGGTGATTGTAGGCCAGGTCATAGGTCCGGCGCTGTTGGTCATTCGCCATGCCCTCGCCCGCCCGCCACGTGCGGGAGATATCGCAGCAATAACCGAGTTTGCCAACCAGGTCGGTATCAAAGGCCACGAGATCACCGTCTTCGATGATACGATCGGAGCATTCATTGTACCAGGGGTTGGTGCGGGGGCCTGACGTCAGCAGCCGGGTCTCGATCCATTCGCCACCCATGGCGATATTCTGCTGATGCAGAACCGACCAGAGTTCCTGTTCCGTCATGCCCGGACGTAGCGCCGCCTGCATGGCATGAACTGCTGTTTCACAGCCGGCGATGGTTTCACGCAAGGCCACCAGTTCCTGCGGCGTCTTTATCACCCGGACGAGTTCGGCCAGGGCATTGCCGTCAATCACTTCAACGCCTTGTTTTTGCAGCGCGAGGTAACCGATGAAGTCGAGCCGGTCCACGGCGAGCCGGCGATTGCCACCGCCATCCCTCGACACCAGGTCTGCAATTTCGGCAGCCCAGGCGGTCGCGGCATTTTGCGATTCGCCGCCCGCCATCATGTAGCTCCATGAAATAGCGGGGCGGACTTCATCGATTGTCTTGATACCGTTTGCCAGATGGCCGCAGCTTTCAAACTCGAAATGAACCACCGGTCCTTCGGTCGGTACATAGGCATAGCGTACGGGATTATGCAGGCTCCAGACCTGCATATTGCTGACATCAACGGCGTAGCGCACGTTGATCGGATCGAGGAAGCAGACCCCGGCAAGGTCGGCTTCACGCAACTTCAGGCGCAGGCGTGCAAGACGTTCCTGCCTCAGAACATCAAGATCAACGCGGGAAGAAGTCGCGTTCAAATCAGGACGGGGAGAGTACGTGGATGACGCGGTCGGCCAGCAGTTCCTTGGTCTTGGCACCATACGCCTTCATATGCGGTGCCACGGCATGGGCCATCAGCGCATCGAGGCTTGCCCACTTTTCAATCACCACGAAGGTGTCATCGCCGAATTTGGTCTGGAACGGACCAACGTCTGCCGTGTCCACCGTTGCACCATATTCGATGCAGCCGTCTTCCGCATGCACGGCCGGCACATTGGCGTTAAACAGTTCAAGAACTTCAGCGCGCTTGCCCGGTGTTGCTGTGATGACAGCAACGACATTTACCATACTCATAAAAATTTCTCCGTCTCTCGACTGTGGGTTTCTGATTTCCGGCACACACTAGTGCGAACCGAGGGCCTTGATCAATGCTGCTGCGTCATCGGCCAGTTTTTTCGTCAAGTCCTGAGATGACATTTGACGCCCGAGCGATGCCGCCTGCCCCGACCAAAGCGACGAGAAATCCGCTCGCCCTTCTGCCTCCGCCTTTGATTTCAGTGGCGCGAGGCCGCCGCCCGCTGCCGGGAATGGCGGGGCGTCACTGGACATCGGACCAACCTCCCGCATTACCCGGTTGATCAGGCTGCGCGCCGGACGGCCCGAGAACAAATTGGTCAACGCCGTTTGATCGTCGCGAGCGTCCGCCAGGGCTGCACGATGCATATCCGTGATTTTGGCCTCCGGCGTGAACATATAGGCCGTGCCGATCTGCGCTGCCGAGGCACCAAGCGCAAATGCCGCCGCAATTCCGCGACCATCAGTGATCCCGCCCGCCGCGATGACCGGCACGTCAACAGCATCAACAACCTGAGGCACCAGCGCCATGGTTCCGGCCTGGGTTGAAATATCATCGGACATGAAAATCCCGCGATGTCCGCCAGCTTCATATCCTTGCGCAATGATGGCATCACAGCCTTGCGCCGCCAGCCACGCCGCCTCGGCAACGGATGTCGCCGAACTGATGACCAGGCACCCGGCGGTTTTCACCCGCGCCAGCAAATCGGCAGCCGGCAAACCAAAATGGAAACTGACGACTTCCGGTTTGAAGTCCTCGACAATCTCGCACTGCATGTCACCGAAAGGCGCGCGCGCCACTGCAGGCGCGGTACTCGAAGTATCGAGCCCGTATTCCTCGTAAAACGGTGCCAGCGTTTTGCGCCATGTCGTCTCGTGTTCCGCCGTCACCTCGACTGGCTGATGACAGAAAAAGTTGAGATTGATCGGATTTGAGGTTTGCTGGCGGATGATACCGACCTCGGCCCGCATGTCATCGGCCCCGAGCACGGCGCACGGCAGCGATCCCAGGCCGCCTGCTTCTGCCGCCGCAATCGCCATGGCTGATCCGCCGACACCCGCCATCGGCGCCTGTACAATGGGTAATTCTATGTTGAACAGATCAAGTATCCGTCGGTCCGGCCACATCGCTACGCTCCCTCTGATTGTCGATACAAACGATAGAGCCAACGGAAGGCCGGTGCCAGTCTTCCAGTTGTTAAACGAATATGCCCAAGGCCGGGATTTGGGTGCGGACGTTGAGTTCCCTGAGAATGTCGAGATATTTTTCGATGGCCGCGACGGGATCGCTATTGTTTTTGGCGGCTTCAACCTCTGCTTCCAGCAGACCAATTAAATCCTGTTTTTGTTCAAGATTTTCGGTCGTGTAGTGATTGCCGGGAACGTCTGCCAAAAATTCCGCACCTCTCGAGCGCAGTGACAGAAAATCGCTATCTGAAATCAGGTCGCGGGATTTGAGTTCCCGCGCCAACCGATCAATCTCGACTGGCGAAATGTCCCGAAGATCAAAGACCGGGAAGGCAACATCGTCCTCCGCGGCACTAATTGCCGAGGCCAGCGTTTCAGTCTGTCGATCGACGGGCCGGTTTTCAGGCCGTGAGATCAAGCTGGAAGCAATTGAATTTAAATAACTATTCCCAATCTGCACGCGTTTCCCCCGGCTAATATTTCGTCGATTGTTATTTGATACCAAAAAAAATATGCAACTTTTACGCCATGCCCGGTGTGGTTTGAAAGATCGTATTCAGTTGCAAAAAAGCGCATGCTGACAGGATCATTTCACTGCAAATCGATCTCTCGTCTGGGGAAACATCATGTGTCGGAACATCAAAACACTGTTCAATTTCGAACCGCCTGCAACCGACGATGAGATCAGGGCATCAGCGCTTCAGTTTGTGCGCAAGATCAGCGGGTTCACCGAACCTTCCATGGTTAATGAAGCAGTTTTCAATCAAGCGGTTGAGGATGTGGCAACCATCGCTCGCCGGCTTGTTGATGGTCTTGATACCAGGCAGCCCCCGCGCAACCGTGAGGTCGAAATCGCCAAACGTAAAGCCAAATCCGCCTTGCGTTTTAATTGACAACGTCAATTAATTACGTGCTATCGTCATATACTCTCGTTGCCTGACAGAGTGAGGACGATGCCATGTCACCAAACGCAGAACAGCACATTGCCGATTTTCGCGCTTTCAATCGTTTTTACACCAGGCAAATCGGCGTCCTGAATGAGGGCTTGCTCAAAAGCCCATATTCCCTGGCGGAGGCACGTGTCCTGCTGGAGTTGGCCCAACGCAAGACAACTTCGGCCTCCGATCTTGCCGCCGATCTCGGACTTGATGCCGGCTACCTCAGCCGTATTCTTCAAAAATTCAGGAAACTCGGCTTCGTCGATCAGATAAATTCCGAGGCCGACCGACGCCGCAGCCTTTTGACTATTACCGATGAAGGTGCCGCGGCATTTGCCGTCCTTGATCGCGACTCACACGACCTGATCGGTGAAATGATCGACCACATCAACCCAGCCGAAACCGATCGCCTGATCGATGCGATGAAAACAATCACCGGCATTCTTGATCCGGAGCGCACCTGCAAGGCGCCGTTCGTGCTACGGGACCACCAGCCCGGCGACATGGGTTGGGTCACCCACCGTCAGGGTTATCTCTACTGGCAGGAATACGGCTGGGACAACACCTTCGAAGCGCTCGTCGGCGGCATCACGGCAAAGTTCATCGACGACTTCGACCCGGTGTGGGAGCGCTGCTGGATCGCTGAACGGAACGGTGAAATTATCGGCTCGGTCTTTATCGTCAAACAATCAAGGAAAGTCGCCAAACTGCGCCTGCTTTATGTCGAGCCAAAGGCCCGTGGCCTCGGACTGGGCCGTACCCTGGTCGAGGAATGCATCCGCTTCGCCCGCGGCAAGGGTTACAAGACCCTGACACTGTGGACCAATGACTGCCTTGATGCCGCGCGTCAAATCTACGTCGATCAGGGTTTCAAATTAACGGCAGAGGAAAAGCACCACAGCTTCGGCGTCGATCTGATCGGCCAGAACTGGGATCTGGAGTTGTAACCGGCTAAATCTCGACGATCTCGACGATGCCCGGGGCCTGGCCCATGGCTTCGCGGATGTCCGGTGTGATGGCGTAACCGGCAGGCAAATCGACGGCGACTTCGCGCATGCCGCCCTGCACGCTGAGACGCAGGCTGATCTTGCCCTTGCCACGCGGCGTCTGATCGATGATCTTCGACAGATTGGGCAAGGCTTTTTCGTCGTTGATGCAGAGTTCCAGACCATCCGCCGTATCCGCCGCCATCTTCTCCAGCGAATAAACCTTCAGCACGGTCACACGCGCGTTTTCGTCTTCCGCTTTCGCTTCAACATCGAGCACGACATTGGTGCCGGTCTCCAGCAGTTCACGCGCCGCCGACAGGGTTTCCGAAAACATCACGGCTTCAAAACTGCCGCTTGAATCGGTGAACTGCACGAAGGCAAAGCGATTGCCGCGCTGCGACGTGCGTTCCTGTTTGGCCATCACTGTACCGGCGAGGCGCACTTTTTTGACTTCGCCGTTCAGCGTGGCGTGCAGTTCGGCAAACGGTACCACACTGAGACGTCGCAGGTTTTTCTCGAAGGCATCGAGCGGATGGGCTGAGAGATAAAACCCGATGGCTTCACTTTCGTTTTTCAGTCGCTCCATCGACAACCAGTCCGACGTCGCCGACAAGGACGGCTCTTCCATTGCCCCGCCCGACGCTTCCCCGAACAGGCTTTCCTGGCCTGATTCCCGTTCCTGAGCCGAGGCAGCGGCATGACGGACCAGCATTTCGGCTGACTCAAATATACGCCGCCGGTTTTTATCGAGCACATCAAACGCCCCGGCCCGCCCGAGATTTTCGATCTGGCGCTTATTGATGGCTTTTGAATCAAGGCGTCCGGCGAAATCAAACAGGCTTTTGAATTCACCGTTTTTATCGCGTTCCTCAACCACCAGTTCCATCGCGGCAAAACCGACATTCTTGAGCGCCGCCAGCGCATAGCGCACCGCGCCACCGCCTTCGGCATTCACATCCTCAACCGTGAAATTTGCATGGCTGTGATTGATATCGGGATGGCGGAGGTCGATATCGAGACGCTCGATCTCGCGTTTGAACACGCCAAGCTTGTCGGTGTTGGTCAGGTCCAGCGTCATCGAGGCGGCAAGGAATTCGTGAGGGTAATTCGCCTTCAGCCATGCCGTCTGGTAGGCCACCAGGGCGTAACAGGCGGCATGCGATTTGTTGAAACCGTAGCCGGCGAACTTGTCGACCAGATCAAAGATGAAACTCGCACGATCCTTTTTGACGTCGCGCTCCACAGCTCCTTCGACAAATGTCGCCCGCTGGGCGTTCATTTCGGCCTGGATCTTCTTGCCCATGGCGCGGCGCAGCAGATCGGCCTGACCGAGACTGTAGCCCGCCAGCACCTGAGCGATCTGCATCACCTGTTCCTGATAGATGATAACGCCGTAGGTTTCCTCGAGGATCGGCTGCAATGTCGGGTGCAGATAATCAGGTTCTTCATCGCCCTTCTTGCAGGCGATGAATTTCGGGATATTGTCCATCGGGCCCGGACGATAGAGCGCGACCAGGGCGATGATGTCCTCCAGACAATCCGGCTGCACGCCGCGCAACACGTCGCGCATACCCGAACTTTCCAACTGGAACACGCCGACGGTTTCACCGCGCGCCATCATCTTGTAGGTCTTCTCATCATCGAGTGGCAGCTTGCCAATATCGATATCGATGCCGCGCCGGGCGATTAGTTTGACGGCCCGATCAATCACCGTCAGCGTTTTGAGGCCAAGGAAATCGAATTTGACCAGCCCGGCGCTCTCGACATATTTCATCGAGAACTGGGTTACCGGCATATCCGAGCGCGGGTCGCGGTAGAGTGGCACCAGTTCATCGAGCGGCCGGTCGCCGATCACCACACCGGCGGCGTGCGTCGAGGCGTTGCGGTTGAGGCCTTCCAGTTTCAGGGCGATCTGCAACAGACGTGCAACGGTGGGATCAGTGTCGCGCTCGACCTGCAGGCGGTCCTCCGAGGCAATCGCCTGGGCCAGCGTCATTGGATTGGCCGGATTGTTTGGCACCATCTTGCAGATGCGATCGACCTGGCCGTAGGGCATCTCCAGCACACGACCGGTATCGCGCAACACCGCCCGGGCCTGCAGCTTACCGAAAGTAATGATCTGGGCCACCATGTCGTGGCCGTACTTATCCTGGACGTAACGGATCACCTCGCCGCGACGATCCTGGCAAAAATCGATGTCGAAATCAGGCATCGACACGCGTTCCGGATTAAGGAACCTCTCGAACAGCAAACCGAACCGCAAGGGATCGAGATCAGTAATTGATAACGCCCAGGCGACGACCGAACCCGCACCTGAGCCACGGCCCGGCCCGACCGGGATGCCTTTCGCCTTGGCCCACTTGATAAAATCCGAAACGATCAGGAAATATCCAGGGAACCCCATTTTGCAAATGACACCAACCTCAAAGGCCAGTCGTTCACGATAGGGTATGGCCGCCGTCTCGCGGCCTGCAGCATCCATCTCATCGGTGTAGACGTGCTTTTCGAGCAGTTCCTCGAGCCCGGCCTCCGCCTGCACGATAATCTCGGCTTCTTCGTCGCGACCGTCAGCTGACTCAAACCCCGGCAAAATCGGATCGCGCAAGGGCGGTCGCACGGCACAGCGTCTGGCGATGACAATGGTGTTTTTCAAAGCTTCCGGCAAGTCGGCGAATAACACCTTCATTTCATCGGCGCTCTTGAAGCGATGCTCCATGGTCAAACGGCGGCGGTCGGTCTGGCTGACATAGGCCCCGTCCGAGACACAAATCAGCGCATCGTGCGCTTCATAGGCACTTTCGTCGGCGAAATAACATTCATTCGTCGCCACCAGCGGCAGATTGAGACAGTAGGCGAGGTCGAGCAGTCCGGCTTCGCTCTGCGCTTCCTCCGGCTGGCCGTGGCGCTGGATTTCAATGTAGAGCCTTTCCGGGAACAATGCTGTCAGACGTTTGGCCAGATCCGTCGCTGCATCGACTTGCCCATCCACCAGCATCCGGCCCAATGGACCCGTCGCGCCGCCTGTCATACAGATCAGGCCATCAGTCAATCCTGCCAGGTCATCAAGCGCGACCTGCGGTGTTTCGCCGCCATCGGTGCCGAGGAAGGCTTTCGACACCAATCTCGCGAGATTGTCATAGCCGTCAGAAGTTTGCGCCAGCAGCACCACGCGGTCCGGTTCCGGACGCCGTCCCTGTCCCGGAATTTCTCCGTCTTCGCGCGTAATTGCCAGGGCGGTGCCGGTGATCGGCTGCACACCGCCCTTCATGCAAGTGCCGGCAAACTCCATAACGCCGAACATATTGCCGGTGTCGGTGATGGCCACGGCGGGCATGCGGTGCTTCTGGCATAACTCAACCAGCGCACCGATCCGCAGCGCCCCTTCAAGCAAGGAATAGGAGGTATGAACCCTGAGATGAACGAATTCAGCGTGCGCCATGGAGCCTTGATACCGATCTTGAAGCCAGATCAGATCATCTCATGAGTCAATAATTCGAAGTAGGAGAACAAACAGGGAATATCACAAATTGTTGTGGATATATATGTTGATGAGCACAAGATATCGACTCATTCAACGCCCGTCATTCCCGCGAAAGCGGGAATCCATAGGGCTAACGTCCAGACCACAAGTAGTATCCTATGGACCCCCGCTTTCGCGAGGGTGACGAGGGTTTTTCTTAGACCAGCAATCCATCTTGCAGCCGGACGATTTTGTCGGCGCGTTCGGCGAGTTCGGTATTATGGGTGGCGACGAGGGCGGCCAGTTTTTGGCTGCGCACCAGGTTCAACAATTCTTCCAGCACGTCCTCGGCCGTTTTGCTGTCGAGATTGCCGGTCGGCTCATCGGCCAGCAAAACAGCGGGTTCATTGACGATGGCACGTGCGATGGCGACGCGTTGTTGTTCACCGCCGGAGAGCTTGGCCGGGCGATGTGTCAAACGATGGTCGAGACCAAAACGTGTCAGTAATTCACTGGCCTTGCGCCGGGCATCGCCACGTCCCTGCCCGGCCAGAAGTTGCGGCATCATAACGTTTTCCAGCGCCGAGAATTCAGGCAACAAGTGATGATGCTGATAGACGAAGCCGAGCTTCGTGCGGCGCATCATCGTGCGTTCACGTTCGGATAATTTACTGCAGGCCTTGCCCTCGACATAAACTTCACCGCCATCGCTGCGCTCCAGCAGACCCGAGATATGCAGCAACGTCGATTTGCCGGAGCCTGATGGCCCGAGAAGTGCTACGAACTGGCCCGGCTCAACGTCGAGCCCCGCCCCCTTCAGGACTTCGATACGGGCCGAGCCCTGAACAAAAGTCCGGACGACGGCATCGAGTTTAAGCGCGGCACCTTCACTCATAGCGCAAGGCCTCGACCGGATCGAGACGACTGGCCCGCCATGACGGATAAAGTGTCGCCAGAAACGACAGCACAAGCGCCATCACAATCACTGCAATGACTTCGTCGGCCTCAATGCGCGACGGCAAGTGTGACAGGAACCTGATTTCGGCGGCCCACAGTTCTGCCCCCGTCAGGCCTTCGAGCCAGACCCGGATGATATCGATGTTCGACGCGAACGAAATGCCGAGGATGGCCCCGAGTACCGTACCGATCACACCGACACTGGCGCCGGAAATCACGAAAACGCGCATGATGGCCCCGCGCGTCGCGCCCATGGTGCGCAGAATAGCGATGTCACTGCCCTTGTCCTTCACCAGCATGATCAGGCTGGAGATGATGTTGAAGGCGGCGACAATGATAATCAGCGTCAGGATCAGGAACATGACATTGCGTTCGACCTGCAGCGCCTGGAAGAAATGTGAATTCGCCTGCTGCCAGTCATAAAGCCTTAAAGGCCTGGGCAGTTTCATTGCGATCGCCGTTCGGGCTGCCGAGACTTGATCGGGGTTTTCGACAAAAGTCTCCAGCGAACTGACGCCGTTACCGAACTTGAAGAACACCTGGGAAGCCGTCAGCGGCATGAAGACAAAAGTCGAATCGTATTCGTACATGCCGACTTCGAAGGTCGCGACGACCTCGTAGGCTTTCATACGCGGTACGGCGCCAAAGGGGCCGGCGTTGGTTTGGGGAGCCACCAGCGTTACCCGGTCACCCGGGCGCACGCCAAGACGCAGGGACAATCTGTGTCCCATCGCGATGGTATCGCGACCGCCGAATTTCTCCAGGCTGCCGCGGATCAGGTTCGTGGCGATCACTTCGCGTTTGCGCAAATCTTCGGGGGCCAGTCCACGCACCAGCACACCTTGCGCCCTGCCTCGCACCATAGCCATGGCCTGCCCTTCGACCATCGGCGTGACACTGATCACGCCTTTGGCGGTGCGCAAATCTGCAGCAATTTGATTGTAATCAGTGAGCGGCTTGCCAATTTCCTGGACCATGATATGGCCGTTGAGACCGAGGATACGGCCCAGCAGTTCGGCGCGAAATCCGTTCATGACCGCCATAACAACAATCAGTGTCGCCACACCAAGCGCAATGCCCAACAGCGAAAAGGCGGCGATCACCGAGATAATGCCCTCTTCCCGCCGGGGCCTGAGGTAGCGGGCGGCAATCATCCATTCGAGGGCGGAGATCATGGCCGGGCTATCCGATCAGGCGCGCCAGTGCGGCCTCGGGCGAGACTTCTTCACGCTCGCCCGTGGCCCTGGATTTCAGTTCGACAATGCCGTTTTTCAACCCGCGCGGCCCGACCACGACCTGCCACGGCAAGCCGATCAGATCCATTTTGGCGAACTTGCCGCCGGCGCGCTCATCTGTATCGTCATAAAGAACTTCAACGTTCGCCGCCTGCAGTTTGGCGTAAAAGTCCTCGCAGGCTGCATCGGTCGCCTCATCACCGGCCCGCAGGTTGATCAGGCCCACCTTGAAGGGTGCGACGGATTCAGGCCAGATAATGCCATCGTCGTCATGACTGGCTTCGATGATGGCACCGACCAGGCGGGAAACACCAACACCGTAGCTGCCCATTTGCAGTGGCACGGAATTGCCATCCGAATCCTGGACCTCGGCATTCATGGCTTCTGAATATTTGCTGCCGAAGTGGAAAATGTGCCCGACTTCAATGCCGCGCGTATTGATACGTTTGTCTTCCGGTACAGCAGCCGCATAAGCGTCGGCGTCGTGTTTTTCGTCCGTCGCCGCATAGAGAGATGTCCACTTGTCGACGATGCTCTGCATATCACCTTCATAATCGATGCCGGCATCCGGCACGTCAAAGTCGAGGTAATCGCCATGACAGAAAACTTCCGACTCTCCGGTTTCCGCCAGAATGATGAACTCATGGCTTAAATCGCCGCCGATCGGGCCGGTATCTGCCGCCATCGGGATCGCCTTCAATCCCATGCGGTCATAGGTGCGCAAATACGAGACAAACATCTTGTTGTAGGCCCGACGCGAATCCTCATATGTCAGATCGAACGAATAGGCGTCCTTCATCAGGAATTCACGCCCGCGCATGATGCCGAAACGGGGGCGAACTTCGTCGCGAAATTTCCACTGAATGTGATAAAGCAGCTTCGGCAGGTCACGATAACTTCGAACGGAACCGCCGAAAATTTCCGTAATCTGTTCTTCATTGGTCGGGCCGTACAGCATATCGCGGCCATGACGATCTTCAATGCGCAGCATTTCCTTGCCGTAATCTTCGTAACGCCCGGATTGGCGCCAGAGATCGGCCGGCTGAATGGTCGGCATCAACAATTCCTGACAACCGGCAGCGTCTTGCTCCTCGCGCACGATACGTTCGATGTTTTTCAGCACCTTGAAGCCCATCGGCAGCCAGGAATAAATTCCGGCGCTGGACTGGCGGATCATTCCGGCCCGCAGCATCAGACGATGGGAAGCGATCTGGGCTTCGCTCGGATTCTCCTTCATCGTCGGCAGAAAAAACTTCGAAAGACGCATTCTTAACTCCGGAAATCATTCAATTTTGTCGCCGCTGACACCAGCGGCCCGCACAGGCGGACTTTAGGCAAAGCCCCTGGCGATAGCAATGCCCGGATGTGCGCCAATCCCTTTAAATGCGGGCGCCTGAGGGGCCGGCTATTGTTCGGCCATGCGAGCCTTGCACAATTCAACGATCTCCGAGCGCGTACGATTGTTCAGGCGTTTGCCATTGAAATAGACGGCCCCGCTCTTTTTGACCTTGATCGTGCCCACCGTAACGGCAGTATCGGCCAGACCCTTCGGCACCTTGAGACCGATCAGGTCGTAAATTCGCGGGCTGATGTCGAACGTCAGTTCGTCCGGCACCTTGATCTGTCCACTGTTATCGAGATTGGCCCCTTTGACTTTGCGGCCATAGACGTCAACGCCCGGCACATAATCAGCACTTTGACGCTGATGTGCCCGCAAAGCCCTGACGCAATCCTTGTCCGAAATGACAACTTTTTTTTCGTCAGCGATCGCCAGATTTACCGTCGTCGCACTGAGCAAAAGACCGAATGAAAACGCAATGAGTGAAATATTTTTCATGCCAACAAGCTACCCTGGAATTATTAAAAAACACTTGAACCAACTGGTTACTATTTTTTTTGAAAAAATGTCATTTAGAGGGTGACCGTAGGAATTCCTTGGCGTAACATTCGCCTCCTGAAAACAAGAATAATAATAAAACCGAGACATTCCAACCAGCCTTGTGGGGGATTTCCCAAAAAGGCGGATAGCCAATAAACCGTGGAAAACGGTGTGGCCCAGGTTTCGGGGAGGCGCGCTTCTGGGGAGGCGCAATTGCAGGGTTCCTTCGGGAGCCCTGCTTTCGTTTGGGTCCCTCAATCAGGCTGGCGGTCCGCGGAAATTAACCCAGTCGTTGGCAATGGCCATCCAGACAAAACCGGTTACCACAGCAGCGATGACCGACGTCACTACGGCCTTGATCACCAGCATTGGCCGGGCCGGCGCACCAGGTTCATGGCCGGGTTCCGGTTTGTCGACCTGGCGCACGCCAAAAGGCAACACCATGAACAGGACCAGCCACCAGACAATGGCGTAAATCGCAAGGATGGTTACCCAGTCCATTCAAAATGCCTCAGGCCTGTTCGAGTTCGACCAGGGTGCCGCAGAAATCCTTGGGATGCAAAAACAACACCGGTTTGTCGTGCGCGCCGTTTTTGGGCTCACCACTACCCAGTATCCTGGCACCCTCTGCTTTCATCTTGTCGCGTGCGGCAAGAATATCATCAACTTCATAACAAATGTGATGCATGCCGCCATCGGGGTTGCGCGCAAGAAAAGTCTCAATCGGAGAGCCTTCGCCCAGTGGATAGAGCAATTCGATCTTGGCATTGTCCAGTTCGACGAACACCACTGTCACGCCATGCGCCGGCTGGTCAAGCGGCGGCGATACCTTTGCGCCGAGCGCATTGCGATACTGGTTCGCGGCTGCCTCGAGATCAGGCACGGCAATCGCAACATGGTTCAGTCTTCCAATCATTCTTCATCTTCTCCCATTAATTCCTCGAGACGGACAATTTCAACTTCAACAGCGGGGCGGCGACCGTCCGAGGCCCGGCGCAAAACACTGCGAACTGATCTTGAGACATTGTCGAATATGGCGACGTCGTCTTCACGGTCACGCACGATCAATCCCTCAAACGCCCGTTCCGCCGCCAGCACCAGGACTTCGTTGAAAGCCTGGATATCTTCTTCGTCGGTCTGATCAAATACACCGCGCACAACGACGCGGGGGTCGGCAGCCAATTCGTTGTCTTCGCCAAGCACCAGAACAACAAAGGCAATGCCGTTGAACATCATGCGACGACGGCGTTGAACGGCGCGACTGTCCAGTGCCGTCAGTCGGCCGCCATCCCACGCAAGACGGCCCGAGTGGACATGATCGATGACTTCGGCCGGTCCGGGGCTGAGACGTAATACATCGCCGTTTTCGATGACCGGTGCCTGATCGATACCAAGGCCACGGGCAAATTCGGCATGACGCGACAAGTGGCGTGCTTCGCCGTGCACTGGCACACTGATTTCCGGCCGCACCCAACTGTAATAATCCGACATTTCATCGCGCGCCGGATGACCCGAGACATGGACAAAATGGTCTTTCTCGGTGATCACCTTGATGTCTTCATAGATCAGACGATTTTGCACGCGTCCGATGGTGCGTTCGTTGCCGGGAATAATCTTTGACGAGAATATGACGGTGTCGCCCGCTTCAAGGCCGATATGTTTGTGATCATGGAAGGCAATACGGTTCAGGGCACCGCGTTCCTCACCCTGACACCCCGTACACAAAATCAGCAGGGATTCGCGCGGAATGTAGCTGGCCTCGTCCTCATCAAGAAACTGCGGCACGTCTTCAAGGTAGCCACAGGCCCGCGCGGCCTCGACATTTCGGCGCAGTGAACGACCAGCCAGCACGACGCTGCGTCTGCTGGCTTCGGCGGCCTTGGCAATCGATGAAATTCTCGCGACGTTCGAAGCAAAGGTCGTCACCACGACGCGCCCGGTTTGTTTGGCCACCAGATCGATCAGGCTCTGGCGAACTTCTGATTCCGATCTGGAGCGACCATCGTTCAACACATTGGTCGAATCACAGATCAGCGCCAGCACGCCGGCGTCGCCGACCGCTTTCAGGGCGGCATCATCGGTGACCGGACCAACCAGCGGGTCGGGATCGAGCTTCCAGTCGCCTGAGTGCACGACGGTACCGGCCGGTGTGGTGATCGCCAGACTGTGGGCTTCGATGATCGAATGCGTCACCGGAATGTAAGACACCCAGAACCCGCCGACGTCGACTTCGCCACCGGTCGGTACCACGGTGAGCGGAACCTGGCCCGCCAGTTCGACCTCACCCAGTTTTTTCTTCAACAGGTACGCCGTATAGGGCGTGGCATAAACCGGGCACTGCAATTGTGGCCAAAGGTACTGCACCGCACCGAGATGATCTTCGTGGGCGTGCGTCAGGACCAGGCCAACGAGATCGTCCTTGCGCTCTGCGATGAAGGCCGGGTCCGGGAATATCAGGTCAATGCCGGGCAAGGCGTCATCAGCGAACGTTAGACCACAATCAACCATCAACCATTTGCCGCCGTAACCATAAAGCGCGAGGTTCATGCCGATTTCGCCGACCCCGCCGAGCGGCGTGAAGAGTAATTCTTCGCTCATCTATCTGGCATTCCTGCATCTGCGGTGAATTTCGACAAGGCCGCGCATCGTCAAATCGCCGTCAACATGCTGGATAATATCCGTGCCATTGGCAAAGAGCGGTGCGAGCCCCCCTGTGGCGATAACCGTCGGTGGCGTCGGATCACCGGTTTCGGTGGCGAGTTCTTCGGCTATGCGCTTGACCAGGCCTTCGATCAGGCCGACGTAGCCCCAATAAACACCGGACTGCATCGCTTCGGTCGTACTTTTACCGATGGCATGTTCGGGACGGCCAACAGCGATATGCGGCAACTTGGCTGCCGCCATATGCAAGGCCTGCAAGGATAGATTAATGCCGGGCGAAATCACGCCGCCCCGGTAGTTGCCGTCTCCATCGACAATATCAAACGTTGTCGCCGTGCCAAAATCGAGAACGATGACCGGACCTGAATAACTGGCATGCGCCGCCACGGAATTAACCAGGCGGTCCGCGCCAACCGTGCTGGGCTCATCAATCAGAACTTTCAGGCCGAGGTCTTCGATCTCCCCGACCACCAGCGGATCACAGTTAAAATAGCGCCGACACAGCGCGCGCAGATCAAACAGTCCCTGTGGCACCACCGTGGCAATGATCGTATCGGTAACATCACCGGGCGCGAGGTCTTCCAGACCCATAAGCTGTGTCAGCCAGACCGCATACTCATCAGCCGTACGCGCAGCCTGCGTCGCCGCGCGCCACTGGCAGCGCAACTCGTCGCCGTCATAAACGGCAAATACAATGTTGGTATTCCCGGCATCAATGGCGAGCAACATAACGATCTCCTAATTCGATGACGGCAAAAAGACATCGCCCGAAGTCACGAGGCGTAGCCCGTCACTGGTCTGCAGCCGCAACGCACCATCTTCATCCAGCCCGTCGAAAACACCACTGAAAGTTTCGTTCTCAAGACGGACTTCGATTTCCTCGCCAACGCCGTGGGCTTTGTCGAGCCAGGCGCGACGGACAGGCGAAAAGCCTTCCGCCAGCCAGAGCTGATAGAAATGTTCAAAGGCACTGGCATAGTCTTCCAGAACCTTTACCACATCGGCCCCGGAATCTTCATCATGCAAGGACGTTGCCGGGCGTTCCTGATCGTCCGGGCAAGTGACGACGTTGATGCCGCTGCCGATTATCAGCCAGTCCAGTTTGTTGCCGGTCTGAAGCCGAGACTCCAACAGGATTCCGGCAACTTTTCGCCCGCCGATCAAAATATCGTTGGGCCATTTCACAAGCGCGCGTTCAGGCGTCGGCAGCGCTGTCGCCACGGCCTGGTGAATAGCCAGAGCGGCGACCAGCGAAAGCTGGGCCGCAGTATAAGGTTCGCAGTCCGGTCGCAGGATTAAGGAAGCATACAAATTACCGGCCGGCGATGACCAGGCCCTGCCCCGCCGTCCGCGGCCTTCATCCTGCATGACCGACCAGACCAGTGTACCGCTGGCAGCACCGTCTTCGGCCAGTCTGCGCGCTTCTTCGTTGGTGCTGTCGAGGGTGTCGTAACTTCGCAGCTCATAAAACGAGCTCAGGCGGGGCACGATCATCTGCGCCCCGCTCGGTTGTGACGCCGTCATCAGGGAAGCAGCGCTTGCGCTGCCGTCTGTGCGCCTGCCAGCAAAGGCACCGGATAGGCGAAAAAGAATATGGTGAAGAGGCAGCTCAGCGCCATGATCGCACCCATTTCGGCACGTACGGGCTGATCGAAGGCCTCACCCGGATCATCGAAATACATGATCTTGATGATCCGCAGGTAATAGACCGCGCCGACGACACTGGCCAGAACGCCGACGATCGCCAGGGTATAGAGACCGGCGTTGACCGCCGCCATGAAGACATAGAACTTGCCGAAGAACCCGGCGAGGGGCGGAATACCGGCCAGCGAGAACATGAAGACCGCCATGACCAGGGCCAGCAAAGGCTGATTGCGTCCGAGGCCGGCCAGATCATCGATATCCTCGACCATGGTTTCCTTGACCCGCATCGACAGAATGACGGCAAAGGCACCAACATTCATGGCGAGGTAAATCGTCAGATAGACCAGCACACCTCGCATACCTTCCGACGTCCCGGCGGCCAGTCCGACGAGGGCAAAGCCGACGTGACCGATGGACGAATAAGCCATCAGCCGTTTGATATTGCGCTGGCCGATGGCGGCGAAGGCACCGAGTATCATCGAGGCCATCGACAGCACGATCAGAATTTGCTGCCACTGTGCCAGCAAATCGGCAAACGGTGACATCAGGACCCGCGTCAGCAAGGCAAGGGCTGCAACCTTCGGAGCGACGGCGAAGAACGCCGTTACCGGTGTCGGCGCACCTTCATAAACATCAGGCGTCCACATGTGGAAGGGTACAGCGGAAATCTTGAAGGCCAGTCCGGCCAACAGGAAGACCAGGCCGACGATCAGGCCGATGGAGACGTGATCCATGGCGTGAAAACTGCGACCGAGGTCCTCAAAATTTGTCGAGCCGGCAAAACCGTAGATCATCGACGCGCCATACAGCAACATGCCCGACGACAAGGCACCGAGCACAAAGTATTTAAGGCCCGCCTCGGTGGCGCGCTGGGAATCGCGCTTGAACGAGGCAACGACATAGAGCGACAGGCTTTGCAATTCGATGCCGAGGTAGAGCGACATCAAATCATTGGCCGAGATCATCATCATCATGCCGACGGTCGCCAGCACGATCAAAATCGGGAATTCAAAGCGTTCCATGCCTTCGTGCCGCAGATAACCCAGCGACATGATGATGGCGAGGCCCGAAGCCACCAGGACCAGGGTCTTCATGAACAGCGCAAACGGATCACTGACGAACATGCCGGACATGATCACGATGCGGTCCATCGGACCCATGACCATGATCAGCCATGCCGCCGCCAGGGCCGCGACACCAAGCCAGGCAACAAGGCGCGTTGAGCCGTCGCCCCGGAAGACGCCGATCATCAACAACAGCATCGCCGCGACAGCCAGAGCGATCTCTGGCAGGGCGGGTGCAAATTCACTAAAAGCTCCGGTCATAATATTCTCCGCATCCGCGACTTATTTGGCCGCCATGGCCAGGTCACGGACGGCGCGCATGGCGACCTCGTGATTGTGGATCAGGTTATTGACGCTTTCGTGCAACACATTCAGTACAGGCTCCGGGTAGATACCAAAGAACAGCGTCAACACAACAAGCGGCGCGAAAATGGCGACTTCGCGTTTGTCCAAATCGAGTATTTCTTTCAGGTCGGCCTTGGTCAGCGTGCCGAAGACCACGCGGCGATAGAGCCAGAGCGCATAGGCTGCGCTGAGCACAATGCCGGTGGTCGCCAGGAAGGCGACCGTGCTGTTGACCTGGAAGATACCGACGAGCACGAGGAATTCACCCACGAAACCGCTGGTGCCGGGCAGCCCGACGTTAGCCAGCGTGAACAGCATGAAGATCGCGGCGTAGGAAGGCATGCGATGAACCAGTCCGCCGTAGCGGGAGATTTCACGCGTATGTATCCGGTCATAGATCACGCCGACGACCAGGAAGAGTGCTGCCGACACCAGACCGTGGCTCAGCATGACGAAGATCGCCCCTTCGATGCCCTGCGGCGTGAAAGTAAACATGCCGATAGTGACGAACCCCATGTGAGCGACAGATGAATAAGCGATGAGCTTTTTCATGTCTTGCTGCATCAGGGCGACCAGGGAGGTGTAAATCACGGCGACAATGCTCAGCGTGTAGACCAGCGGTGTAAAGTATTCGGTGGCTTCCGGCAGCATCGGGATCGAGAAGCGCAGTAGACCGTAACCGCCCATCTTCAATAGCACGCCGGCCAGAATGACCGAACCTGCGGTCGGTGCCTCGACGTGGGCATCCGGCAGCCAGGTATGCACCGGCCACATCGGTACCTTGACGGCAAACGAGGCAAAGAAGGCCAGCCACAACCACTTCTGCCACGTCGCATCAAAGTTTGAGGCGATCAGCGTCGGGATATCGGTGGTGCCGACCTGCAGGTACATGGCGAGGATCGCCAGCAACATCAGCACCGAGCCCAGCAATGTGTAGAGGAAGAACTTGAACGAGGCATAAATCCGTCGCCCACCACCCCAGATACCAATGATCAGGAACATCGGGATCAGGCCGCCTTCAAAGAACAGATAGAAGATGACAAAATCGAGCGCACAGAACACGCCGATCATCATGGTTTCCAGCAACAGGAAGGCGATCATGTATTCCTTGACGCGGGTGTCAATGGACCGCCAGCTCGCCAGCACACAGATCGGCATCAGGAATGTCGTCAGAATAATAAACAGCATCGAAATGCCATCGACGCCGAGATGATAGTTGATCCCTTCGGCGATCCACGGACGCTGCTCGACAAACTGGAAGTTCGCCGTCGTCGTGTCGAAGCCGGTCCACAGCAGGATGGAGACGGCGAAGGTGATGATCGTCGTCCACAGAGCCACATTGCGGGCGTTGCGCGCAACAATTTCTTCCTCTCCCCGGATCAGGAAGATGAACGCGGCACCGACGGCGGGCAGGAATGTGATGATTGAGAGAAGCGGCCAATCACTCATGATCAGGCTCCCAACTCAATAAAGAACCACGAGGCAAAGCCGACCACACCGATCAGCATGGCAAATGCGTAGTGGTAAACATACCCCGACTGCAATTGCACTGCCCGTTTGGTGACATAGAGCACCGCCTTGGTAATACCGTCCGGACCGAAGCCGTCGATAATGCGGCCATCGCCCTGCTTCCACAGGAAATGCCCGAGCTTTTTGGCGGGATTTACAAAAATCAGGTCATAGAGTTCGTCGAAGTACCATTTGTTCAGCAAGAACAGATAGGCCTCGCGATGGACTTTGGCGATGTTCTGCGGAATATCCGGCCTGCGCACGTAGAACCACCAGGCGACCATGATGCCGATCAAGGCAAGACCCACAGGTGAATACTTCACCCACGCCGAGACGTGGTGCGCGGCATCGATCACATTATGTGCCGGCAGGACAAAAATCGAATTACCCCAGAAATCGGCCCGGTGCTCACCGACCATGGCGTCATAGCCAAGGAAACCGGCAAAGATCGCACCGACGGCCAGCAGCAAAAGCGGGATCATCATGACCTTGGGTGATTCGTGGACATGCGCCATGACTTTTTCGTCGGCCCGCGCCCGGCCGTGGAACGTCATGAACAACAAGCGCCAGGAATAGAACGCCGTCAGCAAGGCTGCCGCCATACCCATGACCCAGGCGTAGCGTCCCATGCCATCACCGGCGGCAAAGGCGGCCTCGATGATCATGTCCTTGGAATAATACCCGGCGAAGAACGGAATACCGGCAAGTGCCAGCGAACCGATCCACATCACGGCATAAGTGCCGGGCAGCAAGGTGTAGATGCCACCCATCTTGCGCATATCCTGTTCGTCAGACATGGCATGGATTACAGAGCCTGCCCCCAGGAACAGCAGAGCCTTGAAGAAAGCATGCGTCATCAGATGGAAGATGGCGGCGGAATAAGCCGAAACACCGGCGGCAAAGAACATGTAGCCGAGCTGGCTCATCGTCGAATAGGCGATGACGCGCTTGATGTCGTTCTGCACCAGACCAATGGTGGCGGCAACAATCGCCGTCGTCGCGCCGACCCAGGTGACAATACCGAGTGTGATCGGCGCGTATTCAAACAACGGTGAACAACGCGCGACCATGAAGACACCGGCGGTGACCATCGTCGCGGCGTGGATCAGGGCGGAGACCGGTGTCGGGCCTTCCATGGCGTCGGGCAACCAGGTGTGCAGGCCAAGCTGCGCGGATTTACCCATGGCACCAATAAACAGCAGAATGGTGATCACCGTCAGGGTGTCCCACTCCATGCCGAGGAAAGCCATTGATTTACCGGCAACATCCGGGGCCAGCTTGAACACGGTATCAAAATCAACCGAATTGAAAGTGAAGAAAATCGCCATGATGCCGAGCGCGAAACCAAAATCACCGACCCGGTTGACGACAAAGGCCTTGATCGCGGCGGCATTGGCGCTCGGTCTGTCGTACCAAAAACCGATCAGCAGATAGGAACAGAGGCCCACGCCTTCCCAGCCGAAGAACATTTGCAGGAAGTTGTCAGCCGATACCAGCATCAGCATCGAGAACGTGAAGAGCGAGAGATAAGCGAAGAAGCGCGGGATGGCATTGTCGTGGCTCATGTAGCCGACGGAATACCAGTGCACGAGGCACGATACGACCGTGACAACGACGAACATGACGGCTGTCAGCGTATCAACGCGCAGGGCCCAGGCGACTTCGAATGCATCGGAATCGATCCAAGTAAACAGATCGATCACCACCGGACCGCCGGGCCCCGAGACCTGATACAGCACATAGAATGACAACAGCGCCGGCACGGTAATGCCGAACAGTGTTACGGCCTGTGCCGCGCGGTCGCCGATGATCCGGCCAAACAGCCCGGCAATTACAGCGCCCAGAAGGGGAAGGAAGACGAGTGCGGTATACAACTTCTCAGCCCTTCATCAAATTAACGTCTTCGACCGCGATGGAACCGCGGTTTCGGAAATAGACTACGAGGATAGCGAGGCCGATGGCGGCTTCGGCGGCGGCGACGGTAAGAATGAACATGGCAAATACCTGCCCCGTCAGATCATTCAGGTGCGCCGAGAAGGCAACGAAATTGATGTTGACCGCCAGCAGCATGAGCTCGATCGACATCAGGATAATGATGACGTTCTTGCGATTGAGGAAGATGCCGAAAATCCCCAGCGTAAAGAGGATCGCCGCGACCGTGAGGTAATGTCCGAGAGCGATTTCCATCAGATCCCTCCTCTCGACGGTACTTTTTTGATTTCAACTGCGTCCTCGCGCCGGCGAGCAACCTGATCAGCGATGACCTGGCGGCGTACGCCTTCGCGCTTGCGGTGCGACAATACAATCGCCCCGATCATGGCGACCAGCAACACGAGACCGGCCGCCTGGAACAGATAGATGTACTTGGTATAGAGCAGATGCCCGAGTGCGCGCGTGTTTGATACCGCCTCGAGTGCCGGCATCGGTGATGCCGCCTGCGCCGTGACTTCCGGACCGGAAACCCAGGCACCCAAAATCAAAATCAGTTCGACCAGCATGATCAGCCCGATCAAGCCGCCCAGCGGCAGGTATTGCAAAAAGCCCTCGCGCAGTTCGGCAAAGTTGACGTCGAGCATCATGACGACAAACAGGAAAAGCACAGCCACAGCGCCGACGTAGACAATGACCAGCAGCATGGCGAGGAATTCCGCACCGAGCAAAACAAACAGGCCGCCCGAGCTGAAGAAGGCGAGGATCAGGAACAGCACCGAATGCACGGGGTTACGGGCCGAGATCACCATCACGGCGGAGGCTACCACCATCGCGGCCAGCATATAGAAGGCCAAACCCTGGACGAGCGTGGACGGATCCATCAGACGCCCCCTGTCATCGTTCTGTGTTTTGTCGTCAACGTCACTTGTCTCATCCTTCGGCAGTAAATGCCCAATGTCGCTCTAGCGATAAGGCGCGTCGGCCTCAATATTGGCGGCGATTTCACGTTCCCAGCGGTCTCCGTTGGCGAGCAGCTTATCCTTGTTATAAAAAAGCTCTTCCCGCGTTTCGGTGGCGAATTCGAAATTCGGCCCTTCAACAATGGCGTCCACCGGGCAAGCTTCCTGGCAGAAACCGCAGTAGATGCATTTGGTCATATCAAGGTCGTAGCGCGTCGTGCGGCGGCTGCCGTCGTCGCGAGGTTCGGCCTCGATGGTAATGGCTTGCGCCGGGCAGACCGCTTCGCACAATTTACAGGCGATGCAGCGTTCCTCGCCCGTGGCGTAGCGGCGAAGCGCATGTTCACCCCGGAAGCGCGGGCTGAGAGGACCCTTTTCATACGGGTAGTTAATCGTCGCGCGCTTCTTGAACATGTAGCGAAATGTCACCGCCATGCCGGACAGAAGTTCTGTCATCAGCCAGGCCCGGACATTGCGTTGGATAAAGGACATCCTCAATCTCCCTACGGTGCCAGATCAAAGTAAACGAGCACGCCTGCCGTCAGCACGACCCAGATCAGCGAGATCGGCAGGAAGACTTTCCAGCCCAGCCGCATCAACTGGTCATAGCGATAGCGCGGGAACGTGGCCCGTACCCAGACAAAAACGAAAAGCAAAAAGGCGATCTTGAGGGCGAACCAGAACGGACCCGGCAGCCAGTTGAAGATCGCGATATCCATTGGCGGCAACCAGCCACCCATGAACAGGATCACCGTGAGGGCGCTCATCAGGATCATGTTGGCGTATTCGCCAAGGAAGAAGAGCGCGTAGGTCATCGCCGAATATTCGGTTTGATAGCCCGCGACCAGTTCGGCTTCTGCTTCCGGCAGATCAAAGGGATGACGGTTGGTCTCGGCCAGTGTCGAGATAAAGAAAATCACAGCCATCGGCAGCAGCGGGAACATGTACCAGACGGTGCGTTGGCTTTCGACGATGTCTGTCAGGTTCAGCGAGCCGACACACATCAGCACGGTGACAATGACAAAACCCATCGAGATTTCGTAACTCACCATCTGCGCTGCGGAGCGCATGGCACCGAGGAAGGAATAGCGCGAGTTCGACGCCCAGCCCGCCATAACGACGCCATAGACACCAAGCGATGAAATTGCGAACAGGAACATGATGCCGACGTTGATGTCGGAGAGTACGAGGCCGGCATCAATCGGAATGACCGCCCAGGCCACCAGCGACAGAATAAATGTCAGCATGGGCGCGACGACAAAGACGACCTTGTTGGCACCGGTCGGCAGGATGGTTTCCTTGACGAACAGTTTGAGACCGTCGGCAAAAGGCTGCCACAATCCCCACGGACCGACTACGTTCGGCCCCATGCGAAGATGCATCGCCGCCATGACCTTGCGTTCAAACAATGTCAGATAGGCAACTGCCACCAACAACGGCACGACGATCAGCAGAATCTTCAGCAGAATGATGACCAGTGGCCAGAGATATGTGAACCAGATTTCAACCATTGGTGCCGGTGGCCTCCGTAACCTGACCCGCAATCTGGGTCGTACATTCAGCCATGGTGTCCGAGGCGCGGCAGATCGAATTGGATTGATAGAAATCAACGTCGCTAAGCGTCAGAGCCGACTGGGAGATCGTCCCCGTCGAACCAAACGCGCCCCATTCGCTGATCGGGTCGCCAGCGCTGTCAGCGAATTGCGGCGCGATTTCAACCAGACGAGCGCGAATGTCACCAAGATTATTATAGGGCAGTGTCTTGCCGAGAACCTCGGACAGAGCGCGGATAATTGTCCAGTCCTCGCGCGCATCGCCCGGCGGGAAGACGGCGCGTTCACCGCGCTGCACCCGGCCTTCAGTGTTGACCCACGTCGCATGTTTCTCGGTATAGGCCGCACCGGGCAAGATGACATCGGCGCAATGCGCCCCGGCATCGCCGTGGTGCCCCTGATAAATCACAAAAGCATTTGCCAGAGCCGAGGTATCTATCTCGTCAGCTCCCAGCAAGTAGACAACGTCGATATCACCGGACTTCGCACCGGCCAGAATGCCGCTGACATCGCGACCGCCCTCGCCCGGCACCAGACCAAGATCAAGGCCGGCGACACGCGCTGCTGCGTTATGCAAGACGTTGAAGCCGTTCCAGTCGGCGGTGACCAGGTCGGTCTTCTCGGCGATGGCGCGCAATCCACCGAGGACTTCCGCGCCGTCCTCGCGGGCCAGCGCGCTTTGACCGACAATGATCATACCGCGTTCGGAACTGACCATCTGGCTGCACACTTCATGACGACCTTCGATAATCTCCGACAGAACCGCACCACCCGAACCAAGATTGGTCACGGGATACGTCGCATCGAAATCAGGCCCGACTGAATAAATTTTGAAACCACCGGCGAGGTAGCGCTTACGCAGGCGCGCATTCAGGATGGCCGCTTCGCGCCGCGGATCGGTACCGACCAGCAGGCAAAAATCAGCGTCTTCAATCCCGGCGATGGTGGTGTTGAAGACATAACCACCGCGCGCGCCGCCACCTATCTTCGCGCCGTCCTGGCGGCAATCGATATTGGCCGAGCCCATCGCACTCATCAGGTCTTTCAGCGCGGCCATTGATTCAGCGCAAGCCAGATCGCCGGCAATCCCCGCAACCTTGCTGCCGTCCAGGCCGTCAACTTTTTCCGCAATCGCTGCGAAAGCTTCGTTCCAGCTTGCGGCCTGCAGTCTGCCATCGCGTTTGACATATGGCGTATCGAGGCGCTGACGCGTCAGGCCATCACAGGCGAAGCGCGTCTTGTCAGAAATCCATTCCTCGTTGACGTCTTCATTCAGCGTCGGCAAAACCCGCAAGACCTCGCGCCCGCGCGAATCAACCCGGATGTTGCTGCCGACGGCATCGTGGACATCAATGCTTTCGGTGTGGCGCAATTCCCACGGCCGGGCGGCAAAGGCATACGGCTTTGAAGTCAGCGCACCGACCGGGCAAAGATCAATAATGTTACCCGACAACTCAGACGTCAGCGCGCTTTCGACATAGGTGCCAATTTCCATGTGCTCGCCACGATGCAGCGCACCCAGTTCCTCAACACCGGCGACGTCAGTAATGAACCGCACGCAGCGCGTGCAGTGAATGCAGCGCGTCATCGTCGTCTTGATCAGCGGCCCGAGTTCCTTGTCGACCACGGCGCGTTTGTTTTCGAGGTAGCGGCTGTTGCCCTTGCCATAACCCATGGCCTGATCCTGCAAATCGCATTCGCCGCCCTGATCGCAAATCGGGCAATCCAGCGGGTGATTGATCAGCAGAAATTCCATCACACCTTCGCGGGCTTTCTTGACGGTCGGTGTATTGGTGTGAATGACCATGCCATCACCGGCCGGCATGGCGCAGCTGGCGATCGGCTTGGGTGCCTTTTCCATTTCGACCAGGCACATGCGGCAATTGCCTGCGATCTCCAGCCGGTCGTGATAGCAAAAACGGGGCACTTCGACGCCGGCGGCTTCACAAGCTTGGAGAACGGTCGCGCCGTTCTCTACCGTGACTTCTTCACCGTCGATGGTCAGTGTCGGCATGGGCTTTCCTTACGCCGCTTCCGGAGACGACGTGGCATCTCCGGTCGCTAGTTTAGCTTGAACAATGCGGTGCTCGACTTCATCGCGGAAGTGACGCAACAAGCCCTGGATCGGCCAGGCTGCGGCGTCGCCCAACGCACAAATTGTATGACCTTCAACCTGTTTGGTAACTTCAAAAAGCAGGTCGATTTCCTCGATTTCGGCTTCACCCGTGACCAGGCGCTGCATAACACGCGACATCCAGCCCGTGCCTTCGCGGCACGGCGTGCACTGGCCGCAACTTTCGTGCATGTAAAACTGCGACAGCCGGGCAATGGCCTTGACAATATCGGTCGATTTATCCATCACGATGATGGCGGCCGTCCCCAGACCCGACTGCACTTCCTTGAGGCTGTCAAAATCCATCAACACGGTATCGCAAACTGATTTTGGCAAGACCGGTACAGACGATCCACCCGGGATCACGGCCAGCAAATTATCCCAGCCACCGCGCACGCCACCGGCGTGTTTCTCGATGAGTTCCTTGAGCGGAATACCCATTTCCTCTTCGACGTTGCACGGGTTGTTGACGTGACCGGAGATGCAAAACACTTTGGTGCCGGTATTGTTCTCACGTCCGAGGCCGCTGAACCACAATCCACCCCGGCGCAAAATCGTCGGCGCCACAGCGATGGTTTCAACATTGTTGACCGTCGTCGGACAGCCGTACAAACCGGACGCCGCCGGGAACGGTGGCTTCAATCGCGGCTGGCCCTTTTTGCCTTCAAGGCTTTCGATCAGTGCCGTTTCCTCGCCACAGATATAGGCACCCATGCCACGGTGGACGAAGACGTCAAATTTGTATCCCGACCCGCAAGCGTTCTCGCCGATCAGCCCTTCGGCATAGGCCTCGTCGATGGCCCCTTGCAGCGCCTCGGCCTCGCGGAAAAATTCGCCGCGAATATAAATATAAGCTGCGACCGTGCCCATGGCGAAACCGGCCAGCAGGCAGCCTTCGACCAGCTTGTGCGGATCGTGGCGCATGATGTCGCGGTCTTTACAGGTGCCGGGCTCGCCCTCATCGGCATTAACAACGAGATAACCCGGCCGGTCACCCGGCTCTTTCGGCATGAAGGACCATTTGATACCCGCGGGGAAACCCGCACCACCACGTCCGCGCAATCCGGATTCCTTCATCTCGTCGATGATCCAGTCGCGGCCTTTGTCCATCAGCGATTTTGTGCCGTCCCAGTCCCCGCGCTTGCGCGCAGCCTCCAGTCCCCAGGACTGAATGCCATAGAGATTGGTGAAGATGCGATCCTTGTCGGCCAGCATCAGCCTTCTCCCATCTCTAAAAGCGTTGTCGGACCACCGTCGGGCGCGGAAGTCTGGCGACCATTTTGCGGTCCGGCCTTGACCTCGTCACCACGTTTGAATGCCTCAAGCAAGGCCTCGGTCCGTGCGGCATCGAGATCTTCGTAATAATCATCGCCGACCTGGATCATCGGCGCGTTGACGCAAGCACCAGCGCATTCGACCTCGTTCAAAGTGAACATGCCGTCATCCGTCGTCTCGCCCATGCCAATGCCGAGGACACGCTTGCAGGTGTCGACGATTTCATCCGAGCCGCGCAGCCAGCACGGCGTTGTTGTGCAAACCTGGACATGCACCTTGCCAACCGGTTTCAGTTGGTACATCGAATAGAAAGTGGCGACCTCATAAACCCGGATCGGCGGCATGTCGAGATACGCAGCCACACAATCCATCGCTGCCTGGCTAAGCCAGCCACCGTTCTGGCGCTGGGCAACGTCGAGCAGCGGCATGACCGCGCTGAACTGCCGGCCTTCGGGATAGCGCGCGACAAAGGCCTTGGCCTTTTCCTCGCTTTCCGGCGTGAAGGTAAAAGTCCCGGATTCAGCGCTCATCGATCAACCTCACCAAAGACGATATCAAGCGTGCCGAGCACGGCGACCGAATCTGCCAGCATGTGTCCCTTGCTCAAAAAATCGAAGGCCTGCAAATGCGCAAATCCGGGCGAGCGGATTTTGCAGCGGTATGGCATGTTGGAACCATCGGATACGAGATACACGCCGAACTCACCCTTGGGTGATTCGATGCCTGTGTAGGTCTCGCCCGCCGGCACCTGGAAGCCTTCGGTATAAAGTTTGAAGTGATGGATCAATGCTTCCATCGATGATTTCATTTCAGCCCGGCGCGGCGGTACGATTTTTTTGTCGGTGCTCGACACCGGCCCTTCGGGCATACGTTCGACGCACTGGCGCATGATACTCAGGCTTTGACGCATTTCCTCGACCCGGCAAAGATAGCGATCATAACAGTCGCCGTTTTTGCCGACTGGAATATCAAAGTCCATGTCTTCGTAAACTTCGTACGGTTGCGATTTACGCAAATCCCAGGCCGCGCCGGAGCCGCGCACCATGACGCCGCTGAAGCCCCAGTCCATGGCATCTTCCAGGCTGACGACACCGATATCGACATTGCGTTGTTTGAAAATGCGGTTTTCCGTCAGCAAGCCTTCAATGTCGTCGAGGACTTTCGGCAGGTCGTCGCAGAATTCCAGGATATCGTCGGTCAAACCAGCAGGCAGATCACGGTGCACACCACCAACGCGGAAGTAGGCTGCGTGCATGCGGGCACCGGACACGCGTTCGTAAAATGCCATCAGGCGTTCGCGTTCTTCAAAGCCCCAGAGCATCGGTGTCATCGCACCAACGTCCATGGCCTGGGCCAGCACGTTCATCAAGTGGTTCAGAATGCGGGTGATCTCGCTGAACATGACGCGGATGTACTGACCACGCGTCGGCACCTCGACGCCCAGCAGTTTTTCGATAGCCAGAACAAAGGCATGCTCCTGACACATCATCGAGACGTAATCGAGACGGTCAAAATACGGCAACGCCTGCAAATAGGTTTTGTGCTCGATCAGTTTCTCGGTGCCACGATGCAGCAAGCCGACATGCGGATCGGCGCGTTCGACGACCTCGCCGTCAAGTTCAAGCACCAGGCGCAGCACACCATGCGCCGCCGGATGCTGGGGCCCCAGGTTCATGGTGTAGTTCGAGATTTGAACTTCGCCCATCAGGAAGCCCCCTCTTCGGCTTTTTCGTCGCCCGGCAGAATGTACTTCGCACCTTCCCACGGGCTCTCGAAATCAAAACTGCGGAATTCCTGAGTTAAATTGACGGGTTCGTAAACCACGCGTTTCTGTTCGTCGTCGTAGCGTACTTCGACATAACCGGTCAGCGGGAAATCCTTGCGCATAGGATGACCTTCAAAACCATAATCCGTCAGGATGCGGCGCAGATCGGGATTGCCGTCAAACATGATGCCAAACAAATCCCAGGCTTCGCGTTCAAACCAACCAGCCGTACTGAACACGCTGGTAACCGAGGGCACCGGTGTGCGTTCGTCCGTTCGGGTTTTGATGCGCAGGCGGTGATTGTGTGTCAGCGACAACAAATTGTAGACCACGTCGAAGCGCTTTTCGCGCCCGGGATAATCCACCCCGCAAAGATCAATCAGCACCCGCAGCCCACAGTTTGAATCGTCGCGCAGGAACGTCAGCAATTTGACGATGTTTCCCGCGTCAACTTCAATCATCAATTCGCCAAGCGCCACAATTGTCGATTTCACGACGTCCGGCTGGGCGGCGGCAATGTATTCACCTAGTTCGGTGAGCGCTTCATCCATGAATGGAACCCTTGATACCTGACTGGCTCAGTGACGTGACTAGCGCAAAATCGACCCGGTGCGCCGGATCTTCTTTTGCAGTTGCAGAATGCCGTACAACAGCGCCTCAGCCGTCGGCGGGCAGCCCGGGACATAGATATCTACCGGCACAATGCGGTCACATCCACGCACCACGGAGTACGAATAGTGATAATAGCCGCCGCCATTGGCGCAGCTTCCCATCGAAATCACCCAGCGCGGCTCGGCCATCTGGTCGTAAACCTTGCGCAATGCAGGTGCCATCTTGTTGGTGAGCGTGCCGGCGACGATCATCACATCGGACTGGCGCGGACTGGCGCGCGGAATAATGCCGAAACGTTCAAGGTCGTAGCGCGGCATGGAGGTGTGCATCATCTCGACGGCGCAACAGGCGAGACCAAAGGTCATCCACCACATTGATCCGGTCCGGGCCCAGTTTACGACCTTGTCCAGTTCGGTGACGATGAAACCCTTGTCGTCGAGGTCCTGCGCCATCCGTTGAAACGGCGCGTCGAGATCGCTGACGATTTCCGTCTGACCGATGATGCCGGTGCCGGGGGTTTCTACTCCCATTCCAGAGCTCCCTTTTTCCATTCGTAGATGAAGCCGATGGTCAGAACGCCGAGAAAAATCATCATCGACCAGAACCCAAGCAGGCCATTGTCTTTAAGAGAAATAGCCCACGGGAACAGGAAAGCGACTTCAAGATCAAAAATGATGAAAAGGATGGCCACCAGATAAAAGCGCACATCAAAGCGATGGCGCGAATCGGCGAAGGGCTCAAAGCCACATTCGTAAGTAGAGAGTTTTTCAGCGTCGGGTTTCTGCCGGGCAACGATAAACGAGGCAACGATGATCACGGTCGACAGACCGACGGCAACGCCCAGAAATACAAGTATCGGCAAATATTCGAAAAGCAGTTCTTCCATTACGCCGTACCTGTCCTGAACGCCTGGTTTCGAAACGAATTCTCATGCGCCGCCGCCGACCCGCGAAACGGGCCCAAACACTGCAATGCTGCAGTGCGGCACACAAGGCGCAGTATAGAGAGCAAGTTTATGAAATTAAAGGGTAAGATTGCTTCAATTCCTGGTTTGGTGAGGGTCATATGCAATTGCTGAAAATTCGCAAACATACCTCTGACCAAACGCTTTAACCCGGTGAAAGATTAAGGAAGATAATGGCGGGAGTGACGGGACTCGAACCCGCGGCCTCCGGCGTGACAGGCCGGCGCTCTAACCAACTGAGCTACACCCCCGTGGTGAAGCGGCTCCGATGTACTAGAGCCCTGCTGAGGTGTCAAGCGGCATTGCCCGATTTACGGCCTCAATCGCCCCAAACAGCAAAAATACAGGTGCTTGACGGAACCGGCGATATCGCGGTGGGACGGAATACCGGTTAATTCAGTCATCAGCCTTGATCAGGCCGCCGTATATGAAGGAGCCGTCGTCGAGGCGGTACCAGTTTTTGCCGGTTACCCGACCATCGACAATTATGCGGCTATCAGCGGCGAGACCGCCGATGATCTGATCATTGGTCGAGGGTCCTGCACGCAGGTTCGCCGTCGAGATTACGGTGTAGATCGCGTGCATTTCCTCAATCGCGGTTTGTTTGACTTTGGCGACCGGCGCAACGGCTGCCGGTTTGGGCCTTGCGGCGGCGGTCAGGGCTGCCGGGGTAAAATAGACCAGCGCGGTATCGTTATCACCGCGCACTGAAGCATTCTGACGGCGGCCCCAGGTCCGGCGCGCCTGATATGTCATTTCCTCGTCGAGGTAAGTCTGCACTTCGGCCAGCGTCACGCGGCCATCGGTATCGCCGTACGCCTTGCCGTCCGCAGCACCTTCCAGGGCTTCGAGCAAATGTTTGGTGAACAGGCCATGTTTGGCTTTTTCGTCCCAGCTGGCGAACTGATCACCCCGGGCCGCCGTGATTACCGTCATGTTGCCCGCCGATGTCGGCATTTTGGGCGTGACGTTAACGCCCGACGTCGAGCGGATAATCATCCCCCTGGGACTTTCGCCGGAGAAACAGGCATCGAGATAAACCGTCATCGATTTCGCCGGGATTTTTGCCAGGTTGGCAAACAGCGTATCAATCGGCACGCCCGTTATCTCGGCATGATCAGCATCACTGTCGACTGGTAATAAATATGCCCGCCGGTCCCGCATGCCCGGCACACCGTGACCCGAATAAAAAACTGCAACATCGGATTTGTCCGGCTTGACCCAGTTGAACAATTTGCCCTCGTGCGTCTGTGCATTGCCAAACACCGCCAGCATCTGGGCCTGGCTTGCATCCCGCAAATCGATCACATTGCCCTCGCGATAGCCCAGCCGATCAAGCACAAAGCGCTTCATCGCTTCCGCATCATTGTGGGCGAAGTCGACTTCGTGAATGCGGCCTTTGTAATTGCGATTACCGATGATTACGGCGATGGCATCACGATTCCTTTGGGGCCAGGCAGCAATTTTTTTTCGACGACCATTATCGTTGATCAGTATTTTACAGTCACTCAAACTGAGGCCTCTTTGTTTGGCCGCAAATATGTATGGCTGTCTGTCGTTGCGATAGTTTTTTGCCCATCGTTCACCTGTGCTGTAAGTCGCGATCGAGCAGACTTCGGCATTCGACAAACTGGTTATGGTCGAATTCTCATGGGTCGTTGCGGGTTGAGAAATTTCGCGCTTTGCCGCGACTCCGGAAACCGTGCTGTTTCCCAAAATCTCTCGGCACTTTTTCAGCGTAAGTTGACGCTCCCGGGCTTCCTCTCGGTAGCGCATATTATTGGCGGTCTCGTCTGCCCACCTGGTTCCTGAGGCCGCCGTCACATAACTACAAAGTGAATAGTCGTCTCCGACAGGTTCCAGGCTATAGGACTTCGCAGAGATTTTTTTGTTATTTTTATACTCGTTCCATATCACCGCTACTTTTCCGTTGACCGGTGATTTGGCGTAGACTTGGCATTGATGCCCGGTTCGGTTCAGGGTCCTGGTGCATGCTTCAATTGCTGCTCTTTCGCCAGTTCTCGAGGAACAGGCAGCACGCCCACCGCCGACGCCATAAGCGAACACTTTGTAATACTGTTTCCAATCGAGAAATTTTTCATATTGAACCTTGCAAACATCGATCAACTCGAAGGCGTTGGCCGACGGCGCAAAGACTGCAATTGAGAGAACTATTGCTGCGAACAGGGTTTTCACCAAAAATTTTGCCCGCGCCATTGGATAATCAGATTCATTGAAAATTTCTGTCAAATACACGTCTGTCGTAACACGAGAATATACCCCAATGCCATACCATCATATCTTACGGGGTTAGCGGCCGAAGCCGAAGCGGTCCTTGAGGCCGTACCAGGCGATGACCGGCGGCAGGAACCAGGGTTTGCCGTGATAGAGCGGGCGGGTCTGGAGCGGGTCTTCGCCGAAGATGGATTTGGCATCTTCCCCGCCGAGGATGGCCAGCGCCGCCTTGCGCCCGAGCCAGGGTGCCCAGACGACGCCGGAGCCACAGTAGCCAACCGCATAGTGCACACCGTCATGTACTGCGAGTTTGGGCAGGAAGTCGAAGGTATATCCTGTGTAGCCCCACCAGCTGTGCGTCAGCGCAATACCGGCGAGTTCCGGGAAAACCTCGAGCAGATTGTGATAAAGGTGCGCCGCCTTTTTGGTGCTGTCATCGGTATCGGCTCCGCGCCGTCCACCGAAGATGATCCGTTTGTTATCAGGCGATGGCCGGTAGTAGTTGTACAGATTACGCGTATCGCCGATCATCCGGCGTCTGGGCATCAACCGGCTCATGGTCTCAGGCGGCAATTCTTCCGTGGCGATGATCTGGCTGGGAATGGCGATGATCCGGCGGTTCAGCCACCTCATCATGCCATCTGTATAACCGTTGGTCGCAACGACGACATCGCCTGCGGTGAGATTGCCTCGCGCGGTGTGAATGGTATGCCCCTTGCCTGCCCTGGCGATCTTCAGAACCTTTGTTTGTGAAACGATTACCACGCCTGCGGCCAGGGCCCGCGCCATCATGCCCTGGTGCAACAGGCCGGGATGCAGTCCGGCGATATCGGGCCGTGCCTGCCCGCCAAAATAATGATCCGTCGCCAGTTCACGATGCTGTTCACTGCGCGGTACCATCTCGACGCCGAGATCGAAATGTTTATTGAGCAAGTCGGTCTCCCGGCCCATGGCATCGTAGTCGGTGGCAAAATTAGCGCCGCCAAAGTGCCCGGCCATATCAAAACCGCAGTCGATTTTTTCCCGCTCGATCATGTCGGCCAGGAACTCGCGCGCCGCAACACCTTCGCCATAAAACTGTTTGGCCCGTTCAAGGCCGAATTTCCTGATCATTTTGTCAAAGGCCAGTTTGATCGTGCCGCTGGCCATGCCGCCGTTGCGACGGGACGCGCCCTCCCCGGCCCGCATGCCGTCAAAGACCACCACACTGCGCCCGGCCTGCGCCAGCGTCAGGGCAGCAGAGAGACCGGTATATCCCGCGCCGACGATGGCGACGTCGGCGGTGGCCGGGATCTCGACCAGTGTCGCTTCCTCCAGCGGTGCCGCCTCCCACCAAAAGGGGTCCAGCTTCATGTTCTCGGTATTGGCGGGTTTGTAAGTCATTAACTGCGTTTGGCCTTTTCGAGTTGATGATGGAGCTGCGCGAACCACATCTATTGCAGATCGTCATATTACTTCAGGTACAACGGACATGGTTTATCGCCCGATTACAAGCGCCTATTCCCGGACGCTTTACCCAAAGATTACGCCGTACCGAACCGACCGACTGAAAGTCTCGGATCGTCACGAATTGTACTTCGAAGAAAGCGGCAATGCCGGGGGCAAACCGGTTGTTCACTTGCACGGCGGTCCCGGTGTTGGCTGTCAGCCTGTCCATCGCCAGAATTTCGACCCTGCAGCCTATCGCATCGTGACGTTCGATCAACGCGGCGCCGGACGCAGCACGCCGCACGCTGATTTGACCGACAATACAACGTGGCATCTGGTCGAGGACCTGGAAGCCCTGCGTCAACACCTCGGTATCGAGCGCTGGCAGATTTTCGGTGGCTCGTGGGGATCGACGCTGGCCCTGGCCTATGCCGAAACCCACCCGGAACGCGTGAGCGAATTGATCCTGCGCGGCATTTTCATGACCCGTCAAAGCGAAATCGCCTGGCTTTATCAACGCGGTGCCGACGCAATATTCCCGGACGACTTTGAAGATTACGTAGCACCCATTCCCGTCGATGAAAGAGGTGATCTGGTCGCGGCATTCTATCGCCGTCTGACGTCAGATGATCCGGCCATTCAATCGGCTGCTGCCCTGGCCTGGAGCAAATGGGAAGCCAACACGACCTCGCTCTATCGCAGTGCCGAGCAAGTCTCCCAACTGGACAACATCGACCTCGCACGCGCCATCGCCCGCATCGAATGCCACTACTTCGTCAACGGCGGATTTTTCGAAAACGATACCTGGCTACTCGACAAAATCGATGCGATCCGCAAAATCCCCGGCGTCATCGTGCAAGGCAGATACGACATGGTAACGCCCATGACGTCAGCCTGGGACCTGCATAAAGCCTGGCCCGAAGCCGAATTCCACATCATACCCGACGCCGGCCATTCGGCGATGGAACCGGGCATCGTCGATGCGTTAATTACGGCAACGGACAAATTCAGGGAGTGAAAATGGTGGGCGGTGACGGGTTCGAACCGCCGACATCCACGGTGTAAACGTGGCGCTCTACCAGCTGAGCTAACCGCCCTTTTTGCGAGGCGGACGACTTGTAATACGCTTGTGGTTGAATGGCAAGTATCCCGGACGCCAGCACTAATGGTCGGCGAGATACTTGACGATCAACTGGCGGACTTCAGCCACGACAATGGGTTTGGTGACATAAGCCGTGAAGCCGGCATCAATCCCTTGCTGTACATCTTCATTCAGGGCCGAAGCACTGACAGCGACGATGGGAACATCCCGGGTCTCCGGCGTGCGGCGCAAGATGGAAAGCGCCTCATAGCCGTTCAGTTTCGGCAGATTGATGTCCATAAAAATGAGCCCGGGCGAATGCCGCTTCGCTGCGAGTATGCCCGTTTCACCATCTGACGCCAGCGTGAGTTCGACGTTCGGCAGTTTTTTCACGACCATCTGCATCAAACTCTGGTTTGCCGGGTTGTCTTCGACGTAAAGCAATTTCCCCCTGGCTTCCAGCAAGGCGTCGGCGTTCAACGCTTCTCTTTGCAGCTCGGCCATTTTGATCTCGACTTCCGCCTTGGCGCGCGGCAAATCGACCCAGAATGTACTGCCTTCGCCTTCGGCACTTTCGAATCCGGTCACGCCGCCCATCGACTCGGCCAGACGCTTGACGATTGTCAGGCCGATACCGGTCCCCGGCGTATCCGACGTCTCGGCTCCCAGGCGTTCGAACGGCTCAAACAGCCGGTCCTGCTTCTCCACGGGGATGCCTTCGCCCGTGTCGGAAACCCTTATGTGAACGAATTCACTACCTTTGACGTCCCAGGTTAGTGTGATAGTTCCGTCCTCGGCATTATATTTGACCGCATTGGACAACAAATTGAGCAGGACCTGTTTGAAACGGACGCGATCTGCCAGGACCGAAATATCCGCCGGACCATCAAATTCGACGTTGAGTCTTTTTTCAAAAGCCAGGTTTTCGATGACCGACAAACTCTCCTCGACGACCTCGGCAACGTTCGAAGGTTCAATGGAAATATCGAGCATGCCTGTGTCGATCTTGGCCAGGTCCAGCACCTGATCGATCAAGTCGAGCAAATACCGACTACTGCGCAAAATGTTGTCGACAGATTGCTCCTGATCAGTTGTCAGTTCCGGATCGGAATCATATCTAAGCAACTGGGCAAACCCGATAACCGAGTTGAGTGGCGTGCGCAGTTCATGGCTCATCGACGACAGAAATTCGGTTTTGACGCGGCTACCCTCCTCGGCCTGATCCTTCGCCTCGATTAAATCGCGGGTTTGTTCGTTCACCAGATCCTGCAGCCGATCGCGATGGCTGGCAATTTCAATTTCAGCTCTCTTGCGCTCGGTCAGATCGTGAATTGTCGCAACCGCCAGATGTTGGCCGCCGCCGACCATTTCATTTACCGAAATGCCGGCCTGAAAAACGTCACCGGATTTTTGTCTCGCCTGGATTTCCCGATACCGGTTACGTCCGTCGGCCGAAGCCAGAGCGAAGACCGCGGCGGTATCGAATTTTTGCGGGACACCTCCACTTTCCGGTGCAACCAGCAAGCCAATCTCCTTGCCAATGATCTCTTCAGGGCGGAATTCAAACATGATTTCCGCACCGCGGTTGAAACTTTCTACAATGCCATTTTCATCCACAGTTACAATGGCTTCGCTGACACTGTTCACAATGACCCGCAACAATGCCTCGCCCGCCCGTAGCTGCGAATTAATCGACTTTTCGCGGAACGACAAAACTGTCGTCACAGCAATGATTATCGTGGCGAGTAGAGACAAAGCCAGAATCGAAATTGTAAATTCCTGAAAGATCCCGGATATATCCTCGATGGCCACGCCGATGGCGACGATCAAGGGATAATCTTCAAGTTGCCGATAAGCGTAATAGCGCGTGACGTCGTCGACGACGCTGGTTTGGCGATAAATACCGGTAGGTGACTTGTCGAGTTCCTGCCAGATTCGTGACCCGCTGATATCCTGGCCAGGGCCCAGTCGACCGTATGATGATCTTGCCCGAATACGTTTGTCATTTCCGACCAGGGTCGCGGAACTACGCGGTCCAAGTTTCAGAGTCGAAAAGAACTGGGTGATATTTTTTTCGTCGATGGCTGCGAAAATGACACCACCGAACAAGACGCCAGGTAAATCCATTCGCCGGACAAGCCGGATCGACAATTTGCCGGAATTACGGCCCTTTTTGGGTAAGGAAATGAAGACATTATCCTCGTTCCCTTTCAGGTGATGTTTAAAATAGTCCCGATCAATGGCAGTCGTTCCGGGTTTTATTTTCACGCCCGATACCAGCAAGGGCGTACCGTCCGGGCCAATAATCGTAATATGCGAAACGATAGAGCGATCCAGTGGCACATCAGCCATAAAATCATACACGTCCTGCAAATTCCGGTTTTTGAGATATTCGCGGCGCACCGATTTTACGTAAGTATCGCCATATCTCATTATGCCGAGAGCATGCCGTTCAAAAAAACTGGCGATTGCCGTCGATTCTTTGGCACTTTGCTGCCGGATAATCTCTCGTTCATCCAGAATAACAACAGCAGCGATGCTCCAGACGGCCAGAATGATCACAATCGGGGCGATAATGGCTCTTTGCCCGATTGAACGCAGCAAATCTCGAATAGAAAATTGACTAATCATAATCTCTCTGCGGGAAACAATCCCGCGCACGGATATTATTCAAAAAACGCCAGTCCTGATTTCGACCATAATTTTGTTCCATAAATACTAGTGTATTTTTGACATAAAAAAAGGGCGCCAACCACTCACGTGATCGGCGCCCTGATTTGCTGTAGGTACGTCCGCTAGTTTACGGCGTCCTTCAAAGCTTTACCGGCTTTGAATTTCGGCTGCTTGGAAGCCGGGATCTGAATTGCTTCACCGGTCCGCGGATTGCGACCTGTCGATGCGCGACGTTGCGCGACACTGAAGGTTCCGAATCCGACCAGGCGGACTTCGCCGCCGCCCGAAAGTTCTGATGTAACGGCTTCGAAAGTTGATTCCACTGCCTTGGCAGCGTCTGCTTTAGAAAGTCCTGATGCTTCGGCGACGTTTGCCACTAGATCGTTTTTGTTCACGATTGGGCCCCCTCTTTTGGTTGGCTAAAAAAACTTTTGTTGGTGCTTTGCTAATTCCCAAAGACGCGAAAATTGTACGAGCGGTAACCCTTTTCGTCAAAGGGAAAAAGCGAGTTATCCCCAGAATTCTGCTGTTTTTTGGCTTGCAAAGTGCGCCATTTTATTTTCCGGAATTTTTCGTGAATTCCCTGGCATCCAAAAAAAGGGGTGCCTGTCAGCACCCCTTTGATTACTCAATTCTGATATTCCTCAGTGAGTTACGACGCCATCACGATCCACACTCTCATCTTTTTTGGCGACCTTTTCGAGCTCGTCTTCCTCATTCCACTCAATCGGTACCAACGGGTTGATCAACGCCTTTTCCAAAACTTCATCGACTGTGGAAACCGGAATGATCTCGAGACCGCGTTTAACGTTGTCCGGAATGTCTTCCAGATCTTTTTCATTTTCGTTCGGTATCAGCACCGTCTTGATGCCACCACGATGGGCTGCCAGAAGTTTTTCCTTCAAGCCGCCGATGGGCAGAACACGACCGCGAAGCGTAATCTCGCCGGTCATAGCGAGATCCTTGCGAACAGGATTTTGCGTCAGAACGGAAACGATCGACGTCGCCATGCCAACGCCGGCAGAAGGTCCATCTTTCGGTGTCGCACCTTCCGGTACGTGAATATGAATGTCCTTCTTTTCGAACATGGTCGGCTTCACACCGATGTCGACAGCACGCGACCGAACGTAGGACGCAGCAGCCTGAATTGATTCCTGCATCACGTCACCAAGCTTACCGGTGATGTTCATCTTGCCTTTGCCTGGCAACATGACCGCTTCCAAAGTCAGCAACTCACCGCCAACTTCCGTCCACGCCAGTCCTGTGGTGACGCCGACCAGATCCTCAGCTTCGGCTTCACCGTAGCGGAAGCGCTTGGGCCCGAGGTACTTGTCGACGTTGCGTTTGGTGACCTGAACCGATTTGGCGGCGTTTTGCAGGATTTCCTTGGTCGCTTTACGGGTCAGACTGGCGATTTCGCGTTCAAGATTACGCACACCGGCTTCCCGCGTGAAATATCGGATCAAATCACGCAAACCGGTGTCGGAAATCGACCATTCCTCTTCGCTCAAGCCATGCGCCTTGCGCTGTTTGGGGATGAGGTATTGCTTGGCGATCTCGACCTTCTCGTCTTCTGTGTAACCGGAGAGACGAATGACTTCCATGCGATCCAGCAACGGCGGCGGAATACGCAAGGTATTTGCCGTCGTAATAAACATCACGTCCGAGAGATCATAATCAACTTCGAGGTAGTGATCGTTGAACGCCCCGTTCTGTTCCGGATCGAGAACCTCCAGCAAAGCCGACGAGGGATCGCCACGGAAATCAGCGCCGAGTTTGTCGATTTCATCCAGCATGATCAGCGGATTGCTGGTCTTGGCCTTCTTCATCGACTGAATGATCTTGCCTGGCATCGAGCCGATGTAGGTTCGGCGGTGACCGCGAATTTCCGCTTCGTCCCGCACGCCGCCCAGCGACATACGAACGAAATTACGACCGGTCGCCCTGGCAATGGATTTACCCAGCGAGGTTTTACCAACACCCGGCGGTCCGACGAGGCAAATGATCGGGCCTTTCAGTTTTTTGGTTCTGATCTGAACGGCGAGGTACTCGACGATACGTTCCTTGACCTTCTCGAGACCATAGTGATCATCATCGAGAATACCTTCGGCCTGATTGAGATCCTTTTTGATCTTGGAGCGTTTCTTCCACGGAATGCCGAGCATCCAGTCGAGATAGTTCCGCACCACCGTGGCTTCGGCAGACATCGGGCTCATGTTGCGCAATTTCTTGACCTCGGCGTCCGCTTTTTCGCGGGCTTCCTTGGTCAATTTTGTCTTTTTGATGCGCTCTTCGATTTCGCCGACTTCGTCCTTGCCGTCTTCGCTTTCGCCAAGTTCTTTCTGGATCGCCTTCAACTGCTCGTTGAGGTAATACTCGCGCTGGGTCTTCTCCATCTGACGCTTGACCCGGCCACGAATTTTCTTTTCGACCTGCATGACGCCGATTTCGCCTTCCATCAGGGAGAAGACTTTTTCCAGCCTCTCTGTGATGGATTCGATTTCCAGCAATTCCTGCTTGTCGGAAACTTTCAACTGCAAGTGGGACGCGACGGTATCGGCCAGTTTACCGGGCTCGTCGATCTGATTAAGCGAGACCAGGACTTCGGGTGGAATTTTCTTGTTCAGTTTAACGTAACCTTCGAACTGGGCGATGACCGATCGTGACAGCGCTTCGAGTTGCTGATCGTCGTCTTCGCCTTCGACCAATGGCTGGACATAGGCTTCGAAAAACTCCTTGTTATCGCCGTAACGCACGATGCGGGCACGGCTGCCGCCTTCCACCAGAACCTTGACGGTTCCGTCGGGCAACTTGAGCAATTGAAGGACCGCACCAATGGTGCCGACTTCGTTGATATCCTCAGGCGACGGGTCGTCGTCACTGGCATTCTTCTGGGCCACGAGCAGGATCTGCTTGTCCTCTTTCATGACATCCTCGAGTGCGCGCACTGATTTATCGCGACCAACAAACAGCGGTACGATCATGTGCGGGAACACGACGATGTCGCGCAACGGCAGGACAGGAAGCATGAGAGTCTGTGGATTTTCCATTCTATACCTTAAATAAGGCGATGCCGCAGTCAGGAAGACCGGGTCGCGAAAGAGCTCAAATTACGTGTGTTCACCAACGTTCGCGATCTGCGGGACCGCGACTTGCAGTTTCAACACATAGATTCCAGTTGGCAAGTCAGATAACGAATTTCAAGGGGTCCGCCACCAATTAGCAGCACGTTATGCGGATGATTCGATTTCTTCCTGGCGCTCGGAATAGATATACAGCGGCTGGGCGCGACCCTCGACGACTTCGGAGTTGATAACAACTTCCTCAACACCTTCCAGCGACGGTAGATCGAACATGGTATCCAGCAGGATTGTTTCCATGATCGAGCGCAAGCCACGGGCACCGGTTTTCCGCTCAATGGCGCGACGTGCAATAGAGCGCAACGCATCATCCGAGAACGTCAGCTTGATTTCCTCCATCTCGAAGAGGCGCTGATACTGTTTGATCAAGGCGTTCTTCGGCGTGCTGAGGATTTCGACCAGCGCATCTTCATCCAGATCGCGCAACGTTGCCAAAACAGGTAAACGTCCGACAAATTCAGGGATCAAACCGAATTTAAGCAAATCTTCGGGTTCGACTTCCTGCAGGATTTCACCCGCCTTGCGTTCATCCGGTGAGCGCACGTCAGCACCAAAGCCGATCGATGAGCCCATGCCTCGTGTACCGATAATTTTCTCGAGACCAGCGAACGCGCCACCACAGATGAACAGAATGTTCGTCGTGTCGACCTGCAGGAATTCCTGCTGCGGATGCTTGCGGCCACCCTGCGGCGGCACAGATGCGACCGTGCCTTCCATAATCTTGAGCAAGGCCTGCTGCACGCCTTCACCCGAAACATCACGCGTGATCGACGGGTTGTCGGATTTACGGCTGATCTTGTCGACTTCATCGATGTAGACGATGCCGCGCTGTGCACGTTCGACGTTGTAATCGGCCGACTGCAACAGTTTGAGAATAATATTTTCGACGTCTTCACCGACATAACCGGCTTCGGTCAATGTCGTGGCGTCAGCCATGGTAAACGGCACATCCAGAATGCGAGCCAGAGTCTGGGCGAGCAAAGTCTTGCCGCAACCCGTGGGGCCCATCAGCAGGATGTTCGATTTGGCCAGTTCAACGTCGTTCGATTTACCGCCGTGGTTCAGGCGTTTGTAATGGTTGTGTACCGCTACCGACAACACGCGCTTGGCATGATCCTGACCAATGACATAATCGTTAAGCACTTCACAGATATCGAGCGGTGTCGGCACGCCGTCGCTGGTTTTCACCAGCGTACTTTTGTGCTCTTCGCGAATAATATCCATGCACAGTTCAACGCATTCATCACAAATGAATACAGTCGGACCTGCAATCAGCTTACGTACCTCGTGCTGGCTCTTGCCGCAGAAGGAACAGTAGAGCGTATTTTTGGCGTCGCCGCCGCCGGACTTGGTCATATCAACTCCGTAATTGACCTCTGTTTGGACGCCCCTGAACGATCATGTTAGACGCTCATTGCCACCCACGACAACCCGAAATATTGGGTTTTTATCTTATGAAGGCGCTTCATATAGTCGTGTGAGGTCGATTTGCTGTCTAAATCATCTCCGTCCAATGCGTGCCACTGATAGAAACGGTAGGTCTATTGTGACGCAAAACCAATCAATAATGCGTTAACGATAAACCTGCCCCTTGCGGGAAGCCTGTCCTAGCTCTCTTCGCCGTCGTCTGACGTCGTCTCGTCGGCGTCATCCTCCAGACCAACCGGGCGACTTTCAACGACTTCGTCAATCAGGCCAAATTCAAGGGCCTGTTCGGACGTCATGAAGTTATCCCGATCCATGCTCTTCTCAATAACATCGAGGTCCTGGCCGGTGTGCTTGACATAAATATCGTTCAGGCGAGCGCGCAATGAAAGGATTTCACGGGCCTGAATTTCGATATCAGTCGCCTGGCCCTGGGCACCGCCACTGGGCTGATGGATCATGACGCGGGCATTCGGCAGCGCGTAGCGCTTGCCCTTGGCACCAGCCGTCAGCAACAGCGAGCCCATCGAGGCGGCCTGACCGAAGCACAAGGTCGCAACATCGGGTCGGATGTATTGCATGGTGTCATAGATCGCCATGCCTGAGGAAACGATGCCGCCCGGTGAATTGATGTACATCGCGACATCTTTTTCCGGATTTTCGGCTTCGAGAAATAGCAACTGCGCCGTAATAACCGACGCGACATGGTCATCGACCGGGCCGGACAGAAAAACAATGCGCTCTTTCAGGAGCCTCGAATAGATATCGTAGGCGCGTTCTCCCCGGTTGGTATGCTCGACAACCATGGGAACAAGGCCTTGCATGTATGTCTCTGTCATATTCCTCGCTCGTTCATCACAAATCACTAAAAGCCTATATGGGCTCGCCGGATATTATTCGCTGTCTTTTTTTACAGCTTTTTTCTTCGGAGCCGCTTTTTTCTTTGGCTTGTCGGCAACGGCCGCATCATCAGCATCTGCTTTTTTTGCCGTCTTTTTGGCTGCAGCTTTTTTCTTCGCCGGCTTTTTGGCAGGCTTGGCTTCGGCTTCTTCTGGAGCCTTGGTCAATTCCTCGACCGAAACAACACGTTCGGTGATCTTGGCCATTTCCAGAATGAAGTCGACGACCTTGTCTTCAAAGATCGGTGCCCGGAGCTGGCTCATGGCGTCCTGGTTGGACTGGTAGTACTCAACAATCTGGCGTTCCTGACCCGGGTACTGACGCGCCTGTTCGGCCATCGCCCTATTCACTTCGTCTTGCTGAACCTCGATATTGTTGGTCTGGCCGATATCCGACAGCAACAGGCCGAGGCGAATGCGACGCGCGGCAATTTCGCGGTACTCTTCTTTCAATTCGTCTTCGGGTTTATCGGCATCTTCATCTTCAACGCCGTCTTTGGCAGCCTGGGTGCGCTGCAATTCAACTTGCGACCAGATCTGCTCGAACTCCATATCGACCATGCCCGGCGGTACGTCAAAGTCATGCGTCTCAGCCAGACGGTCGAGCAAGGCGCGCTTCATCAGATTGCGCGAAAAGCCATCGTAATCCGAACCGAGTTGATCACTGATTGCCGATTTCAACGCATCGAGATTTTCCAGACCGACTTTTTCGGCCAGGGCATCGTCAATTTTCGCAGCTTCAGCCAGGCGAACTTCCTTGACGTCAACTTCAAAGACGGCAGATTTGCCGGCCAGTTCCGCCGAGCCGTATTCTTCCGGAAAGCTCACTTCGACCTTTTTATGATCGCCGGATTTCAGGCCGACAAGCTGCGGCTCAAATCCGGGAATAAAGGTATTGGAGCCGATTTCGATGGTGTAATCCTCGGCCTTGCCCCCTTCGAATTCCTCGCCATCGACCGAGCCGACAAAATCGATCAGCACCGCGTCGCCTTCTTCCGACGTCCGGCCATCCTGGGCGGTAAACGTCTTCTGGGCGTCAGCGAGGCGCTGGATTGCATCAAAAACTTCTGACTCTTCCGGTTCAGCTTTTAGTTTCTCGATCTCGATCTTGCTGAAGTCTGTCGGCACGATTTCCGGCATCACTTCCACGTCAACCGTGTATTCGAGGTCTTCACCCTTCTCGAACTTGACGACTTCGATTTTGGGCTGCATGGCCGGGCGCAACTGATTTTCCGTCATCGCCTGGTTGGTGCCGCTGTTGACGGCTTCTTCCAGAACTTCGCCCATGACGCTGTCACCGAAGCGCTGTTTCAGAATGCCGGCTGGAATCTTGCCAGGACGGAATCCCGGGAGATTTGCGGTTTGTCCGATTTCAGCCAGACGCGAGTCAATCCGTGACTCAATCTCGTTGGCCGGAACAATAATGGAAAAAGCGCGCTTTAAGCCTTCGGCGCTGGTCTCGGTTACCTGCATGAAATCGGTCCGTCTATTTGCTAAGTGCTTCAGAAAAAACAGCCGCCATAATGGCGGAAATTCAGTACTTTCCGTGGTTTGTAGCCTTGGTGCGGCTGAAGGGACTTGAACCCCCACGCCCGAAGGCACCAGAACCTAAATCTGGCGTGTCTACCAATTCCACCACAGCCGCGTTCGGCCACTTTCCGGCAGGTAAACAGGCCCGCCAGGCCACGGAAGGGCTCTCTATATCAATCTCGTGCCGTGGCGGCAAGCGCGACGATGCATTTGAGAAATTGATGATGTTAAGGGATGAGTGGCTGAAAGCACTTGAATCGGACGCCACAGGCAAAAAAATGGTGGGGGGCCGGCCACTGCATCGCTGCAATACCAGGTCCCCCACCGGTGGTCTTCTCTTAAAATACCGTACTACTCGTTTATATTTACGCTACCACTCAGTTAATGGTCGGACCGGCCATTACCGTCGACAGGACGATAGGTCTCAAGAAATACTTCAACCGCCAGCATCCGGTTCTCACAATCCATGATTTTGGGCCCCAACCGGCTGGTCAAGGTGAACTGAACGTGTGGAACACCGTAATAATCGTTACATAAACCCACGATTTTGGCCGTTTCCGTCACGTTTAACACTTGAACCCGTTGGAAGTAGTTCCCCACTTCAACAGCTGCCTGAGCACCGCCCGGGCCTTTTTCTGTTCGCGAATAAAACTGCATAACTTCCCCCTAAACCAGAAGAACAAACTTTTATTCAATGCGTTCGATTGATCACATATGGGGATGCGAAGAATAAATACAATAAAAAAATCTATTTACAAGATTTTTTATGTATTCAATTGGCTTTATATTAAATTTTTATTTGATTTGTATTTAGGGAAAATTTTAGACGTTTCCCGTATAAAGCCCGCGCAGGACTGATATCAACGCGTCGGGCAAATCGTCGGCGATCAGGCCTGGACCGACGCTGCGTGCTGCCTCGCCGTGCATCCAGACCGCCGCGCAGGCGGCCTCAAATGGCGCGACACCCTGGGCCAACAGCCCGACAACCATGCCGGCCAGCACATCGCCTGAACCCGCCGTTGCCAGTTCCGCCGGCGCACTCGTGTTAATGACAGCACGGCCATCGGGTGCCGCGATGACGGTATCGCCGCCCTTGGAGATGACGATCGCACCGCTTGAAGCTGCAGCGTCTCGCGTTCGTCGCAGTTTATCCACGGCCTCGCCAGCCGGACCAAATAACCGCCCGAACTCTCCATCGTGTGGCGTCAAAACGCAGGGCCCATTGATCGCCCCGAAAAGTTCATCTGATTGATCCTGAAACACCGTCAAGGCGTCGGCATCCAGCACACAGGCCAGATCACGCTTCAGCGCCGCCAGGACGTTGGCACGCGTGATCGTTGTGACTCCGGTTCCGGGGCCAATCAGAACGGCATTACGCCGTCGCCGGGAAATCAGGCTGTCGAAGACGTCGGGTGTTTCACAAGTCTCGGTCATGACGGCAGCGGTCCAGGCGGCGTGAAGTTTCATGGCTTCGGCTGGCCCCGTCGCCGTGACGAGCCCTGCTCCGATCCGCAAGGCTGCCCGTGCTGCCAGCCGTGACGCGCCACAACTCTCGGCATCGCCGCTGGCGACAACGGCGTGACCGCGGGCGTATTTATGACCGTCAATCGCTGGCCGGGGCAGCGCCGCGAGCCAGAGGTCGGGTTCATTCTCCCGAACCAGATTGATGTCGTCCTCGAATACCCCGTCGGGAATGCCGATATCAATCACCGCGACTTCGCCACACAGGACACGGCCGGGCAAAAGGACATGCCCGGTTTTGCGGCGATGAAAGGTAACTGTCAGATCAGCGAGCACCGCCGTTCCCAGGACCTGGCCTGAGTCACCGTGAATGCCACTCGGCACATCTACCGCTACGACGGCGGCGCGAGACGATTGAACGGCGTTGAGTATTTCACCGGCTTTGCCTTCGACGGCGCGCGACAGTCCGGCCCCAAAAAGCGCATCAACAATAACATCGGCGTCCTCAAGGATTGCTGGCGACAACGCTTCAATATCGTCGGGCCAAAGATCGGCCATGGCTGCGGCATCGCCCTTCAGATTTTCTTTCGACCCCAACAGTCCCAGCCGCACTGTCCAGCCGACTTCCTGCAAGTAGCGCGCGGCAACGAATCCGTCGCCGCCGTTGTTACCGGGTCCACAAAGGATGGCGATCCGTCCGACCGGCCAGCGCAAGGCGATCTCGTGAGCGACCCCCGCCCCTGCCGCCTCCATCAGCGCCGTTCCTGAAATGCCACTGGACATCGCCGCCTGATCGGCAGCGTACATCTGGACGACACTCAGAAGCTCAGTGCCGGGCATTGGGTCTCCTCAGGTGTTGTCCAAAGGCGCGATGGTCGGCTGGGGCCTAGCGGATTCAAATGCCTTGGCAGCGCGCAGCACCAGGTCATCACGGTGCATCGGGCCAACGATCTGAAGACCGACCGGCAGTCCGGCCTTGGTAAAGCCACAGGGCACCGTTGCCGCGGGCTGGCCCGTCATGTTGAAGGGGTAACTGAACGGCGTCCAGCGCAGCCAGCGAATGGTATCTTCATCGCCATCGGGTGCCAGCTTGCCGGCATTAAAGGCCGGAACAGCAAGGGTCGGCGTCACCAGCAAATCAAAATGTTCATGGAAATGGTTCATGAACTGGCCCAGTGCAACGCGGGCTCCAATCGCCGCGTTGTAATCAGCCAACGTGATTTTCCGGCCCTCGGTTGCCAGGCTCTTAAAGCCCGGTTCCAGTCGGTCGATCTGCTCATCGGTCATTGAACTCGTTGCGTTGGCCGAGCCAGCCCACCACAGAATGCGGAAGATCGACGTCGGGTCATCAAACCCCGGATCCTGGTTTTCCAGATACGCGCCCATGTCGGCAAACAACGCAGCGCCATCAGCGACAAGGCTGGCGACATCAGCATCGACATCGGCATAGCCAAGATCAGCACTGTAAGCGATGCGCAGGCCTTCGACGCCATCGTCGAGACCCTCGCTCCAGTCCTGATCGAGGTAAGGCAAAGCCTGCCAGTCGCGCGGATCGGGCTGCGACATTACATTCAGCATCAACGCCAGATCATCGACGGTGCGTGCCATCGGCCCGGCATGGCTCAGCGTGCCATAAGGACTGGCAGGATAAACCGGGACACGTCCATAACTGGCTTTCAATCCCGGCAGTCCTGTAAAGGCACAGGGAATGCGGATCGAGCCACCGCCATCGGAGCCCTGGGCCAGTTGACCCATGCCTGATGCCAGTGCCGCCGATGCGCCGCCACTGGAGCCACCCGGTGTTTTGTCGAGGTTCCACGGATTGCGTGTGATGCCCGTGAGCAAACTGTCAGTGACACCTTTCCAGCCGAGTTCAGGCGTTGTTGTCTTGCCGAGCAAAACGGCCCCGGATTCTTTCAGACGCGCGACATAGGGCGCGTCTTCAGTGGCCGGACCGTCGCCCTCGGTCGTCAGTGATCCCTTGCCGGTGGTCCAGCCCTTCACATACGCCAGATCCTTGATCGACGTCGGCACGCCGTCGACCGGACCAAATGGATTGCCGGCCTTCCAGCGAGCTTCTGATTCCCTGGCTGCAGCGCGCGCTTCATCGGCGGCGACAAAACAAAAGGCGTTTACCTTTTCGTTGTGTTGTTCAATACGCCCAAGAGCCGCATCTGTTGCCTCGACCGGTGACAAACTTCTTTCGGCAAATTTCTCGACTATGTCACTGGCCGACATAAAGGCTATTTCGTCTGACACTCGGCTCTCCCCGGGGTAATCGAATAATGTACTTTGACTTTGTTCGTGACGCTCGCGTGATTACACCATAGAACAGTCGGCATCGGAGGAGTAACGCTTTTGAAAGTCATCGTTTTGGGGGCCGGCGTAATCGGCGTCTCGACCGCGTACTACCTGGCACGCGCCGGCCATGACGTGACGGTGATCGATCGCCAGACCGGTGTCGGGTTGGAGACCAGCTTCGCCAACGGTGGCCAGATCGCCGTCAGCCATGCAACGCCCTGGGCCCGGCCCGGTCTGCCGCTGCAATTACTGAAATGGATGGGCAAAGACGACGCGCCGTTTTACTTCCGCTTCAAATTCGATCCACATTTCTGGATGTGGGGTTTGCGCTTCCTTGCCAGTTGCACGACACGTCAGCTCGAAATCGGAACCGAACGCCTGTTCCGGTTGTCGCAATACAGCCTCGCCTGCCTCAAAGACCTGCGCGAAACAGTAGATCTGGATTACAACCAGCGCCAGGAAGGTATTCTCTCGATCTTCCGGGACCAACAAGCCTTTGATCTGGCGGCTGCAGAACTCGAAGCTCATGGCGGCTCGGAGATCGTGGCGGAAGCGCTTGATGCCGAAGGCTGCCGTCGCGTCGAACCCGCCCTCAAGACAACTAGCATCGACATCGCCGGTGGTATGCTGACGGCGGAAGATGAAAGCGGCGATGCCTTCGCCTATACTGAACAGCTGGCCGGTCTCTGCAAGGGTTTGGGCGTTGAATTCCGGTTTGGTACGACTGTGCAGGGATTTGATACCGATAGCAGCAGCATCACCGGTGTTCGCCTGAAGGACACAAACCAGGCATTGACAGCCGATGTTTTCGTGCTGGCGCTCGGCAGTTTCAGCCCGCTTCTGGCACGTGGCCTCGGCCTCAAATTGCCGGTCTATCCGGTCAAGGGATATTCCGTAACGGTCCCGGTCACCGATCAATCGGCGGCACCGACGATCAGCATGTCCGACGTGCAAAGGCGAATTTCGATGAGCCGCCTCGGCGATCATTTGCGCGCCGCAGGTACAGCAGAAATCGCCGGCTACGATGTGTCGCTCAGCGATGGCCGGTGTCAGAATGTACTCGATGGCGTGAAGGATTTGTTTCCGCGAGCCGGTGATACTTCGCAGGCCAAATTCTGGACGGCGCTGCGCCCGATGACACCTGATGGCCCGCCGATCCTTGGTGGTTCAAGTTATCGCAATCTCTTCCTCAATACCGGCCACGGCACACTGGGCTGGACGATGGCGACGGGATCAGGGAAAATAATTGCTGACCTGATCTCCGGCCAGCGCCCGGAAATCAGTCTCGACGGCATGACAATGGCGCGCTACGAATAGATATGAATTTGTCGATCCTCTACATGTTCACCGGGAGACTCCGGGCCAGGTTGCGCGCCCAGGCAATTGCCGGGACCGTCGTCATTATACTCGGCGGATGTGGCGCGTCTGATTTGTCTTCACTTGATGAAGATACTTTTCTTGCCCAGGCCATGCCTGTGTGGCTCATTCCAAAACTGCGCGACGACTATATGGGCAAGGAAATCCTGCAGCCTCTCGAAGCGACTCGTGCCGTCACCCATGACGAGCAAGGCGAACCTGAACTCGACCCGCCTCTCTGGAACTGGCCACGCGGCTGGCCCTGGCCCTGGCCCCTGCCCAACCCTTCGCCGGGTGCGCGCTAGTTTTCATCCTCGCATTGCATCAATTCGTTCGCGGGCGATGAGGTCGGCGACATCATTGGTGGCACGGTTTTCGGCGTCGGCGCGGCTGAAGATTTCGCCCAGCACATCGCCGATGCCGTGCAATCTGGCCATCGCGCGTTCCGGGTTAAAACCGTCGCGCATGGCGTCGGCGATCCAGATCACACCGCCGCCATTGATGACGTAATCCGGTGCGTACAAAATGCCGCGCGCGGCCAGGTCTTCGCCGTGGCGGTCCTCGAGAAGTTGATTATTGGCCGAGCCCGCGACGATATCACACTGCAATCGGGCAATACTGTCGTCGTTGAGCACGGCGCCAAGGGCGCAGGGTGCAAATACATCGGCTTTTACCTGCATGATCTCGTCTACGCCGACGGCCGTGGCGCCGAGATTTTCGACGCATTTGTCCACCGCCGCCTGATCGATATCGGCGACGATCAATCTGGCCCCGAGGCGGTGTAACAAATTGGCCAGATCGCCCCCGACACTGCCAAGCCCCTGAATGGCGACGACCAGTCCGTCGAGTTCCTCGCGGCCCAGTTTATGACGAACCGCGGCGGCGATTCCCGTCATCACACCGATCGCCGTCGCCGGCGCCGGATCCCCGGCGTCCTCGGATGACGTGCCATGAATGTAATTGCTCTCCAGTGCCGCCCAGTCCATATCCTGCATGGTGACGCCGACGTCTTCGCCGGTATGATAAGTGCCGTGCAAGGTATTTACGGCGCGACCGAAGGCACGAAAAAGGGCTTCGGATTTTCCGGTTTTGGGATCGCCAATAATTACCGACTTGCCACCCCCCATCGGCACATCGGCCAGAGCGCATTTAAAGCTCATGCCTTTGGACAGGCGCAACGCATCGAAGATCGCGTCTCCACTGTTGGCGTAGGGATACATCCGGCAACCACCTGCCGCCGGCCCCAGCACGGTGGAATGAATTGCGATGATCGCCTGCATACCTGTTTCAGGGTCGGAGAAAAAGTGAATGTCCTCGTGATCGTCAAACGCCGGGCTGTCGAACACACTCATGGTCTGGCCTTTCCTGCTGTCGCTAAAATCATACTGTCAAATATTGTCTAGTCTCGCAGACGGGCGACCTGTCCGGTTTCGTGTGCGAGATCCGGTTCGCCGCCAGTGTCGAGCATTACCTGACGCACACGATCTCGCAAGTCGATGGCGGCGGACCAGTCGTTACCTTCCGCCGTAATTACCGGGCAAATCGTCACGCTCAAGGCATTACGGCGCGGGAACCAGGAATCCTCCCGCAAAGTAGGTCGAGTTCCCTTCAGGACGACGGGTACGATTGGCACACGGGCCTCGGCAGCGATCGTAAAGGCACCCATGCGGAAGGGCAGCAGTCCCGGCATACGCACAAAGGTGCCTTCCGGAAATATGGCCAGCGTGCGACCGGCGTTCAGGGCGTCGAGTAACCGGGTTGAATCGTCGACACTGCGCTGCGTGTCAAAACGCTCGACAAATAACGCGCCGACATGCCGGACAAAATAGCGCGTCAACCAGGTCGCCCTGAGTTCTCCCTTGGCGGCAAAAGCAATATCGCCGGGCACGCTGGCAAAGACCAGCAGCGGATCAATAAAACTGGAATGATTGATGACCAGAACCTTTGGTCCGGGCGGCAGGTTTTCAAGCCCGCTGACTTTTGGCGGAGTGGCGGCCCAGAACAACACCCACTTCGAGGCCAACCGCAACATCGACTGGCCAAACCGGCGGCCCGGAATGATCGTTCCCAGCGGCCAGGCAACAAGCGCGACCTCGGCGATGATGCCCCACCACCAAGCGGCATATAGATATTCGCCAAGCGTACGAACCAGACGTCTGAGCTCCGGACCGACAGATGACAGGCCAAGACGGGTGATCTGCAACCAGACGGCCCGGCGCGCCGGCGACATGGCACCGGTTTCATAAGCCACCCGGTTGGCGTCGCGTCTGATCTTGCCGCTTGATGTCTTGAGCACGGCTTGAGGGCCGACCAGTGATACGTCGTCCGGTGGTTCGCCGAGAATATTGCCGGCGACGGCTTCAATATTTTGACGCAACGCGGCCCGGCGCTGCTCGTCGTCCTCACGTGTCTCGACCATGACGACGAGGCGTTCAGTTCCTGTGGCCGCATCCTTGCTGCCAAAGACCGCGACGCAGCCCGTGCGGACGCCTTCAACTTCTCCGACGGCGCGCTCGATCTCCTGCGGGTAGATATTGCGCCCGGCCTTGATGATGATGTCCTTGGCCCGTCCCGTCAGATAGGCGTCACCGTTCACCAGATAGGCGTAGTCGCCGGTGTTGAGCCAGTCGCCGTCAAACAGTTTGGCCGTGGCCTCGGCATTGCGGAAATATCCGCTGGTACTGGAGGGGCCGCGAAACTGCAAACGCCCCTCACGCCGGTCGGCGATTTCACGCCCGGCATCATCAACCACGCGCATTTCATGACCGGGCAAGGGCTGGCCGCAGGCAACAAATTCAAGCGCGTTTTCATCCGCGTCATCCGCCAGAATTGCTTCTCCGCCCCGCGTAAACCTGTCGCGTCGCACCCGGTCTACCGGCGGCTCGCGACCCATTGGCGGGAAGGCCAGACCAACCGATGACTCCGCCAGACCATAAACCGGCTTCATGGATTCATATTCAAAACCGTAATTCGAAAACCTGTCGGCGAAGGCTCGCATGGTCGCGGGTATGACGGGCTCCGCCCCGTTGGCCGCGACCCGCCAGGACGACAAATCGAGGCCTTCGATCTTGTCCGCTTCGATGCGCTTTTGGCAAAGCTCGTAGGCAAAATTCGGTGCGGCAGAAATGGAACCACGATAACGATGGATCGCCCACAGCCACTTTTCCGGCCGGGCGAGGAAGGTCAGGGGCGACATCACCACCAGTTTGACGGCGTGATACAGACTGCCCATCCAGGCCCCGATCAATCCCATGTCGTGATAAAGCGGCAACCAGCTGACGAAGACGTCGGTTGAATCCGCTTGAAGCGCCTGCCCCATCGCCCGCACATTGGCAACCAGATTGGCATGGCTCAGCATGACGCCCTTGGGATTGCCGGTACTGCCCGAGGTGTATTGCAGGAAAGCAATATCAGTGGATTTAAGCACCGGCCATGCCGTGCCCTCAGATACGGTCTCGCGCAAGTCCTCTGCCGTTTCGACGTAGCCGAGCTCTGCCACCTTGGCTTTGAGAAAACGGGCGAGCTGTCGTGCCTGAGGCACGGTAATCAAAACCTTGACCCGGGCGTTTGCCAGAATGCCGGCCTGTCGGCGTAGATGATCTTCCAGCTGACTTAGCCGGGCGGGCGGATAGATCGGCACCGGGATAGCTCCGGCGATCAGGATGCCAAAAAAGGACTCAAAAAATTCAAGGCAGGTCGGCAACATGATCGCTACGGCGTCGCCCGGTGACACGCCCCGGACGCGCAAACCTTGCGCAACTTCCCGTGCCCGGGTTCGCAGATCAAGATAGGTAATCTCGTGCTCAACATCTTCTTCGTCGAGAAAGACCATGTGTGGTCGATCAGGATGCGTCAGGACATGCCACTCCAGCACCTCAACCAGCGTCGTCGCGCCGAGCGGCAGGGCAGACGATTTTTCCAGGCCGTCGATGCGGACTTCGGCGTGCGTAGTTTGGGGCGTCAGTGATCCGCTCGCCCCTTCGACGGCCCGCATCAAGTCGCGTGGCGAATCCGCATTGGCGAGAAGTTGTTCAGGCAGATGAACATCGAAGGCTTTTTCGAGCCGCATTAACAATTCGACCCGACCCAGGCTGTCGAGACCGACATCACCTTCCAGTGTGCTGTCGAGCGTGATGTTCAGGGAACCGGCCTTGTGCGGATGCATCTCGAGCGCCAGTTCCCGTGTCACCTCAAGCAACGCATCAACTGTCGGAACCGGTGTCATCGTTTCGCTGGTCGCCGTCGTCGACATAATGTCCCCAATGGATTTGGCCCGTCGTTTCGCCCAGTCTACAGGGAAAACCGTTTGGTGGCAGCCTGTCTGACGCATCTTCGAGAATGCCCCGTTGCTGGTTCAGGTGCCCCCGATCACAGTATTGTATTGGACAAGCCACCCCCAAGTTTGCCAACATCAATCAAGGAGAAGCTTGTTATCTGGAATGTGCGTTACGGACGGTTGGGGATTTCGCGGTGAAACGACGTTTGTCTGACAAAATCAAGGATGCCCTGCAAACGGCGTTGAGCCAGGGCCGTGACGAAGTTGCCCGGCGCCTCGAACTTATTCACCAGTCACTGGTCGAAGACGATTACGACTACGGCAGCGAACGGCGCAGGCGCCTCGACGCCGAACTGGACGAAGAAGAGATGTAATTCTCTATTCGGTCACATGAAGATCGAGCAAGCGCTGCCAGGCAATGGTCGATGTTTCAATTTTCAGAGCCCAGGTTTCTCCGTCGGCGCGCACCACACGGCCTTCCAGTTCGAGATCAACCAGCTTCGTGCGCATGGGATAGATCAGCTGAAACTTGACGATTTCACCTTCGGACGCCTGGAGCGCATCGCCCTTGATCAGCACACCGGATGCTGAAATATTGACGTTTTCGTAGGTCTCACCGTCGACCACGACCCCGATGTTCGGCGCGACATATCTTCTCTCTTCACGACCGTGATCATCGGCCATAAATTGTCTCCAGTCTCACGGGTTGCGAATTCTTGAGTAAACACGTAATCCGATCAGGTGCTCAGGCAATGGGAAAAAAGGATTTATTTTAATCATGAAACTTCAAGGATCATGCCACTGCCAGGTCATTCAATTTACACTCGAATGCGATACGCCTTATCCCTACCTGCGCTGTTATTGCTCGATTTGCCGCAAAGTCTCCGGCGGTGGGGGTTATGCGATCAATCTGGGCGGCGACTACAACTCGCTGGAAATCGAAGGTGAGCAACACATTCACCACTATCGCAAGGTCGATACCGACCCGCAATCTGGCGAAAAAACCAAGGCACCGGGAGGACGGGCCTTTTGTGGCAAGTGTGGCACGGCACTGTGGAATTATGACCCCGGGTGGCCGGACCTGGTTCATCCCTTTGCCTCGGCCATTGATACGCCGCTTCCCAAAGCGCCTGAAATCACCCACATCATGCTGAATTACAAACCGGACTGGGTACCCGCCGAATTCGGTGCGGATGACAAAAAATTCGATGAATACCCGGAGGAATCACTTGCCGACTGGCATCAGCGACTGCATCCGGGCTAGTCTGTGCGAAATTAATGAACTGGCGATTGAAATGAGGCGCGAAATCAATGCTGACTGAAGAACAACTGGCGACCTATCATGAAAAAGGCTGGGTTGTGCCGGACTTCCGGGTACCGCAGGACATAATTCAGGAAATCGCCGACCTCCACACCAAATTCATCGAAAAAAACCCGCAGTTTGCGGATTATTGTTCTGCCTTGCTGGGCAAGGAAATCGCATTTCGCAAATTTTGTGAAATGCCGGAAATCCTCGATATGGTCGAACAGATCCTCGGCCAGAACTTCGCCTTGTGGAATTCAAGCTTCTTCGCCAAACCTGCCCTCACCGGCACGACGACGCCGTGGCATCAGGATGGCGAATACTGGCCGATCCGCCCGCTCGCGACTTGCACGGTCTGGCTGGCAATTGACGATTCGACTGTCGAAAACGGCTGTCTGAAAGTCATTCCGGGCTCGCACAAGGATCGCAACCTGAAAAAACATCACACTAACGACGGGCCGGGCCTGGCACTCAATCAGGAACTCGATGCCAGCGAGTACAACATCGATGAAGCCGAGGAAATTGTGCTTGAATCGGGCCAGTTCTCCCTGCATGACATCTTCCTGCTGCATGGCTCAGAGCCCAATCGTTCACCAAATTCCCGCCGCGGCATGACCATGCGCTTTATGCCGACGACTTCGGTGTTTGATCGTGAGATTGCTGCCGAGCAGGCCAAAAAATTCCAGGGCGCCAACCATGAAAATCGTGAAATATTCCTGATGCGCGGCAGCGACCAAACCGGCAAAAACACCTTTGCCAACGTCTGAAGTCGGCGAATTTGGTTGCAATCTTCTGAAACGGGCGTGAAACCAAATATCCGGTTTCTGAAACACGCCTGTTACCGGCCGATGTTCTAATCCAGTGCAAGAAAAGGCTCACGCCGCACGGGAACAGAACGACATGACACCTCGATCAGACACACCGCAACCAACGGCTCTGGCGCAAGCGCTCCAGCTCGGCCGTCGTGCGTTTGATCGTCAGCTCGAACTGATCTTCCAGTGTGTCTGCCTCGACGAACGCGATACTGATCAGTTTGAAATTCAGGACGCTGTCGACTGCAGCCTGGCTGAACAAGCCCGACACGCCCCGGCTCCTTGCAAAAAATCGCCGGAACCCATGACCGAAAATCAACTGGTCAAACGCGCTATTTATCTCTGATACCTCTCCCCGTCGCCTGATTTCCTGTACGGTTATCGAAACCGAGGGAGATTGAATGATGATATGTGAAATGGTGCGGTTTCAGGTCCGAGAGGGATCGACGCGGGACGATGTCATGGCGGACGCGCGCAGTGTGGTTGAGCGCTGGCAAGCCGAGCCTGATCTGATCCGCAAACACTTCCTGTTCGACGGGGTCAGCGAAACCATCGGGCTTTACCTCTGGCAGAACAAACAGGCTGCCCTTGCCGCTCACGATGAAACCTGGCGCCAACGCGTCCGCGACGTACACGGCAGCGAGCCTGAAATCAGCTACTTCGATACCCTGATGATCCTCGACAACCTCGCCGGCAACGTCACCGAATACCCGCCGGGTGATTGATATATAAGGAAACTGGGGTGGCTGACGGGACTTGAACCCGCGACAACCGGCACCACAAGCCGGGGCTCTACCAGCTGAGCTACAGCCACCATATCTGGCGTGCGGAAGTTCCGCGACGAACAGAAGCGCAGACTTATTAGACCGGGGCCCCTGCTCCGTCAAGCCTCCATTCAGTGAAGACCGGCCCGGGTGCGTAAATCTTTGGCCAAAGCGCTATGACGCCGGATCAAATCAGCCTCATTGATGTCCGGGGATCGGCCGTCTTCGACCAGCCATTTGCCGGCGACCATGACCCGGTCAGCCCGGCTGGCACCACAGAGCACCAGAGCCGCGAGGGGGTCGTCATAGCCTGAATGGCGCATCTCGTTCAGGCGAAACAGTGCGAGATCCGCCTGAGCACCGACTTCCAGCCGGCCAATGTCATTACGATTGAGGCAATTCGCCGAGCCTTCCGTCGCCCAGCGCAAGGCATCAAGGTGCGAAACCCGCGCCGAGCCGTACTTCAGTCGCTGGATCATCAAGGCCTGGCGGACTTCTTCGATCATATTTGAGGCATCATTCGAGGCCGAGCCATCGACACCGAGCCCGACCGTCATGCCCTGGCTCTCCATGTCACAGACCGGGCAAATCCCCGAGGCCAGCGTCATGTTGGAATGCGGGCAACTTGAAACCGAGACGCCTGCCGTCGCCATCCGCCCGATTTCGGCCTCATCAAAGTGAATACCGTGGGCCAGCCAGGTGCGATCCCCGAGCCAGCCGCAATCCTCGAGATAATCCAGCGGGCGCATGCCGAACAAATCGAGGCAAAAGGCGTTTTCGTCCTCGGTTTCGCCCAGATGCGTGTGTAGCAGCACATTTTCGCGGGCCGCGAGCTCCGCCGTCTGTCGCATCAGGTCGCGGGTAACCGAAAACGGCGAACAAGGGGCAAGCGCAATCTGGGTCATCGCACCGGGGCCAGGCTGGTGGTGGGCCGCGATCATGGCTGCGCTGTCGGCGAGAATGGTGTCGGCGTCCTGAACGACGCTGTCGGGCGGCAATCCACCGTCTTTTTCCGACAAATTCATCGAGCCCCGGGTCAATACGGCCCGAATGCCAACGCGTTTGGCCCCTTCGATCTGCGGATCGAGGCCGCGCGTCAAATCGGGCGGAAAAACATAATGGTGATCCGTCGTCGTCGTGCAGCCGGACAGCAGCAATTCGGCCATGGCCAGTTCGGTTGCTGTCGCCAGCATGTCGTCATCGAGATGGGCCCAGACGGGATAGAGCGCCTTCAGCCAGTCGAACAGTTCGCGGTTCAGGGCCGGTGCCAGCGCCCGGGTCAGGGTCTGATAGAAATGATGATGAGTGTTGATCAGGCCCGGCAGCACGACGTGTTCTGACGCATCGAACACCTGATCCGGTTTGGAAGACGGCGTGCCGCCTGCCGGGACCAGTTCAATGATCCGGCCGCCCTGAATAACAAGTCCGCCCGCGGCATCCGGTGAGAGAATAGCGAGCGGCGACTTGATCCAGATTGTGGTTGAGGCCATGCGTTATTTTTTGAAATATTTTGCGAGGCGGGCGATGGCTTCCTCAAGCACGTCATCCTCCTTGCAGAAGCAGAACCTGGCGAAATGATCGACACCGGGACCGGAATAAAAAGCGCTGACGGGCACGGCTGTAACACCGGCCTCCACGGTGATCATGCGGCAGAATTCCTCATCCGTGCCGTTGAAGCCGAGCGGACTGAAATCGGCATTGATGAAGTAGGTGCCATCGCACGGCATAACGGCAAATCCGATGTCCTCCAGTCCCGATCTCAAAAGGTCACGTTTTGCCTGAAGAACGCCAGATAACGAATTGAAATAACTATCATCTTTCGCCAGCCCGTAAGCGGCTGCCCGCTGCAGATTGGGCGGCGTGGTGAAGACCAGGAACTGATGCGCCTTGGCGATTGTCGCCATCAATTGGGCACAGGCCGTGATGTAGCCGACCTTCCATCCCGTCAGCGAAAAAGTCTTGCCGGCGGAGGCAATCCGCACACAACGATCACGCATGCCGCCCTGCTTCATCAGGGGTAAATGCAGCAGGTTGTCGAACACCAGATGCTCATAGACCTCGTCGCAAATCGCATAGGCGTCAAAGCCACAGACGAGGTCGGCAATGAACGCCAGTTCGTCGTCATCGAACACCTTGCCCGTCGGATTTTGCGGGTTGTTCAGCAGTAATAATTTGGTGCGTGGGCTGAAGGCCGCAGCCAGTTCCTTGCGCGGCAAATCCCAGTTCGGCGGCTCGACCCGGACAAGACGCGGCACGCCGCCGGCCCGGCGAATAATCGGCAGGTAGCTGTCGTACAAGGGCTCAATCAGGATGACTTCATCGCCCGGCTCAATCAGTCCGAAAAGGGCAGCCGACAAAGCCTCGGTCGCACCCGACGTCACCATGGTTTCGGTCTGCCAGTCGACGTCCATGTCGTAGAAGCGTTTGGCATGCGCGGCCACGGCCTGGCGCAATTCCGGCACACCCATCATCGGCGGATACTGGTTGGCATTCATTTCCAGGGCGTCATGGGCGGCCTGGCGTACGTCTTCGGGACCATTGCCGTCGGGGAACCCTTGCCCGAGGTTAATCGAGTTATGTTCAATCGCCAGCCGGCTCATGACTTCAAATACCGTCGTGCCGTAACTTGCCAGAATACTGTTGGCTGCTTTCACGCAAAATTCTCCGTCTTCATCCAGATCATGTCCTGCACCATCCCAAAACCTGGCCGTATCTGCAAGCAGTGCCTACGTTTGCGCACGAATGAAGGACCTGGATTGGGCGGACGGACCGGCGCAGAGGCCGCCATCGACGCTGAGGCTTGAGCCCGTGACGTAGCTCGCATCATCGGAGGCAAGAAACTGGAAGGCGGCAGCGACTTCATCGGCCTCCCCCACCCGGCCAAGCGGCACAAAGAGTTTGCTGTAGTCTTCCGGCGCGCCGTTGGCCCAGATTTCCGAATAGATCAGGCCGGGATTGACGGCGTTGACGCGGATGTTTCGTTTCGCCAGTTCCAGAGCCGAGCTCTTGGTCAGACTGATCAGCGCAGACTTGGTCGCCGCGTAGGCCGCAAGATAAGGCTCGCCGATGGTGCCGGAGATCGAGGCCGTATTGATGATCGAGCCGCCTGACGTCATATGACCGGGCGTCAGCTTGAGAATTTGATAGGCGCCTCGCACATTAACCGCAAACATGTCGTCGAATTTTGCCATGTCGGAGTCTGTTACATGGCCGGTTGTTTCGGCGATGCCTGCGTTGTTGACGACGACATCCAGTCCACCGAGATGATCAACCGACTTCTCAACCAGCGCTTCGACATCAGCCGGCACCATCATGTCGGCCCGGATGAAGTGCGCCCCCATCGCCTGGGCAATCGCTGCACCTTCATCCCGCCGCCCGCTGATCACGACCTTTGCACCCGCTTTCGCGAAGCGATTGGCGATGGCAAAACCGATCCCCGCTGTACCCCCGGTCACCAGCGTACGTTTGTTTTCCACTGAAAATGTCATTTGGAAATGCCTGTTCACAAATATGAAGTTCAATCTCTGGCCAATGGCCTTTTCGTATTGGCCATTCGCGGCGATCACCTTAAATTATCTATGTATGCCACCGCAAATTCGCTCGGCTTGCGATGCTGATGAAATTGACAGCTCAATGACGGAGAATCCATGATGATTTTTTTTCACCGTGTATTCCTTTTGCCTCTGTGTTTGGCATTGTTCGTTAGTAGCCCGATTTCGGCCGATGAATGTCGAAAAATTGTCGCGGCAGGCCATCCGGACTGGCAGCCCGTGAGTTTTTTGGACGAGAAACAAAAAACCATGATCGGCGTTTCTTATGAGCTTCTGGAAGATTATGCCCGTCAACTTTCGCTGCCGATTGAAATTCGACCGAAAACCCCGTGGAAAAGGGTTATGCGCGAACTGGAAAAAGGCGATATCGACATTGTTACCGAAGCATTTTTTAGTGATGAACGTGCGAGCTTTGCTGATTTTTCCGACAGCTACATGGAATTTTCACTTGTTGCCGTTGTCGGAAAAAACAGGGATTTCACCATCAAATCTCTGGATGATTTGATCCCGTTGTCCGGTGTTGCCACACTGGGTGACTATTACGGTGCTGCCTTTGAAAACTATGCGAAGGAAAAAAAATTAAACATCAACCGAGGATCAATGCTGGATCTAAGCACGTTTGAGATGCTGGTTCTCAATCGCGTTGACTATACAATTCTGTCGGACGTCAATTTCCTGCTGAAAAGTGCTCGTCACGGATACTAGGACAAACTTGACGCAATTCCCCTTCCGGTGCCGAAAAACAACACCTACTTTCTGGTCTCAAAATTATCTCCTTGCCGCGAGATTGTTTCAAAACTGAATACCATGATCGCTGCACACGTCGTGACGGCCAGGTTTCCGCACTGGTCAACAAATACATCGACCGGATTATCAAACCTCAAAACTAGCGCCCGAGCATCACCGTGACATAGTTCGGAAAAATTCAGGATGTATTTTGCCGTCGGGCTATTATGTATGTTGATAGCCGTATAGATTCTCCGGATTATTTGAAATTCCTGACCAGAATTCGATGGTGATGCCAATGCCGATTATCCTGGATGAGCGCCAGATCCAACAATTTCACGAAGACGGATATTTTATCGCCCGGAACGTCTTCGATGCGACGGAGACGGAGCTGTTGCGCCGGGCCATGGAAGAAGACCCGAGCGTTCAGGATCATATCCTGATCCGCAAAGACGGTGAAGGCGGCGGCACGCGCATCGCCCTGTGGAACCGGGCGGGCGATAGCGTCTACGGGCTGGCGGCACGATCCGAGCGCATGGTTGATACCGTCGAGGCCTTGCTCGGCGGCCCGGTCTATCACTACCAATCCAAGCTGACGGCCAAGGAACCCCGCACGGGTGGTGCGTGGGAATGGCACCAGGATTACGGCTACTGGTACTACAACGGTTGCCTGTTCCCGCAATTGATCAGTTGCATGATTGCGCTGGACGATACGACAAAAGAAAATGGCTGCCTGCAGTTTGTCAAAGGCTCGCACCTCATGGGCCGGGCCGATCATGTCAAGCTGACGAAGGAACAGAACGAGATTGACCCCGCCGTTGTGGCTGCCGCACAGGAACGACTTGAAACCGTCTATGCAGAAGCAAAGGCAGGTGACGTGGTCTTTTTCCACTGCAACCTTTTCCACCGTTCCGATCAGAACAAATCCGACGAACGGCGCTGGACAATGATCATCTGTTATAACCGCGTCGACAACGACACATACACCCGCGACGATGACCGCTTTATGGTGCCGCTGGACAAGGTATCAGATGATCAGATCAAGGCGGCCGGCCTGCGATTTGCCGACGGCAGCAACGAAGAACACTTCACTGAAAAGCCCTACGTCCCGGAAGTTCGCAAAGCCTGAGATTTTTGCGCCACAACCTGTTGCCTGCCCAGGGCCCGCATGGCATAAGCCTTTCATGATTATCGCAGAACGCATGGCCCGGCTGGGCACAGAGAGCGCCTTTGAAGTGCTGGCTCGCGCGCAGGCGCTGGCCAGTCAGGGGCAGGACATCATTAATCTCGGCATCGGTCAGCCGGATTTCCAGACACCTGAAAACATCGTCGAGGCCGGGCGCAAGGCGCTGTCCGATGGTCATCACGGCTATACGCCGGCCAACGGTATCCTTGGTTTGCGGGAAGCTGTTGCCGCAGACATCGTCAAACGTCGTGGCGTCGAGGTTAATCCGGACCATGTTCTGGTCGTGCCAGGTGGCAAACCGACGATGTTTTTTGCCGCCCTGATGTTTGGCGAGCCCGGTGCCGAGATCATGTACCCCAATCCCGGCTTCCCGATTTACGAAAGTGCTATCCGCTTTGCCGGCGCCACGCCGGTGCCGATCAAACTGCACGAGGAAAACGGCTACGCCTTCGATGCCAATGAAGTGCTGTCGGCGATCACACCGCGCACCCGCCTGATCATCCTCAATTCACCGGCCAATCCGACGGGTGGTGTGGTGCCGCAGATTGAGCTTGAAAAACTGGCGTTTGGTCTCGAATCACACCCCGATGTCGCGGTGATGTCGGACGAAATCTATAGCCGCATGGTCTACGACAACCAGCCGCACCACTCGATGATGGTGTTTGAGAACCTGCGCGACCGGCTGATCCTGCTCGATGGCTGGTCCAAGACCTACGCTATGACGGGCTGGCGCATCGGTTATTCAGTCTGGCCGGAGAACCTGATTGATCTCGCCACCCGGCTTTGCATCAATGACCACAGCTGCGTCAACGCGCCGACCCAGTTCGCCGCCCTTGAAGCGCTGAACGGGCCGCAGGATGACGTCGATACCATGGTCGCCGCCTTCGATGAACGCCGCAGCGTGATCGTCGAAGAACTGAACACCGTTCCCGGTTTCAAATGCCCGCGTCCCGGTGGTGCCTTTTATGCCTTCCCCAATATCGAAGGCACCGGCAAATCGTCCCGAGAGCTGCAGGATTTGTTCCTCGAAAAAGCCGGTGTCGCCACCGTATCGGGCACCAGTTTTGGTGAATTTGGTGAAGGGTATTTGCGCTTTTCCTACGCCAATTCGATCGACAACATCCGCGAGGCCGTGCGGCGCATCAAAGAGGTGCTGGAGTCCAATTAGGCGAGATATTGCGGAAACCTTATGCAATTGCATAATTTTTAAGCATTTTTTTGCCTTGGTCCGGTTATCTCACCTCAAAAACCCCCGGAAAACCTTGGCCTGGCAAAACCGCAGAGTTGGCACGTTGCATGCTATGTGACGGACAGGGACGCAGCGTGTTGACCGGGTATTTCAAATCTCTCCGGGCCTTCGTGCTGCGATAAGCGTTCATAACGGCCTTTCTCACGATTTGAGGCAAGGCTGAGGAAATTGGGAAAGAAAGCCGATGAAAAAAATCGAGGCGATCATCAAGCCGTTCAAACTCGACGAAGTGAAAGAGGCCCTGCATGAAATCGGCCTGCAAGGCATTACCGTGACCGAAGCCAAGGGCTTTGGCCGGCAAAAGGGCCACACTGAACTTTATCGCGGTGCCGAGTATGTCGTCGACTTTTTGCCCAAGGTGAAAATCGAAATCGTGCTCGAGGACAATCTCGTCGAGCGCGCCTGCGAAGCCATCCAGCAAGCGGCCCAAACCGGTCGCATCGGGGATGGCAAAATCTTTATCACATCCGTCGAAGACGCCATTCGCATTCGAACCGGCGAGCGCGGCGGCGAAGCAATCTAGCGAACGTTTAACATTATAAATCCGCCAGCCCCGCTGGCTCCTGTCAGTCAAAAAACATCACGGAAAGAATGACCATGTCCGACGTAAAAACCGTATTGCAGACCATCAAGGATGACGACATTCAGTATGTCGATCTGCGTTTCACCGATCCCCGAGGCAAATGGCAGCATCTCGCCATGGACGTTCGCGTTGTGGACGAAGACATGTTTGCCGAAGGCATCATGTTCGATGGCTCGTCCATCGAAGGCTGGAAAGCCATCAACGAGAGCGACATGACCCTGATGCCCGATCCGTCAACCGCCGTTATGGATCCGTTCGCCGCCCAGGCTTCACTGATCATCTTCTGCAATGTTGTCGAGCCCTCAACCGGTGAAGGCTATGTCCGTGATCCGCGCTCGACTGTTCTGCGTGCCGAAAACTACCTCAAATTCTCCGGCATTGGCGACACCGCCTACTTCGGTCCGGAAGCAGAATTCTTCGTCTTTGACGATGTACGGTATGGCAACGAATCACACAGCACATTCTTCTCGATCGATCAGGAAGAAGGTCCGTATAACTCAGGCCGTAATTACGAAGGCGGCAACATGGGTCACCGGCCGAGCCTCAAGGGCGGCTACTTCCCCGTAGCCCCGGTCGATTCGATGGGTGACATTCGCGCCGAAATGCTGACCATCATGCGTGAAATGGGTCTGCGCACTGAAAAGCATCATCACGAAGTCGCACCCTCACAGAACGAGCTCGGCATGGAATTTGGTTCCATGATGCAGATGGCGGATGAGCTGCAGATCTACAAATATGTCGTGCACAATGTTGCCCACTCCTATGGCAAGACCGCGACGTTTATGCCCAAGCCTGTGGCCGACGATAATGGCTCCGGCATGCACGTTCACCAGTCGATCTGGAAAGATGGCACTCCGACATTTGCCGGTTCCGGTTACGCCGATCTTTCGGAAACCGCGCTTTTCTACATTGGCGGCATCGTCAAACACGCCAAGGCGCTGAACGCCTTCACCAATCCGCTGACCAACAGCTACAAGCGTCTGGTACCGGGTTTTGAAGCCCCTGTGTTGCTGGCCTATTCGGCGCGTAACCGTTCAGCCTCCTGCCGTATTCCGTTTGCCACCAACCCCAAGGCCAAGCGCGTTGAAGTTCGCTTCCCGGACGCCGGTGCCAACCCCTACCTCGCCTTCTCGGCGATGTTGATGGCTGGTATCGACGGCATCGAGAACAAGATCCACCCGGGCGACCCGATGGATAAAAACCTCTATGACCTGCCCGCCGAGGAACTGGCCGAAGTGCCGACGGTTGCCGGTAGCTTGCGTGAAGCCCTTGACGCCCTCGACGCCGACCGCGACTTCCTGAAAAAGGGTGACGTGTTCTCGGACGACCAGATCAATGGCTACCTCGAACTCAAGTGGGAAGAAGTCATCCGCTTCGAACAGGCCCCGCATCCGGTCGAGTTTGACATGTACTACTCGGTCTAATCGACCAGCGACAAGTTACGAAAATCAGAGCCGGACGAGAAATCGTCCGGCTCTTTTTTATTCCTCAGGCTCAACCGGTCCACTCCGGTTTGTAGCAAACCAGAGGAACACGCTGGCGACGCCGAACAGGGCGACGGCGTTGAGGTAGCGGCCTTCGATGATCTCAAAGATCATGAAGCCGAGGAAGCCGAGCGTGAAGAGAACGGCGACCGTAATGAATATTCTGCGCATTGAATTCAGGCCTCTGCCAGGGCCGTACGGCGGTGCACGCGCAAGAACAATGCTGCAAGGATCATCAAATTGACCGCGCCCGCTATCGCTGCGGCGTTGAACGACCAGACGTAGTCGCCGCTGACATCAAAGATCACACCGCCCATATAGCCGCCGAGGCCCATGCCGGCCCAGCCGAAAAATCCACCGACGCCCATGGCAACAGCGGCATGGCGCGCCGGCACCAGAACGCGCAGGCTGACGAGGATGGTCGACATCACACCGGAATAAAAAATCCCGAACAGGATCGAAAATCCGTAGAGCAGCCAAAGCGCCTCGACATGCGGGAACCAGATTACCAGCACCGTCTGCCCCAGCGACATCATAAGATACGCCTTGAGTACGCCAGTCATGTCGGCGACCTTGCCACCGAGAATACGGCCGAAGGCACCGGCCAGCATGATCAGCAACAGAACAGCGGCAGCGGATTGCGGATCAACGCCCCGGTCCGACGTCATGGCGACGACATGGACAATCGGGACGGACATGCACATGCAGCAAAACACCACGGCACAACTGATCCAGGTGACGACTTCGCGCGGCGGCAGGACAAAGACTTGCTCATCGATCACCGGTCCCTTGTTTTGACGGGCTGCGATCCGGGACGGTGGATCCTTGATCAACAAAGCCATTGGCAAACCGATGAAGATGTAGACACACGCCATGGCGAAGTACGCGTTTTGCCAGCCGTAATCGGTAATCAGAAAGCGCGCAATGAAGGGAATGACCCCCTGCCCGACTGCAGCACCGGAGGCCATCACGCCCATAGCCAGGCCGGCATTGCGGCTGAACCAGTGGCCGATGCTGGCGTAGAGTGGTCCGGTCACCGAACTCAGACCCAGGGCACCGAAAATGCCGTAGCCGAGATAAAACTGCCAGAGCGCCGTCTGATTGCTCAGTAGGTACAGCGACAGGCTGAGGAAGACCACGCCCATCAGAACCAGCGGGCGCGTGCCGATCCGGTCGGCAACGAGGCCCCAGACGATGCCAAAGGTCGCCGCCGAAAAGGCTGCTGCCGTGTAACCAAGAGACGCCTCACCCCGGGTCCAGCCAAATTCGGCGACCAGTGGTTTGAGGAATACGCCGACAGAACCCAGTATTCCAAACGCCAGGCCGGAAATCACAAAAGTGATCCAGACCATCCGCCAGCCCTGGCGATAATTTGCCTCGTCGTTCATGTCGCACGTCCCGGTTTGGTGATCAGGATGAGTCCAAGGCCGACGCAGGCCGTGCCGATGACGATGATCCAGGTGACGGAGTCACCGAGCAACCAGATGGACAGGCCGACGCCCGAGATCGGGGCGATAAACCCGAAACTCACCATGGTCGCCGGGCTGTAGCGCTTCATCAGTTCGAAACTCACGGTAAATCCGAGTCCGGCAACGACAATGCCCTGATAGGCGATGCCAGCCACCGGCTCCCAGGCAAGCGTGTCCCACGCGACGTCTTCGAGGATAAGCGCTGAAATCAGAAACGGCATTAGTGCCAGCCCCATTTGCCAGAAGATCACGCGGATAGGATCCATCTTGCGCACCATGGTGCCTGCCATGATCAGGCGAAACCCCAACAGCATTGAACTCAAGACGACGACGCTGCCGCCGAACATCGAAAAATCAGCAGCCGATAATCCACCGCCGCGCAACATGATCAGCGCCGTGCCTGAAAAGGCGATTGCCAGGCCGAGGACGCGCATCGGTGTCAGACGATCACTTTCGATCATGAAGTGGGCAAAGAGTGCGGCAAACATGGGATGGGTCGCTAGCAGCACCGACGAAATCGCACCCGACGACAATTCAAAGCCCGCATTCATCATCCAGATCTGGATCCAGAAAATCGTCGCAAGTATCGCCAGCGGCCGCCATTCCTCGCGGCCCGGCGTCAGACGAATGTTTTTGAATTTTGCCCAGCAGTAGATGCAGATCAGGGCCAGCACGAAACGCAGGAAACCACTCCACAGCGGTGGGAAAACTTCCAGGCCAAATTTTACCGCCACCGGGTTGGCACCCCAAAGCGTATGAATAACGACGGCGGCTATAATCGCCTGAAGGGGAATTTTCATGTTTTTCGGGAGCCTGAAAAAATGGACGGTCTGTTAGATCACGGTCATCGCAAGGGCGTCAATGCAGCCCCGCTTTTCAACCGGCCGTTGGAATCGGCAGCCTTTTCTGAAATATCCTGAACGGGATCAGGCTGATCAGCGAACAGATCATCATGAACGCGCCAAAATAAAACGGTGCCACGGGATCACCGGTCAAATCACGTGTCCAGCCGGCAATCCCCGGCAACACCGCCATGCAAACGTAGAACAGCGTGAAGAACAGTCCGAGCCCTGCACCTCGCGCGCTGGGCCGCAAGACTTCGGGCGGCAGCGCGACAATCATGGCCGCCGGGAAAACACCAATCATCGAGACCAGAATGAAAAGCATGATCGGTGACGACGTCTGGCCGAAATAGATCATGCCGGCTGCAGAAACCAGAAAACAAATGGTCATGATCCAGTTCACATGCCCGAACCGACCGGCGATATATCCGCCCAGCGGCACTATGGCTATTGATATCCAGCCCGCCATGCTCACCACATAACCTGCATCGCCCAGCGAATACCCCAGAGCGACAAATATGTCGGACCCGAAGCTCAACAAAATAATGAACCCGACGTTGAAGAAGCCCCAGACCATCCCGCAGAGCAAGATCAGCAACCATTCCCGCGGCAACAAACCAATGCGAAACCCTTCGTCACTGGCGTCCACAGCATTTGGCGACGGGCGATATTTCCATATCAGCAGGCCGAGAGATGCGAACGCAACCCCGGCCGACAAGTACATCACGGCCTGCCATGACCACATCAGGGCGATGGCCGGGAAACTTACCAGGCCGATGCCGATACCCATTGGCCAGCTTGATATCAGAATTGCCATGGCGATAAACAATTCCTTGCCGCCGAACCAGTCGGCAATCATCTTGACCATCAGCACATTAAGGAAAATCGCACCGGCACCACTGAGGATACGACCGACGGAGACCACGGCATAAGTATCGCCGTATCCCATGATCAGGCCGCCGATACCCATCGCCAGCAAGCCCCACTTGACCATATTTGAGTCGCCATAACGTCGCCCCAGAATACCGCTCGGCAAGGCGAGTACGACGCCCGGCAACATGTAAAACCCGATCAATGTGCCAAGTTCGGCATAGTCGATTTCCAGCGCGTCAACCAGCAGCGGAGAGATCGGCCCGATAGTCTGAAACTGAAACCCCATAATAATGCGCGAAGCGTACAGCACGGCGAGCACTGTCCAGCGATTAGCGGCAAGCGGGCTGGCCGAAGCAGCACCTTGCGGCGCGCTGGACGGGTTGTTGTTCAAGGGGGGCTCCGGGGAAATCGATTTGGGACTATGAATTATCGCTGACAATAGGACGCGGATCGCCGTTCGCGTCAATAGCGACAAATATGTACTTGCCTTCAGTGACCTTGATTTCGCCGGACTCCAGGCGTCGCTCGACAACGGTTTCAAGGTCGATGGTTATCGATGTCCGCCCGATCTTGCCGACTTTGCCGTAGATACTGACGAGATCGCCGATCTGGATGGGCCGGTGGAAAGTCATGGCGTCGATGGCCACCGTTACGACACGACCTCTGGCGTGCCGCGCGGCAATGGTCCCACCGGCAATATCCATCTGCGACAAAACCCAGCCGCCAAATATGTCGCCGTTGTTGTTGGCGTCTGAAGGCATCGGCACCGTGCGAATCGCAGGCTCGCCGCGTTCAGATTTTGGCGTCGGCGTCTCACTCATCAATTGATCCCGGAATTCGCCATATCTACGAGCCACCCTTGGCAACGCCGAACATTTCACCTTCCGAGGCCTTGACGTAGAGGTTGGCCAGAGCGTCCTCGATAAAGTCCTGGGTAAAGTGTGGATCGACACCTTCAAATTTGCACGAAGCCAGAACTTGTTCGACGATAAACTTTGGCTGGAAATAGGCCAGCGGGGATTCGTTGGCCTTGATCTCCGCCATGACCTGCCCATAAACCTCGTCGGTCAGTTCGAGCCCGACTTTGGAGCACATGCCGTCAAATACCTTGCGGAACAATTCTTCGGACGGTTCCAGCGTTTCCAGTTTGTAGGCGATACGCCGCTGGAATGCCGGATCCATAAGGTCATTGGGATGCAGGTTGGTCGAAAACATTACCAGTTCGTCAAACGGGATCTGGATGCTCTTGCCGGTATGCAGATTGAGATAATCGACCCGGCTGTTGAGCGGCACAATCCAGCGATTGAGAATGTCTTCGGGGGCGACTTTCTGCCGACCAAAATCATCGATCAGGAAAGTACCGTTCAGCGCCTTGATGTGCAGCGGCGCTTCATAGAATTTGGCTTCCTCATTGAATTTGAGATCAAGCATCTCGAGCGTCAGTTCACCACCGGTAATAACTATAGGCCGGTAACAGGGCACCCAGCGCCGATCAATATTTTCGCGGCGCAGGGAAGAAGCTTCCTCGCCCTCGGGTATGGCTCTATCAATGCGCCGATGCACGGTCGGATCGAATACCTTGATGATCTGGCCGTCCGCCTCGATGCAATAGGGCACAAAAACGACGTCCTGGAAGATGTCACCGACAACTTCAGCAATCGTTGTTTTGCCGTTACCGGCGGGACCGAACAGCAGAATAGCCGTGCCGGAATTTACCGCCGGACCGAGGCGTGCAAGGAAGCGCCCGGGAATGACAAAGTTCTCAAAAGCTTCATCCAGCATCTCTCGGGTGACATGTTCGCCGGAAATTTTTTGCGCAAGTATTCGCTCCTGAAAAGCTTCCAGCGTGACCGGGGCTGGCCCGAAATATTGATTGATTTCAAGGCTTTCCAGGGTGAAAGCCTTGCCGGTCGCGCTGAGCGCATAGCGCATCTGCCCCATGCCACCACCGCCGGTCGCGTCAAGCTGGCCCATGACCTCGATCAGTTTTCGGTTGGTCGCTTCTTCCAACAGGCCGTTGACCATCGGCGGCGGAAGCTGCAGGGCGTTTGAGAGCTGGACCGTGGTTTCCAGATTCTCGGTATGCATGCCCTTCAACATCAGTTGCATCAACAATGTTGCGTCGACGCCGGTCTCGGTCACGTTTCTCGGGCCGACGGGCGCCTTGCCCAGCACCTCGGCGACTTGCTCAGCCGTGATCACGCCGGTGGCGACAATGGCATCACCGAAGCGCCCGCTGTTTTCTTTCTGGTAGGCAACCCCCGCCATAATTTGTTCTTGAGATACAAGGCCTTTGGCCAACAACATATCGGCTAGCGGCATCACAAACTCCCCTGCTGAAAATCACGACACTTTTGCAAATCTTGCCGGTCGTTTATCTGATTGGTCCCCTTAATGACTTACGACAGTAACCAATTTTGGCAATGCTTGAAACAACGACATCACGCTGGTCATTCGGTTCGGTACAAGACCTGGCGGCTCTCCGGCGGTGATGGCCATCACATTTGCCGGACCTACCAGATTTTGGTGTTGAACAAACAGTAAACACCGTATAATGCGTCTCAGACGGCAATAATCTGCCGAAATTAATCTGATCAGTGTGAGCGAATGAACGACCTTTTCCAGCAGGCAGACAAAAAGCGGGTTAAATCCGGGCCGCCGCAAACCGCCAAAGCTGCCAAATCAGGCAAGAAATCGGGACCGGGCGACGACTATTCGGCCAAGGACATCGAGGTTCTGGAAGGACTGGAACCCGTGCGCCGCCGCCCCGGCATGTATATCGGTGGCACCGACGATCCGGCGCTGCATCATCTTGCCGCCGAAGTGCTCGACAATTCGATGGATGAAGCGGTGGCCGGTCACGCCAGCCGCATCATGATCCATTTGGCCGGCGACGGTTCGTTGTCGATTGAGGACAATGGCCGTGGTGTACCGACCGATCCTCACCCCAAGTTCAAGAACAAGTCGGCTCTCGAAGTGATCCTGACGACTCTCCATTCGGGGGGCAAATTCTCCGACAAGGTCTATCACACAGCGGGTGGTCTGCACGGCGTCGGCATCTCGGTCGTCAACGCGTTGTCGGAATGGCTCGAGATTGAAGTCGCGCGCGACAAGAAACTCTGGCAGCAGAGTTATTCACGTGGTGCGGCAACCAGCAAGCTCAAACCGGCGGGTGCGGTCAACAATCGCCGGGGCACCAAAGTCAGCTTTCTGCCGGACACAAAAATCTTTGGCAAGACCCTGAAATTTCGCCCGGCCGCACTCTATCGCATGGCCCGGTCCAAGGCTTATCTTTACGGCGGCGTTGAAATTCGCTGGTCCTGCGACCCCGATCTGATCACTGGAAAAGATACAACGCCCGAAGAAGAAAAACTCCACTTTCCCAATGGGATAGAAGATTTTCTTGCCTTGCAAATTGAAGGTGAGCCAACGGTCACGAGCAAACCTTTTGTCGGCCATGTTTCGCTAAATGGCCGGGGGGGCCGCGTCGAATGGGCGTTGGCCTGGACTGGCGGCGGCGGTGCCTTTTTGAACTCCTATTGCAACACCGTACCAACGCCCGAGGGCGGCACCCACGAGGCCGGTCTGCGCGCCGCCTTGACCAAAGGTCTCAAGGCCTATGGTGAAATGGTCAAGAACAAGGGCGCCGGGCAAATCAATGCCGACGACATTCTGGGCCCCGCCGGTGCGGTGCTGTCGATCTTCATCGGTGATCCACAATTCCAGGGCCAGACCAAGGAAAAGCTCGCCTCGGCCTCGGCTACCAAACTGGTTGAAAGCGTGGTGCGGGATCACTTTGATTTGTGGCTGTCGGGTGATCCGTCGGCGGCAGACAAATTGCTGGCCTTTGTCATCGAGCGCGCCACCGACCGCATCCGGCGCAAGCAGGATAAAGAGGTGTCCCGCAAATCGGCCACCCGCCGCCTGCGCCTTCCCGGCAAGCTCGCCGATTGTTCGCGCAGCGGCTCCGACGGCACAGAAATTTTTATCGTCGAGGGTGATTCAGCCGGGGGCTCCGCCAAACAGGCGCGTGATCGTAAAACGCAAGCCATCCTGCCCCTGCGCGGCAAGATCCTCAATGTCGCAACCGCCGGAGCAGACAAGTTGCGCGGGAACCAGGAACTGGCTGATCTCGGCCAGGCGCTCGGCTGTGGCACGCGGGAGCGCTACGACGGCAAGGATTTGCGCTACGACCGCGTCATCATCATGACAGATGCCGACGTCGATGGCGCCCATATCGCCTCGTTGCTGATGACCTATTTTTACCGCGAAATGCCGGGTCTGATCGAAGAAGGCCACCTGTACCTCGCCGTGCCGCCGCTTTATCGCCTGTCACAGGGCGGCAAGACGATCTACGCCCGTGATGATGCCGACCGTGAAGCGCTGATGGAAAGCGAGTTCAGCGGTCGTGGCAAAGTCGAAGTCAGCCGCTTCAAAGGCCTTGGTGAAATGCCACCGACACAGTTGCGCGATACCACGATGGCCCCGGCCAAACGCACGTTGTTGCGGGTCGTGGTGCCGGATGAGGCACGGGACGATACCAACACCCGGATCGAGCACCTGATGGGCAAAAAACCCGAACTGCGCCTAGCCTTCATTCAGGAACACGCCAACGACGTCAGCGACCTGGATATCTGACACAAATATGAACGTCCGCCCTTATCAGTCGGCTGATCTGACGGCGTTGCATCGTATCAATGAAGAGAACGCGCCGGCGGTCGGCAGCGTCAGCGCGGATGAACTGGACGCTGTCATCGCCATGGCGAACTGGACGCTGGTTGTTGAAGTCGAGCGCGAGATTGCCGGGTTCGTGGTCTGCCTGGTGGAAGGCAAGGACTACGGCAGCCTCAACTACACCTGGATTTCAGAGCGCTACCCATCCTTTGCCTATGTCGACCGGATTGCCATCAGTGCGGCGTTTCAAAACCGCGGCGTCGGCAGGAAATTGTACGCGGCCCTTGAAACGCACATCGGGGACCAGCGGCCGATGATCAATCTCGAAGTCAACGAACAGCCGCCCAATCCGGGCTCTGTCCGCTTTCATCACGCCATCGGATATGAAGATATTGGCCGACGCGCGACGGAAGACGGCAGTTACGCCGTCGTTTATATGAGCAAACGTCTGACCTGAGAAGCAGTGTTGGTTTAGCGCACACCGACGGCCTGGGCGATACCCAGAGCGCTGCGTTTTGCCGAAATTATCGACGTGTTGACGTTGTGCTTGACCAGGCGTTTGATCGACTTGCTGTTGTAATTGTCGATCATCTGCTGTTCCGCAGCCAGTTTGCGCGGATAAATCTCGTCATCCGGCCATTCCGTCATGTTGACGTGCACTTTGCCCCAGCCAAAGGCCTTCTCGATCCCGGCCAGGTATTCTGCCTCATCGCCGATTTTGCCCTGGGATTTTGCTTGATAGTAAACCTGGCTGCCGGGCAGCGGCACCAGAACAACAAACCGGCGCCCCGGATGATCGATACGGTCAAACATATCGACCGTCTCCTGCACCGTCTTTTCGTCTTCGCCGGGGAATCCAAACAGCAACTGTGCCTTGACGGCCAGTCCGGACTTCATGGTCGCGACCAGGGCGTCCTCGATCTGCTGCACACTGGTGCGCTTATTCATATTGTCGAGGATTTTCTGACTGCCTGACTCGATACCATAACCGACACCGACACAGCCTGACGCCTTGGCCAGTTCGAGGAAGTCATCATCCATAATATTGACGCGGGCCTGAGCACCCCAGCGCAAGCCCAGCGGTTTGAGCATCGGTGCGAGGTGGGTGAAATGCTTTTTCGAGACAAAGAAAAGTTCATCATCGAAGACGACCTGATCGACCTGGAACTCGCTCTTGAGATAGTTGAGCATGCTGATGATCTTGTCGGGCGACATGGCGCGGTAGGTCTTGGAGGATTTGGAACAGAAAAAACAGGTGAACGGGCAGCCGCGCGAGGTAAAAAATACCATCGAGCGTCCCTCGGCATGCCCCTTCATAGCGTATGGGTTGCGCGACTTAAGATAGATATCCATTTCGAACAAACTGAAATCGGGCATTGGCAAATCGTCGAGTTCGACGAGTTGTGTCTGCGGCGCATTCTTGACCGGCTTGCCATCGTCGCCGCGATAACAAATCCCCAGAACATCCTGTTTGTTGTCCCAGTTCTTGAGCAAGTCGACGGTAATGATTTCGCCCTCACCCATGATCGTGACATCGGCCAGCGTCGCCTCGATAGGTAATTCAGGCTGATAAATCGCCAGCGGGCCGCCAACCAGAACCGGCACGCCCAGTTTACCCTTTATCCATTTGGTAATATGGCGCACGGCACCGAACTGGGTTGAAAACGCGCTGATGCCGATGATGTCAGCACCGTAAGCTGCGATCCTCTCGGTGATTTTTTCCTTGGGAATTTGCAGGGCCTGGCCGTCCAGAATCGAAACCCTGTATCCTTCCATCTGCAGCGTTTTGGCGAGATAACCGAGGCCCCACGGAAAGGCGATCGATTCGCGCTTGGAACGCGGCTCATTGTCCTGCTTTTCATGCATGGGCTGAATGAGAAGAATGTGACCAAATTGCATATTTGCCTCCACCGGCACAACTGACCTTTAAACTAGGCCGTTAATATGAAATAACCCTTTTCAATCGGGGGTTTAGCCCCCTCTTGAACTAATGCTATATCATGTGTACGCACAGTCCAAGTCAACAAAACAAATCTGAATATTTGTTTAAATATGTGACTGATTTTCTAACTGGTCTGCCGTGCGGAACCATGATTAAGAGCAAACAATGATCAAACTATATTACCACCCCGGAAATGCCAGTTTTGCGCCTCACGTCCTGTTGGCTGAAATCGGCGAACCCTATGAGCTTAGCTACATCGACCGAAGTGTCAGTTGGCAAAAATCTGCGGAATACCTTGCCCTCAATCCGAGCGGTCGCATTCCAGCGCTGATCGACGGTGATCTGGTGCTGTTTGAAACCGGTGCCATCTGCCAGCACCTCGCTGATAAATTTCCGCAAGCCGAACTTGCGCCGCCGGCTGGCAGTGACGCGCGTTCAAATCTGAACAAGTGGCTGTTTTATATGGCAACGACCGTCCAGACCGAATATCTGCTCTATTTTTATCCGGAACGGCATGCCGATGACGAAGCGGCAGAGACCGTGATCAAACGCACAGCAGAAGCCGCTGTCGGCGATGCCTTCACAATTATCGACAAAGCGCTGGGGGATGTGCCCTGGATGATGGGCGACGACTATTCACTGCTGGATCCTTATTTGCTCATGCTTTGCCGATGGGGGCGGTTTATGGCCCATCCACCCCGGGATTACTCGGCACTCGGCCCTTATTTGCAACGCGTCCTGGCGCGCGACGCTGTTCAGCGTGTTATTGCCGACGAAGGGATCGAAGGGGATTTTATCTAGAAATTGCTCGATATCCTCAAGAAGACGTGAATTTTCATCACCGCCCGGACCTTGTAGATGATGAAGGGATCGCCACATATAAAAACAGGCATCCGGAGGGCGTTTAATGGCTGGTTTGAAGGCAAGTGCAGTTGGTATGTTTCTGTTGGTCCTCGCCGGATGCGTGAGTAATACGGGTGGCGATACGGCTCAACTCAGCAGTTATTACACCCCGAACGTTGTGCGCTATGCGGCCCGTGACGGTGCCATGCTGGTCACCGTGCACGGAGATTTCGGCATTCCTCTCAAACAGGCCGGTCGCCAAATCGCCGATAATCTGTCAATGCCAGGCTGGTTTCCTCAAGCTGAATTCATCGCAGCCTCGCCGTCATCTGCACCGGACGAACACCGCGTCGTCTTTATTGTTAATCCGATGACCCTGACGGTTTCAGGACGTCATGCCTGCGCGGCGACCAAACCACTCAAGACAAAATCGATTGCCGAGACAGTACGAATTGTCGGGGCTTTTTGTGCCGGTAGCAGAGTGATCAGCGAAGTGACGGTATCAGGTGCCGGCGGCTTCCCAGGAGATCTGAAATTCCGCCCCGATTTCAGGGAACAACTCGACAACATTGTCGATTCCTTAATGCCTTCCAGGATAATATTTGTGCCTTCAGGCTGATCGTTCGCAGTTAATGAAAGGATGGCTGATATGCATTTATCTTCTGGTTCTGGAATAGTTCGGCTCATAACCGGATTGGCTGCCAGTGCATTGACTGTCCTGGCGTTGAGCGGCTGTTACACCGTTGGTCACGTGCACCTTGCGTCATCGTATGGCCCGTCTTACGTCGCCTATGTCTCTCGCGATGGCAGCATGCCAACCGAAGTATTTGGCAATCCTTTTGGTGACGACAATCAGGCCGACACCAAACTGGTCTCGACCATCACCTTGCCGAATGGTCATGGAGCGAAGCCCGCCCATATCGTCACGGCAATAGATCGTGCCGAAGGCCATCGCATGGTCCTTGTGTTCAATCCGGAAGATAAGTTGATCGATGGTGACAAAGCCTGCGGAAAAACCCGATTTGGCTCCCGTCCGGCGGATGACAGTTTCACCATTCAGGCCGCGCTCTGCAGTCATTCAAAAATGATTAGCGAAGCCAGGGCCGAGGGACCCGCCTCCAGCTCGATCGACGATCAGCGCTTCCAGAAAATGATGTACAGCCTGCTTGCAGAGTTGTTGCCACAACGCGAAGGCAGTCGCCCTTATCCTTGCAGGAATTCGGATTGTAGCTAAAGCGTATATTCCGGTACCACGGCGCGCCCGGATTTGAAGGAACGTGAGACCGCTTCCGTTGCGGCCAGTGTCGCCAGGCCGTCTTCCCCGCTGACGCGCGGCGCTTCATCGCCTCTGATAACACGACAGAAATGGCTTAATTGATGCGCAAGAGACGACCGCTCGGGGATCTCCGGTTTTGTCGCGTGGATTGACTGAAACCAGTCGCTATTGTTTTCCGATCCGTGCTGCCAGAGTTCGATGTGCGGGAAACCAAAGGATCCTTTGGTCCCCATAAACTGGTAACAGTTTTCGCCCGTCGCCGGGATAAGCGGGTTTTCACCCGTCGCCATTTCCCAGCCCCACGGTGAGGGTGCCGCGTCAGAGACCACGGCCGTCGCCAGCGCGCCGCTTTTAAAACGAAGGATGATCGCGGCGGTATCTTCCACTTCGAGGCCGCGGGCCGCCGTGCTTTGTTCGGCGTAGACAGTTTCGATCTCGCCACAAAGATGGCGCAACATATCGATGTCGTGGATGAGATTGATCAGAACCGGACCGCCACCGATCATGCGACGCCATTCCGCTTCGAAGTAGCTGTCGTGCTTGCGAACCGACCATGTCGCCGTGACGGCCTGGAGGGCGCCGATCTCGCCACCCTCGATAATTTTTTTGGCCGCCGCTGCAACAGGATCGAAACGCCGATGATGCCCCACCATCATCTGAATTTCATTTCGACTGACGGCATCTACCAGTTTGAGACCCATTTCCAGACTTTCGGATATCGGCTTCTCCATCAGGATATGCGTGCCGGTATTGGCGCAATCAATACCGACAGGGGCATGCATCTGGTTTGGTGTCGCGACAACAACGCCATCCGGTTTTTGCGCCTGTAGCATTTCTACATGGCTGCTAAACAGGGGCACATCAAATGTTGCCGGAAGGTCGGGCTCAGCCGGCGACGGATCAGCGAACGCGACAAGCTGGCAATCCGGCTCATCGCGCATCAGATGTGCGTGGCGGGCACCAATCGATCCGGCACCGATGATGGCGAGGCGAACAGGTTCCATATTCAAACCTCCAGCCAGGCGCGCAGAGCTGCCGTTGTGTCTTCAGGCTGCTCAAGCGTCGGTAAATGTCCACTGTCTTCGATATAGACAAGTTTTGCACCGGTCACGCCCTCGGCGATCTCCTCGATATGATCGGGTGGAATGAGAATATCCTGACGGCCGACCAGAGCGAGTGTCGGTACGTTTATGTCTGCCAGCAAGGGCCTGCTGTCATCGCGCGCCATGATGGCTTTTTGTTGATGCAGGAAGCCATCCCGTCCGACGTCTTCAGACATTGCCGTAATAATTCCGGTCAAAACCATATCGTCGAGCCGGTCGGGATGGATCAGCATGGGCAGCAGCTGAGGCGTCACGCCTTTGAACGCACCCTTTTGCACCAGTTCAATCAAACCACGGCGGCGGGCGCTGATCTCCGGCGTATCGATCCGTGCCGAGGTATCGAGGAAGGCTATTCGCTCGACCCGCTCCGGCGCCTGACGCCAGACTTCAAAGCTGACGTAGCCACCCATCGATAATCCGGCGAGCGCAAAATCTCCTGACACGGACTGCAAAACCATGTCCGCGATCTCTGCCATGGTTTCATGCCCGGCGACATCCGGCACAAAAATATCAAAATGAGGTGACAGAGCTTCAATTTGCGGGGCCCACAAGGCCCGGGTACACAGCAAACCAGGAACCAGAACCAGCGTCTTTTTGTCAGACATAAAGCAAATTTCACTCCAGCGATCTTCAGGCGTTTACAGGTCCAATATCGGATCAAACAACCTAATTCATGGCACAAAAAGCACAATAGTGACAAAAAAGTGCCATACTGCCGACATAATCCCTGGTTTACATTGACATAACACAGCGCGTCGGGTATTTCGGCGCGCGTACGGGGAGCCTTTTCACGCCAGATTCAGTCTGGCACTTGCCGGAAAAAAAAATTGAAATTTGCTGATATTGGTTTGAGTTCGGAAGTACTCCGGGCTGTTGACGA